>Ga0247803_1001616_pt1 | contig 11745 bp, 10 predicted proteins | sample UWRJL014104B1_FD_180928 | JGI IMG/M metagenome (GOLD analysis project Ga0247803, IMG submission 180928) | Plant litter microbial communities from Arlington Agricultural Research Station in Wisconsin, United States - UWRJ-L014-104B-1 | ecosystem: Environmental > Terrestrial > Plant litter >...
GTGTACCACCGCACTATTTACCTTCTGGCCCGCCCACCCAGCAGCGGCCCGCAACGTCTGCGCAAGCCCACCATGGCCTCCTCGCGCTCGCATGCTCGCCTTCACAAGCACAAGCGGGGCACCTCGGCATCGTCGATAGGCAGCCCGCGCCCGCTCAGCCCCGTGGCCGACGACGCCTTCACCTTCAACCGGTCAGAGACGCCCAAGGTCACCTACGAGGAACCGTGGGTCGTGGAGCCCACCCGCCCGAAGCCCACCGCAACTCCCTCCTCGCACAAGATCAAGCCCTACATACGCAAGCTCTCTGCCAAGGACCACTCGCTCGACCTGTCGCGTCCCTCCGAGAACGACCAACTGGCCGGTCTCGGTATCTTCTCTGGGAATGAGTACGGAGATCATTCACTGTCCGTGTCTGACGTCAACTTCACCTCTGTAAACGCACGCGGCAAGCGCCACGGCCGGAGCACTTCGAATACCTCGCAATTCTCCACATCCTCAAGCCTGCAACGCCCAACCGCTCCCTACGCAATACGCCCGTCTGCCCGCCCATATACGCCGCCCATCTCCAAGTCAACACCACCGTCAGTACTAGGAAGCGAGGCGGGCGCAGACGACATCATGACCGACGACGAGTACCGCCTGCGCCAGCAAGCCTTCGATCCCACTCGCCGGTCCGGCTCTCTCTCCTCGACCCCGGCAGCAGCCCCTGCCCTCCGAATACACACCACCGGCTCTTCCACGCGACTCGCCGGTAGCTACTCCCAGTCCTCGGTCTCGCTCACCTCGCCGATTGGTCAATCACGGTCCAGAGGCGACACGCTCCGGTCCATGGACACTACCTCGCCGAGCTCTCGTACATCTTTTGACAAGGCCTTTGGCTTCATCCGCGGCGGTCGGGACTCTCCAGTGGATGCTGCCTCCCGCGCTGCCTCCATCCGCGCAGCCCGCGAGGCCTTCCAAGAGAAGGAGGCAGCCAAGGAGCGTAAGCACGATATGGAGATATACAAGCAGGCGGAGAAGCAGTACAAGAAAACGGAGCTCCAGCAGCGCAAGGCACAAGAGATGCAGGAAAAGCAGAGCGCCCACAGTATTTCCGACTCCAACGAAAAGACCTCGCGACCTTCCATCGGCGGTAGGCAATACTCGGACCATCGTCATGCACATACCAGCACCTTGCCGAAACCTGTGACTACCGTCCAGTACGAGAAGCGGGGCGGTGTCGGCCCCAAGGTCACCAAGAGCCGAGAGGCAAAGGGAAGGTGGCTGAGGTTCGTCACTTGGCTCAAGACTAGGTTGCTGCGCATCTCTAGGCGGATGAACTGCGCAACTTGAGTGGTTGGTCGATATCGATGATCGGCCACGTAGACTCGCAGCATGCGTACCTGCCTCAGCCTCATCCCACGCACGCCGCCGATCCCGCAGCAACCCACATGATCTCCGCGACCCAACCCACCATCCCACCACCCTCTCAATTTTCCTTCTTCTAGTATACATCCCGTCCCCCCTTTTCAGCATGGCGCACGGTATCACGACAACGACTTTTATGAACTTTGGTCGTCCTCACTTCTCACGATGCATTCCTGCACTGTATATATCATACGCATTCTAGGGTCACCGGTCAGTTTCATTTTGGCTAGCGATATCTCTGTTCGGCGCATTGGGTGGTATGAGATCTGGGACGTTTCCCCAAGTGTCTTCTTTTTGCGAGTACGTCTTTTCATGGACATGCTTAGGCGTTAGCTCATACTCAACGGGGATTGGGCATCTGAATAGAGCCTTTGTGCTTTGTTAGCGGGTTTTGAGGTTCTTTCTGGGACCCTGAGGTAGCTTGCTCGGGCTGAAAAGCTGCTGAGTAGAATGGCATTCATCTTTATTACAGTTTTACCCTGATCGCATATCTTTCCGTGTGTTTTGGGGAGATGCCGTTGCCCTTACTTCCACTCCACTTCTTGCGGATGTCCAAATAGTCGTACAAGTGAGCTGTGGCGGAGGTGTGGCTCACCGTCTTATATCCGGCCCCAAGGCGTGGATCCGCGCTTGCCCGCGCTTGCCCGAGCCTGCCCGAACAACCACCAGACCCTGCCACGACCTGCTGACCACCGCTCCTAGGATAGCTCTCACGCAAAGAAGACTTCCCCGCATTCTTGCTGCACCACAACATATACATCGCGCCATGCCATAGCGCAGACCGACACTCCTTTACACCACTCGATAATGTCGGCACGCAGCTTGTCGCGAGCTTCTCTTGCTCTGCGGAGCACGCGCTGCACCTCCGCTTCGCCCGCGACACTTCCACAATGCTCGACGCAGCTGCAAAGACGGTGGAAGAGCGATGATGGAGAGAAGGAGGGGCAGAAGATGGGGCAGACCCCTTTCAACTTCCAGTTGTTTGAGAGTATCAACACGAGGGTGCAGAAGGAGAAGGCGCAGCAGATTGAGATGGCGGCTTTGCAGCAGAGGACGGCCAGGGGGAGATTCCTTGCTACGCTGACTGGTATGTATATTTGAGACATAGGGATCTCCGGAGTAGGATACTGACGAAGTGCAGCATGCCTTATTACTGCTGGCATAGGCTACTACTATGGTCAAGCCATCCCCCAAATCCCTTCCACCGCCTCCACAATTCCTCTCACGACCGCAACGCCCCCGAAACACAACATTTCCGAAGCGAACATGGAAGCCGCATGGGCAGACTTCCGCGACATCGTCGGCAAGGAGAACATCACGCTCGAGCGCTCAGAGCTCGAATCGCATTCAGGCTCTTCCTGGTCCTCGCATCCCGCTCTACCCGGCGACGTGCCCTTTTGCATAGTGAAACCTGGGAGTACGCAGGATGTCAGCGCTATCATGGCCGTTTGTCATGCGCGCAAAATACCGGCTACGGCTTACAGTGGAGGTACGAGCTTGGAGGGACACTTTGCGGCGACGCGAGGCGGGATTTGCATCGACTTCTCGCGCATGGATAAGATCCTTAAGTTGCACAAGGAAGATCTGGATGTTGTCGTACAACCAGCGGTAGGCTGGGAACTTCTCAACGAAGAGCTGGCAAAGGACAACCTCTTCTTTCCGCCTGACCCAGGCCCAGGCGCCATGATCGGCGGCATGGTCGGCACAGGCTGCTCAGGCACAAACTCCTACCGCTATGGCACAATGAAGGACTGGGTGCTCTCGCTGACAGTCGTGCTCGCAGACGGCACAGTCATCAAGACGCGCCAGCGACCCCGCAAGTCCTCCGCCGGCTACGACCTCACGCGCATGTTCATCGGTAGCGAAGGCACGCTCGGCCTCGTGACCGAAGCCACCCTCAAATTAACTGTGAAACCACAACACACCAGCGTAGCCGTCTGCGCCTTTCCCTCCATTCGCTCTGCCGCGGATTGTGTCTCGCGCGTGGTCGAAGCCGGAGTCCCCATCGCCGCCATCGAGATCCTCGACGACGTGCAGATGAAGTGCATCAATGACGCGGGCATGACGACCAAGACCTGGAAGAACGCGCCCACGCTTTTCTTCAAGTTTTCGGGCACACCACTTAGTGTGAAGGAGCAGGTTGGACAGGTTCAAAGTTTGGCGAAAAAATCGGGCAGTGTGAGCTTTGAGTTTGCGAAGAGTGAGCAGGAGAAGGATGACCTTTGGCAGGCGAGGAAGGAGGCGCTCTGGAGCACTATAGCGCAAGGGGAGGGGCACGAGGATATGGCGGTTTGGACGACGGATGTGGCGGTGCCGATTTCGGCGTTGTCGGGGATTATCGAGGAGACGAAGGAGAACATTGCGAAGAGTGGGTTGTTGGGGAGCATTGTTGGTCACGTAGGTGACGGAAACTTTCACTGTAAGTCCGCTTTCCTTCCTCACCTATCTACAGACGTGTCTGACGCTCTCCCTTTCTAGCAATCATCCTCTACAACAAGAAGACCGAGCACGCAAAAGCCAAACACGTCGTCCACGACATGGTCAAGCGCGCCATCGAGCTCGAAGGTACGGCGACGGGCGAGCATGGCGTTGGCTTGGTCAAGCGCGATTATCTGGAGCATGAGCTGGGGACGAGCACGGTTGATGCAATGAGGCGTTTGAAGCAGGCGTATGATCCGCTTTGTTTGTTGAACTGCGATAAGGTTGTGAGGAGCCAGCTGCCGAAGAAGGGGGAGGTGGAAAAGTGGTAGTGGTGAGAAGAGGCATACAGCTGGTGAGGGACTTGCATATGTTAAGATGTTGGCGGATCTTGGGAAAAGATCATGGTGTCTTAGATGTACGTTTTGTGTCGCATACACCATTTCAAGGGTATAATGTCTTTTTGCTTCCACCTCGAAATACTCCTGCCCTTCACCGACTGAAGACCTGCACCTCGCCTACCCCCTTGATCTTCCCCTCAACCGCCTTCTCATTCATCCCCAACTCGGTGCAAATCTCATCAAAACAATGCATGCCATCTAGGAACTTGACGAGCGGCAATCCGCCTTCGGGCCCATCGCTCACCAGACTGTCCAATCTCGTCAAGTCTTCCATTTTACGCTCTGCAATGGCACCGGGGGAGAAGAGGTTGGTGGTTGAGGCTAGAGAGGGCTTGTGGTGTAGATGGTTCGGAATTATTGACTGCGGTTGGGTATGGCCTTTGAGGGTGCTCGTATCCGAGTCTTTGTGCGCATGGTTGGAAGAGGTTGCGGTGGTGGGTGTGGGTATACCTGACTGCAGAGAGGTTGGCGGCGCGGGTGGTAGATTGAGGGAGGTAGCGACGGCGTATCTGTGTACGCGGTAGAGAAAGCCCTTGATTATGCCAAAGGTGATGAGGCGACGAATATCGATGCCAGCGAGTAAGGGTAGGTTATCGAGGACCCAATTACGGAGTGTGAGGCCCTGGCGGAGGGAGGTGTAGAGCGTTATGAGGGTTTCGTGGGTGAAGGGGTCGGGGTCTGAAGAGGGGAGCGAGGTATCGACGTCGGATGGTTGCACGTGTGCGGAGTGGGAGCTGTATGTTGAGCTGTGTTGGGAGGTTGTGGAGGATACAGAGGATCGTTCATCGGTTGATCGTGCACGGTCAGACTCCGAGCCTCCTTTCACATTCCCGCTTTTCGAGCCCCAATGCATCCTCGGCACGGCCACATATCTTTTACATTCCTCCTTGACGCCTTCATCCATTACGAACCCGCCAATCTCGGCTGTAGGCGCATACACAGCGCTGAAATTGAAGATGTCGAGGAGCACGAGACTTCCGTAATAGACGAGGTGTTGGATGGCTTTCCGCGTGAGTGAGAGATCCGTGTCGGCGAGTTGGGCGATGTGCGAGACGCTGTTTATGCCGTTGATGTAGGGGAGGATGCGGGAGAGTGTTAGGTCGGAGGAGATGGGGGTAGAGAGGGTGGAGAGGGAGATTGTGAGGAGTGGGACTGTGTGGGCGTGGATGGGGGGTGGCGGTGGACGCGTGGGAAAGAGCTTAAGGTTTATCGTGTTAGAGTCATCTGGATTGTGTTAGGGTGGGTTGCAAGAGGCAGGAGAGGTAGGAGAGCGTACCGATAGGAATCATGCACTCAGCATAGTTATTCAGATCCTCAAGCACCATCTCACAAAGTGCATACACCTTACTACCCCCCGGAACCCCGCTCCCCTCCTCTGCACCATGCATTCCCAGCCCATCGTCCTCCCAAACCCCCATACCTTCCTCCTCTCCACTCAAAAACCCACCCTGCTCCTCCAACCCCCTAAGCAACCGTCCCAACTTCCTCACCACTTCTCCATACGCAACCCAATCCGCGACCGCATCCTCCACTACTACTGCAAAGTTAAATATAAACTCATTGCGACTGTATTTCCCCTCGCGAATGCAGACCGGGTAGCCGATGACGCGGTAGTGATTTGTGCAGAAGGTGAGGAGGCGGTCGCAGAATTGTTGGGTCGGGATGAGGTAGGTGGTTATGGATTCGAAGGGGAAGAGGGGTTGGGCGAGAGCGGAGGGGGTGAGGGAAGGTGTTATGCTGCCCTCGGGGACTTGGTGGAGGACGCGGGAGCCTGTGGTTGTTTGTTAGGATGATTGGGCGGTGGAGGGCCGTGGGATGATGTACCTTTTTCATGGTGGAAGCGTGTGAAGAAGATGGCTTTTATTGCGCGCGTCGGCATTGGGGTGGAGAGTCACGGTGGACGTGTTTCGTGGGGGCTTACATTGTGGGGTGAGCGTAGTGGAGCTTGTGATTGCGGGAGGGCCGTTGGCGAGGGAAGGGCCGGGGCGGGACGTGCGTGGCGAGCTTATTGGTCCATCGAAGCCGATCTGGTCGTCACAACGAATAGCCACATGAAGCCGTGGAAGCTTCTTGCAGTGGGCTACCTACCTGTAACGTCTCCCGACAATGGTTTCCTTCTTCTGATAACACGATCTCTACTCCAGCACCTTTGTACATCCAAGCCTACGGTAACTCAGCTGCTGGCCCCTGGACCCCAAATCCTGTCACTTCAGCACCTTTGTACATCCAAGCCTACGGTATCTCAGCTGCTGGCCCCTGGACCCCAAATCCTGTCACTCCAGCACCTTTCTACATCCAAGCCTACGGTATCTCAGCTGCTGGCCCCTGGACCCCAAATCCAGTCACTCCAGAACGTCGTCGGATGTCCGCGCACCTTACCAGACAAGTCCGAGGTATAGTTTGGCTTACATAGCGTCGCTCACTGCATCTCTCCTATCCTCTTTGTGCAGGGCTGTCCATGCAATCGATTTTCAATCTGCCCTCAAGCACCCTGGGCACGGTTTCTCGATAAATTGCAGCCTCTGGGAGTTATGCGATCGGCATCTTCTAAGCGATTTCATTGGCCACTACCCCGGAGCTTAAAGGCCCCAAGACTACGCCCCGCAGGAGTCTGAGATATGGAACTCATGGTGCTCGGATCTCGTGGTGAGCCGTTGCGATATGACCGGGTGTGAAGGATTATTGGGATGAGAGTGGCAAGCCGTACGATAGCATGGACAGGTGGTGCGCATCGACATATATGGATGATCAGGGACCAGAATTTGGGAGGCGAACGGGTTGCGAACCTTCTTCTTCTGGTGCTGGCTCCACTCCGTGAGTTAACGGCGTTCTTTCCTTTTGTGGTGGGCTAACGAATCTGCAATAGGCGAAAAGCTACAGAGGTTGTCAATTCGCAATCACAGCTTCGAGTGCATGTGATACATGCGCACCAGCATCGGCTATCTGCTGTAGTTTGCATCTAGCTGAGTCGGGTTTGGAAGACTTGCAGCGGAACTTGTTACTGCCAGCCCAAAATGTCGACTCGCGAGTTTGCGCCTGGCGTGGACTCTTTTGATGTGCACCTAGGACTGTGGAGTAAGTCGTCCTCCATAGTTAACGAAGTCTGCGCGACCTGACACGAGAAAGCGAATTGGGCAAAAGGCAGAGTCTATGGTGCAACCCTGACCACCACCAAACAAGATGGCGGCCTCTTCATTGCCTTCCTAGCCCTCTTCGTAGCTGCAGCCGGGAAGAGCTTCTGGCGCATCAGCTGTCTAGCCTTCCATCGCTTCCTCTCCTCACGTCAACTCGAGGACACCCTCCATCACCAGCGACAGGCCGTCCTTCGCAATGCAGAAACCCCCGAGTTCGCCCTTTGGAACTTCATCATCATGCTGAAGGCATGGAGGAACAAGTCCTCGCGCCCCTACAAGCGCCTGTCTCTTTACATCATCTTTACAATCGCCATTTTTGCGGCATACAACGCAGCATCCCTCTTCTCGTCCCGCGTCACCGCCGATACGGCCAGCGAAGTCCTCCTCACGGGGAAAGACTGCCGTGCACCTTGGAAACCGGATGATATGAGTGGAACTACTTTCCGCCAATCGTATGACATCTTCGGCTTTAGACAGAACACTGCGGTCCTTAACTACGCACAGAAGTGCTACATGAACCTCGACAACGAGGAGGATTGCCGACACTACGTCAAGTCCAAGGTCGACATGCAAATTACGCGCAACGCAAGCTGCCCCTTTGACGACAAGATGTGCAAGACGGGTTCCATCATCGTTGACACAGGATTGCTCAATAGCAACACGCATTTCGGCATCAACATGCCAGCTGAGTCGCAGTTTTCAATCCGCAGCGTGAGTCAATGTGCGCCTATAGTGTCGGAGGGTTATACTTCGATTGTCAACCAGACAAGGTACCCTGACGTCCCTTTGCTACGTTTCCACTATGGCAATTACACCAGTCCTGTCAACGGGACGTACAAAGACTTCGTATACCAAGTCGCTTCGAACTTGTCCTACGCTTATTATGACGGCACTGACATGCAAGTGCGACGAAACGCCCGCTACGACGTCAAGTAAGTGCTACCCTCCACCACCCGACCTCAATGTTGGAGTATGAAGACCTAACCACCAAGTCCAGGGCAATGACCTATACCTCAGGCGACGTAACCAACACAACCGAATTCAAAGCCATGCGTCTGATCCCCGAACTCACAACCCCCGCTGCCGACATCGTCCTCTTCTTCCTCTCGGCAGAAGGCCTCTTTTACACCTCCGAGATAAATGACCCTTGGTACTCTGCCCACCACATTGGTAAAAGAGCGATCTCCAGCGATAGCATAAACAGCGGCCCAAAATCTAAGCCCGTCCCCTTTTACAACCAAGACGACACAGCGAGCGTCATGGGCTGCACGGCAAAGTACCAGATCTGCAATCCGAATGCGAAGGAGGGTATGCAGTGCGCTCCCCTCGGCGGCATGACAGACTTGCTGAACGGATTCGATGCGCTCTGGGGCAATGAATCGGAGGATAGAAAGCTGTTAATGGAATGGGTATACTTCGTACTCAATCAAGGGTTCCTTTCCATCGACGCCGTAGTCGACATAGCAGGCCAATCCGCACTGTCCGCCGCCTACGGCCTGGGCTGGTCTATCAACGGACCGCTCCCGGACACGCAATGGGAAGACGAAGTCATACTCTGGCACAGCGCATCCACAGCCAGTATCCAAGCCCTCTTCGTCGACTTCGCCAACGGGCCGCCTAACCTGCCTGCTGCCATCTCTGCACCGCCGACTACCGAGCAGGGTCGCGCTTTCTGCACGAACCAACGGATCATGAGTACGAGGTACTCCAGTTTCTCTATACTGGGTATTGCGCTCATCTTCGCGCTCGGTGGCGCGCTCATCGTCGTGGATCTCACGCTTGAGTCCTTCCTCGACTGGTTGCAGCGCAAGAGCGTTTACCACGACTACGGGCGCCTGGAATGGAAGACGAATGCTACGCTTCAACTGCAGCGTCTGGCGTATGAAGAAGCGGGGTCAGGTACATGGTCGCACTGCTCAGACACCGTGCCCACGACTCGCACAGGAGATCGGCTACGCCCCATCAACATTTCGAATATCGAGCATCCGCGCCTATCGTCTATTTCCAACGAGGTAGAGCTACTAAGCCCTGTGGACTCCTCCTTTTCCCAACGAGGAACGGAGAAGATAATTACGTCCGAGACGCGGGTAGTGACGAGGCAGGATTCAGAACAGACGCTTGTGAGGAAAGGGACCGTGGGGCACGACTCGTTTCCGTCCGAGCCGCCGAGTTCGCCTTCGAGAAGGCAGACTACAGTCATGTCTGATGAGATTTCCTCGAATCCTGTGTCGACGAGGAGAGGCAGGGATTCATGATAGAAGTTGCGCGTTTCGGGTTTCTTATTTAGAAAGTAATCTTGTTGAATCGATTCCTCTTTGCAAACATCAGCCTCTTGCGAACGGATCCCACTGCAATTGATTTGGCCCCCTTCTCGTTTCCGTACGCTACTCCGGGGCATGGGTGGCGTTGTATTCACCAGACAGCGCAACCCCTCGTTTGAGCCACTTCGCTCTAAGACCCTTTCGAAAAGCTTTGCTGACATCGTACCCCAACCCCCTCTCACATACGCCCCCATGTCCACGTAAGCACGCAAGACCGCGCTGATCCGGCCCCGGGTCATGATCTTACCAAAGGGGCCGCATTCCACGCACAGACACACCGTTCGTAGAGATGGGGGAGCTGTCTGCCTTGTCGTGCATGCATGCATATTGATGGGCGTCAACCAAGTTCACTAGTCGAATGTGTACACGAATTCAAACGTTGCCGATTGTAAAGAACAAGTAATATATGATCAAAAGGTGTACAAAGGAAGTGAAATAGAGGAAACAGAAACAAGCGAACTTGCGTCTAAAGCAGACATGATGGAACGCCTAAACATGGCCGAAAACAGGTCCTGCGCAAAGCGCAACAGCCAGCCGATAAAGAATGTTGTGGGGGGTATATCGCACCGAAGCAGACACCAACAAGCCGGGAGAAAGAACTGTCAGCCCGAAACCAAGATCCAAATCCAAGAGACAAACTCAAAGCCAGACGAAAGTCATTACGCGCAGCGCTCCTCGCCAAAGACAACCTCGTACCTCATAAGCACAGCCCAACCTACGCATTGATGATGAGATTCCGCTGATTCGCATCATCAGGATAATTCCCAAATACAAACCGATACAGATCCGCCAACCAAGCAAACTGTACACTCCTCGACATCCAGTTTACCGCTCTCCCAATCTCACTAGCCGTAAGTCGCCTTAGCGGCTGCGTATGCAACGTCTTGAGCGTCGGATCCGTCAGGACCAATTTCTTATAATTTTCAAAGAGCTTCATCTGCCAGGGGACACCGCCGAAGCTATTGGAAGGCAGCGAGCGCACGAAATCCGGGAGCGGGGTTTGCCGCGAGTAGCCCGCGTTGATGGCAGCTTTAACGATGAGGCCTTTGAGGCGGATCAAATTGGGATCTTCGCGGCCAGCTGTGGCGGTGGAGGAGCTGTGTATCGATTGCGAAGTATCGGAGTAGGTGGAGAGGTTAGACGAGGAGGAGGACCAGCGGTCGTGAGTGCGGGTTTGTCCTGCTTCGGGGCCGAGAATGAGGATGTTGGGAACATTTTGCTCTTCTGCGGGGGAGAATTCTTCGCCGAGGTCGTCGAAGATCGTGGTTGGTGTTTCGGGATGCATGTTCACGTGTTTCCGCATGGAGACTGCAGAGTGGTATGATTCGTTCATGCTTGACGAGCGATCAGAGATTTCGGAAAGCGTGGTTTGCGAGTGCGAGCGTGACACTGAGGCGGGATGGTATTGATGTTGTTGTTGTTTTTGTTGTTGGGTAGCTGTAAAAGTGTACTGTGAGGGGCGCGGGGTTCCGCGTTCAGGGCGCACTTGTGTCCAGCCTTCGCGGAAGAGGTCACACAATTCCCAGCAGGCCTGGATGGCAGATCCGTAAATTTCCTCGTCGGCGGGCTTGCCGTCGCGGCTGTTTTGGCGGATGCTAAAAAGCATTTCGGCGAGGGACCAGCAGGCGTGGAGGAGGGCGTCGGTTTCTTCGGGGAGGGAGGTTCGTTGCTTCATTAAACGGTGACACAGGGTGAGGTAGAAGTCTAGCGTACGTTCTCGGAAGGCTTCGGGTAGGTTGCGGTCGTGGGCGTTGTAGAGATGGTTGTTGAGCTCGAAACTGACTCTCAGGACGGAATCGGCGACTTCGTCCCCGCGCTGTCGCACTTCGAATAGTGCTAAACAGAAGTCTCGACAGAGGTCCAGCGTGGGGCTGACTTGGGTGGCAGGGTCCTCGTTCCGGTTCTCGTACAATGTCTGGCAGAGGCGCCAGCAGGTCTTCCAGGCATGTTCTTGGGCATCCCCGCGGCCGCCTGAGTAGTGGAACATGCGCTGGCGGTGGTTCTGGCTTAGTTTTGCGAGCGTGTTACACAGGGTCCAGCACTCGTTCAAAGCGTTGCGTAAGG
>Ga0247803_1001618_pt1 | contig 11738 bp, 12 predicted proteins | sample UWRJL014104B1_FD_180928 | JGI IMG/M metagenome (GOLD analysis project Ga0247803, IMG submission 180928) | Plant litter microbial communities from Arlington Agricultural Research Station in Wisconsin, United States - UWRJ-L014-104B-1 | ecosystem: Environmental > Terrestrial > Plant litter >...
GGCCTCGTGTTTGGTTCTTGATTGTGCCACCCTCCGAGTGGATGTCTATGCGTCAGTTGCAGGTGACACTAAACCCCTTCTGCGTGCAGGAATGAAGAGTCATGGCGCTGAAGAGAGAGTTCGACTTGAGTGTTACACTGCATCAATGTATGTAGAGCAGGACCGGAATATGGAGCGAGGATCGGCCCGCATCGAACAAGTGTAGATCGGAGCGCAGCGCGTAAACCGTCTCGCACCGAACAAGCAGACTGAATACGAGATTTTGAAACGAGCTCTGGGGTGGCAGATGCATGGGTACGGCTGTAATATTCATAGACACACGTCAAACTAGGTGACCTAACGGCCGGGGTTGATGGGGCCCGTACCATCACAGACCCCAAGGCCGATCGACATGTCAGGTATGGGGGGTTCCGCATAGGTGGTAGAACACGGACTGAGATGTGAAATAAACGAGTTTAAACGAGGGTGCCTAATAGCCCAACGTAGCCCTTAATCTCGAGGAGAAAGGTGCATGGCCGAGGCATCTCAACGAATGTCGCGCATGATCAGACCAGGGTATGATAAGCGGTGGATGGTCTGATGACAGTCTAGGCATGCACGCATTCGACCCTTCTGCCCCACAAATCCATAAACAAAGTTTTTGAAACTAGGACTCAATGATGTCTTGATCTGGTGACCTGGAGTTGATAACCATGTTCGCTTATCCCACTGTATGTCCTCAGTAAACATAAGGTGTGCTCGAAATATCGATGCTTTGGCCACGGAAAGCCCTTTGCATCCAAGCATAACACCCTGTATCCAACTCGGGCATTTGACCGCGCGTAGCGTAATATAGTGTGGCCTGGCCAGCGACCACGTTCGCTATTTGTACTAACGGTCTCGTGCAGATACGATCTTGCATACCGTATATGTAGTGTGCATCGTAAGATATTCATCCGCCTCGAGTGGTGTAGTGCAGATCTCGATGGGATCTCGATTGGATCTCGCTCATTGCCGATCTTCGACAATTCAAGCGCCGACAACACACACCCGAATGCTTGTACCAGTACTGAATCCGCTATCACTCCTCGCCCTCGTTCTCGGGCCGATTGATTTATTCCCGCCCCCGTCGTCAACGATGCGCACGTTGGGTGACTCCGTATCGCGCGCTTGCCGCGCCGACGTCTCGTCATGACAATGACTCATTGAACGACGTCCCGACATTAAAGTTTTCTGACCTGCACCGTCATACGGTTGGCAAAAGCAAACGCGCATTGCATGGCCTGCAGCTTGTCCAATACCGTTCTCAGACGCTGGCGGACGTGCACTCATCTTCATCCTGTCTTTCTTGAATGTAGGTCTCGAGGTCAAGAAATTAAATCGAGATCTAGTCATATCACTAGTAAAGAGACAGGACACGGAACGTTCGTGAGAAGGTCGCCGCCCCGTTGTACCGAGGGCACGTGGAGTTTCGCTGCAAGTTATGAGACTTTCGGGTCGGATCACACCGCCACAACCTTTGACCGTGGGACCTGGACTGATGGCTGTGACAGAGGTGTTCGTTGATTCGGGCGTAACTCGCGAACTCTCTGCATGCCGGTAGTTGTGGTGATGTCGCAGGTGCTCTGGTAATGGCGCGAACGACTGCGGAGGTGTCGCCATAGGTACTGGCGCCGGTCTGATAGGAGGGAGACCCATAGAAGCTGAAAGGGCATTGTACGCCGTTGGTACTTGTGAGTTACTGTAGAAAGATGTTGTTGTCGCGGATGGACCCGAAGAATATAAATTGAGGCCAGATGTATCAGTTGACAACGGAGAGCTACTCTCTGCCTGTATCAAATTGCCAGAAGGCGAGAAGAAGGATAGTAGTGGTGTCGTGGGATTGGACTGCACAATACCCTCTGCGGCAGCGATGGGGAGCAGGGCCGATAAGGCCGAGGATGTCATAGAGCGAGGTCGAAGTTGTCCTGCCTCTGCTTGTCGACGCTTCGGGTCGAGGTACAAATTTACGCACTCTTTGGATGTAAACCATACAGGCGTAACTGGGCGCCGAGCTGGTTGTACGAACTCATGTTGCAAGTCGAGGTCAACGCCCAGAACAGTGCCAGAGTACGAAGTGGACATGCTACAGAAACTAGCATTTCGACTCGTGTCTCGGGCACGGTCGTAATCTCGAACAAAAGTCGCATCATTGCGGTTGGTAGGTGCGGCATGCAAGGCATCTCGAACCGAAAGTTCGTCTTTGATGCGGGGATATAGCGTTGCGGCGCCAACGTGAACGTGGTCCTGTGCCACATCGCGTGGTTCTGGAAGTACAGGCCGCACGGATGACGCCGTTTTTAACACATCTCCTGGGTGCGATAGGCCATCGATTGGAAGCCGGTGAGGAATGAGGCTAGATCCGGCGTTCGAATCGGATGTCGGTGGTGAAAGATGCGCTATAGGAGGATGGACTCCAGCTGAAGATTCAGGACGTCGGTCAGAACTCGTACCATTTATGGACTGAGGTTCAATGCCACCAGGCGTCAAAGTAAAATCCAGGTGCAAATCTCGAACAATGGCTGAGGCAGCTAACGCTTGCCCATCGGGTGGGGTGTTTTCGCTTTTTCCGTTGCGACCTTGAGTTTGTGGGCTGACAGGGTGAGAGTCTGGCCGCTCTTCGCCACAGTGTGACGAGGTAGCATCTGTCATGGAGGAGGACCTGGACCGAGTGCGCGAACCGCCTCGAATGTTGTGCAAAGCATCTCGTAGTAATGACTTGAGGCCTTTGCTGTTGAGCGGACGCTCGACGCAATGTGTTTGATGTGCATCAGATCCTTGAGGTCTGCGAGAAGCTGTGAAACTAGGCGCGGGTAATAAATGTGACGGGTCTGTCGCGTCGCGATCTCGCTGGAACTTCCAACTTGGCGTTTGGACAGCCGTATGCAGACCAATCTCTTCACGTGGCTCCTCTTCGATGTTCTTGAGTGCGTTGTCATCCAAGCCCTTGATGATTCTATGGGCAGCACGGCCATGCGATATGTCATCAGCGGTTCGAACCGAAGGGTAGCGACCGACGCTGATCAGAGATCCTCGAGAGTTGAGTGTAGAAACCGAGCGCTGCTCAATAATCGTGGCGAGAGGTGCGCCATTGGAGCGGGTTGCAAATCGGACGGCTACGTGGTACGGGTCGGCTCGCGTATTGCAATGCTGGCCACCCACCCCCTGGACAAGTTGAACTGTGGATACGGCCACGTCTTCTGCGCTACTATCGTGGTGGGAGGAACTCATGTTTGCACGACCGTCATATGAGGCGTCCGAGCTCATGAAAGCTTTGTAATATGTGAAAGGATCTTGGGCTGGGACATCCCAGCAATGGGACCGCCCACCTCCCGTATCTGCCAAGGTCAAGGCTGCAGTATCGGCTTGGTATGGCGTTTTATCTGGCTCTGGTCCGCCTTGCTGGCCATCGCTGCAATTCCGAAGGCTGGCATCTCGGTACTGGGAGCACGGCATGTTGCTGCAGTGGGTCTCAAAAGTATGCCAGGGTAAACAAGTTGAGATCGAGCTGAGATGACGTTTAGACCATGGTGACCGTAAGAAGCTGTCGGGTACCGGTTTGGGTTGTTTGGGTCAATGGGATACCCGGTGCAAGAACTCATGTGCCCCCGTTCCTTCTTCCAAATCACACGAGGCGAACTGTCAATAGTGTATTGCACCTCGCAGGAAAGGGCTGCCATGATCAGCGATTGCTCACCACCACATGCTTGTTGCACGAAGCCCAGTCCACCCTCGAGCGGCCTGAGAAGATGGGCGACGATATTGTTCGCGACGCCCGACAGCGCTCTAGGAGGGAGCACAAGAGTTTCGAAACACCGGGATCTGTGTTTCGGTCGGAACCAAATGCACCCAATAACGGAGCAGAGTTGGCCAGTTCCCTTGTAGCGGAGCATGCTCTTGCCTGAAAAGAAACCCAGCTGGTATTAGCTGTGGGCTCAAGAGCTACCTGTCAGATGGTCCACTCGCTCGTTATTTCCCAGAGTGATCGCGCCTGCAGCACGTCAACGGCAAGCAGCTCGCACAACTGCAAATCATCCCCAGGGGACACTGCCCAGAATTACTGCATATGTGGTGTTAGGTTGCCAGCTGGCAGTACCTACAGAAGTGCAGATGGACCGTTTCACCAGCGCACCCTAATTGAACTTACGATGTTCCACTGGCAGGTGGCCCGTGATGAAGTCGCACCCTCTGACACGCGCGGTAATGTCGGCCCACGTGGAAGAGCGCTTTCTATGGCAGGCCGTGATTGCAGCTATACCTAGTCTGAATTGGGCTCACAACGCATCCACGGTCCATGATAGATCTGCTCGAATATTGTCGAGGGCCTGGTCAGTTCAATGTGAAGATTGGCCGGGACCGCGATTTTCTTTTGTTGGAGGCTGATGGTGGCGTCCGGGCGTTCAGAACTGACACACACTGTGGCCGCCACTGGGTAGCGATGCAGCTAGAGCGCTACTGACGCTAAGAATGCAATGTGATCCGTCGATTGTGAAGTGCCCGGGGTCTTCACTCCTGTGGGTTTCGCTAGCGGAGCCATGAGACCCTTGCAATTGTTGGGACGGAACAAATTATCTCGCGATGTGGGAGCAGGGACTTGCACATCAGATTCTTTCTGTGCAAGGGTAGTTGCCGTTTGGTGCAAGTAGGAAAGTCGAGGCGGTCTCTCGTTTGGGATGGCGTGAACAAAAGTCCAACGTATTTTGGCTTCGGTAGTGCCGTCAGCGCGTTCGACCCCCCATCCAAGAACGTCCCCTTGTGGCGTCCGATGACCTTCCATGCAGACTTCTGGAAGCCGCAAAGCCAGTCGTCGCTCTGTGCACATATGGGCATACTGAGTACATGTTGGGATAAACATGCCCAAGGTAGACCGGCTCATCTTCGCCGGTTTCATATAGTTTCGAGAATTGGTGGCTGTACTGAAGCCACAGATGATCACTTCGACCACGACTACCGATGGGAACTAGTGACCGTATCAGCATCGCTATTGGTTCGGGTGCGGATCCTTACCGATCTAATAGTCATGTTCCTGAATGGGTCAGGGTGTTGTAAGACAGGATGATTGGCTCTCCGGAGGTGGTGTCCGGAGGCCCAAGAGTGGGTGTTTGCGCTAGCTGTTCAAGCCCCCGCACTCTCCGTGCTGGCCGTCGTTGAAGTAAGATGGTCTGACTCAAAGCCGGTAAGCGACCGGAGCTACCTGTACCAAGGGCAGATCAGGTACATATCAAGACCCTGGATTTGGTGTATAGACGCACAACTCACGTTGTGAAAACCACGAAGCTGATGCCTGGCCCCCGGACCGGGCAGCATAGTTCAGCAGGCCCACATATTTCCAAGAACCTAGCTGTGTCCTGGTAGCTTCCCACATTCCTTGAAAAGCCATGTGCCTAATGTCCCCGCAATCCAGCAGCGCCCTGCCATAGACTTGTCTGTTCTCGGGATGGTGGCGGCGCTCATATCCGTCACCCTGGCGGTCGGGCCTCTCGCTTCCCCCATGCGTGCAGATACATGTCCTCCTACGAATGATGGGTCGAGCGTGGTTCTAATTGGACTCGGAAGCATGGTTGTGTGCTAGCATCGATCGATGGGCCAGAGGCTGAGCCTGAGAGGCGCTTCGCGACAAATGAGAGTGACTGTAAGTGCCTGTCGTAACAGCATGGAGTCGTATGCAAGAGCGAGCGTGACCACTTGCGTACGCGCCAGAGATCGGCAAAAGGCGAAGTTCATAGTTTGATGTCGGAAATTTGGTGCTAAGCCCTCCTTGGCCTGTACCGATATGCATCAACGGATGCCGACTGCATCGGTCCGAATGTGGTGTGGAAAAAGGCTCCTGTGCTGAGATTCGAGCGACAGGTCAAAGCCAGCGGCGTGCCGACTCGGAGCAGCCAATGTGAGTCCGCCAGATAACGGCACCCGAGATCACCGTCGTCACATGATCATGTGTATGTAATTGTTGCCTCGGTCTTCGATAGTCCTCTCGTGGAGTATAAAGAGGGGAGGCTAGCAGCATGTGCCCCCACTACCGACCCACGAAGCTGATAACTCTTGGACACTCCAACCTCTCTGCTACACAACATCATATCTTTCCCGACGCCGATATGTTTAACCCTCCTGCCATGAGCTCAAGCAAAGCCGACGTGATGATGCGGCTTGGCTTGTCTGGAAGCTATGGCGAGCAGGTCTACAAGATGATGCTCGTTAGTATTGATCCAACTACTTTGGCGAATATCTACTTACTAGTGATACAGAAAGAGGCTGCAAAAGGCAGGGATCGTGTCAGCAATGACTACAATAATCTCACGGACCACTCCCAGCGCGACGCAACGATTCAGGCGCCTTACAAATGGGATGAGCTCAAGGAAACCGCGAAGCATAAGGAGATCCTGTACATCGCGGAGTACGCCGGTCCCTCCACGAGGCCATACTTCCAGATGGGCCGATATCGAACAAACGTTGAAGAGGAGAATTGGGTCGCCCAATGGTTTCTGTGGCACTGCTTCCGCTATCGCGACAACAGGCCTAAGGCGGCGGCGGGCGGAGGCGGTAGCAACAACCATGGAGGTGAGCCGTCGGTAGATTGATACAATTGGATTTCAATTGCTTGGAAGAAAGTAGCTAATCTTTGTCAGGGAACCCAAACGAACCGGATCCGTACTGGAATGTTGTGATGTGACCCGCAAGCAAGGCAGGTCCATGAGCTTCGACCAGCGGGTTATAAGCGGACGAAAGAAAAAAGTCGCTTCAACTGCCATTTCCTTTGCAACTCGAGGGTTTTCCTTTGCGACTAACGGATGTTTGGTCTCAAGTACATGACGCCGCCTGCCATCCCTATAAGACTCCGCTTCCTCGGAGATGTCTCGGTTGCTGTCTTCCACGCTCTTTCTCTTTCGATAATAGCCCTGATATTTTGTGCCTCTCTCTTTCCTCTTTACACTGTAGATGTCCGTTAGGTCACTGACTTCGGTCGTTAATCTATCGCTTCGCTTCTTCGGTGCTGTTGAAGCTGACATCGAGCTCCCTTGACAGCTCTTGCCCGGTAAAACAAATCAAAGAACATTGTGACAAACAGCTGAAGCCGCATCGTCGGTATGTGAGGAAGTGATGTGGTGTTGCGGAGATGTCGTGAGGGATGAAGTGCAGCTAAGCTTTGTCGTAGCCCTGGTCCGGTAGGAAGAAAGTGGGGCCATGCGGAAGCTACGACCGAAAGAGCACGAGATAAACATACAGGTATAGGGATTCCCCTCGAACGTTACACTGAGACTACAATCAAGCAGCCCTTTGGAAGTCTTGGCAGGGAGTAGGCCGGCTATGTAGCATTCATTTGCCTTCAAAGATTGTCTTCTATGACGAAGCAGTGCGAATAGCCGACTCGTCAAAGCATACCAACGCTTGCTAAAACTCAGTTTAAATCCTCCGCCTAGCTCAAGATCAGGACATTCTTACATCATACGGGGTGCAAATTGTTGATCATTAGCTCATTTTCAGCCCCGATGTAATGATCGGCTTCATAACGATAGAATTAAGACACCAGACCGTTTTGATACGGCTATTGGATGCGAAGCGCCGCTGTCGGGAAGATTCGTCGGAAGGCAGCTTCAGACACTCGAGCACACTTCAACGTGATAGTTGTTTGATTAACGTTGACAGGAAGCTTCGGGGTTTCGCACACGGATGCAGCGCTTCTCGAAAACATAGAGATTAATTAAAAGCAACAAATTTTGACTCTGCTCCCTCGGCGACCGAATGACTTCCGACGCATCGGATGAGGGGAGATCCGAGGATTGGCAATGGTGTGATTTCATTGGTATCGAACGCGGTCGGAAGATGAGCTGATCTACAGAAACCCTGTATGTGAACGCCATCGCTATGCAAAAAGGAACGATTATCATCCGAGACGAGAATCGCCCGCCACACTGAAGCTGCCCATCGCCGGCGCCAAATGATAGTTGAAAGAGACCCAAAATTCGAAACATGGTGACTGAAGGGCGTACGCATTGTGCACCAGCTCAGTTTCACCATCAAAAGTACTACCGTCCTGCGATAACTCGATGCTATCCCGCACGGTCATGTCGCGGGCACCTGTATGGTTCGTGGCATTTGCTCACTCAACGATGTCTTATACTGCTTCGTTGCTGCCTCAATGGCACGGACGAGGGGTTCCACGATTCTCTTGACTACCTTGCCGCCGCCCTTGACGCTGTTGGGGTCAAACTTTCTCCTCTTGCCGGTGCGCTGCGTGATCGATTCGATTTCTCTCTTCGTCCTGTCGATTATGCTTGTCCTTTCGCTTTCGGCCGTATTTTCAACTGCTTTGAGTCTGTCAAGCGACTTGTCTAATGTTTCAATCAATTTTGCCACTTCATTGGCACGCTCTGGGTCTCCTGAGTAGTAGACGGCCCAAAAATAATGGAGAAACTCGACAGTGGTGTTGTGGGTCATGGTAAGATTATCAAAGACCTGTTCGGATAGCCCTAGCTTGAGTGCTTGTTCGCTAGCAGGCGTAACTTGGGACGATAAATAGTCGTCATTGTGCAGATGTCGCTTTCTGATTGCTTTGGTGATCTGCAATGTGGCTGCAGTTCGGGAAGATTTGCTCCCGACTCTGACTTTCTTGTCAGCAGTAGCTTCCTCGTCGCTACTGCTATCGTCCTCAACGCCAATTGAGGCATGGAGGTCGATGCCCGCTTTGTGACCTTGGCCTGCCGTTATATTGTTGAACTCTTGCTGCATGATGGCCAAGACTTGGGCCGGTGTGCGCTTTGCGTAAGTGGCCGCACTGCTCGAAGTATGCACGCCTTGTCCTGCCGAGAAGAATTGGCTCTGATCCTGCACGTTGAGCACAATGCGATTGTCATCGGCTGCACGCTGCAGATCTCGGAGCTGAAGTTCTTTATAAGTCTCCTCGTCCAGGCCTATTGGTCCATGGCGGCTACCATCAGAAGGCGGGACGTCAGCCATCATCTTCTCACTCATGCGATTCAGCACGCGAAGGATCGGGACTTTGTCGTTTGTGTTTGGCCTCATGGTCATATCGGGCCTGTTCCCGAGTCGTTGGCTGTGATTCTGCTCGTTGCCTTCCACGTCTAGGAAATGCGGCACGGATGACATGACAAGGTGGGGGGCATCGTCGGCGGCATCGTCAAGGTTTAGATACTTGTCAAGCTTCGGGTCAGTCGGGTCTACGTCAGTGATTTTCTCCCCCCTCAGCTTCTTGACCAGGCGGCTGTTGAAGAAGCGAGACCAGAAGTCGCCTTCGGACATGCCGGGCACGTTCTCGTTGTACACTTTCTTGACCAGAGGGTGCTGGGCAAAGATGAGCTGGATCTGCTCCTTGCTCATGTTGAGCTTGAACTGGCCACCCTCGTTCTTTGGCTTGACAACGGAGAGCACATTGTACGTGCCCGCGCCCTGGGATTTTTCCACGGCATGCGAGCGCAGCAGATGGACCCTCGTCGCCCAGAACTGGTTCGAGAGCTGGCCGAGGGTGATGGTGTCGGGCTTATCGCGCACGGCCTGGTCGAAGCGTTGGCGTAGGGCTGGACTCGTGTTGAGCAGCGAGCGCTGGAGCTCAATGTCGACAAGCAGCTTTGCATCGTCGTATCCGTCCTCTTTGTCCTTCGCGACCGTCTGCGCGATGGTCATGGCCGCCGATGCGCCACCCCCATCTGGCTGTGGAGTTCCGAGAGGTGTAGCCACGGCTTGTGCCTTCCGTGCCTCGATCCATTTGCGCAACGTACCGGTTATGGCTTGTTGGTCGTCGCGGGCGGTGGGGGACGTGAAGGTGAAGGTGTAGGCTTCGGTCTGGTCGGGCGACTTTTGGACGGCGACCTTGATGGAAGCTTTCGCGGCTGTAGCAGGCGTCTGCTGGAGGTCTGGACATATCAGTAGTCAGCGACTGGCCACAAGACTAGTAGAATGCGCGCGAGTGTCTATGGGAGACATACTACTAATGTCCGCCACAGCTATGTCGAGCACAGAACCGCCACTGCTCGCCTTCCACGAGACAGCCCGGCCGTCGGCGGAAACGGCGAGCTTGCCATCCTGCTTCTTGAACTGGGCAGCAGCTTCGGGCATGCTGAGGGTGTGCGCGCAAGGGGTCAGGTCGTGGCAGCCGCTGTGTAGAGGCGCTGCACGACGAATGATGAGATCTTGAAGATGGGTGCACGGGCCGGGCGCTAGGCTCGTTCACATGCAGCGCTCAGCCCTACCACGGTGCAGATCATCCAAGGGAGAGAGAGAAATCATTTGATGATGGGGAAGGCCTTGGATGCTGGATATCTCATCACTGGTTGTAGATGGTGGACGCGGGACTGGGCGAAGTACAGGGTCAATAAGTTAACCATCACTCATCTTGACAAAGGGGCGAGCACCCGTGGGAGGGATTGCCAGATTGGCCTTTATGAAATGGTCTGTGCCATGCACCCTCTTCTTTCATACTTTGTACCTACACATTTCACCTTTCTAGAACCTGACATTTGAACGCTAATTGCAAAATGTGAGCGTCGGATTATGTCTCTGGCACGTCACCCGCGGCTGTGGCTTGTACACAGGCTGCAGGCCATTGGTCCGAATTGTTCGAGCACCTGTGATGTCCACTACTGGAATGCTTCGCACACGGTGCGGTCAGCTGCTGGACAGCCGGTGCATACCAAGACGTCCGGCTATGAGGCAGCAATGCGAAGACTATGACCAACGTCTTTTCATTTGATGGACGGACGGTGCTGCACTTTGCGCGCTCTGAGCCATTTTCCGGCAGCTATTGCACTAACCCGAAAGCGAGCCGGCCGAGGAGTGACGAGCCTCTAGCTCCCTGTCCTCTTGGACTTCTCTCCGCAGAATCTCTTCTCCCATTCACGACTTTCATGTCACCCATCGCCGGCCCTCTCTCCGCCCGCACTTAATCCACCATGTTGCGCATCTCCGCGCGTTGCACCCGACAGCTCCAGAGCTGCTCGGCGCGCGCAAGCTTCTCCACATTCGCCGCATCGCCGTCCCGGACCGCCATCACCGCAAGTCGCAGGCCGCTTGCTCTGTCGCAGTCCCAGCGCCGGAAGTATGCCCTCGCCGCCGAGGACACCGACAAGGGCGTTGTGCGTACTGCCCTCGCTGCCTGCATTGACTGCTGGATCTTGTCGAGACTCTGCTAACAACGCCACAGGATCCCAATGACTCCTTCCTCCAAGGCAACACGGCCAACTATGTCGACGAGATGTACATGCAGTGGAAGCGCGAGCCATCGAGCGTGCACTACTCATGGCAGGTCTACTTCCGCAACATGGAATCTGGCGACATGCCCGTCTCGCAGGCCTTCCAGCCGCCGCCGACCATCGTGCCCGCCCCCCATGGCGGCATCGGCCCCGACTTCAAGCCCGGCCTCGGCATGGTCACGGGTGAGGGCTCCGATCTGATGAACCATCTGAAGGTGCAGCTGCTCGTGCGCGCATACCAAGCCCGAGGCCACCACAAGGCGAGGATCGACCCGCTGGGCATCCGTGGCGAGGCCGTGGCCTTCGGATACGCGAAACCGCGCGAGCTGGAGCTGTCCCACTACAACTTTGGTGAGAAGGACCTGGACCAGGAGTTCGAGCTTGGTCCGGGCATCTTGCCGCGCTTCAAGACGGAGAACCGCAAGCACATGAAACTACGGGAAATCATCGATGCCTGTGAATACCTGTACTGCGGCTCATACGGCGTCGAGTACATTCACATTCCGGACAGGGAGC
>Ga0247803_1001619_pt1 | contig 11738 bp, 11 predicted proteins | sample UWRJL014104B1_FD_180928 | JGI IMG/M metagenome (GOLD analysis project Ga0247803, IMG submission 180928) | Plant litter microbial communities from Arlington Agricultural Research Station in Wisconsin, United States - UWRJ-L014-104B-1 | ecosystem: Environmental > Terrestrial > Plant litter >...
AGAGCGTCGCCGCTCATGGCCATCACTGCGGCGGTGCCGGTCTCGACGTCGTTGTCGCCTGCACCGAGAGTCTCACCGCAGGTGGCGGCGGCATCACCCTTGAAGCGGGTGGCATCCTGCTGGAAAGGCTGGCGTCTCGTGCCGTCACGGGGAGTAGCCGGGTCAACTGCTGGATGTCAGATCGTGTGTTGCAAAGGGAGGCAGTGAGGAAAGGATGGTTGTCTCAAGACTGGGAGTGGGAAGAGGGGAGGGATCTAGACGTACCACCGATGGCGGAACCCTGACCGCCGGCATCACCAGTGGCACCGATGATGGCTGCGTGGCCAGCCACGAGCTTGGTGGTGGCCAAAAGGCCGAAGGAAACAATGGTGGAGGTGGAGAAGAGCATCTTGAACCGGTCAGATGGGATATTAGATGAATGGATAAGAGGACAAAAAGATTAAAGTGAAAGTAGGTAGTGATTAGAAGTGGAAGGCTGGATGTTGGATGGGGATGCTGGATGGGAACCTTGAGAGCTGATGCCTTTCTTCCTGTCGCGGTGCTGTCCTCATTTATACAAGTTGGGCCCTTGGAGAGGACCGAGCTACGTCGAGGGCAGCTACTATTGCGATTCGTCAATGAAGCACCGGACATGGGTCTTCCGCCTCGTCGAGTGGGATTGTTTTGGCCAAGGCGTGTGAGATCGATGGGCCAGGCTGGCGATGGTTAGCAAACCTGTGCTTCGCGACGTGCTTCGGCTACAACGGCGCAGAACGAAACGTGATTGAAGCAGGGATAGTGGCTACAAACATTAGTCTAGCTGTTTCGTACAATTGTTAACACATTAGAAACTTGGAGAAACTGTGTTTGGTCAATGCCTAACGGACCTTGCGACTCGAATGGAAGCTGTGATGAAACTGTGGCTAAAGGTTCCGTGGGCGGTGATTCGACAGTGCCGAGGAAATGTAGCTAAAAAAAAACTATATGGGTTGCTGATAACAGCATAGTCGTACTAGGTCCTGATACGCCAGGATGTGAGAGGTTGGATGTTCGATGCCCGAGGTTGCATAAGCTTCGCTTCGTCTGAAGATCCGAAAGCTTGGTTCTCGACTTAATCGTCCGGCTGTGGCTGGTGAGACTTGGACACTTGGAGCAAGCCGAAACCCGAATATCTCTAGGAAGCATTTCGAAGGGCCAAAGAGACCGACAGCCGATTGGTGATTCGCTACCCAGGCTGACAGAAAGTTCTCTATGGGTGACTGCGAGCGTCGACTGACTTCTTGTGTATTACACGGGTATCTTGTTGCAATAGCGATGATATAATATTGCCGTGCCTAGGCCTGCGGGTCCTAGACGCCGCGGAGGACCCAGAAACAAGCGGCGCCCAGTCAGTGTCCAGTTGCAAGAATTGAGTTTGCTGCCCGTTCTACTCCGAGGCGGTGCAGAACAAGGTGACCCTAGGTCCGTTTGTAGTTTTGTCAAATATGAAGCGAGATGGCCCATGAAGGACTAGTTTGGCCGGGAAGCGGCATCGTGAAGCATTCTGGGGACAGTTTGTAAGGATTGAGGTTTCGCTCTTCCATATCCGGATTAGTGCTGTGCCGCATCGGGGTTTCACACATTGCCATGACCGCCGAGGTAGATCTGGGGAACGTTTCTACTCTCTCGGGACGGCGGTTTTCCGGCGGGCATGCGGCGTGGTGTTTGGTGATGTGGAAGGATGCTATTTGTGGTCGCAAAGCAGGAGAGCATGGCCATGAAGGTGAGAGGTGAGTCTCTGAATTTCTTACGTAAGGTGGTCCATGCGCCCTTGCGGAGCTTTGTGGGTTGTGGCGGCTCGCATCGCCTCACCAAGCCCACACAGAACTACTGTCACCTTGAACATCCAGGTTAATTGTATTGTCTATCTGTATTGCGCATACATCGCGCGGTAGAGAGTAAGGTTGCTTTCCAAGACGATCCGCTACTGCCATCACAAACTCGACCGCTTCCCTCGTATCTCACGACCTTCGCATTCGTCTTTCATGAATGACTTTCCAATCCCCAAATTGGTATCTGGTCTCCAGAAACTGAACCTGTATTCCGAATACGACCAGCACTTATCCAGCCACAAAGCTTTGAATCTATGTCGACCACCTAGTGTTTTTATATATGGTTAAACACAGCCCATCAGTCATCAAGAACATGCGCCCGTTTAGAACCGCATCTGACATTCAATTGTTTCCGTCTATAAGGCATCTGTCGCTCCAGTGAAACTATACAGTTCGTTGCCAGGACCGAAGCGTCTCCAAATAAATTCGCCAAAACCCAGCAGACCTCCCATCTTCGACTCCGATGTCCAAAAGAATCGGCACACTCGGCAGTGAAGACGGTGTTCGACCAACTGCAACATCGCAATCAGAGGATTTATCGGATGTGCACGTGCGCTTTCTGATAGTCTATTCCCGACATATTTCCTATCGAAAGGGATTGGGTCACACAATTACCAGGATGTACGCGAAGCTGATAGGCTATCCCAAGGTTACAATGCTCACAGATGCTATCAATTCTTCCGCGAAGTACTTCCTCCCTCTTTCGGTTAGTGCTGTCCCCTCACTTGGATGATCAGCTACCCCGGTTCATTCATTTATCTTGGTATCTGCATGAACGCAACCTACCTCACACTCTGCACCTCCACATATGAGAGCAGCGCAGTGCTCTGCACGGGTCTTACCTTGTGCTTTCATGTCTCGCAGAGCCCGTTAAGTACCCATTGTCGACGTTGATCAAATACAACAGGACGATCTTGAACACACGAGGCCCCACCTCCCAAAGCACAAACAGCGGCCATAATCATGAGTGACCACCAGGTGGAGAAGGGTGCGCACAGCGCTTCGGTCGAAGCTACACCTGTCAAACTGACCGAGAAAACACATCAATGGGATCCGAACTTACGTCAAGATAAGATCGATGAATTGCTCTCGGCAACACGTGATGGTGACCCGGAGGCAATAAAGAAGGCGCAAGCAGATTTCATCGAAGATTCGCCGTACGAGGAGGTCAGAGCTGCGGTCAAAAACACGGATGGCGGCGAGCCTGCGAATACGGTTCGAGCCTGGATTCTCGGTCTGCTGTTTGTCACGATGGCATCTGGCATCAACATGTTTCTGTCAATGCGCAGTCCAGCCATCAACTTTCCAAACATCGTTGTTCTGTTGTAAGTAGCTCGATGAGCTGGTAGAGCATGCTAACTCCCGCCAGGCTAGTGTATCCTTGCGGTGTTGTGTGGGCCAAAATTGTATCGACAAGACGATTCCAAGTCTACGGCTTACGCTGGACTTTAAATACAGGGCCTTTCAATATTAAGGAGCACACGGTCATTACAGTAAGTGTTGTTCCCACCTGGTCGGTTGTGCACTCACAGGTTCTAGATCATGGCTGGTATAAGTATTAACTATGCTTACTCCACTAATGCACTCCTGGCTCTTTTGGGAGAGCCTTTTTACAACCTCAAGATGTCATGGGGCTTTCAGTTGCTTTTCACATTGAGTAGCCAAGTGATCGGGATTGCACTGGCAGGACTGTTTCGCCGCTTTCTCGTAAGATCGCAGGATTCCGATTTGAACAGAGGTCCTAGCGCTGACTGAAGACCTAGATATGGCCGGCGGCGCTCTTGTGGCCATCCCAATTCTCGAACGCTGCTCTGCTGCATGCTCTACACGACCAAAGCACGGCCAAGTCAAGCGTTAATGGCTGGACTGTGGGCCGGACACGGTTCTTTTGCTACGTCATGGGTGGCATGTTCCTCTATTACTGGCTTCCGGGAGTCATTTGGCAGGGTCTCAGTGTGTTCGCGTTCGCTACTTGGTATGTGCGGTTCCAAGAAATTTGAATATTTTCTCTCCTAACGCGGATCAGGATCAAGCCAGACAACGTTGTTGTGAACCAATTATTCGGTGGCTTCACTGGGTTATCGCTGATCCCGTTGACCTTTGACTGGACGTACGTCTCGAGCTATTTACAAGATCCTCTGCTAGCGCCAGCACATGTCCACATCAATACGCTTGTTGGCTTGATCATATTCGTTTTGATCACAACCATCGGAATCTCATTCAGCAACACCTGGTACGGCGATTTTCTTCCGATCAACACGTCCACCACCTTCGACAATACGCAAAATGCATACAACGTCACCCGAATTCTTGGGCCAAACTACACATTTGACCTTGCCAAGTACAAGCAGTACTCTCCAATGTTCTTGGCTCCCACGTTTGCTTTGAACTATGGACTGAGCTTTGCCGCTCTTACGAGCGCAATTGTTCATGCCGTCATCTTCCACGGTAAGGAGATTATGTACAGATTCAAAGCTGGACGCAACCAAGAGCCCGATATTCACATGAAGCTCATACTCAAATATGCGCCTTGTCCGGACTGGTGGTACGGGATTCTCCTGCTCGCATCGGTAGTGCTCGGCCTAGGCACTGTCCTTGGGTACGACTCACAGCTTCCGTGGTGGGCCTACTTTGTCTCGCTACTCCTTGCATTCGTATTTACCGTCCCAACTTGCCTCATCTATGGATTGACGAATATCCAGCTCTCGCTCAATGTAATTTCGCCATTCATCGCAGGCTACATGATCCCGGGCAGACCGATTGGGGTTATGATCTTCAAAGTCTACAGCACCATCATTGTCGGACAAGCACAATACTTCTCGAGCGACCTCAAGCTTGCACACTACATGAAGGTTCCACCCAAAACAGCTTTTACTGCGCAGATTGTCGCGACCGTTTGGGCAAGCATCGTCCAGATCGCGGTCATGAATTGGACCTTGGGCAACATACCTGATGTTTGTTCGCGTCTGCAAGAGGGCCACTTTACCTGTCCCAATGGACGCGCCTTCTTTTCGAGCAGCATTACCTGGGGCGTTATCGGGCCTCATCGCATGTTTGGACCCGGCTCCACTTATTCTGCTATCCACTACTATTGGCTCGTTGGTGCTGCGCTCCCTATCATCTTTTACTTCCTCATGCGCGCAGCTCCGAAGTCTCCGCTACGCTATCTGAACGCTCCCGTCATGCTCGGTGCAATGGCATGGTTACCACCCGCGTCCCCGCTCAGCTTTTCCTCGTGGGCAATCATCGGACTCATCTTCAACTACTGGATCATGCGACGATGGTCAAGCTGGTGGGACCGCTACAATTACCTTGCGGCTGCAGGTCTAGACTCTGGCCTTATCCTGTCAACGGTCGTCATTTTCTTCGCGATTACGTTCAAGGATTACCCTCTACCGAACTGGTGGGGGAATTTGAAGCCTTATGAAACTATGGTACGTGCCGTATGGATCTCTGTCAACAGGAAGAGAGTGCTAACTTTACTTATAGGATTACTTGAATACCGCGATACGTAAGACTGTAGCCGAAGGTGAGACGTTCGGCCCAAAGAGCTGGTGACCGGGAAGAATTTGGGAAGCAAAATACTGACTACTCCGTTCGCACCTGATGAACGTGCATATACCATCTCTCGAACGGCATTAAAGCGCTATCAACGAAACCAATTGACTTCGAGCTGTTCTGTTGGGTGTGGCTTATGGTGAGGACCGAGTCAGAATCCTCGTCTGCAAGACTCATGTAGGCGGCCCTTAGAGCATATTGTGTCATGCTAGACCCTACAATATCTTGCAATTACGACGCATTTGTCGAGGTTTGAAAGCTGGAATCTCTCAAAGCATGTATGGACTCTACACACTCAAGCCGAGCTAGCACGCAATAGGAAGGTGCTTGTCACTTCCGTCTTCCCGCTTCCTCGCTTCCTCGCTCCGACGTCATCCCGAACTTCGGGATTGCGCCGCAAGATTCTTGTAGACATGATTCTTCGGCTGACCTCTGCCGATTTCTTATCATAGCTTTGCTCAGGTTGGCATTACTACACAGCGAGATAACACTCTATCAATGCCGTTGATACAAAGAAACCGAAGATAAACAATCTGTCTAGCATGTCATATTCGCTCAGGCGTCCGTAAAGGATGACGTTAGCCCGCGGGCAAGCCGTACATAAGAGATATACTTCTCGCTAACAAGTGGTAACGCATCAACATCGATTCACCAATATATTCATTGCTAAGAATAAACCTTCAGGATGTTGTCAGCGCCATTCACTTTGGCCGCAGCGCTGCTCTTCAGCAACCTCGCGGCAGCACAAAACATGCCTTTCGATTCACGAGAGGCTACCATCGATACAGTACATCATTCGCTATATTCCGGCCTGTCGACATGCCGGGAGGTTGTCTCGTCATTCATCGCACGTATCGAGGCGTTCAACAATCGCACCAACGCCATCATCACACTCAATCCTAATGCTTTGGATATCGCGGACTCCCTTGACGAGGCCCTTGCAGCTGGTAACTTTACCGGATCACTTTTCTGCGTTCCCGTACTCCTCAAGGACAACTACGACACGGCGGATATGAAAACGACTGGTGGCAGTCTGGCTCTACGCGATTCGCAGCCAACGAAGGACGCGCCGAGTGTTGCCGCATTGAAGAATGCTGGAGCCATCATTCTCGGGAAAGCGAATCTTCACGAGCTTGCTTTGGAAGGCATCAGCGTTTCTTCTCTAGGTGGACAAACCGTCAACCCTTACGACTCTACCCGAACACCTGGAGGAAGCTCAGGTGGCACTGGAGCAGCGGTCGCGTCATCTTTCTGCGTTTTTGGTACTGGTACGGATACGGTCAATTCATTGCGTAGCCCTGCATCCGCCAACTCGTTGTTCAGCATACGACCGACGCGCGGCTTGATCACTCGCACTGGAATCATCCCTATTTCAGTAACCCACGATGTTATTGGACCCATTGCACGCTCCATCAAAGACGTGGCTGTTGCTCTTACCGTCATGCAATCTTCGGGATACGATGCTGCCGATAACGATACAGCTCTCGTACCTGTTGCAAATAAGAACATCGACTACGCTGCTTCCCTCTCGAGCAGCTCGCTTAAAGGCCTTCGAATTGGTGTCCTAAACGGCTTCTTCAACCGCACTTCCTCCTCAGAAGTCACCCCCGTGAATGAGGCCATGGACGACTTCACGCAAAAACTCGAATCTGCAGGCGTCACGCTTATTTCCATTAACGAGACCATATATAATGCGACAGCCATCCAAGCAAACTACGATGTCCAGCGCTTCGAGTATCGGGAGCTAATGGATCAGTATCTGCAGCGCTCCTCGCTATCTGGCGACCACCCTTCAACCTTGAGCGAACTGTACAGCCGTAAAGCGGCGAACGGAACAAAGGGCGAATTCCTCGTCCTTCCATCACAGTACGAATACGTCAACACAGCCCTCGTATCCTCGACTGGAAACGCCACATACCTCACCCGTCAAGCTGGCATCCGCAACCTCACACTCGCCCTACAGAACACATTCGCTTCCAACGACCTCGACGCAATCATCTATCCGGAGCAGAAGAACCTCGTCGTGAAAGTTGGCTCCGCATCGCAATCAGGGCGGAACGGAATCTTGGCGGCGCTCGCAGGGAGTCCTGTTGTTACTGTTCCTGTTGGCTTTAGTGATGCGACGGAGGAAGCGCCGGTTGGTGTGCCGATTGGCATGGAGATTTTAGGCAGGCCGTGGAGTGAGGAGAAGCTATTGCAAATCGGGTATGGAATGGAGATGTTAGGGAAGGTGAGGAAGTCGCCAGAGTGGGCAAAGGAGGCTGTGGAGGTAGGAGAGTATGAGAGTGTGCCGACGATTGTGCCGGATACGCCGGGGATTCCAGATGCGTATCCGCTGGGCACGCTATAGGAAGACTACCTAATCCAGCAATCAAATATGATACAGTCTGCAAGTTAAAGATATTAAGTTAGATGGACTTGATTCTCCCAACTTATGGGGACGACCCATGCCCTACCACTAGAAGACGACTCCCTGTAACGATTCTGCATCAGCTCTCCGCTCGCTGTTTTCCATCTCCACAACCGAATGTAAACGGCAAACTCACGCCTTCAATGCGATGTTCCCCGAGGCTCAGCTCATGCTGCCACGCGCTTAAACAGGAGCAACTTTCTTGGATCCGGCGTAGACTGCCTTCCGATTTCAATATTAGGATACCTCACCTTACTCCCATCCTCATTCTTAAAGTCGAAATCAAGCAGCAACCTCGCCATGATCATCTTAATCTCATTCGCCGCAAAGAAACGTCCAGGACAAGCATGTCTTCCATACCCAAACCCGAGATTCTGCTCGTTTGTCGTAACAAACTGGTTGCGTGCATGATCCGTCCCCGTGCCGCCTTCCCGCAGCTTGGAGAAGCGGAATCCATCGAAGGTCGAGCTGTCGGGAAAGAGAGCGGAGTCATGGTAGACGGCTTGAGAGGCTACTTCGACGTTGATGCCTGGAGGAATATATTGGCCATTGGAGAGGGTGAAGCCTTTGAGGACTTTGCGGTTGAAGGATGTGGAGCCTGGGGGGTGGAAGCGTGCGGACTCTTTCATGAAGCTGTCGAGCTTGACCATTTGTTGGAGACCGCGTGTGGTGATGGTGCCGCCGTGTTCGGCTAAGACGGTGCGGATTTCCTCGCGGAGGGGCTCGATGTACTCGGCACCCTTCGCTGCGAGGTCGTAAAGTCTGTGCACATGTCAATGGCCGCGAGAATGAACCAACGAGGGAAAATACGCACATGTTAGTGGTGGTCAGCGTAGTGGTATGTATCGCCCCGAAGATGAGGCCCAATTGTAACTTCACCAGGTGCTTCGTAGAATGAGTCCCGTAATCTGCACGTCGACTCATGAACCAACACAGCATATCATCGGGCTTCTGCCAGTTGGGGTCCTTGGCCTCTGCCTCCTCTCTCGCTCGGATGACCGGGAAAAGGACATCGTGCGCCATTTGCTCTCGCTTTTGCAACCGCTTTAGTGTCGCGAGGCGCGGTGCGAGAATGGGGCGGAGCCAGGGGCTAGTTTGCTTGATTTCTTGCTGCAAGTTGATTACATCCATCGTATAGTTTACGGCGCAGTCCACGTAGTCTTTATTACGGCACAGCTCGGGCCCAACGAAGACACGACCTGAGATCTTGGCCACCATGGTAGCCAGGTTCATGTAAATCGGAACGGGTGTCCAGTCGTCACATCCAGGCATGTCGTCGCGTATGGTATCCTTGACTTCGTCGTAGACCACGGGGTTCAATCTCGCTGTGACGTGTCAGTCCTCAAGCGGTTGAACAACGGTCGATGCAGTCAATATTACCGAGGCCAGGTGTAAGATCGGCTTTGATCGAATGGAGCATAAGTGGCGATTCCGTCACCAGACCTGTGTACTTTACCTCCATGATCTGTCGCTGTTAGCTGCCATTTTGCAAAGATATGCAGGCTCCACCTACATCTCCGACAGCAGCGGGTAAACTAAGGACAGAGTCGGGCAACTTCTTCAGTTCGGCTAGGAATCGAGGCGCGACAACGATATTTTCCCCGCCTGTGAGGCTCAGTGTCAATTCTGATCAACTAGGAAGGCCAACCAACCGTTGTCATTTTCGATCCGGTACACGACGTCCTTGAACTGTTTGAGCTTTAGTTTTGCTTCTCGAGTTATGGAGGCGCTGGTTGCAGACCTTCTTATATCCATCCATATAAAACCGCTTCGCTGACTGCATGTACGCTTGCCGTTCCTTCTGGCCTGAACTTGAAGTGTTCAAGACGGGAAGCTTCGAGAGCTGGAACCAGTACTTCAGCTGCGGAAACAGCAGACATGCCGCAAGGAAGAGCGTAGTGACGACTACTGTCTGTAGCGTGTGTGAAGCTGCTGAAAGCGTAAATTCCTCCATTTTTGTCGAATTCACTGTAAGGGGTTGGAAGTTGCAGGTGAATCGAGAGGTGGAAGCTGTAGATGAAAGAGGAAGGACCCAAACGGGCCGTTATATTAGCCGCCACATCGCATCCTCGCAACTCGCACCATCTCCCTTGTGCCGGGAATCCAACTGGGATAATTATACGACCCGCAAACCCCCCGGGTACACTACTGTATGTCTCACAGGATATGCGTCCGCAAACAAAGGCACCGACTCGTGCGGCTTAACCAAAATTCGACAAGCGCCCGCAGATCCCCCAACCGTCGCCATAGCCGTCCACTCCAGTTTAATTGCAGCTCTTCGCAAACGCTCCAGCCAATAACAACATGCTGAGTACGTCAAACGAGTCGTCGCTTCGGGGCATCTGTGAATTGTGGGGTGGAATACGCAAACGCGGAGAGATCTCCTCGCCTTCGGGTTCCGGGTCCTGCTGTTGCCGAAAGTTCGTCGGCGCGGTGTTACTTCATTTCAGTCGCTAGTGGATCGCTGATGACAGGGTTGCGAGCTTCCCCTGAATACGAGTGCGAGTGCAGTACATACTATGCTGTGAGACGTTGGATCGATGATCCTCGGTTAAGGCCATGCGCCCAATCCAAGACTTTATGTTCCCATCTCAAATCATTTCGTGTCGACAAACCGGGGGATTGCAGAAGAATTTTATTTGTGAGCTTTGTGGAAGGTCTTGCGAACCATCAATTCTGATAATTGCGTATCTGCAGATTGCTTATTGCCCGCGCGAACTGCAGCACTTGGGCATACATTGAACTTGAGAGCGAGTGTGACCCAGGTGCGCTTCCAGAGAGTATCGGAATAGGCCACGCGACATTCGAGTTGATCGATGCCCAAGAATATGATGGAGCTCGGTAGCCAGAAGGTAATTGGTCGGACTCCTGATCTGTTAGCCGCAATAACGACGCCATAATAACCATAATAACAAATCACCAGCCCAGAGTCCCGCGAGATATCGGGAATCACGTTGCACATAGAACCGTCTTTCAATGGCAGAGATTGCTGGAAGCTTGTCCGACTACATGGTCAATTTTCGGAGGGACTAGATACGGATAAGTTTGATCCAACAGTTGTAAGCGGTTCGATCATCTGCACTGAGCAAATGGTCGAGATCGTAAGGTGGAGGGTGCTGCCGATTTTGATCGCGAAAGCCGCACTCGCATTCCAAAAGCGACATACACTCCCATTGGACTTCGGATGTGGTAAATGAGAGAAATCGACGCGTAAGCAGGCGCTCTTGCATCGTCCACCGCGAAGGGACAATAGATCTTGCCGGTCGTGTACCGTTGGATGATATTCATCGTGGGAGATCCTTCGCCGTACATGAACTTCGACTGGGCGTCCAACATCCTGAAAGATACAGGTTTGGAAGGAAATATTCGCACGGGTGACTAGGATGCCGTCCGTAGTTGCGGAAGCCGCAAGGACTAGATACGCGTTCTGATACGTGTCAGCCATGCGAGCCGATTCGAATTCCCAGTCCCTTGCGCATTGCTGCACAATACAGAGCGAATCAATCCATAGATAGTAAATTCTAAGATACCTGTAGAAAGCTACGGCGTCCTGAAATGTTCTCCAAAGCGACGATCGTGGGATGTCCTTCAACATCGAGTCTAGGTACGTGGATGCGCTTTTCAACACATCGCTATTCCACCGGTGGGACAGTGCAGCATATTGAACACTTGGTTTTGGGCGCTCAATCAGTCTGGCTTTCCAGTCCACTTCCCCGCCCTCTATTGCTATAAGCCTTGTTGGTACGGTAGGGCTGTCTGAATCCGAACACGAACCATGGTCTGCAAGACAGTCGTCATACCAACCTTTTATCAACTCGAGACACACTGGAGATGATGCATTGGTCCAAAAGTGGGTTTTTGGACTGATCTTTGATGACAAGCTGTGTGTGATCATACTTTCCGTACCTACCACAGAGACA
>Ga0247803_1001621_pt1 | contig 11726 bp, 9 predicted proteins | sample UWRJL014104B1_FD_180928 | JGI IMG/M metagenome (GOLD analysis project Ga0247803, IMG submission 180928) | Plant litter microbial communities from Arlington Agricultural Research Station in Wisconsin, United States - UWRJ-L014-104B-1 | ecosystem: Environmental > Terrestrial > Plant litter >...
CGCGACCAGCCAGGCCTCTTCGGCCCCGTCGAGGATCAGCTTGACGCCCTCTTCGCGGGCCAGACGCAGTACCTGGAGGATGTCCGAGGCCCGGTGCACCGTGACGATCAGGGGCATTGTGCCACTGGCGACAGGGATCAGGGCCTCCAGATCGGCGCGCGACAGGGACAGATCGCGCAGGCCCGCCCGGTCGTAGGCGGCCTTGTTGCGGGCATAGAGGCGGACCTCGGCCAGGCTCTCGCGGAACAGGGTGAATTCGGCCCCCCGCGCACCGCCCGCGACACCGGCCCCCGCCTCTCCGAACGGCGCGACCATGGCCACGCGCGGCTTGACCAGGATGTCGGTACCGTTGGCCAGGGTGACGATCGCCGCCTGGCCCGCGAACAGGCCGGGGGACTGATAACCGCCCTCGCCCGCGCCCGCGAAATCGGCCTCGCCGTCGTCCTGGTGATGGCCGACGCTGCTGCCCGGATGGTCGGGAACGACGATGGCGCGGGTGATGCCGCCCAGACGCGCGACCGGCAGGGTGAAGGACCAGGGGTCCAGGCCGTAGGAGACGTCGAAGGATGCGCTGATCGTATTGGCTCCGTTCGACAGGTCATTGGACCCGCCGACCGAGGAAACCTCCGACCCGCCCAGACCCGAGCCCACGGCGATGAAGCCGGGGGCCACCGTCTTGCCCGTGGCATCGACGATCCGCGCACCGGCCGGTGCCGGGCCGCTGCCGACCGAGACGATGCGTCCGTTCTGGATCACGACGGTGCCGCCCTCGATCACCGAGGTGCCGGTCAGGACCTTGCCGCCCGTGAATGCGACCGGAGAGTCCTGTGCCATGGCGGGCATGACGAGGGCAGCCGCCGCGACGGCACCCAAGACGATGCTCTTGAGATTGAGCGTCTTCAGATTGAACCGGCGCATCAGCGGGCTCCCTGCGTGATAGCGGCGGCGCTCAGGCCATGTCCGGGCTGGCCCAGTTCGAAGTCCGAGGTCGGCTGATAGGCGGGATCGAACCGGTCATAGGCCTTGCCGCCATCGATGAAGACCTGGTCGGCACGGGCATAGACGCTGAACGGATTGGCGGACCAGATGACCACATCGGCGCGCTTTCCGGCCTCCAGCGAGCCGGTCTGATCGGCGATGCCGATGGCGCGGGCGGCGTTCAGGGTGAACCAGGCGACGGCGTGTTCCTCGCTGATGTCCAGACCCGCCGCGCGACCGGCGGCCAGGGCAACGGCAGCCTCCTGGTTCAGCCGCTGGGTCAGTTCGGCATCGTCGGAGTGGATGACGGCGCATGAATTGTCGGGCGCATCGACCAGGGCCGCATTGGCCTCGACCGCGTCCAGCCCCTCCATCTTGAAACCCCACCAGCCGGACCACATGGCCGCACAGACGCCGTTCGCGGCGAGGACGGGCGCGACCTTGTAGGCCTCGATGGCGTGGTGGAAGGTCGTGATCTTATAGCCGAATTCCTTGGCGATATCGAGCATGACCAGCATCTCGTCGGCGCGGTAGCAGTGGTTCTCGATCAGGATCGAGCCGTCCAGAACCCCGGCCAGGGTCTCGTTCTGAAGATTGCGGGTCGGCGGCGAGCCTTCGCCCGTCTCTCGCCACTTGTCCCATTTGTCCTTGTAGTCGCGAGCGGCGATGAAGGCGGCGCGATAGCCCGCGACATTGCCCATGCCGGTCGCCGGGCTCTGGTTGCGGCCCCCATAGACCCGGCTGGGGTTTTCGCCGCACGCCATCTTCAACGTATAGGGCGCGCCCGGAAACTTCATGCCCTGGACGCTGAGCGCAGGCACGTTGCGCAGGGTCACGCCGCGTCCGCCAAACAGGTTGGCCGAGCCGGGCAATATCCCCAGGGTGGTCACTCCACCGGCGCGTGCGGTGTTGAAACCGGGGTCCTGGGGCCAGACCGAATGTTCGGCCCAGACCTGGGCGGTGTTCGGGCTGGTCGCCTCATTGCCGTCGCTCATCCCCTGAACGCCGGGCGAGGGATAGACGCCGAGGTGCGAGTGGACGTCGATGACGCCGGGCGTCACGAACCGGCCCCGTCCGTCGATGACCGCATAGCCTGTGGGCACGGGGGTGTCGGCCCCTCCGACCGCCTCCACCTTGCCGTCTGCCATCAGGACCACGCCGTTCTCGATCCTGTGGCCCGCCCCGTCGAACACGGTGGCCCCGACGATGGCTGCGTTCTGGCGCGGCAGGGGTTGATAGGTCGAGGGATAGGGATCGGGATTGGCCGCAGGGTCCAGACCCGCCGCCAGGGTCCTGTCCTTGCCGCCTGTGCTGGCCGCGCCATCGGGAGCGGGCGGGGTGGTGCCGGTCGTGGCACAGGCCGACAGGGCCAGAGCACCGATGATGGAGGTCAGGACGGCGAGGGCCGAGACCTCGCAGCGGGCCCCTCGCTTGCGGTCGATCGTCATGGATGCGGTGTCTCTGCTGGCCGCCCGTTTCGGGCGACGAATTGGCGACCATAGAAGCGGTGCGCTGCCGAGGCTGTAAAGGGCAAATGCGCGTGATGGCGCGGGTCGCGCGCGGTGACAGGAGGGAACGCTTCGGGTACAGCCCGTGCGATGCTGGCCGCGACGCGCAACCCCGAATCACCGAGCGAAACGCCGAACGCCGCGGCCCTGGATCAGGCGCGCGAGGTGCTGGGCCGCGTCTGGGGACATGGCGACTTTCGGGGGTTGCAGGCCGACGTCGTCGCCGAGATCCTGGCCGGGCGTGACGTGCTGGCCGTGCTGCCGACCGGCGGGGGCAAGAGCGTCTGCTATCAGATCCCGGCCATGCTGCGGCCCGGCCTCGGCCTGGTCATCTCGCCCCTGATCGCCCTGATGACCGATCAGGTCGAGGCGCTGAAGCAGCAGGGCGTGGCCGCCGCACGGCTGGATTCCGGGGTGTCGATGGACGACCGTTCGGCGATCTGGCGTCAGGCGAAGTCCGGCGAACTGGACCTGTTGTACGTCTCGCCGGAGGGCCTGGCCCAGCCGCACATGATCGACCGGCTGCGCGACCTGCCGCTCGCCCTGATCGCCATCGATGAGGCACACTGCGTCAGCCAGTGGGGCCACGACTTCCGCCCGGACTATCGCACCCTGGGCCGGCTGGCCGAGATGTTTCCCGGTGTGCCCCGGATCGCGGTCACGGCGACGGCGGACGCCCGGACCCGCGACGACATCGTCCGCTCCCTGCATCTGGAGGGGGCCGAGGTCTTCGTCGACAGTTTCGCCCGGCCCAATCTGCAACTGTCGGCGATCCGCAAGGAAAGCGCGTCGCGCGCGCGCACCGACGCCGCCGTGATCGAACTGGTGCGCGAGCGAAAAGGCCGGTCGGGCGTGGTCTATTGCGGCTCGCGCGATGCCTGTGATCGGGTGGCCCAGGCGTTGAGGGACGCGGGCACCAACGCCATCGCCTATCACGCCGGCATGGGCACAGCCGATCGCGACCGGCGGCTGGAGCGGTTCCTGGCCGAGGACGGCGCGGTCATGGTGGCGACCATCGCCTTTGGCATGGGGGTGGACAAGGCCGATGTGCGCTTCGTCATCCACGCCGATCCGCCGGGGTCGCTGGAAGCCTATTGGCAGGAAATCGGCCGGGCCGGGCGCGACGGCGAACCCGCCGAGGGCATCACCCTGTACGGCCCGTCGGACATCGCCTGGACGCTGAAACGGCTGGATGGCCGCCCGATGCCGGACGAGGTCAAGGCGGTGCAGGTGGCAAAGGCCCGCCGCCTGTTCGCCATGCTGGACGGGGCGGTCTGTCGGCCCCAGGCGGTGCGGAAATATTTCGGCGAAACAGGTGCTGACCCGTGCGGCGTCTGCGATGTCTGTGCCGATCCGCCGGTTCTCTATGATGCCAGCGTCCCGGCGCAGAAGGTGCTGGCTGCGGTGCAGCGGCTGGGTGGGCGGTTCGGGCGTGGGCGGATCGTCGATCACCTGCTGGCCAAGACCAAGGTCGTCCAGCCCTGGGAGGCCGAGTTGTCGACCTGGGGCATCGGCAAGGATACGTCGCCCAACGGCTGGCGCGACGTCATCGACCACCTGTTGTTCGAAGGGCTGTTGCTGGAGGATGCCAACGACGGCAAGCCGCTGATCGGTCTGGGCGAGGCCGAGGATGTGCGGGCCGTCTATCGCAAGGAGCGCCCGATCGAGGTGCGGCGCGCATTGTCGGGCTTCGATGCCTCGACACGCTCCGGCAATCCGAGGAACCGGACGCGTAACGATCGCAACGCGGCGGTCGAGGCGCTGTCGCCCGAGGTTCGCGTCCGGTTCGAGGCCCTCCGCGCCTGGCGCCGCGACCGCGCCGCCGAACAGCACGTCCCGCCCTATGTGATCTTTCAGGACAAGACCCTGCTGGAGATCGCCGTCAGACAGCCGCGCGACCTCGACCGCCTGGCCACCATCGCAGGCGTCGGCCAGTCCAAGATCGATCGTTATGGCTCGGGGGTACTGGACGTCCTGGGTCGGTCGGCAGAAGCCTGAACCGAAAGCCTACTCAGCCGCCATCGCATAGGACTGTTGGCTGTCCTGGATCATCTGACGCATTTCGCAGACGCATTTGGCGCACTGGGCCTGGCATTGGTTTCGGGTGAAGATGTCGCGAGGACGCGATGCGCCCGCCTCGATGGCGAGGGCCACATCACGCTGGCGAAGACCATTGCAGTTGCAGACGTACACGGAGGGCGTAACCAATGCAGACTTGAGAATGGTTCTCCATAGCATATCCAGCAGCGGCTGCAAGTCGTTCGCATACGCAAGTCGGTCGCGGTCACGGTTGACGCCCCGAACAAGTCCCGGCAGGGCAAGGCATGGCCCGCACATCGACCGTTCCGCCCCGCCCGGCGACCCAGCTCTATCTGATCACCCCGCCGTCGATCCCGGACCTGGACGCCTTTGCCGACGCCCTGACGCAGGCGCTGGATGCCGGGCCGGTCGCGGCCTTGCAGGTCCGGCTCAAGCCCGCCGATGACGACAGTATCCGGGCGGCGGTGCGGCGTCTGGCCCCCATCGCCACGGCCAGGGGCGTCGCCGTGATCCTGAACGACCGGCCCGACCTGGCCGCCGAGCTGGGGTGCGATGGGGTTCATGTGGGCCAGGAGGATGCCTCGGTCGCCTCGGCCCGGAGGATCATGGGACGCGATGCCATGATCGGTGCGACCTGTCACGACAGCCGTGACCTGGCCATGGAGGCGGCAGAGGAGGGGGCCGACTATGTCGCTTTCGGAGCCTTCTTCCCGACCGGCACCAAGATCACGACCCACCAGCCCGACCTGGATATCCTGACCATCTGGCAGGAGACCATCGAGACGCCGTGCGTCGCCATCGGCGGCATCACCGTGGACAACGTGCGTGAAGTTGCGAATGCCGGTGCGGATTTCGTGGCGGTCAGCGCGGGCGTCTGGGACCATCCCGACGGCCCCGCGGCGGCGGTTCGTGCGTTCGTGAAGATTCTGTCGCACGGCTGAGCCGCGATCGCCGTTCGATAGTCTCTCCCCTTGGCCGATGAGCAAGCCTATATCGCCTTCCATGACCCAGCCGACCGATGATGCCGTCTCTGCTGCCGAGGCCGAGGCCGCCGTGCGCACCCTGATCAAATGGGCGGGTGACAACCCCGACCGCGAGGGTCTGCTGGATACTCCCGCCCGCGTGGCCCGCAGCTACAAGGAGCTGTTTCAGGGCTATGGGGTTGAGCCGCGCGCCTATCTGGAGCGGACCTTCGAAGAGGTCGGCGGCTATAGCCAGCTGGTCGTGCTGAAGAACATCCGCTTCGTCAGCTTCTGCGAACACCATATGCTGCCCGTCGTCGGCGTGGCCCATGTCGGGTACCTGCCGACCGACCGCGTCGTCGGCATCTCAAAACTGGCCCGCGTCGTGCGCGGCTATGCCAAGCGGCTGCAGATCCAGGAAAAGATGACCAACGAGATCGCCCAGGCCATCGACGAGGTGCTGCGCCCTGCGGGCGTCGGCGTCGTGATCGAAGCCGAGCACAGCTGCATGACCCTGCGCGGCGTCGATGTGCCGGGGGCCAGCCTGACCACCAGTGCCCTGTTGGGCGTCATCCGCGACGACCACCGCACCCGCGAAGAGTTCCTGCGTTTGACGCGCTAGACTTGAGCGACAGAAGCCGAGCCTGTCAGACTTTCTTCAGTTCCGACGGCTTGTGCGCGGCGCGGGCACCGGTCTTTTCGCTCTCGACCAGATACTCCGGATTGTCGGGGGACGCCGCGACCTTGTGGGTCTTGATGGTGGTCGGCCTGGTCAGTTTGCGGATCACCTTGCCGGTCGTGGTGCCCTGGGAGTGATCCCATTTGACCGCATCACCGGCCTTGAACGTCTTTTCGGTCATGTCTTCGACTTCCTGATTGGACTTCCACATCAGCGAGCACGATCTGCATCGGTTCCGGATCGATGACGACGACGGCCGACTGTCGCTTTGCGCATCGCGGCGGGTGTCGCTATACCGCCGCCAACCTTCTCCCGAGACAGCAGCACAGAGGCGCTTCATGGCCAAGATCAAGGTCGCAAACCCCATCGTCGACATCGACGGCGACGAGATGACCCGGATCATCTGGCAGTGGATCAAGGACAAGCTGGTCTTTCCGTTCGTGGACGTCGAGCTGGACTACTTCGACCTGGGCATGGAGCACCGCGATGCCACCGACGACCAGGTGACCATCGACGCCGCTCACGCGATCCAGAAGCACGGCGTCGGCGTCAAATGCGCCACCATCACCCCGGACGAAGCCCGGGTGAAGGAGTTCGGCCTCAAGAAGATGTGGAAGTCGCCGAACGGCACGATCCGCAACATCCTGGGCGGCGTCGTCTTCCGCGAGCCGATCATCTGCCAGAACGTGCCCCGTCTGGTGCCGGGCTGGACCCAGCCGATCGTGGTGGGTCGCCATGCCTTTGGCGATCAGTATAAGGCCACCGACTTCCTGATGCCCGGCCCCGGCACCCTGACGATCAAGTTCGTCGGCGACGACGGTGGCGTGATCGAGCATGAGGTGTTCAAGGCCCCCGGTGCCGGCGTGGCGATGGCCATGTACAACCTGGACGACTCGATCCGCGACTTTGCCCACGCCTCGTTCAGCTATGGTCTGGCGCGCAACTATCCGGTCTATCTGTCCACCAAGAACACGATCCTCAAAGCCTATGACGGACGCTTCAAGGACATCTTCCAGGAGGTGTTCGACGCCGAATACGCCACCGAGTTCAAGGCGCGCGGCCTGACCTATGAGCACCGTCTGATCGACGACATGGTGGCCGCCGCCATCAAATGGTCGGGCGGTTTCGTCTGGGCGTGCAAGAACTATGACGGCGACGTCCAGTCCGACATCGTCGCGCAAGGGTTTGGCTCGCTGGGCCTGATGACCAGCGTGCTGATGACGCCGGACGGCAAGGTGCTGGAGACCGAGGCCGCCCACGGCACCGTGACCCGCCACTATCGCCAGCATCAGAAGGGCGAGGCCACCTCGACCAACTCCATCGCATCGATCTTCGCCTGGACCGCCGGGTTCAAGCACCGCGCCAAGCTGGACGACAACGCCGAGCTGGCAACCTTTGCCGAGACGCTGGAAAAGGTCGTCGTCGAAACCGTCGAGGCCGGGTTCATGACCAAGGACCTGGCCCTGCTGGTCGGCGATCAACAGGGCTGGCTGACCACCGAGGGCTTCCTCGACAAGGTCGCCGAGAACCTGACCAAGGCCCTGCCGCAAGCCGCATAGGCGCACCGCGACCGGAATGACAAGAGGCCATCGGCGATCCGCCGATGGCCTTTTTCGTATCTGCCGTCAGGTTGTTATGATCCGGCGGATCAAGCCAGTTCAACAGCCATCGCCACGGCCTCGCCGCCACCGATGCAAAGTGACGCCACGCCCTTGGTCCCGCCGCGGGCCTGAAGCGCGGCCAGCAATGTGGTCAGGACGCGGGCACCGGAAGCGCCGATCGGGTGGCCCAGGGCAGTGGCGCCGCCGTTCACATTGACCTTGGAATGCGGCATCCCCAGTTCGCGCATGGCGATCATCGGCACGACGGCAAAGGCTTCGTTGATTTCCCACAGGTCGACGTCCTCGACCGACCATCCCGCCTTCTTCAGCGCCTTCTGCATCGCCGGGACGGGCGCGGTGGTGAACAGGCCGGGCTCATGGGCGTGGGCCGAATGGCTGACGATGCGGGCGACGATAGGCAGGCCCATAGCCTTGGCGACGCTCTCGCGCGTCATCACCAGGGCGGCGGCGCCGTCGCTGATCGAGGCTGAGGAGGCGGCGGTGATGGTGCCGTCCTTGGCGAAGGCGGGTTTCAGGCCGGGGATCTTTTCCGGCATGGCCTTGCCGGGCTGTTCGTCCTCGACGACGCTGACGGTGCCCTTGCGCCCCGTGACCTCGACGGGCGTGATCTCGGCCTTGAAAGCCCCAGAGGCGATGGCCGCGCTGGCCCGGGTCAGGCTCTCGACCGCATAGGCGTCCTGGGCTTCGCGGGTGAACTGATAGGTGCCGGCGGTATCCTCGGCGAACGAGCCCATCGGCTTGCCGACCGCATAGGCGTCTTCCAGCCCGTCCATCATCATGCTGTCGATGATGACGTCGTGTCCGATCCGGGCCCCGGCGCGGTGTTTGGTCATCAGGAAGGGGGCACCGGTCATGGATTCCATACCGCCCGCGACGATGATGTCGGCGGATCCGGCGGCCAGCGAGTCGGAGGCCATCATCACGGCTTGCAGGCCCGAGCCGCACATCTTGTTCAGGGTAGTGGCCTCGACGTGCTGGCCCAGGCCGGCACCAATGGCTGCCTGACGCGCCGGGGCCTGGCCCAGACCGGCGGGCAGGACGCAGCCCATGTAGATCTGGTCGATCTTCTCCGGCGCAACGCCCGCGCGCTCGACCGCCGCCTTGACCGCCGTGGCTCCCAGCTCGGTGGCCTTGACGCCGGTAAAGGCTCCCTGAAAGCCGCCCATGGGGGTGCGGGCGAACGAGACGATGACGATGGGATCGGCGGCAGCGGTCATGATCGGTTTCCTGAGCGGTCGTTGTTCTTGAGACGCTAGATCGGCTCTCGGCGGATTTTGTGCAAGTGCGAAGAGATTGTCCGACTATCCTTGGCCACGCGGCGTTCGCTGTGGAGCCAGTCGGCGGCGCTGGCGCGAGATGGCCAGGGGCGTCCCGTCTGCCCCCCAGGCCGTCGCCTCGTCCACGGTCCAGCCTCCGCCGAAATCCAGCATCCGGAACTCGAAGAAGGCCCAGCCGTCGGGCGCGGTCTCGGGCGTTGGATCGGTCAGGAAATCGCAGCGAAGATCGACCGTCGACATGGCGACCGGTTTCTCCAGCGCCGTCCACACCGGCGGGTAGATGGCGTCCAGCAGGTAGCACAGGCCGATCTCGTCCAGCGCCCGCCCGTCGCCGGTCCGCATCCAGATGCGCTCGGTCACGGCCCGACCCTCGATGGCCGTCAGGATATGGGGGCCGCCGTCGAAACGATATTCGACGTGCTGGGAGAAGCGCGGCACCATCGGACCGTGCAGCTGGGCCGCTGGGTCCAGCGAGGCCAGAGGCGGAGGCGGCAGGATCAGGGGCGTCATCGTCTGGCCCGCGACATCGGTGCCATAGGTGGCCGTGGCGTGATTGGTCAGCCGGTCGCCCTGGCGCGCCTCGACCTGGGCGAAGGCGGCGCTGCGCCCGCCCCGCAACAGCCGGGGCGTGAAATCCAGCCGCTCGCCGAACCGGGCCGCGGCCATGAACTGGACGGACAATGTCCTCAAGGGTGCCGTGATCCCCAGCCCCTCACGCATCGCCGAGGCACTGAGCGCGGCCAGCAGGCCTCCGAACGGAAACCCAGCCTCGGGCGGCATACTGACCGGGCCGTTCGAAAAATCGCCATGCAGGGCGGCGCTGAGCACGCCGTCGTCACCGGGCGTCAGGGTCAGGGCCTGTTCGAGGGTCTGATCGGTCATTGCGTTGCGATAGCGCCGGAAAAGGACGGGCGGAAGACGCGCCTCCGCCCTTTGAAGTCGAGGAATGCAGGGCACGCCCGGCCTGCGCCGACCGATGTCCGTAGCCAAACAAGACTGACCTACTGCGTTCGGTTTGGCAACCCACTTGCAAAAACGATGACGCAGGGTCACTTTCAGCGCATGGGCCGTACCGCAGACTATTCAAAACAAAGCTGTTCCATTGCCGCGACGCTGGAGGTCATCGGCGATCCGTGGACGCTGCTGGTCATCCGTGACGCCTTCCAGGGCGTACGGCGGTTCGAACAATGGCAGGACGGGCTGGGCGTGGCGCGCAATGTGCTGGCCGCGCGGTTGAAGACCCTGGTCCAGCATGGGGTACTGGAGCCGCGCCTGTATTCCGAACGCCCGCCACGCAACGAATACGTTCTGACCCAGAAGGGGCGTGACCTGTCGGACGTGCTGCTGACCATGCACGGCTGGGGTCTGAAACACCTGTATGGCGAGATCGATTCCGGCGTCAGCTTCAAGCACACGACCTGCGGTGCCGAGCTCAAGCCGCGCCTCGCTTGTTCGTGCTGCGGCGAGATCGTCAACCGCCGCGACGTCGAAACCAGCCGAACCGCCGACCGCCCGACCGTGGGCGAGGTCATGCCGAAAGAGGGCGTGGTGGACGCGGCATAGCTGCTTGATGGCACCGCTTAAGTCGTTGACAGTATTCGACAGCTGACGACGCCAGCGGGTCGGCGGGTGACCGGAACAGGTCGCACCTGTTTGGCAATGTTCCGAACAGGGATCGGCCAAAAGGCGCTTTTTGGGGAACCTAAGCTGTCCCCACCCCTTCTTGAGTCTCGGTAACACAAGGTAACAGGCCGCGATCTCCCCGTTACGCGCGGTCTTCCCCGAGAGATTTTGGAAGGATTACAGCCATGCTTCGTACCCGTCTGATGACCGCGACCGCCGCCCTGGCCCTGTTTGCTGCCCCCGCCGCCTTTGCCCAGAACGCGACCGCCACAAGTCCCGCCATGCCGACGACACCGGCACAGTCTGCGCCCGCTACGACCCCGGCAACGCCACCCGCCGCTCCTGCAGCGACACCCGCCCCCGTCCCCGCCCAGACCCCGACCGCCACTCCCGCCGCGACCAACACTGTCGTCGACGTTCTGAAGGCCAATGGGCAGTTCACGACGCTGTTGACCGCTCTCGATGCCGCGCAACTGACCGAGACCCTGACGTCTCAGGCGGCGATTTCGATCTTCGCCCCGACTGACGCGGCCTTTGCGGCCCTGCCGGAAGCGGAGCGGACGCGCCTGATGGACCCCGCAAACGTCAATGATCTGCGTCAGCTGCTGCTCTATCATGTGATCGTCGCCGACGTGAACTCCAGCCAGATCAAGGGCACCAAGGGTGGTGTCGAGACCGCTGCCCGGACCCAGGTCCAGCTCGACGGCACGGGCGACGCGATCAAGGTGGATGAGGCGACAGTAACCACCGCCGACATTGATGCCTCGAACGGCGCGATCTTCGCCATCGACCGCGTCTTGAGCCCAGCTACCTCGCAGGTCGCCTCGGGCGATGCGGAAGAGGCAGCGGCTCCTGCCCCCGCCGCTGAGGCCGCCCCGACTGATGCCACGATGGACGAGGCGACGATGACTCCCCCGACCCCGCCCGCCGTTGCAACCGAAGCGCCTCCCGCGACCGAGGCAGCCCCGGTGGTCCCGACGCCGGTGTCGCCGACCACGGGCTCGACGACGGTCAATGCACCGAACGGTGAGCCCGCC
>Ga0247803_1001623_pt1 | contig 11719 bp, 16 predicted proteins | sample UWRJL014104B1_FD_180928 | JGI IMG/M metagenome (GOLD analysis project Ga0247803, IMG submission 180928) | Plant litter microbial communities from Arlington Agricultural Research Station in Wisconsin, United States - UWRJ-L014-104B-1 | ecosystem: Environmental > Terrestrial > Plant litter >...
GTCAAAGATCTATGTACATCAATGCACTCGATTGTCTGACCAGTGTCTTTACTCTTCTGCTCCCTCATAGTAGGCGCAATCGTCTGCTCCAGCCGTCCGCCCCAACAAAATGATTTGCAACGTGATTTATTTAGGTACTCCACATATATTGCTGAAGAACCATCGAAGGAGCGGACTGTCATCATACGGTCTGTATCTCTGAGAATGTCGCGTGCACGTTCTTGCATGAGATAGTCCAATAGCTTCTATGTGATCGACGCAACGATTTCCTGGCTGAGTAAGTCTCTACCCTGCTATAACACTCGTGTAGCACTCATCCTACCGCATCCATCGATCCATAGCCTGAGATAGGGCACATGCCCACAGTGGGAGTGTTCCACCTGCTCAAGGCTAATAGAGCTTTGAGACGGAGGGCTTTGAGCTAGATAGTTGAGGTTTGGGCACTTGTCCGTCCGTAAGTCTTGTGAGTAAATTAGAAGCGAATAATAACGTTCTAGACGTTGACATGGCTTAGCACACGAATGAGGTCAATGGCGGTCGACCAAAAGACCTTTGATAAATACCCAACAAAAAGAGCCTTGTAAAATATCCACCAAAAGACCTTTCTCAAATCTCCACTCAAAAGAAGTGTTTCCAGGCCTCAGGAAAGAGTAGTTCGACTAACGACCTCGAGAACGATTTTGTACCATATACTTCGCTATGAACCCCCAGCCAGCAAAAGCAGTGCCAGCATCAGCAGCACCGACAATTTCAGCCTCGATAACCACATCCTCGCCAGTACTCGATCTATCCAAGCAAGACCCATTCACGATCACCTCGTTCTCAAGCACACACACGCCATCACCTTCAGTAAACATATCGACAGCCTGTTCAGAAGCAGGGCAGCGCTGACGGGTTGTTGAAAGAGAAGAAGCTTGGGCTGACACCGGTGATTAGTCGTAATGTGGCGCGGTTTGTGGTTGGGGAGAAAGACACGTTCGAGGTTAGAAGACCGGATAAGGATGGCAGTTTAAATTGACCTTAAGAGGGAACGAAAGTGTGTGGAGGAGATACTATGATCTGCAGCTGGGTAGAGTAGGTAAGCGCGGATTGGCATCAAATCGACAAACCAGAACCTTGCTCTACTTGCGCCACTGACAGACCGCGTCAGCACCTCTCGATTAGGCCGCTGTTCGGCAGACGCGAACGAAAGTTGTCTTCTGTTGACTATGCACCGCAGGATAATCTACATTGAACCGCTTTGTGTTGAGATGGTAATTGAACTGTCCTAGGTCGCACTACACTGCACTCTCGGAGCAGCGCTTACGGTGCATTGCATAATCTCAAAAGCCTCCATCGTATGAAAGGTCATCCTGATTCGGTGTTTCAAACGAGCAACACCGCATGCGTGAGTGCTGCCTAGGAAAGTGGGGACATGATGTCTGCATTTTCCCTTGGCAGCGCGTTAATTTGTTAGATCCGGCGGCCGGCTAGCCGCCCAGCCCTTGGGACATGTACGCCGCTAGTGAGCTGTGCGAGTGAATTAGCCTATCCTGAACTTATTCCCTATCATCCATCTCTTCAGCTTGTTGAACCTTGGAAGCGCTGACCGTTTCTACTGTAATCTCCTGATCTATATTAGCATATGCCTGGAACCAGCATAGTCTTGTGACTGCGACGGTCGGGTCCTGTAGGGATTCTTGATGCACTTAAAAAGTTATTGACGTATAGCATCGAACCATGAGTTGATGATTGGCTTCACAAACCCATGGTCTGCAATGACTCACTCAGTATGACAAGCTTGGCTATCCCCCCTCCCCTCCGGCGGTGGGCCGTCCAAACAATGCCGCAGTCCTGGGAGCAGTGGAGAACGCATATATAATTCGCACCTCAGTTATTGACAACTCCATTCCGGAACGTCCCTACTAGAACGCCAACACAATATCGAATATCTGCGGGTAAGTGCAGCGCCTTTGGTACATGACTGTATCTAACAGAACTGTTGATATGTGCGAGATTACAATGTCTTCAACGATCTATGGTGGCTGTGGCGATAAAGTGGACAAAGAGATGAACAGAAAGGGATGTGATGACCCGGGAAAGAACGGTCATAAGACTTCAACCAAATGGCTGGGGTCTACCAGGAAGCTAGGAAAGTGCGGCCTGCCTACTTGCAAGAATCCATAGAAATTTTGGTGGACAGTCCTATCGCGTAGGAAGGTCGTCTTCCTTTGTCAAGTCTTCAATCCAATGTATGAAAAGGGGAATCTGTTTCTACCTCTCACGAATCATGAATTATTGGTTGTTATCAGCCCTCCTCCATTTTCCTAGTCACTTCGTTACTTTACAGCGTGGCATGGCCTTTCTAAGACGCTTCTTGGCATTGGTTGCAGTGGACGATGAAACAATGAGTACTTTGTATTCTTGTTGACACGCACCTATTTAGGCCTGTGATGCACGGTCGCTCGTGATGCAAACGAACGCCAAAGTCATTTGTAGATCCGCAACCGAAAGCCCAATCGAGATGTACCTTATACTACGAGCCGAGTCCTGGCGGCTAGCCAGCGGCCCCATCTGACACATTGACGCGCTGGCAAGCAAAAGTGCGGACATCACTTTCCTTTGACCTCTGGCAACTCACACAACCCACGACTGTCGCTGTTTACTTATGCATGCTCCGTTCCTCGATTCGAACCACGACTCAGGACGACGTCATGTACAATAGATTTTCTTTGTGTTACTGTCAGGCTTCTCCGTAACAGATTTGCCTATGAGAGCTACGGTTCTGCCTCAAGAGCCCTAACGACCTCCTGCCCAGTCTCGAAGCGACGCTCGCAACAACACCCTGCAATGATGTTTCCGAGTGGCACATCTGCTAGGTTTGGAAACTGCCCTTGTTCGAACAACGCGCGCACACGATCGCCATACGCAAATCTCTCCTCGTTCTGTGGCGCTGGACCACTGTGAAAAGGGTAACAGCCAGTCATAATAACGTAAATAACAATGCCGAGACTAAACAGGTCGACTTTTGGCGATTCATGGTCTGTTAAGCATGGATCGCTAAAGGGATCATCAGGGAGGAGGCCGCCGTCCAAGTCTAGTCCAACGCATCTGGAACCGCCAAAGTCGGCAAGGAATAGATCTGGAGTCTGCGCGACTTGATGGACAAGCACGTTTGTGGTGGATAAATTTGAATGGATTATGCCTTTCTCGTGGACATATGCAATAGCTTGAGCGACTTGCAAACTCCACTGCTTACGCAGAGCGATGTTGATTTTAGAGTTGTGTTTTTCGATGTACGATTGGAGGTCTCCGCAATTCGCTTCGCCGAGCAACAAACCCTCTCTCATGTTGTCCATCGTGAAGCGCCCATGATACCTGGAGTAGAGTGAGACGTGCGTGGTTGATGTGGAAGTGAAAACAAACGGAATGATCCTAGGATGGTATCCCATCCTCTCAAAGAGCCTCACCTCCACGCTAAAAGCATGGTCGGTCTCAGCAGCAAACTCTTCGCGTCCTGGAAGTCCCTCTTGCATATCCCGCGGCATTTTGGCAACGAACCCTTTCTCTAAGCGATAAACAATAGCAGTGCGCCCATCCTCACTAATCACATCCATGCTGTGGGTGGAGGCAGCCAGATTTTCGAAGATAACCTGGCTGGGAGGCATGCTGCTTTCATGTTGGGGGTGCCGAGATGGCGGTGCTCAGAAGCGGTGAGGCCATCGAGCTGACTTAGCAATACACCAACCAATCATAGAGCTAGACCACCGTATCCATGCATTTGATACACTGTTGCTCGTGATGCGCGAACCTGAATAAAAGGAAGGCTGCACAAGCTAAATAGCAGAGCATTGACACTAATATCTGGCACCAAAAATATACACGAAGTTCAGGCAGCTTCAAGTCTACCTAGGTGAAATATGGCAGTGGAATTGGAAGAGGCTGCCGTTGTCTCTCCGAGTATGCGACTAAGAGCAGGAACAGGGATAGAGTCCATGGTACGAGAGTACTTGATGAGGGGCTTTGAGATGGATGGTCTGCATCTTTACGAATGGCGGTGTTGTTCACTTGCCTCCTACATGACACTCAGAGAGCCGTGGGACGGGGCTGAGCTATCACACTCCACAATACAGCTCCCTTTTTGCTCCCCATCCACGAAGGCTGTGTCGACTCGACATGACATATCTTTGCAGCAAACGGAGACGACTGCAAGGCGATCTGTCGACCATGGCTGCCCGTGCTAAATCATGTGTCGGTGCAAGGGGATCGTATATTGGACGAGGTGACGGGGAAAGAGCGGGCCGACCTGCGCTCGCCACCGTCAACACCAACCCCACCATCGCCGGCGACGTGTATCATCTCCTCATCTCAACTCAGCGCGATGTCTCAGCCAGATGAATCTCGTTTCGCTCTCGAATTGGAGCTGCTTCAGGCCATGTACCCTGACCAGATCGATTACAGTTCCAAAAGTCGCGACCTGAAATTTACTGAGCAGGCGGCGCTGTTGCACCTTCGCCTGCCTGAGCGATATCCGGAGGCCGGACTACCAGAGGTTGTCGCAGCACGCGACGCAGCCAAGAACGACCTGAGGGATCGAACAATAGCCGCAGTTCGAAATGCTGGGCTGGCGGACGGCGAAGAGGCGTTGGACGCTGTCATCGCGTGCTTCCAGCGCGTCGTAGAAGAGACTGACCGCATGCGCGATTCACACACAGGCACAGGCAGTACATTACCAGCATCTACATCGACACCCGAAGCTAGCAAGACAGTCATCATCTGGCTGCACCACCTCCTCGCCCTCTCCAAACGCAAGCTCGCGCTCTCGCCCGCTTCTATTTCCGGCCTCACCAAGCCAGGCTACCCAGGCATCATGCTCTTCTCCGGCCCCGCGCCTGCAGTTACAGACCACGTGAATACACTCAAAGCGGAGAACTGGCAGGCCTTCCAGGTGCGCTACGAGGGCGACGAGCTGTGGGAATTTGGGCACGGATCGGGCATCAAGGAGGCCGAGACAATGGCGGAAGTCGTCAAAGCGGTCGAGGCGGGGAGCAATGGTGCAAAGCAGAAACAGGAGTTTTTGGAGGCTGTGGGGATCAAGTGAGGCTGGTGGGGCTGCTGATGGGTCGATGTTTCGAGCGGCTTGTGGACCGGCGGCAAAAGGAGGGCATGGCCCAGCGTTCGCGCCGTCTGGTCAATAAGGTATTTGGGCGACTCTATCTATATTCCTATATGAGCGCGAGAGGAAGACGGGGCGTGCTGACGGCAGCTGCGGGCGCGCGGAAAGAAGCGTCATTGGGTTCCAGCCAGCATGGCGGTTTAGGTGAGACGAAGTAGCTATATACTGCTTTTCTACGCCTTCTCGGGCTGCAGGACACTTCTCGGGCGCGTTTCAAGCTACGCAGAAGACCTCCGAAACCAGACGGATTTCTCGAGTGAAGAACTGCATCTGGACGTTTGCCGATTGATGGCCGAGACAGACTCGGGTCAAGTCATGGTCGCAACGATCAGCCACGCATTGTCGCTACCGGTATGGTTGCACGCTTGCCTGGGTTTCATTGAGCTGCATTGTCTGCTTGCCTGGTTGCGTCCCACGTCGACCCCCTCAGCCTCCACCGAGCACCAGCGGCCGGGGCCACCAGAGTGCTGATGTATGATGGACGCAACGCTGGGCAGCGTGTCTATAGCATCTCTCGCTCGTATTGGCCCGCGCAGGCGTCCCGCGCGGAAATCAGTCCTTGCCATGCGTGGCTGCGGCACATCGCGATCGCGTGCCTCTGGCCTGCGCAGACAATGCATTGCGCTATCCGCATCCAACGAATGAAGGCGACATGGGCGATCTCCTGCAGCTGGCGCACTCGCCCTTTTTTGAATGCGTGATTGATGCTGGGGGGGACGCGGTAGCTCGCTCTCGCGATTGGCTTCACTGCAGGGCATGGAGAGGGCAAAACGCGGGTTGAACAGACCTGCCTTGTCTTGCCCTGCGTTGCCGGACGACCAGAAATTACCCCAATCGATGCACACGGCGGCGAAGTAACGGAAAGGGGAATCTTTGCACGAGGATGTGACGGCGCGGATGACGGTGAGCAACTGGTCGCGGTGAAACTTCAATTAACCCCGGTCTGGTTAGACTCGCTCGACGCGACGGGTTCGTGTGCGGGCCGCCTAGGGAACCAGCCAACCACCCTCAAACCCAAACTCCCGCCCAATTGTCCCACAAAGACATCCCTCAGCACACGCCTGTTTCCACTACTGCCCTTCGACCGAGACGACTGCAGCGTGTATTGAGATCGTGACTTGCACTTGCACACCTGCACACCTGCACACCTGCTGTTTCTCTGATTACCCGCTTCCGCGCTCTCCGCACAGCACCTCCGCACCTCAGCTTTTCAGCTTTACGCACCGCACCGCTCAGCGCCAGAGCATTTCCAAGCAGAGGACGGGCTTCCCCTCCGGCCGCCTGAGCTCCCAGCCGGCTCTCCTGAGCTCCTCTTCCATCGCACGAACGCTAGCGAGGCTGGTGAGCCGCTGCGTTGCCCACGATGAAGGCTGCTCCGCTGCTGGTGTCCTGGCACAATGAGAATGCCCCCATCTACTCGGTGCACTTTGAGCCCCACGGCAAGGGGCGATTGGCGACAGCGGGAGGCGACAACAATGTCAGAGTAAGTTATTGAGCTGCTGGCGGGGTGACGGCCCATGCTGACAGCCGCAGATTTGGAAGGTCGAGGCCAACGGCGAAGAGCGCAAGGTCAGCTATCTCTCGACTCTGGTCAAGCACACACAAGCCGTGAACGTGGTGCGGTGGTGTCCACGAGGTATGTTGAGCTACACGTCAGCTTTGTTCCGCAACTAACAGCCTCAGGCGAGGTTCTGGCCTCCGCTGGCGACGACGGCAACATTCTCCTTTGGGTACCCGCAGAGAACCAAACGCACAACAACAATCTCGAGGAAGGCCCCGAGGACAAGGAGGCATGGCGGGTCAAGCACATGTGCCGATCCATGGGGTCCGAGATATATGATCTCGCCTGGTCCCCCGACGGCGTCTTCTTCATCACGGGAAGTATGGACAACATTGCGCGCATCTACAACGCTCAGACAGGTACAGCTGCCCAATGCAACATCCCAACAGCCTTCTAAGAAATACCAGGTACATGCGTCAGGCAGATTGCCGAACACAACCACTACGTGCAGGGCGTGGCATGGGACCCGCTCAACGAGTATGTGGCTACGCAGTCGTCGGACCGCTCTGTGCACATTTACACTCTCAAGACGAAAGACGGGCACTTCTCCCTGGCTCAACACAGCAAAGTCACCAAGATGGATCTGCCCGCCCGGAGAGTATCCTCCAACAGCCCCGCACCACCCGATTTTGGTGGTCGGTCATCCTTTGTAGCACACGATACGGGTTTCGCGGCTGCATCCCCGGTGCCTTCTGCACCTGGTACTCCCCAATCGCTGGCTCTTCCGATGAACCCACCGCCGACATCCCACAGCCGCCGATCATCGTTTGGCTCGTCACCGTCCATGCGTCGATCAGCGTCGCCCGCGCCGTCGATGCCGCTACCAGCTGTTATGCCAAATTCTCCCAGCATTGGCAGCATTGGAACCGTCGCAGGGCTTGGTGTCAGAAATGCCCCGATCTATGCTAACGAAACGTTGACGTCCTTTTTCAGGCGTCTCTCGTTCGCACCAGACGGAAGTCTACTATTCACCCCTGCTGGACAGTACAAGACCCTGCACCCTTCCATCAGCGAAGCAGTCAAGCCAACCGAGGACATCACCAATACCGTATATATCTACACACGAGCTGGCCTGAACAAACCCCCGGTCGCCTATCTTCCAGGCCACAAGAAGCCCTCTGTCGCAGTTCGGTGCTCGCCCCTCTACTACACTCTACGCCAGTCGATTCCTCCTACTCAACAAATCACCATCGACACCTCGTCCACAGATGATGAGATCCTCGCACTGCCAGAACCTGCCCTGCCATCAAAAGCACCCACATCGCATGCGTCCATGGAACCACCGCCACTGACTAGCGCGCCCTCGCCTTCGCCCAGTCTGACATCTGCATCACCGAAGCCAGTAGAGTCCGAGCCTGCAACCTTAGGCAACCCACCGCCAGGCCCCATCTCGGCGTTTAGTCTGCCCTATCGAATGGTGTATGCCGTGGCCACATCCGACGCCGTGCACATTTACGATACGCAGCAGCAGAAGCCGTTGTGCATTGTGAGCAACTTGCACTTTGCTACCTTTACCGATCTCACATGGTAAGCCAAGAACATCCCTGTTTCCCCAAATCAGACTAACATGCCCAGGTCAAACGACGGTTCAACCTTATTGATGAGCTCCTCGGATGGGTTCTGCTCCTCCTTAACCTTTAGCTCAGGTGAGCTGGGCGAGAAGTATACTGGCCCTCTTGCGACCGCCAGCCAACCACGGCACCAACCCACGCCCTCTATCAACACAGCTGCATCGCAATCATCAAATCACTCTACACCGACCCCGACGCCAACGACGTCAAGCATGTCGGCTTCCATGACTGCAACTGCACCAATCAAGCAACCCCCAGCTGGCTTTCCAGCTTCACCCAGCTCGTTCATACCCGCAAGGCCAGGTAGCCCTACGAGGAGTAACTCGGTATCAAGTATTGCCACGGCATCCTCGTTCGCTCCCACAGCCAACGATTCAACCGTCTTCAATGCGCCGACCCCCAGCATGGGCTCGCTCCCCAGTTTAGGGGCGGCCAATTCAGGACCAGTCGGTCAAGTACCAATGTGGACACCACCGCTCACACCTGCTCATGGACAAGGCACGCACAGCGCTAGCAGCTCTGTAAGTGGTGTACCTGGCATACCAGGTGGCTTGCGAAGAGGGAGTGAGTCGGAACGGGAAGAGGGTCCTGCCACAAGGAAACGCGACCTGAAAGCGGTGCTTGAGGTGGAAGAGGGCCGAGAGACGAAAAAGAGAAGGATTGCGCCAACGCCCGTTACAGTGGGATCGGTGGAGCCGAACGACAGTGCGATTATGAGCACGAGGGAGAACAGTCCTACGTCGTAGACGCCAGCGCCATAAAAACTCCGGCAGTAAGTGGTTGTTGGGTATCCGAACGGCGTCGCCTTCTTTGATTTTCTTTCACCGCGGCTTCATGGCTTCATGGAGTTGTGCAATACCCGCATTGACCTCGGTACGGCGTTTGTGATATTAGGGCAATTCTCTTCTGAAGATACGTGTATATTTAGCCCGGCTTATGAGGGATGGCGTTACGATCTGGTGTTCGCTATCTTTGCTTCTCTATGGGTCAAGCTAGGTGTGTCTGAATACAGTACAGTTTTATCAGCTCCATCGAGTGTTACAATCGCCTGTAATGATGATGGAGGGACGCGATCCAGCCCACCTTGCTGCTCGACATCGCATGTCTACCAGCGTGCTCATGTTCACAATACGCCAATGCCGCCTGCTTCAAGTTAGCGTGTGTAAGACTTCCCATCTGGTATCCTCTGCTGCACTTCGCTCGTCCCATCACACGCCAGATCCTGCCGCCAAGCCCTCCCATGGTTGGCCGCTTTTGCGCCGAGGGGAACCAACGTTCCCTTTCGGCAGGTGAAAAGGTGCATTTTCCCTAGGCTGGGTCCGCTGCTGTTGCTGACGGTGCGAAATACTGTTATTCGCTGCCACGAGCCAGTTTAAGGCGCTTGACTGCATTTGGTGGGGGAGATGGATATCGGGGCACGGCCGGCGTGGTTGTCGAGGCCGCCGTTCCCCTCACCTAAAGATCGTGTTCCATGGGTGCGCGCGAGCTAGCCAATCGGGAGTCGCCCACGTGGGGCGGTTGATGCGTGCATTGCTGGGCGCACGACAGATCATCCAAGATTTTGCGAAGTTGGGGCCTGGAGGATTGTTTTTGGGTTTTGGGGTTTCTTTATCTTGGGGTGTGCGCCCGGGTTTCTGGGCGGGGATCTTTTCATCGTCAACTACTAGCTGGGGTCTCCAAACGTACTTTGGAGAGATCGTGTTGCATTGCCAGTGAAGCAAGTTGTATCGACTGCTTGCTAACTTCCTTCGCTTTGCGATTTAACTGTTGGGAAGGGGAATCGACTGTAAGGATTTCGCAACACGGAGAAAAACATGGCTACAACAGGGCCGCCTGTCGACTACGACAAGAAGGCAGACGCAAAGAGCGACCGAGACCTCGATGGCACAGCGCCCGCAGACGACATCTCGCTGGGCAAGGGCGACATCCTCCAACTCGAATCAACCGACCCCGTGCTCAACGCCAAAATGCACCTCGTCAACAACGCCATCGACGAAATCGGCTTCTCCATCTACCAGTGGAAACTCTTCGTCCTCAACGGCTTCGGCTACGCAGTAGACTCGCTCATCCTCCTCATCCAGTCCATCATCGCAGGGCAAGCCGCCCTCGAATTCTCCCCCGGTTTCGCAAATGGACTCACCATCGCCGCGTACGTTGGTATGCTCACGGGCGCGCTGTTCTGGGGCCTCACGGCGGACATCGTAGGGCGCAAGTTTGCGTTCAATTTCAGCTTGCTCGTGTGCAGTGTTTTTGCTATCGTGGCCGGGGGCGCGCCGAACTGGGAGGTCTTGGGACTGTTTGTCGCGCTGAGTGCGTTTGGTGGGGGTGGGAATTTGGTCCTGGATACGGCTGTCTTTTTGGAGTTTCTGCCTAGTGGGCGGCAGTGGATGTTGACGCTTATGGCGGCTTGGTGGGGTGAGTATCTTCAATTTCGGGAGAGGAAGGAATTTCCTCTTTACACATATGGCATGCTAATGGGCGGGAAACAGGTATCGGCCAGCTCATCGCCGGCTTCTTCGCCTGGGCCTTCATCCCCAGATTCTCCTGCATCGACCCAGCCGTGGACCCCACGGCGCCGCCCTGCACGCGCGCCAACAACATGGGCTGGCGCTACGTGTGGTTCGCGTCGGGCGCGCTCGTCCTCGTCATGAGCATCCTGCGCATAACCGTCATCCGCCTGCAAGAGACGCCCAAGTTCCTCGTCGGCGAGGGCAAAGACGCCGAATGCGTCGCCGTCCTGCAGTCCATTGCCCAAAAGTACAATCGACCCTGCTCCCTCACCGTCGAGAAACTCGCCGCCTGCGGAACCATCACGGACCATCGCGCGGGCCGCTCGAAGTGGAGTTTCGGCGAGGTCGGCATGCACCTGAAGGGCTTGTTTTCGACAAGGAAAATCGGGTACTCGACCAGTTTGATCTGGCTTAGTTGGGTCCTCATTGGCCTTGCGTATCCGCTGTATAATGTATTTCTGCCGCAGTATCTGAAGAGTCGGGGCGCCGAGTTTGGCCAGACGAGCGCGTACGTGACTTGGAGGAACTACACGCTTGTGAATTTCTCGGGCATCTGGGGCCCGGTGCTGGCCGGGTGGATGTGTCAGACTAGGCTGGGGAGGAAGGGGACGATGATTATCGGGGCTTTGGTGACGTGTGTTTTCTTCTTTGCTTACACGCAGGTGAGTTCTTCAGTTCTCTGTCACCCAGTTCTCTGTCACTTGGTGGTTTCAGGAGAGAGGGAATGAATCGAGCTGACGGGTGTTTTGCAGGTCCGCACCGAGACGCAGAATGTGGCCTTTACGTGCGTCGTCAACTTCTGCCTTAATATCTACTACGGCACGTTGTACGCGTATACGCCTGAGGTGCTGCCGAGTGCGCATCGCGGGACGGGCAATGGGATGGCGGTTGCGGGGAATCGCGTAATGGGGATCATGAGTGC
>Ga0247803_1001625_pt1 | contig 11700 bp, 16 predicted proteins | sample UWRJL014104B1_FD_180928 | JGI IMG/M metagenome (GOLD analysis project Ga0247803, IMG submission 180928) | Plant litter microbial communities from Arlington Agricultural Research Station in Wisconsin, United States - UWRJ-L014-104B-1 | ecosystem: Environmental > Terrestrial > Plant litter >...
TCGGTATTCGATGCTGGTGAAAGACGGCAAGGTCGCTACGCTCAACGTCGAGGCGCCCGGCAAGTTCGAAGTGAGCAACGCCGAAACGTTGCTGGCGCAAGCCAAGGGCTGACTTCTTCCGATCGTGGGCCACGCGCAGCATCAAGGAATCGACCGCCGATTCCTTGGTGCGCGGGGCAAGTGCCGCGAGGCGGGGAAACGCTGGCGCAGAGGCTACAGCTCGACCTTGAGGTAGTGCGAGCCCGCAATCGGGTTGTGATAGTAGGGCGGCACTTCGACGAAACCGAGGTCCTCGTAGAGGGTTCGCGCCGACGCCATGTCGTCCAGCGTGTCGAGCAACACGCACCCATAGCCTGCGCCGCGAGCAGCGTCGAGAATCGATTCGGCCAGCCGCCTTCCGAGGCCCAGGCCGCGGAAGGCTGGGCGCACGTAGAGGCGCTTCATCTCGGCAGCGTTCGGGTAGTCGGCCGTGTCCAGGGGCCGCAGTGCGCCGCAGCCTGCAAGCTGCGTCAGACGGCCATCGGCCAACTGCAGCGGCAACCCGGCATCGGCGGCCATCGGATGCGCGGCGTCGACGAGCGCGAGCAGCAAGGCGCCACGCGGCTCCGCATAGTCACCCGGCAAGTCGTTCAACTCCGCGTCGAAATCCTGGAAGCCCAAGTCGATGCCGAGGGCAGCCGCGTACTCGCTGAAGATCGCGCGCGCGGCATTCAGTTCGCCGAGCGTGTCGGGCGTGAGCAGGAAGATGTCCGGCGTGCCGACCAAGGGCAGGGGGCGAGAGGAAGAGACGCTCATGGGCGCAGCGAAGCAATCCAGAACGCAAAGCCTGCGCAGCCGGCGAACAACACCAGCGCCAGCCACCGTGACGTCACATCGTCGCGACTCGGTGCGACGATGGCGTCCGATTGCACCGTTTTGTCGCCGGAGAGCATCGGCCCGATCAACTGCTGCCGACGGACGAGGGCGTAGTAAGCGACAGCCAGAATGTGCACGACGACGAGCGCGATCACGATCCACTTTCCATACGTCGCGTGCCATGACGTGGCCAGGCTCGCCGTGGCGCTTGACACCTTGTGCGACAGCGGGCCGGCGTACGTGATCGCATCGTCGGCGAGCAGGCCACTCGTGACCTGGATCGCCAGCAGCCCCAACATCGCGAAGACCGACAGCGCACCCAATGGGTTGTGGCCGATCAGGTGATCGGGGTGGACCCGTCCGCGCAGGTACGCCACGATCGACCGCGGACCATGCACGAAAGTCGAGAAACGCGACCAGCGTCCGCCGATGAAGCCCCAGAACAACCGGAACAGCAACAGCGTCAGCACCCCGTAGCCCAGCCGGAAATGCCATTCCATGACACCGAGGAGACCGGTCGCAAGCACGCCGGCCACTGTCAAGGCCAGCAGCCAGTGGAAGAGCCGCGTCGGCAGATCCCAGACGCGCGTGCGCACCGTGCGGGCGTCACGAGCGGGCAGGGAAGAAAAGGGCGGCATCTGGAGCGTGCAGGGGGGCGGAAAGCGCAGGTTAGCAAATTTGTGGCCGGCGCTGTCGGAATGTCCGGTCGTCCCCGTCTGCCTTGCCCGTCGCCTCTAAACTGATCGCCGGTGCGGCGCTTGCGGCACCGCCCCACCCACAAAAGGACGTTCAATGATTCGCCTTGCCACTCTCGCGCTTGCGGCGGCGTTCGCCGCGACTTCGCTGCCTGCCCTGGCCCAACCTCAGAAATTCGACAAGCCCGAAGACGCCATCAAATTTCGCCAAGCCACCCTCAAGGAGCTCCAGCAGAACTTCAAGCGCGTGGCCGACATGGCCTCTGGCCGCGACGACTTCGATGCCAAGGCAGCCGATGCCAGCGCGCAACGCGTGGCCGAACTGATCAAGCTGCCGTGGGCCGCCTTCGGTCCCGGTACCGAAGGGGGCAAGGCGCGGCCCGAGGTCTGGACCGAGCAGGCGAAGTTCAAGGACCTGGCCGGCAAGGCCGAAGGGGAAATGGTCAAACTCGCGGCCGCCGCGAAGACCGGCAGCCTTGACGCGATCAAGTCGGCCATCGGTCCGGCCGGCGCATCCTGCAAGGCCTGCCACGACAGTTTTCGGTCACGCTGAGGCTGGGCACTCGCCCAGGCTGCGTACCGCTCAGGCTTCGGCGAGCAGTTTCTCGATCAGCTTGTGCAGTTCGGCGAAGTCCGGCTCGCCCACGTAGCGCTTCACGATCTCGCCGCGCTTGTTGACGATGTAGGTGGTGGGCGTGAGCGTGACATCGCCCCAAGCCTTGGCCACGGTGCCGGTGTTGTCGATCGCCACCTTGAAAGGCAGCTTTCGCGTTTCCGTGAAGTTCACCACGTAGCTCGGTGGGTCGTAGCTCATGGCCACCGCCAAGGTGTCGTAGCCTTGCGCCTTGTACTTGTCGTACGTGGCGATCACCTTGGGCATTTCGGCGACGCAGGTCACGCAGCTGGTGGCCCAGAAGTTGACCAGCGTCACCTTCCCCTTGAGATCGTCCGTGGTCTTCTTGCTGCCGTCGAGCAGCACGAAAGTCGACGCCGGCGCCGCAGAGACGCCGGTGTGGAGATAGATGCCTGCGCCGACGGCCAAGGCGATCGCAAGGGCGGCGGCAGGAATGATTTTTTTCATGGAGACAGATGGAATGAACCGTCGCAATTTTAGTTCCGCTTGTCTGGCTGTGCCGACATCGCTGTGGTTACTGGCCGTCGAGCAGGCGCACGCGCTGTCGCTGGGCGACCTGAGCAGCGCCGACGCCAGCGGTGGCGTCAAGGCTGCGCTCGAGAAGGGCGCGACCGTCGCCGTCTCGCTGCTAGGGCGGCCCGACGGCTTCCTCGGCAACCCCAAGGTGCGCATTCCCCTGCCTGGCTATCTCGAAGATGGCTCGAAGGTCCTGCGCATGATGGGCCAGGGCGCCCGCATCGACGAACTGGTGACCGCCATGAACCGTGCGGCCGAGCAGGCCGTGCCGGCGGCGAAGGACCTGCTCGTCAATGCGGTCCGCACCATGAGCGTGACCGATGCCAAGGGCATCCTGACGGGCGGCGACAACTCCGTGACGCAGTTCTTCGCGGGCCGCACGCGGGCGCCTCTGACCGAGCGCTTCCTGCCTGTCGTGACCACGGCGACCCTCAAGGTGAAGCTGGCCGATAAGTACAACCAGCTCGCCGGCAAGGCCTCCGGCTTCGGGCTGGTGAAGAAGGAAGACGCCAACATCCAGCGCTACGTCACCGGCAAATCGCTCGACGGCCTCTACCTGATGATCGGCGAGGAAGAGCGCAAGATTCGCCAGGACCCGGTCGGCAGCGGCAGCGCCATCCTGCAGAAGGTCTTCGGCGCACTGCGCTGAGTTTCGGCGCAGGGCCTCACAAGCCTGGTCCGCCGATAATCGCGGCCCCATGCATTCCTCGTTGCGCACTCGGACGGTCCAATCACTTCTCAAAGCCGGCGCTCTGACTGCAGTGGCTGCGGGGCTTGCAGCCTGCAGCCTGACCTTCAACTGGCGTGAAGTGCCCATCGGCGATGCAGGTCTGGTCGCATTGCTCCCCTGCAAGCCCGATCGGGCCAGCCGCGCCTTGCCGCTGGGCACGCAGTCGGTGAACATCGAAATGGCCGGGTGCGAAGCCGGCGGCGCCACTTTCGCCGTGGCCCATGCCCACGCGGCCGATGCGGCGCAGGCGGCGGCTTGGCTGGGCGCCTGGCAAGCCGCCACGCGCACCCAGCTGGTCGGTGCGACCTTCACCGAGGCCGCGGCCACCCTGCCGCGCGCAGCCTTGACGCCAGCGGCCGTCCGGCTCGATGCGCGACGCGGCGGGGCAGAGGAACGACCGGCGGCGCAGATTCTGTGGTTTGCGCAACTGCGCGCCGGCGGTGTGTCGGTCTACCAGGCCACCGTGCTCGGCGCGCCAGACCGCGCAGAAGCCACCAGCGTTTTCTTCGACGGACTGCGGCTGCCATGAGTCCGCTGCGGCGGTTCGCCGATCGGCGGCGTGCTTGCGTGCCGCTGTTTTCTCTGGGCGTCCCCGCATAATCGACGCCCGATCCCCCCGCCGCATGAACAGCATCTTTCTCATCGCTCACGCTCCGCTCGCCCAGGCGCTCCGACAGTGCGCGCTGCACGTGTTTCCGGATTGCGAGCACAGCATCTCCGCGCTCGACGTGCTGCCCAACGTGTCGCCCGAAGAAACGCTGGCGGCCGCACGCATCACGCTCGAGATGCAGTTGCGCATGCCGCGCTCGCAGGTGCTGGTGCTGGCCGACGTGTTCGGAGCCACGCCTTGCAACGTGGCGCAGAAGCTGGTCGACGGGGCGCGTTCGCGGCTGGTGGCCGGCGTCAATCTGCCGATGCTGCTGCGCGCCGTCAGCTACCGCAACGAGCCGCTGGAGGCGTTGGTGCAGCGCGCGATGGCCGGCGGCACCGCGGGCGTCATGCAGGTGGCCGTGGCCGCTCCTCAAAACCAGGCGAGAAGAAAGCACAGTGATCAAGACATCCGTGACCATCAGCAATAAGCTGGGCCTGCACGCGCGCGCGTCGGCCAAGCTCACCAAGCTTGCCGGCAGCTTCCCTTGCGAGGTGTGGCTGACCCGCGGCGAGCGCCGCGTCAACGCCAAGAGCATCATGGGCGTGATGATGCTGGCCGCCGGCATCGGCGCGACCGTCGAGCTCGAAACGAACGGTGAGCAGGAGCGACAAGCGGCAGATGCGTTGGTTGCTCTCATGAACGACAAGTTCGGAGAAGGCGAGTAGGCGTGGCTCACCCCCAGGCTTTTTCACGTCGTGTAAACGCCAACCCCCTGCAAGGGGGCAACGCCGGTCGCCCGGCGAAGCCGGTTCGACGGCCTTTTGCGGTTCGGAGTCCGGCATGACCTTCGCCGTCCACGGCCTCCCAGTCGCCCGCGGCATCGCCATCGGTCGGGCGGTGCTGGTGGTGTCAAGCCGCATCGACGTCGCGCATTACTTCATCAAGCCCGAGCAGGTCGAGACCGAGATCCAGCGCGTGCGCAGCGCGCGCAATGCGGTGGCCGACGAGCTCACCAAGCTGCAGGCCAGTGTCGCGCTGATGGGGCCGAGCGAGGCGCCGCACGAACTGGCCGCACTGCTCGAAGTGCATCAGATGCTGCTGCAGGACGATGCGCTCAGCACCGGCGTCAAGCACTGGATCACCGATCGCCTCTACAACGCCGAATGGGCGCTGACCACGCAGCTCGAAGTGATCGCGCGCCAGTTCGACGAGATGGAGGACGAGTACCTGCGCGAGCGCAAGGCCGACCTCGAGCAGGTGGTCGAGCGCATGCTCCATCGCATGAAGGGGACGGCGGCGGTGCTGGCACCCACGCCGCCCCGGCGCAAACGCGCGGCTCCGACCGACGACGACGACCATCACGACCCCACCTCCGGCGAAGGCGTGGACGCGCCGCTGGTGCTGATCGCGCACGACCTGTCGCCGGCCGACATGCTTCAGTTCAAGAAGAGCGTGTTCGCCGGCTTCGTCACCGATGTCGGCGGGCGCACGTCGCACACCGCCATCGTCGCGCGCAGCATGGACATACCAGCCGTGGTCGGCGCACGCAGCGCGAGCCAGCTGGTGCGTCAGGACGACTGGGTGATCATCGATGGCGATGCGGGCGTGGTGATCGTCGATCCGTCGCCCATCATCCTGGCCGAGTACGGCTTCAAGCAACGCCAGGGCGAGCTCGAGCGCGGGCGCCTCAGCCGGTTGCGCCACAAGCCGGCCGTCACGCTCGATGGCGAACGCGTCGAGCTGCTGGCCAACATCGAGATGCCCGAGGACACGGTGGGTGCGGTCAAGGCCGGCGCCGTCGGCGTGGGCCTGTTCCGCAGCGAGTTCCTTTTTATGGGCCGCGAGGCGCAGCGGCTGACCCGCCTGCCCGATGAAGAGGAGCAGTACCTCGCCTACCGCCGCGCGGTCGAGGGCATGCAGGGCATGCCGGTCACGATCCGCACCATCGACGTCGGCGCCGACAAGCCGCTCGACGGCAAGGCGGTGCGCGAGGACTACCTCAACCCGGCGCTGGGGCTGCGCGCCATCCGCTGGAGCCTGGCCGACCCCGCCATGTTTCTCACGCAGTTGCGCGCCATCCTGCGGGCGGCTGCGCACGGCGAGATTCACCTGCTGATCCCGATGCTGGCGCACGCCAGCGAGATCCGCCAGACGCTCGCGCTGATCGACGAGGCACGGGCGCAGCTCGACCGCCGTGGCGTGGTGCACGGGCGCGTGAAGCTGGGCGCGATGATCGAGATCCCGGCCGCTGCGCTCACGCTCAAAACATTCCTCAGGCACTTCGATTTCCTGTCGATCGGTACCAACGACCTGATCCAGTACACGCTGGCGATCGACCGCGCGGACGAAGCCGTGGCGCACCTCTACGACCCCGCCCACCCTGCGGTGCTGCGCCTGGTGGCCGACACCATTGCCGAGTGCCGACGCCAGGGCAAGGGCGTGAGCGTGTGCGGCGAGATGGCCGGTGATGTGGCGTTCACCCGCCTGCTGCTGGGCCTGGGACTGCGCAGTTTTTCCATGCACCCGTCGCAGATCCTGGCGGTCAAGCAGGAGGTGCTGCGCGCCGACGCCGCCAAGCTCGTGCCCTGGGCGCAAAGCGTGCTGGAAGCGGACGACCCCGCGGCCCTGCTCAACGCGCCGCGATGAACGCCGACCGAACACGCTGGACGGGTCAGCGGGCGCGCGTACCGATCACCGCCGCCGAGATGATCATCAGCGCCGCCAGCGCGATCGTCCATGAAAGCGGTCGACCGGTCAGCATGAGCAGCAGGGCGGTCGAAGCCAGTGGCGTGAGGTAGCTCAGGATGCCGATCTGTCGCGCATCGCCACGCTTCAACGCCATGTCCCAGAGGTAGAAGGCGGCTCCCAGCGGGCCGAGGCCGCAAAGCGCCACCAGCAGCCAGTCACGGCCGCTCAGTGCGACCGAAGGTTCGAGCAGCGCGTGGCAGCCCAGTGCGAGCAGGCCCGAGACCAGCCCGAACAGGCCGATGGCGGCCGTGGAAAAGGCCGGCACGCGCTGGGTCCACAGCGAATAGCTGGCCCAGATGAAGGCCGAGCCCAGCGCCGGCACGAAGCCCCAGGTCGCCGGCGTGGCGCCCACCGTCACGCCGCCACTGCGCGCACCGAGGATGGCAATGGCCGCGCCCGTGAAGCCGAGCATTGCGGCGACGACATGCAGCGGCCGAAGCGTCACGCCCTTCAGCAGCACGGGCGCCAGCACCACCATGAAGAGCGGCCACAGGTAGTTCACCAGGTTGGCTTCGACCGGCGGTGCGTTTCGCAGCGCGATGAATAGCAGAAAGTGGAAGCCGAAGAGCCCGTAGATGCCGAGCGCAAGGGTGCGCGGCGGCACCGACCAGGCGCGGCGGTCGCGCAGCAGCGAGGGGAGGCCCAGCACGCTGCCGATCGTCAGCGCGAGACCGGTGAGCAGGAACGGGGGGACGTGGGCGAGCAACGTGCCCAGCGAGGCGAGGGTGGCCCAGAACGCAATTGCGCCGAGGGCCAGCACAGTGGCGGAAGACATGGGCGGCGAGCATAGCGGGGCAGCGCCCGCCCCAAACCGCAGAGATCAGACGCCGGCGGCGTGCGCCTGTTCGTCGGCGTGATAGCTCGAGCGCACCATCGCACCGACGGCGGCATGGCTGAAGCCCATCTTGTAGGCCTCTTCCTCGAACATCTTGAAGGTGTCGGGGTGCACGTAGCGGCGCACCGGCAAGTGCGAGTTCGACGGTGACAGGTACTGGCCGATGGTCAGCATGTCGATGTCGTGCGCGCGCATGTCGCGCATGACCTGCAGGATCTCTTCGTCGGTCTCGCCGAGGCCGACCATGATGCCGCTCTTGGTCGGCACGTTCGGGTGCAGCGCCTTGAACTTCTTGAGCAGGTTCAGGCTGAACTGATAGTCGCTGCCCGGGCGTGCTTCCTTGTAGAGACGCGGCGCGGTTTCCAGGTTGTGATTCATCACGTCGGGTGGCGCGGCCTTGAGAATCTCCAGCGCGCGGTCGTCGCGGCCGCGGAAGTCAGGCACCAGGATCTCGATCTGCGTCGTCGGCGAGAGCTCGCGGATGTTCTTGATGCACTCGACGAAGTGACCGCTGCCGCCGTCGCGCAGGTCGTCGCGGTCGACGCTGGTGATCACCACGTACTTCAGGCGCAGCTTGGCGATGGTGCGCGCCAGGTTCAGCGGCTCGTCCTTGTCGAGCGGGTCGGGCCGGCCGTGACCCACGTCGCAGAACGGGCAGCGGCGGGTGCACTTGTCGCCCATGATCATGAAGGTGGCCGTGCCCTTGCCGAAGCATTCGCCGATGTTCGGGCAGGACGCTTCCTCGCACACCGTGTGCAGGTTGTTCTCGCGCAGGATCTGCTTGATCTCGTAGAAGCGCGTGGTCGGCGAGCCGGCCTTCACGCGGATCCACTCCGGTTTCTTGAGCACGTCGCCCTGGACTACCTTCACCGGAATGCGCGACAGCTTCGCGCCGGCCTTCTGCTTGGCCAGGGGGTTGTAGTTTTCGGCGCTCTGCGCCTCGCGGACGACTTCGGTGGTGCTCATAAGGGCTCTCAAGGCGCCAGGTAGGTGGCGAGCTTCTGGCTCAGCACGTGCGCGGCTTCTTCCCATGTGGTGTGGACGCCGATTGTAGAAAGGTCGACCGTTTTCAGCCCCGCGTAGCCGCAAGGGTTGATGCGGGAGAAGGGTTCAAGGTCCATCGCGACATTGAAGGACACGCCGTGGTACGTGCCGTGGCGCGCCACCTTGATGCCGAGCGCGGCGATCTTTCCGAGGCCGCGGAATGGATCGCTCTCCGGGAACGGGCCGGTCAACGCCGCGTGCGAAAACGGATCGTCCAGCCGCACGTAGATGCCGGGTGACCCGGCCACGCGGTGGCCGGTGACTTCGAAGTGCGCCAGCGTGCGAATGACCGATTCCTCGATGCGGTAGACGTACTCCTTCACGAAGTAGCCGGCGCGACGCAGGTCGAGCAACGGGTACGCCACCACCTGCCCCGGGCCGTGGTAAGTCACTTGGCCGCCGCGATCGGTCTGAATGACCGGGATCGACCCGGAGTTCAGTACGTGGCCGGCCTTGCCGGCCAGACCCTGCGTGAAGACCGGCGCGTGCTCGCAGACCCAGAGTGCGTCGGGCGTGTCGGCGTCGCGCTCGGCAGCGAAGCGGCGCATCGCATCGTAGGTCTCCGGGTACGCAACGTGGCCGAGCAGCGTCGGCACCAACCGGGGCTGCATGGCCAGGGTCAAAGCACGACCTTCACCATCGGGTGCGACGACAGGGTGCGGTACAGGTCGTCGAGCTGTTCTCGGCTGGTGGCCGTGATCGTGACGGTCACGCCCAGGTAGTTGCCTTCCTTGCTGGTGCGCAGCTCGATCGTGCTGGCGTCGAACTGCGGATCGAACCGCTCGGCGATCAGTGTCACTTCATGCACGAAGCCGTCGACCTTCGGACCCATCACCTTGATGGGGAACTGAGAGGGGTACTCGATCAGCGAATCTTTGCGGGCATCGGTCGGGGTGTCGGGGGTCGGAGCAGAAGTCGTCATGTGCGTCGATGAGGGTGTCAAGCGGTTGAAGTTCCCTGTTGACCTGCTTGGTCATGCGGAATGCAAGGGGTTTTTACTTATAATCAATGGCTTTGTAAATTTCGGCAGGCCTTCGGCAACCGGCAGTGCACACAACCATGACAACAAGCACGCCAGAGCCAGAGATGGATGTCGAAGACTCCGATTTCAAGCCGCTCACCGCCGAACAGGCGCAGCAGCTGCGTGATGCCAATCCCGAACCTTCGCCCTGGTGGGTGATCGTGGCCCAAGTGGTCGCAGGATTGATCGTTGCAGGAATCGGCTGGGGCTGGACGGGACGACCGGTGGTCGGCATGTCGGCACTTTACGGAGCATTGGCAGTGGCGATCCCGGCGGCGTTGTTTGTCCGGGGCGTGACGAGGGGTTCCGCTCAGACGGTGCTCGCGTCGGCCGCCATGCTGAAGTTTTTTGTCTGGGAGCTGATCAAGCTGGTGCTGACCGTTGCCTTTTTGGCGGCTGCACCGTGGGTGATCGGCGACCTGAGTTGGCTGGCGATGCTGGCTGGCATCGTGGCAGCGATGAAGATGTACTGGGTGGCACTCGTGGTGCGACCCAGATTTTTGAACCGGATTTGATTCTTTAAAGAGACGCGCAAAGATGGCCGCAGAAGGACACGCACCGACCGCGAGTGAATACATCGTTCACCATTTGCAGCACTGGCAGGTGAACTGGTCGCTCGAGCCGGTGACTCAAAAAGCCATCGTCGACTTCAACGTCATCAACCTCGACTCGGTGCTCTGGGCGCTGTTGGTCGGCGCGATTGGCTGCTTCGTCTTGTGGCTTGCCGCGCGCAAGGCGAGCGCCGGGGTGCCGGGTCGCTTCCAGGCCGCGGTCGAGATCCTGGTCGAAATGGTCGACAGCCAGGCCAAGGCCAATGTGCACAACGCGCAGAGCCGCAAGTTCATCGCACCGCTCGCTCTCACCGTGTTCGTCTGGATCTTTCTGCTCAACGCCATGGACATGCTGCCGGTCGACCTGTTGCCGGCGCTGTGGGCGCAGTTCCATTCCGCCACCGGTGGCGACCCGCACCATGCCTACATGCGCGTCGTGCCGACGGCCGACCTCTCGACGACGTTGGGTCTGTCGACTTCCGTGTTGCTGCTGTGCCTGTTCTACAGCATCAAGGTCAAGGGCCTCGGAGGCTGGGGCCACGAGTTGATCACCGCTCCTTTCGGCGCGCACCCTGTGCTGTGGCCCATCAACCTGTTGATGCAGGTCATCGAATACCTCGCCAAGACCGTCTCCCACGGCATGCGGCTGTTCGGCAACATGTATGCCGGCGAACTCGTCTTCATGCTGATCGCGCTCATGGGTGGTGCGATGGCTGCTTCGTTCTCGGGAGTGCTGCTGCCCATTGGGCACATCATTGCCGGAACCGTCTGGGCGATCTTCCATATCTTGGTGATCACGCTGCAGGCATTCATTTTCATGATGCTGACACTCATTTATCTGGGTCAGGCGCATGAGGGCCACTAGGCCTGGTCAACGTTCCCGCTTTCGTTTTTCTCTTCGCTTTCTATCTGTAATCTAAGGAGTCATCATGGCAAACATTCTCGGTCTCGTCGCTCTGGCTTGTGGTTTGATCGTCGGTCTCGGCGCGATCGGTGCTTCCATCGGCATCGCGCTGATGGGCGGCAAGTTCCTCGAATCGTCGGCACGCCAGCCTGAGCTCATGAACGACCTGCAAACCAAGATGTTCATCTTGGCCGGTCTGATCGACGCTGCCTTCCTGATCGGTGTGGCCATCGCCCTGCTGTTCGCATTCGCCAACCCGTTTGCCGCGACCTTCCTGGCCAACCTGCCCAAGTAAGTCCGTTCAACGCCACTCTAGAAAGGTGTTGCCGTGAGTATCAACGCGACCCTGTTCGTTCAGGCCATCGTCTTCCTGCTGCTGGTGCTGTTCACGATGAAGTTCGTGTGGCCGCCCATCGCGAAGGCGCTGGATGAACGCGCACAAAAGATCGCCGCGGGCCTGGCGGCCGCCGAGAAGGCCAAGGCGGAACTCGCTTCGGCCAACCAGCGCGTCGAGCAGGAACTGGTGAAGTCCCGCAACGAGACGACCAACCTGTTGGCCGACGCCGAGCGCCGCG
>Ga0247803_1001627_pt1 | contig 11691 bp, 9 predicted proteins | sample UWRJL014104B1_FD_180928 | JGI IMG/M metagenome (GOLD analysis project Ga0247803, IMG submission 180928) | Plant litter microbial communities from Arlington Agricultural Research Station in Wisconsin, United States - UWRJ-L014-104B-1 | ecosystem: Environmental > Terrestrial > Plant litter >...
AATCCTAAATTAATTACTAAGACCCTTGCTGTGCAGTTGTTTGATAATTTTCTATTTGCGAATTGATAACATCCTTATATTTTGCAAGTCCTATTCCTATTATTGGAATAGATAATTTTCCTATAATAGAACCAGCTTGTGTATGGCCTGTTTTATTTAAATAACTTGACAAAAGCAAAGTCCCTATCGCGCCAAAAAGAATTAATTCTCCCGGAACGTCGGCAATTTTATTTTCGATTAATGTTCTGATTTCCTCAAGATTTTCCTGATTGATTAAATTTTCCATATTTTCTGTTTGTTAAAATGTTACTACTTTAATGAACTTAAAATTACAGGTAAAATCAATCATTACTTTATATAATAGAATCATCAAGTTATATAATTATCAGGATGTTGCAGAGTGTATTGATTACTTTTTTGCTGTTGCGCAGGCTATTTTGGCAAATGATTTTTTTTTCCTATCTTAACCATAACGTTAGATCAGGTATCTGATAATACTAAAGGCAACTTGAGATTACTACTAAATAGATAATTTATGAAGGCACTTCTTATTGGAGCTACGGGCTCTACCGGAAAATTTCTGCTCAATGAACTCATTCAGGATGACGATTACACTTCTGTAACCATTTTTGTAAGGCGGTCGACAGGCAGATCGCATCCAAAATTGACAGAACATGTGATTGATTTTTCTACTATAGAACAGTATCAGCAACTCATTACCGGAGATGTTCTCTTCAGTTGTCTTGGTACAACACTCAAAGCGGCCGGTTCAAAAGAGAAGCAATGGGATATCGATTTTAATATTCCCGCAACATTTGCTGCTATCGCAAGGAAAAACAGAGTCAATTCGTTTGTATTGGTTTCCTCTGCAGATGCTTCTCCAACGAGCAGAATTTTCTATTCCAGAATGAAAGGAGAACTGGAAACCGCAATTACAGAGATGGATTTTGGACAGTATATTATATTTAGGCCAGGTCCATTATTGCGAATAGGTACAGATAGACCAGCCGAGAAAATAATGGTAAACGTGCTTAATATCTTTAACAGTATAGGACTGCTAAAAAAATACAAGCCTCTTCCAACCGAAGTCTTGGCGATGAAACTGGCAAAAGCACCTTGGAAATTACCTCAGGGAACTTCTGTTATAAAATTGGCGGAAATCGCCAGTTTTTAATAAGGCCACTTTAGAAATAAAAAAAGCAACAAAGCCTCTCTAAAGGTTTTATTGCTTTTTACTTCTTGTTTTGTCAATTAAAATATTGAAAAAGAAGAAATTTTCAATTCTGCTGCTGCAGAGCGGTATAAAATTCTAGCTGTTTGTAGCTGCGCTTCCGCTACTTCCTGCTCCGCCTGAGTTGTTGTTTCCTTCATCCTCGTGACGGTCGGGATCTGTTCCTGCCTCGTCGTCGTCGTCAATATCACCCCAATCTCCTGCGTTGGGCTTTTCCCGCGGATCATTATCATTATTGCTGGCAGCCGCTTGCTGTGGGCTATGATAAGGACATTTTTGCAATTCTTCAGCTGTGTATAGATTTGAATTTTCCATGACTTTATTTTTAAGTTGTTAATACGTTTAAAATTAAGTCAGTAATGATATTAAGTTCTTACAATAAAAATGGTTTTTGTTGTGAAATTTGCATTTTGATACAACAAATTGTTACAAAAAACGGGACAAAAGAATTTATCTTTTGCCCCGAATGATGACACTTTTTAGGAGCTGAATAATTAATAAAAAAACTGTTCAAAAACTATTTTACCTTCTTGTACTTTATATACACAGATTTCATCCATTGTAAATCTGTCTCTTCCTTTAAATGTCATATCAGCTGACCATGAAACTGTAAAGTAGTCGCCACCGATCACTGGATCTGAAATAACGCGCCCATGTACCTGCTCAACTAAAGATTCAAATAATTCTGATTTTTTCAAAATTTCCTGTAGTCCTTCGACAGTTTTTGGCAGAAGAAAATCATTCGCTTCGACGCTGACGCAGTTATCGGCATACAATTGTGTTTGTGTTTCATAAAATTTATCCTGACGAACCAGTTCTATAAATCTGGCTGCAACCTCTTTTGTTGTTAAATTTTTTTCTTTCATTTTAAATGGATATTTATTTAATAATCTTATTTCAGCTGGCAAAGTTAGGATATAGAACTTACCATATGATAGTAGTTTCCTAAAGGAAAGCGCTAACCTTTAGGAAAGTTTATTACCTTTCGGACATGAAAACGACAGAAAAAAAAATGGCGCAAGACCCAGCAGAATGTGCCCAATCACTCAGCAATGTCATTGATGCTATGTTTGTTCTTAACGGAAAATGGAAATTGCCATTAATTCTCTGTATCTCTCAATCCCCGAAGCGTTTTTCTGAAATACAAAGCGAAGTTCCTATATCACCTAAGGTTTTATCAAATGAACTCAAGCATTTGGAATTAAATAACTTTATCAAACGTAACGTTTTTCCAACCACACCTGTCACTATTATTTACGAAGCAACGGAGTACTGCAAGACTTTAAAAAATGTGATATGTGAACTAGATCAATGGGGAGAGATGCATAGAAAAGTGCTTACGGGGAAGTAAACTTTTTTAGAAAAACTTGCTGTTATCCCGATTACCAAACGGAACAGATCGATGTTTTTTTTCCAAGATCCTTACCGCTTGCAGACCAATAACATTTTATGAGCTGCGATCCTGATCAGAAAGATCCGAACTTCAACATCAGTTCAAATATTTTCTAATCAAATAGCGTTACCAATACAAGTAATGTTTTCTTAAGGTTTATTTAATTATTTAATAAATTTATTTTTTAATAATTCGCTATAAAAGATTCAGGTGAATCTGATATATATATCATTATTAAAATTAGAGAGTATATTTACAACTTCATATTTACTGTTTTTTTCTAGATTACGAACTTCAATAAATGGCAAAACTATTATTCAAATTTTTGTGGCGGGTTCTGAGAAACGGAAACAGCATTTTACGACACTCTTTTCAGGGGTACTTGTTCTTCTGTGTCCTCTTTTTTTCTCTTAGCAGTAAAGTTTTTTCACAAGATCTTTTATTCTCTCCAATTGAAAACAGGCATCAGCTGAATGAAGAGAAAATTAGGAATTTTATTGAGCTTCAGGACGGCAGAATAGGTGTTTTTACTGTGGGAATGCTCAACTTGTACGATGGTGCAGATTTTAAGACAATAGAAATGAATGATGATAATTCTGCGCCCCTTATATCATATAGGGGATTTCATCACAGTTATGTAGAGAACAATCGCATTTGGTTTAAGCATAAAGGAAAGATCAGCCTCATTAATGTTGCAAAAGAAAGGAGTGAAGCTGATCCAATTCAAAAGCTGCGCATTTTAGGATTTAAAGGCACACCGGTTGATTTATTTGTTGATGAAAAAAAAGATATATGGGTTGTAAATGATTTGGGTGCACTGCTTTGTTATCAGCAGGATTCAAAAAAGGTAGTCTGCTTTTTAAACAAAATTTTTATAAAGGGCAGTCCTGATGAGCTGCTTTACGATCTCGTTGTTCATCAACAAAAAGTATATTTAATTTATAAGTCGGGATTAATTCGTTGTTTTGACCGCTTCACAGCAAAAGAAATTTATAAAGTAATTGTTGTCAAAGACGCATTGAATAATTTTGCTGATTGGAATCACACTACAGCGGTTGGTAAATATCTCTATCTTGTAAGGTCCGGAATCGCAAAAGGACAATTGATTCGATATGATACTCAGACCAGGCAGTCAATAGTCTTATTAGAAGCCAATACCTATTGGCTGAACACCTTTGCAGCAAATAAAAATGGAGATTTTTTCATGAGCTGCAGCAAAGGGCTTTGGTACTTTAGGTCGGGCAGTACTGCGGGCAGTTTTTATCCGGAGTTAAATTTAACAGAAAAAGACAAAATAAAAACCGAAGTAAGTACAGTTTTATTTGATTATCAGGGCGGACTCTGGATTGGGACATTAAATAAAGGAATTTACTATCAACATCCGGATCGTTCTCGTTTTAAATATTATCAGAAAAGTAATTTCAACTTAAAAGATAATGACGAATTTCAGGTAAATTGTTTTGAAGAAACTGTTGACGGGAAATTACTTATTGGTACAAATAAAGGACTCTATATAGCCGAACTTCCTCTTAGTCATAGTAAATCATTCAAGGTTTTGCTTTCTGAATTGCATTGCCATTCTCTGCTCAAAGATGCTACAGGTCAGGTATGGATTTCGACCAACAAAGGACTGTATGTATTGGACACAAATGGGTTTATAAAACAATATACAAAACAGCTTACCATTAGTGTTTACCAAACCACCAAAAAGGAAATATTTGTATGCACTGACACTGGAGTTTTCAAGTGGAATAATTCTTTTCAGTCTTTTGGTCTCTCTTTTTTGATGGATTCTCCTGCTGATGTATTTCAAATCACACAGTGGAATCATCAATTGATAGGCATTTCTTTTGATGGCCCTTTTATAATGAATATTTCAGGGGATAAAATTATAAGACCTTTAGCAAAAGGGCATAAAAGAATACCAATGTTCCGCCAAAAAAGCCATAAATACAGCTGTATTTTATCTGACTCTGATCAGGATTTGTGGCTGGGCACCTATAATGGACTTACAATTTGGGATCATAAAAATCAAAAATTGTATGAATTAAATACCGATAAAGGTTTAGTAAACAATAGCATTAAGGCGATAGTGGAAGATGTCGATCGTTCCTTTTGGGTGACCACTTCACGTGGCTTAAGCCATATTATTAAAAAAAGAGCAGCAAGCGGACTTACTTTTAGAATTGTCAATTATGATAAATTTACCGGAGTGCTGGAATATCCATTTACTGATCGCGCTGCACTTATTTCATCAAAAAATGGATTGTTTATAGGGGGAATAGACGGTATGAATAATCTAAAAAGAAATGATGCCAGAGACAATCAATATATTCTTAACCCCATATTATTTAATTTTAAATTGTTTGGCAAAAATGTGACAAGTGGTAAGAAAGTAAACAATGAGATTGTTTTAAAAAATTCTATAACATCCACAGATACCTTAAAGCTAAAACATGATCAAAACTTTTTTAGTATTGGGTTTTCCGGACTCAACTATATCAATGAGTCACACACTTATTTCAGATATAAGCTGGAGCATATTGACAGGAATTGGCGCAGCGAGAATTCTGCCTCAGGACTAGGTGAAGCCAGTTACACCAATATAGCTCCAGGCCACTATAATTTCATGGTACAGGCCAGTTCTGACGGCCTTCACTGGCCAGGCAAGAAAAAAAATCTTTTAATTATAATCGAACCTCCCATATGGAACACGATTCTTGCCAGAGTGCTTTATTTGCTAGTATTGTTTATAGGGATTTCTTTAATTTCTAAAGCGCTTATAAAACGCAGTGCCGTAATTCGCAAGAAGCAACAGGATTATGCGATAGAGAGAGCAAAATCGGATTTTATAACCAACATGAGTCATGAATTACGTACGCCCCTAACATTAATAATAACACCTTTAAAATCGCTGCTTGTAAAAGTAGAAGATGAGAAAATAAAGAAAGAACTGCTGCAAATTAGCTCCAGCAGTGACCTTTTGTTGGATACTGTGAATCAGTTGCTTGATTTTAAAAAAATCGACAACGGAGAAGAAATTGTACATCGCAATTTTTATGATAATCTTTCATTCATCACTGAATTGTGTAAAGCCTATGTGTCAATAGCAGAAGAAAAAGGAATTGATTTTATCTGGGATATCGATCCGCAAAACGATGATTTATATCTGGACAGGCAAAAAATTACCAGAGTAATAATTAACCTGCTTTCTAATGCTTTTAAATTTACAGGTTCAGGCGGTAAAGTTAAATTTTCAGCTGTAATTGACAATAAGGATAAAGCTCTGATAATTGTGGTTGAAGATTCAGGAATTGGAATTTCTAAAACAGAAATAGATAATATTTTTAATCGTTTTTATCAGGCAAAGAATCAAAATGGGCTATCCTCTGGCAGTGGAATAGGTCTGTACATGGTAAAATATTATGCAACAATGCATGGCGGCTCGGCAAGTGTAACTAGTAATCCAGGCGAGGGAACTTGTTTTAAAGTACTTTTTTCAGTTGGTAAAGAAAGCGAATTAACCTCTTTTAAAGAAGAGGAAGAATCAACAAGAAAAAGTATACTTATTGTTGAGGACCATATTATTTTTAGAGGTTATCTGGTTGATGAATTGAAAAAATATTATAATGTGATCGCAGCCCATGATGGAGAAGAGGGTTTAAAGAAAGCCATATTGCATGTTCCGGATCTTATCGTAACAGATATGATGATGCCTCAAATGGATGGTTCGGAATTAAGTCAAGCCGTTCGAAATAATATTGCCGTGAGCCATATTCCTATTATTATGCTTACAGGAAGAAGCTCTGATGAGGCACGATTTGAAGGTTATAACGCTGGAATCGATGCTTATATGGTAAAACCATTTGATATTAATTTACTGATACTGCGAATTAATAAACTACTGGAGATAAACGAAGCCAGACGAAAAACGTTCAGTAATAAAAAGGAAGTGCAAATTGATGCCTTAACAGATAATCCAATTGATCAGGAGTTTTTAAAACGCGCGTTTCAGTGTGTAGTAGATAATTTGTCTAATGCTGATTATACTGTAGAAAAGTTCAGTGAAGATATGAATATGGATCGTACTGGTTTATATCGAAAACTTGTGGCACTTACAGATCATTCACCCACAAATTTTATTCGTACCATCCGACTTAAAAAAGCAGCCGAATTATTATTGGATAAAAGACTTACAATTGCAGATGTATCTGATCAGGTAGGTTTTAATAGTATTTCTTATTTTACCAAATGTTTTCACGACACTTTTGGTAAAACACCCAGCCAGAGCAGAGAGTAAAAATCTTTCAAAAACAATAGTTTTTATATTTTTAATGTATTGATTAGCTGTGTTTTGTAATGCGTTACTGAATGGTTTCAACATGAGTTATAATTATTTCAACATAGTTTAAAGGATTTAAAAATGACAAAAGTTATTTTTATTTCACTATAAACTATTTAACCCAATTGAAATGAAAATTATTTACTCCTTATGTACTATGTTGCTTTTTTGCTTTCATAGTAATGGGCAGAAATTCCAGAAAACCACTCAGGGAATTAAAACTATGGCCAATAGCCATAACATAGAAATACAGTTTTACAGTCCTGCTATTGTCAGGGTTATTAAATTTCCTGAGGCAGCAAAATTTTCAAAAGAAAGCCTTTCGGTAGTTTTAAATCCTGCCAAAACTTCATTTAGTGTCAAAACGCATGGCGATATTATCTTTTTAAAGTCGGATCAATTAACGGTTAGTGTAAATACTGTTTCAGGAGATGTAGCATTTGCATCCGCTGATACTGAATTATTAAAAGAAAAATCTCAAGGAACCAAATTTGAACCTTTTGATGATACGGGAGTAAAAACATTTACAGTCACACAATCTTTTATTTTAGATAGAGAGGAGCCTATTTATGGATTAGGACAACATCAAAGGGGAGATTTGAACCAAAGAAATCAAAAATATCATCTGGAGCAGGGCAATGTGGATGATGCGGTGACTTTTTTTCAATCCATAAAAGGATATGGGCTTTATTGGGATAACTATTCTCCAACAGAATTTACAGATGATGCTACTCAAACTTCTTTTAAATCAATTGTGGGAGATGGTGTTGATTACTATTTCATGTACGGGGGCAATGCAGATGGTGTAATTGGAAAAATGCGGGAGTTAACTGGAAAAGTACCCATGTTTCCTTTGTGGACCTACGGTTTTTGGCAGAGTAAGGAGCGATACAAAAGTCAGAATGAATTGGTTGAGGTCGTTAAAAAATACCGTGAATTATCTGTGCCGCTTGACGGAATAATACAAGATTGGCAATATTGGGGCAACAATTATTTGTGGAATGCCATGGAGTTTTTGAATCCTGAATTTTCAGATCCAAAAAAAATGGTGGATGAGGTTCATAATCTTAATGCCCATATGATTATCTCGATTTGGTCTTCCTTTGGTCCGCAGACAAAACCCTATAAGGAAATGGATCAAAATGGAATGTTATTTAATATTAAAACCTGGCCAGAATCCGGTTCAGAAATATGGCCTCCAAATAAAGATTATCCTTCAGGAGTTAGAGTATATGACCCCTACAATCCTGAGGCGAGAGATATTTACTGGAAATATGTCAATATAGGATTATTTTCTCATGGAATTGACGGTTGGTGGATGGACTCTACAGAACCGGATCACTTTGAGGCAAAACCAGCAGATTATGATACAAAAACATATCTGGGATCTTTTAGAAAAGTGCGAAATGCATATCCTTTAATGACTGTAGGTGGCGTTTACGACCATCAGCGTAAAGTAGCATCAGACAAACGTGTATTTATTTTAACCCGATCTGCTTTTGCAGGCCAGCAGCGCTACGGCGCCAATACATGGTCTGGAGATACAGGTTCTAGTTGGGAAACCCTTCGCAATCAGATTCCGGCTGGTTTGAATTTTACACTTACAGGCATACCACATTGGAATTCAGATATAGGAGGTTTTTTTGCAGGAGCCTACAGGCAGGCATGGAATGAAAAATCAGGAGCCAAAAATCCTCTTTATCAGGAATTGTATGTACGTTGGATTCAATTTGGTACTTTCAATTCAATGATGCGTTCTCATGGCACAGATGTACCAAGGGAGATTTATAATTTTGGTATAAAAGGCGAGCCCATATACGATGCAATTGAGAAATTTATTAATCTTCGTTATGCGCTTCTTCCTTATATTTATTCCACTTCATGGGAAGTTACCAGTAAGCAGTCCAGTTTTATGAGGGCACTATTTATGGATTTTCCAAAGGATAAAAAAGGATGGGACATTAAAGATCAGTTTATGTTTGGCAGGTCAATTTTGGTAGCTCCAATAGTTGAGGCACAATATACTCCGGAGAAAATAGTAAAAGTCAACGAATCAACGGGTTGGAATCAGCAAGGAGATAAAAAAAATGCAGAAAAAACAACTGTAGACTTTACTTCAGAAAAGTCAAGAAATGTTTATCTGCCCGCTGGTACAAATTGGTACGACTTCTGGACAAATGAAAAAATTAGCGGAGGTCAGGAAATTACAAGAAAAACAGCCATTGATATGCTGCCACTTTATGTAAGGGAAGGAGCAATTATTCCTTTTGGTCCCAAAGTACAATTTGCAACCCAGAAAAAGTGGGATAACTTAGAGATAAAAGTATATCCGGGTAAAGATTGCTCTTTTGTGCTTTATGAAGATGAGTTTGATAATTACAATTATGAGAAAGGACTTTATGCTGAAATTGAATTTTCATGGAATGAGGCATCAAAAAAATTAACGATTTCAAATCGAAAAGGACAATACAACGGAATGCTAACCAGCAGAAAATTTACTGTCGTAATGCCAAATGGAATAACAAGGATTATTAATTATAATGGTAAAAAAGTGGAGGAGAGATTTCAGGACTAATTCATTATAGTTTTCCTAAACTTTCCCAAGCAATACATATCCCCAAAACAGGATATGTATTGCCTTATAACACTCTCGGAAAATCAGCCTAAAAGCTAAGCCCTTTCATCTGATAAATTGCTTTTTGTTTGATTGTAAATGTGCTAGTCCTATTGTTTACAGTTTGCAATGAAAGATAAAACAAACGTAGAGTAAGATTTGCATTGATATTTAAAGGTTTCCTTGCAGTAATGCCTCATGCAATGCTGTGCCGGGTTACTTTATGAATTTGTACTAGATGATGTAGTTGAAAATGAAAATTTACAAAACCAATTCAAATGCCGGGAAAAATAAACGAAAATATAAAAAACATCAGGGAACTAAAAGACTATACCCAGGAATATATGGCCTTAAGACTTAACATGACACAGGCAGGTTATAGCAAGATTGAAAAAGGAATCATAGCCTTAAGTTGCGATAAACTACAAGAAATCGTCTCTATATTTGAAATGGATCTCATTAGCATTATAGAGTTTGAAAGCAGTTTGTACCTTAAGAGCAATTATAGTAAGCCCAGAGCGTATGAGCAGGGTGATCTTTCTAATATAGAGAGGCTGTACAGAGATAAAATTGTACTGCTGGAGAAACTGCTGGACAGAACAGATAATGAACTTAAAAATTACAAGGATAAATATGGCGGCCTGTAAATAGTGGCTTTTAGAATTTTTTTTCAAGAATCTGGGTAAAAACATAGCAAAGCTGAAGTGTCTTATTTATTGAAATCTTAGTAAACAATTACAACTTCATCGCTAAATGGTTTTTGATTTATAAACAGTATCGTTAATTATTACAATTAGTTATATTTTACATCCTTTGCAAGAGCATTTTAACGTCAAACTCCCGTAGTATTGCAAGGTGAGCACTTAACTTTTCGATAATACCGAAAAGGTCTTGAGATTCCCTCTTTTAAATTTAACAGGAGAAGTTATAATATGACTAATTATATAGTTAACCTTAATTCGGATTTGGTTTTAGTAGGCATTGCTGTCGCCTACGGATACTATATCACGATAATAAAAAAGAAAAGAAGGTAAGCCTTATCAGGTGCTTACCATTTATAGAACAGATAGAAGCATAAAATGGAAGATTATGTTTTTATGGACAGCCGTCTTGCATTTGTTGCAAGGCGGTTTTTTTATCCTGTGCTGCATTTACTTTTAATAGCGCAACAGGATATCATTGCAAAGTTCTTTTTATTGAAGGCTATTACGATTTTTACCCATTAAAATCATGGCAACACCAAAGCCGAGTCCTGCAAATAACGCTAAGCTAATATTTCGCTTTGTTTTTGAAGGCGTATTACCATATACCCGAAGTGGTTCTTTAGAGTTTGTCAAAACATTTCCAGAGTCATCGTTTTTATCTTTATTAAGTTTCATTTTCATGCGTAAGGCTGCAGATGCAGAATTAATGACCATTTTTGGAAATAATTTATAAGTGGTAGTCAATGCGGCAGCAGTAAAATCAGGAAACATATCTTTTTTGGGATGTTTGGCCAGATCCACCATTTTTGCGGCAGTCTCTCTTGGATCAGAAGCTATAAAAGGAATTTTCATGTCAAATCCCGAGTATTTGGCTGAATGTAAATTACCGGTAGAATTTTGTAATTGAGGGTACAGATTGCAGATATGGATATGCTTGCGATTGGATATTTCGCCCTGCAGGCATTCCATCATTCCTCTGATTCCATATTTGGTAGCCGAATATACAGCACTGTAGGGTGCAGGCATAAAACCTCCAATAGATACATTATTAATTAAAATGCCTTGATCTTGTTGTTTGAAAATTTTGATAGAATTATAAGCTCCGTGCATGTATCCAAACAAATTGGTTTTAATGACCTGCTGGTGAACTTCTAACGGAATTTCTTCAAATTTTCCACTCGCCATTACACCGGCATTATTTACCCATATGTCAATTCTTCCGTCAAGAGCCAAAGCTTGCTGTACAACTTTATCAACATCCTCTGCAACAGACATATCGGCACTAACGCCAACAGCCAAAACATTTAGATTCCGGCAATATTCTACCACCTGATTGATACCTTCCTGACCTCGGGCCACTATGACTACATTGCATCCTTCCTGCGCAAAAGCTTCTGCCGCAGCACG
>Ga0247803_1001628_pt1 | contig 11681 bp, 10 predicted proteins | sample UWRJL014104B1_FD_180928 | JGI IMG/M metagenome (GOLD analysis project Ga0247803, IMG submission 180928) | Plant litter microbial communities from Arlington Agricultural Research Station in Wisconsin, United States - UWRJ-L014-104B-1 | ecosystem: Environmental > Terrestrial > Plant litter >...
GCGATCGGGAAGTACGGCCGGAGCGTGGCGAGAATATCGCCCGCGTGATTCAGATCGAACTGGATGTCCATGCCGGGTACCTCGGGGTCTGCGGTCTATTGGCCAGCCGAATCCCCGACCGTGCTCGCGCACGGATCGCGGCCCGGACCACACTGCCCGCCACCCGGGCTGAGCGGTCCTCGGGAACCGCCGCCTGAGCCTGTCGGCTGGGACACCACGGTACGAGCGCCCGAAAAGCACGATCAAGGCTTTCGCCTCGGATACCTCGCGTGGACGCAAAACAACCCGCCAAGTCGCACCTGACGGGTTGTTTATAACGTTTTCAGACGGGTGAGAGAAGTCTCACCGATCGGGGGGTTGCGTCAGACGAGGTCCTCGTCCAGCTGGCGGTTGACCTCGGCCTGAGGGTGATGCTCGGGGATCAGGCAGGAGTCGCCGACGCAGGCGGCCGCCGCCGGGTCGCCCACCATGGTGAACGGGCTCGCCGCGACATCCGTCACGATGCGTCCCGTTCTGGGGCGTCGCGTTCCGACCGTGCCTGCTCGAGCGCGCCGGCGAACGCGGCCGCTTCCTGGGCGCCGGAGATGCCGTACTTGCCGTCGATCACGAAGAACGGGACGCCCTGGATGCCGTAGGCCTGAGCCTGGGCGACGTCGGCCTTCACGTCGGCGAGGTAGGTGTTCGCCTCGAGCACGGCCACGACCTCTTCACGGTCGAGACCCACGGTGACCGCGAGCTCGGCGAGGTCGGCGACCCGCCCGACGTGGCCGCCGTCGACGAAGTAGGCCTTGAGCAGCGCTTCCTTCATCTCGAGCTGCAGGCCCTTGCTCTTCGCGAAGTGCAGCAGCTCGTGCGCCTTGACCGTGTTGGTCTGATGCACGTGGTCGTAGTCGTAGTCGAGCCCGACGTCTTTGGCGATGCTGGTGACGCGGTCGAGCATCATGTCGACCTGGTCGAGAGCGATGCCCTTGCGCTGGCTGAGGAAGTCTCTGGGCGATCCGTCGAAGTCGACCGGGGTGTCTGGGGCGAGCTCGAACGAGTGGTACTCCACCTCGACGTCGCCGCCGAACTGGGCAGCACCGTCTTCGAACTTGCGCTTGCCGATGTAGCACCAGGGGCACTGCACGTCTGACCAGATGTCTACCTTTATGGGTTCACTCACCCTGAGGACAACCGCCGCCGCCCGCCCGTATTCCCGCCGTGACTCGGAAATTCAGGAGTTAGGCGGTGGCGTCGCCCGCGCACGCCCGGTTTTCGGGGAGTCGTGACCGGATGCGTCGCGCTAGCTCCTGAATTTCCGATGCGACGGGCGGGGCGGCGGGCGGCGAGGGCCGCGTCGACCGCGCGCACGACCCGCGTCCAGTCGTGGAACACCATGCGGGCGCTCGGACGCAGCGGATGCAGCCGCGCGATCGTGATGTCGAGATCCTTGCGGCGGTCGCGCTCGAAGGTCTCGAGGTGGAACTCCCGCCCGTCGGTCTCCATGCCGACGCAGTCGTCCACGACGAGGTCGATCCGCTCGATGTCTCCGAGACGCACCTGGATGTCGACGGTGTGGCCCAGTATCCGCAGGCGGGTTCGCGCCAGACTCTCGGGCAGGCTCTCGCACCGGCCGTCGACCCACTCGCGGATGCCGCGACGTTCCTCCGGCAATCGCAGGATGAGCAGCTCGAACGCGATCCGGTCGAGCCTGCCGGTGTGCAGCGCCCAGTCGAGTGCTGCCACCGCGGTCTCGAAAGACTCGTCGAGCACGACGCGCACGAGGGCGTCGCGCAGGTCGACTGCCATCGCCGTGCCGCGCCCGGCGACGTCGTCGTCGTCGTCCCAGTGCAACTCCAGCCCCGGGACGTGTCGCGCCGCGAGCTTCACGAATCGGTTGAGCGGCGTGCGCAGTCGTGCGGCGTTCGACGGTACCGAGACGTGGAGCGCGAACGGGCCGAGCGCCCAGCCGCCCTCGGCGATGACGGCCGAGATGCCGGTCAGCCGTCCGCCCACGCGCACCGCCTGCACTCGTGGGTCGTCGGGCGGCAGCGTCGTGTACCAGCCCTGTCGGGCGCGGGTCACCTCGCCCCGTCTGACCGCCTGGGTCAAGTGGGGGTCACGCGCTCCCCGCGCGACGAGCTGCTGCTTCTGTGCCATGCCTCCGAGGCCGGAGACTATCGCGGCGATGTCGGTCATACCGGAATGCTCGTCGCCCGGCGCCCGCAGCGGAGAGCCGCGCGGCGATGTGTGGAGGCGGTGCCCGTTTCGGCCACTGGGGAGGAGCCGCGCCATCCGCCCCGCGTCGGAAATTCAGGAGTTAGCGCCGAGTCGCCCCGCGGATGGCGGGACTTTCCGGGGCCTCGCCAACCGCGAACGCCGCCAACTCCTGAATTTCCGAAGAAACCCGGGAGGTGGCGACGTTGGGCTGTGGAGGGCCGGCGCCGCGCGCTATGCGCCCAGCAGCTGCTCCGCGAGGTAGCCGCGCAGGCGATCGAGCGAGACGCGCTCCTGCGCCATCGAGTCGCGCTCGCGCACGGTCACGGCGTTGTCCTCGAGCGAGTCGAAGTCGACGGTGATCGCGAACGGGGTTCCGATCTCGTCCTGGCGGCGGTAGCGGCGTCCGATCGCGCCGGCGTCGTCGAAGTCGACGTTCCAGTACTTGCGCAGGTCGGCGGCGACGGAGCGGGCGAGCGGCGACAGCTGCTCGTTGCGCGACAGCGGCAGCACGGCCACCTTCACCGGCGCGAGACGACGGTCGAGGCGCAGCACGGTGCGCTTGTCGACGCCGCCCTTCGCGTTCGGCGCCTCGTCCTCGGCGTATGCGTCGATCAGGAACGCCATGAGCGCGCGGGTCAGCCCGAACGCGGGCTCGATCACGTACGGGATCCAGCGCTTGTCCTGCGTCTGGTCGAAGTAGGAGAGGTCGGTTCCGGATGCCTCGGAGTGGGTCTTCAGATCGAAGTCGCCACGGTTCGCGACGCCCATCAGCTCGCCCCACTCGCTGCCGGCGAAACGGAAACGGTACTCCACGTCGACGGTGCGCTTCGAGTAGTGCGACAGCTTCTCGGCGGGGTGCTCGTAGAGGCGCAGGTTCTCGGGCTTGATGCCGAGGTCGGTGTACCAGGCGAGCGAGGCGTCGATCCAGTACTGGTGCCACTCTTCGTCGGTGCCGGGCTCGACGAAGAACTCCATCTCCATCTGCTCGAACTCGCGGGTGCGGAAGATGAAGTTTCCGGGCGTGATCTCGTTGCGGAAGCTCTTGCCGATCTGGCCGATGCCGAAGGGAGGCTTCATGCGGGCGCTGCCGAGCACGTTGGCGAAGTTGACGAAGATGCCCTGCGCGGTCTCGGGGCGCAGGTAGTGCATGCCCTCTTCGTTGTCGACGGGGCCGAGGAAGGTCTTCAGCAGTCCGGAGAAGTTCTGCGGCTCGGTCCAGGCGCCGGGCTGGCCGGTGTCGGGGTCTTTGATGTCGGCCATGCCGTTGACCGGCGGGTGGCCGTGCTTCTCCTCGTACGCCTCGAGGAGGTGGTCGGCGCGGTAGCGCTTGTGGGTGTGCAGCGACTCGACGAGCGGGTCGGAGAAGACCTCGACGTGACCGGACGCCTCCCACACCTTGCGCGGCAGGATGACCGCGGAGTCAAGCCCGACGACGTCGTCACGCCCCTGCACGACCGTCTGCCACCACTGCTTCTTGATGTTCTCCTTGAGGGCGACGCCGAGCGGCCCGTAGTCCCAGGCGGAGCGCGAACCGCCGTAGATCTCTCCCGACTGGAAGACGAAACCCCTGCGCTTGGCGAGGTTGATGATGGCGTCGAGAGAATTGGCGTTGGCCACAGATATGCTCCAAAGTTCAGCCGTGCTGGATGCGCGGCCCGAGTAAAGCCACAGTTTACCGGGGCGCGGCGGGCCTCCGAGATCACGGGATGTCGCGGCCGCCGTCTCCCCTCTCGGGCGGTTCGGGCGCCGACCCCGCCGCGCCCCTGTCGGAAATTCAGGAGTTAGCGCCGCGACAGCCTGCCCAACCCGCGGGAATCGGCCTCTCGCCAGGACTGGACGGGTGGTAACTCCTGAATTTCCGCGAGAGAGTTAGGCGCTGCCGAGGGTCAGCCGCCGCGAGGGTCAGGCGCGGCCGAGGGTCGCCACGACCGCGTCGACGTCGGTCTCGTCGTTCCACAGGTGGAAGGCGGCGCGAAGGCGGCCCGCCCGGCCCGAGACCTTGATGCCGGCCGCCATGAGTCGCGCGAGGTCGTCGCCGTCCGGGTCGGCCCAGGTCACGATCGCCTGGTGCTGCGGCTCCATGCCGAGGCGCTCGCACAACAGGTCGCCGAGCCCGCTGGCCCGCGCCCACACCTCGTCGATGTCGAGTTCGGAGAACATGCGGATGGCGGGCTCCGCTCCGACCCACGCCGGCCAGGCCGGCGAGAGGTCGAACTTGCGGGCGTCGAGGGCGAGCGCCATGCTCGGCCCGTAGCAGGACTGCCAGACGGCGTCTCCGGAATACCAGCCGGCCTGGATCGGCGTCAGCTCCCGCTCGAAGCGCTCTCCCACCGTGAGGAACGCCACCCCGCGCGGCGCGCAGAGCCACTTGTACGAATGGCACACCGTGGCGTCGAACAGCGCGGCGTCGACCGGATGCACGCCCGCCGACTGCGTGGTGTCGCAGTAGGTGTAGGCGTCGTGCTCGCGCGCGGCCGAGACGATCGCCGCGACATCCGCCACCCTGCCCGTCGCCGACTGCACATGCGAGAAGACGACCAGCCACGTGGCATCCGTGATCTCGGCGGCCAGCTCGGCGAGCGGCACCGACCGCACCACGATCCCGTTTCTCTGGAGGAACGGGAAGACGATCGATGAGAAGTCGCCTTCGACGCAGAGCACCTCGGCTCCCTCGGGTACGGCCGCCGCCAGCACGCTCGTGATCGCCGACGACTGCGAGCCGATCGCTACCCGGTCGGAGGCCACGCCGACCAGCTGCGCGTAGCTCGCGCGCGTGTTCGCGATGATCTGGTCGTACTGCATCGGATCGCGCCGGCCGGCAGACCAGAGCTCGAGGTCGCGCCGCAGGGCATCCACGGTCTCCCTCGTCGGCAGCCCGATCGATGCCGCCGCGAGGAAGAGGCGCGGCGCCTCGTAGCTGGCGATGGCGTGGGCGAGGCCCGGAGACGGAGACACGGTGCTGACGGTCGTCATAGACCCAGCATGCCGCGCGCTCCGGCGCGCTACAAGGGCGCGGGGGCAGTCGGTGGCGGCAGCAGGCGGGCGTCGGCGGTCGGATCCGTCATCGGCTCGAACGGAAATTCAGGAGTAGACGGATGCGCCAGAGGCCGCACCCGCAGCATCCCGGGCGCGACCAGCAGTCAGCCCATGCTAACTCCTGAATTTCCGAAGACAGGCCCGGCTAGAGCTGCTCGGTCTTCGCGGCGATCGCGTGTGCGCGCTCGATGATGCGCACGACCTCGAGCGAGTCCCGGGGGTCGACCGGCACCGGTGCGCCGTCGAGGATGCTCGCGGCCATTCCGGCGTAGAAGGCGGGGTAGTCGCCGGCCTCGGTCGGCACGGGGGTGAGCCCGGACTCCGAGCCGTCGATGCCGAGCAGCCCCCAGTCGGCCTCAGGCGTGACGCCGTAGCCCTCGGACCCGGGCCAGCGTCCCTGCTTGAGGAAGGGCTCCTGGTTGTCGAGCCCGTGCACGGTGTACCCGTTCTCGCTGCCCAGAACGCGGAAGCGCGGGCCGCTCTGCGCCGCGGCCTTGCTCATGGTCAGGTGCGAGCGCACGCCGCTGGTGTGCAGCAGCGAGATGAAGGAGTCGTCGTCGCTGATGCCGCCGCGCACGATCGCGAGCTCGGCCTGCTCGACGGTGGCGGGGCCGAAGAGGTGCAGTGCCTGGTCGATGAGGTGGCTTCCGAGGTCGAAGGTGATGCCTGCGCCCTCCTCGATCGTGGTGGTCTCCTGCCACTGCCCGGGCTTGGGCGTACCCCAGCGCTCGAACGTCGACTCGAAACGGTGCACCTCGCCGAGCACGCCCTCGCGCACGAGGCCGGACACGGTGAGGAAGTCGCCGTCCCAGCGACGGTTCTGGAAGACCGCGAGCGGCCGCCCGACCTCCTCCGCCTTGGCGATGAGCTTCTTCGCGTCGCTCAGACTCGGCACGAACGGCTTGTCGATCACGAGCGCCGCTCCGGCCTCGAGCGCGGCGATGCCCTGCTCGAGGTGCACGTGCGCCGGCGACGCGAGAATCACCAGGTCGAGGTCGCCTGCCCGGGCGAGCAGCGCCTCAGGGCTGTCGACGATCTCGGCGTCTGGATGCTGCTGCTGCGCCTGCGCGCGCCGGTCGGCATTGCCGGTGGCGATGAGGTCGAGCGAGAACGCGGGGTTGGTCGCGACGAACGGGGCGTGGAACACGCGACCCGACAGGCCGTAACCGATGATTCCGGTGCGAATGACTGAAGGCATCAGGCAAGACTAGTTCTCCCCGCACGCAGGATGCGACCCGCGGATGCGCCCGGCGCGCTCTCGCCCGACGCGCTCGCGGAGAACAGCACCTCGTCCGCCGACTCGGCCGTGGGCGGGTCGGCCGACTCGCCCTAGGCCGTCGGCGCGTCGACCGCCCCGCCGAAACGCCGGTTGCGGCTCGCGTAGAGCGATACCGCCTCCCACAGCTGCTCGCGGGTGAAGTCGGGCCAGAGCGTGTCGAGAAACACCATCTCCGCGTAGGCGCTCTGCCAGAGCATGAAGTTGCTGGTGCGCTGCTCGCCCGAGCTGCGCACGAAGAGATCGACGTCGGGCAGGTCGGGCGTGTAGAGGTGCTTCTGGATCGACTTCTCGGTGATGCCGCTCGGCTTCAGCCGACCGGCCGATACTTCTTCGGCGAGGGCGCGCACGGCATCCGTGATCTCCGTTCGTCCCCCGTAGTTGACGCACATCGTGAGGGTGAGCACGTCGTTGCCGGCGGTCATCTGCTCTGCGAACTGCAGTTCTTTGATGACGGATGCCCACAGTCGCGGCTTTCGGCCGGCCCACCTCACGCGAACGCCCCATTCGTTGAGCTGGTCGCGGCGACGGTGCAGCACGTCGCGGTTGAATCCCATGAGGAAGCGCACCTCGTCGGGCGAGCGCTTCCAGTTCTCGGTGGAGAATGCATACACGCTGAGGTGTTTGACGCCCATCTGGATGGCGCCGGCGACGACGTCGAGGAGGCTGGCCTCCCCCGCCTTGTGACCTTCGATGCGGGTGAGCCCCTTGCCGTTCGCCCAGCGCCCGTTGCCGTCCATGACGATGGCGACGTGTTCGGGCACGGCGCGCTTGTCCACCACAGGAGGGTAGATGCCGGTCCAGTCGACAGGTTTGAAATCGACGGCGTCCGGATGCGTCATACCGGGTTTGATGAATCTCATGCGGTGGACCTATCGACGTGTTGCAGCGAGCGCAGTGTGCGCTCGAGGTGAAACTGGGTGTACGCCGCCACGACGCCGCTCGCCTGGCTCTGCTGGCGTTCGTCCGACGATTCGACCGCCGCCCAGTCGCCGGTGAGCAGTGCACTGAGCAGCTGGAGGGTCTTCGGCTCGAGCCGAGGAGACCCGGGAGGGGCCACGTCGTCGGCGACGACGCCGCCGAGCTGCGCCACGAAGACGGTGTGCGGGCCGGGCGCGCCGGTCACCGCGCAGTCGACGAAGCTCGGCGCCCAACCGGCGATGGACAGCGACCGGAGGAGGTAGCTGTCGAGGGTCACGCTGGAATGGTGCTCACGGCGTGCGAGCGAGCGCAGGGCTCCGACGAGCAGCAGGTACTGCTGCAGTGAGCCGTCGTCGTCGGTGATCTTGTCTGCCGTCTCCACCATGACGCTCGCCGCGGTGTAGCTGCCGTAGTCGGCGGTGATCTCGGCCCCGTACGACCCGAGCGACTCCGCCTGGGTGATGATGTCGAGGCTGCGGCCCTCATAGAGCTGCACGTCGGCGACCATAAACGGCTCGAGTCTCGCACCGAACTTGCTCGCGGTGCGCCGCACGCCCTTGGCGACCGCGCGGATCTTGCCGTGCGACCGGCTCAGCATCGTGACGATGCGGTCTGCCTCGCCCAGCTTGTGGGTTCGCAGCACGACGGCTTCATCACGGTAGAGGGGCACATGTCTATTATCGGCGCTGGAGCGACATCGGGTGGGTGGCGACAGGCGGGCACCGCTTAAGGGTGCCGCTCGCGAGTCGAGTTCCGTGTATCCACCACGATGCGACGCCGAGGCACGACAATGGACTGGTGACGCAAGCCGCCTTCTTCATCCCCGCCTGGGCGGACATCCTCGCCATCTGCATCGGCAGCCTGCAGGGTGCGCTGTTCGCCGCCCAGTTCCGTGACCGCAGACTCGACCTGCTCGGGGTGGCCATCATCGGCATCGCCACCGGTTTCGGTGGCGGAATCCTCCGCGACCTGCTGCTCAACGAGTTGCCGGCCGCGATGCAGAGCAACTGGTATCTGCCCGCTGCGACGATAGCGGCGCTCGTGGGTATGTTCCTCGAGCGCGTCCTGAGCCGTCTCTCGAAGGTCATCACCGTGCTGGATGCGCTGACGATCGGCCTGTTCGGCGCCATCGGCACGACGAAGGCCCTCGCCGTCGGAGTGCCCCCGGTGCCGGCGGTCTTCGTCGGAGCGCTGTCGGCGGTCGGCGGCTCGATCCTGCGCGACCTGCTGCTCAACTTGCCGATCGCGATCATGCAGGTCGGATCCCTCTACGCGGTCGCCGCGCTGGCGGGCACCTCGACGCTGGCCGTGCTCGTCGCGTTCGGTGTCAACGTGACCGTCGCCGCGGTGGTCTGCGTCGTCGTGACATTCGGGGTGCGCGTGCTCGCGGTGCTGTTCAACTGGAGCCTGCCCGAGCAGCGCCGACTGGAGCGGTTGCCCTCGCTGCGGCGGTTCCGCAACTTCCGAAACTTCCGCCGCTAGCCGGCCCAGCCTCCCCGGCCCGGCCGCCTCTCTCCCGGCCGTCCTCCCGGCCCCTGTCTCCCCCGCCCCGTTGCGGAAATTCAGGAGTTACGCCCTCTGCGGGCTCGTGAACCCGCGGGATCACCCGGCCTCACAAGTCGTCGCGGACGCTAACTCCTGAATTTCCGATTCACGCCGCGCGGCCGACGTGGCCCGGGCTCGTGCGGGGTGCCCGGCACATCTGGAGTTCGTGCGGGTCCCAGGCTCCACAACGGCGCAGACCATCGGAAACTCAGGAGTTAGGGCATCCGCTCGCCGGGCCACCCCTCCGATAGCCCGCCCGCCGGTGGTCGTGCGGACGCCAACTCCTGAATTTCCGATTACACCCTCCCGCATACCAGGCGCGGCAGGCACGGCGCGGTTAGCGCGGGCGGCCGTCGTGAGGCCGCCCGCGCACGCCGTCAGACGGAGGCGAGCTGTCGGTCGCCCGTGGTGGCGCGCACGGCGCGGTTCACCGCAGACACGACGGCCTTGAGGGACGCGGTGGAGATGTCGGCGTCGATTCCGACTCCCCAGAGGCGCACGCCGTTGACGTTGAGCTCGACGTAGGCCGCAGCGTAGGCGTCGCCGCCGGCGCTGAGCGCGTGCTCGACGTAGTCGAACAGCTTCACGTCGATACCCTGTTCAGCCATGATGTTCAGGAATGCCGCGATCGGACCGTTGCCCGTGGCATCCGCATTGATCACGTCCTCCCCGACCCGCAGCACGGTCTGCAGCGAGACCTCGCCGCCCAGGTCGCTGGCCGTCTGCGTGCGGGTGAGCTCGAAGCGTCCCCACTTGGCTTCCGGGTGGCTGACGGGGGCGGGCAGGTATTCGTCCTGGAAGATGTCCCAGATCTGGGCGCTCGTGACCTCGCCGCCCTCGGCGTCGGTCTTCGCCTGCACGACGCCGGAGAACTCGATCTGCAGCTTGCGCGGCAGGTCGAGCGCGTGGTCGGTCTTCAGCAGGTAGGCGACTCCGCCCTTGCCCGACTGGGAGTTGACGCGGATGACGGCTTCGTAGCTGCGTCCCAGGTCTTTCGGGTCGATCGGCAGGTACGGAACGGCCCAGAGCAGCTCGTCGACCGACTTGCCCTGCGCCTCGGCGTCGACGGCCATGGCCTCGAAGCCCTTCTTGATCGCGTCCTGGTGCGAGCCGCTGAACGCGGTGTAGACCAGGTCGCCGGCCCACGGGCTGCGCTCGGGCACCGGCAGCTGGTTGCAGTACTCGGCGGTGCGCTTGACCTCGTCGAGGTCGCTGAAGTCGATCTGCGGGTCGATGCCCTGCGTGAACAGGTTGATGCCGAGGGCGACCAGGTCGACGTTGCCGGTGCGCTCTCCGTTGCCGAACAGGCAGCCCTCGATGCGGTCGGCGCCGGCCAGGTAGCCGAGCTCGGCGGCCGCGATACCCGTGCCACGGTCGTTGTGCGGGTGGAGGCTGAGGATGATGCTGTCGCGGCGGGCGAAGTTGCGAGACATCCACTCGATCGAATCCGCGTAGACGTTCGGCGTCGCCATCTCGACGGTCGCCGGCAAGTTGATGATGACGGGTCGCTCGGGGGTTCCGCCCAGGGCGTCGACCACCTGATTGCATATGTCGAGAGCGAACTCGAGCTCGGTGCCCGTGTAGCTCTCGGGCGAGTACTCGTAGTGCACGTCGACCTCGGGAACCGTCTTCTCGGCCGCCTTGCAGAGGCGCGCGCCCTCGAGGGCGATGTCGATGATGCCCTGCTTGTCGGTGCGGAACACGACGTCGCGCTGCAGCACGCTCGTGGAGTTGTAGAGGTGCACGATGGCCTGCTTCGCGCCGGCGATCGACTCGTAGGTGCGGTTGATCAGCCCTTCGCGCGCCTGGGTCAGCACCTGGATGGTGACGTCGTCGGGGATCAGGTTCTCTTCGATGAGGCTGCGCACGAAGTCGAAGTCGGTCTGCGACGCCGACGGGAACCCGACCTCGATCTCCTTGTAGCCCATCTTGACGAGCAGGTCGAACATGATGCGCTTGCGCTCGGGGCTCATCGGGTCGATGAGCGCCTGGTTTCCGTCGCGCAGGTCGACGGCGCACCAGCGCGGCGCGGTCGTGATGCGCTTCGACGGCCAGGTGCGGTCGGGCAGGTCGACGGTCAACTGCTCGTGGTACGGACGGTACTTGTGAATCGGCATGCCAGAAGGCTGCTGTGTGTTCTTCATGGTCTCTGGTTCTCTCGCTCAGTGGTGGTCAGCCGACAACGAACTCCGCGACGAGTGAGGCCTGGGTTAGGACTCGTCGCGGCAGCTAAGGAGGAGCAGACCGAACAGCACATTTCGAGAGTACCACCTGCCACCCGCGGAACGGCGGTCGATTCCGAGCCGACCGCACACGAGCCGGGGCCGCCGGCGAAACGTCGCCGCCGGCAAACTGTCGCCGCCGCCGAACCGTCGGAAAATCAGGAGTTAGCGGATGCGCCCGACGTCGCGTCGCCGGAATGCCGCGCGCGGCAAGCAGTCACCGTCCGCTAACTCCTGAATTTCCGATACCCGCACGCGGCGCGGGCGCGGGCGCGGGTGCGGGTGCGGGTGCGGGTGCGGCTAGTCGAGGGCGAGGGCCGCCACGGGGGTTACACGGGTCGCGCGCCGTGAGGGACCGACGGATGCCACGAGCGTGAGCACCGCGGCGAGCACGACCACCCCGGCCAGGAACGGCAGGGGGATGCCGGGCGCCACGAACCCGGGGCTGCCGTTGATGCTTCCGAATAGCGACTGCGCGCCCG
>Ga0247803_1001630_pt1 | contig 11672 bp, 12 predicted proteins | sample UWRJL014104B1_FD_180928 | JGI IMG/M metagenome (GOLD analysis project Ga0247803, IMG submission 180928) | Plant litter microbial communities from Arlington Agricultural Research Station in Wisconsin, United States - UWRJ-L014-104B-1 | ecosystem: Environmental > Terrestrial > Plant litter >...
TCGTGTCGATTACGGCCTGAAAACCGTTGCTTTGACGCGATCATGGCTTAACTGACGGCTCGTGTTCTCAGACGGAGCTTGATCAAGACGTGGCTGGCGATCCCTACAAGGAACTTGGCGTTTCCAGGGGCGCGAGCGCGGCCGAGATCAAATCGGCCTTTCGCAAGCTGGCCAAACAGCTGCACCCCGACACCAATCCCGACGACAAGGCCAAGCTGGAACGGTTCCAGCGGGTGACGGCCGCCTTCGACCTGTTGGGCGACGCCGAGAAGCGGGCAAAGTTCGACCGTGGCGAGATCGACGCCGATGGTCGCGAACAGTATCGCGGCGGCTATAGCGGCGGCGGAGGGCAGGGCGGCAATCCCTTCGGCCAGGGCGGCGCGGGCGGCGGCTTCGACAATATCGACCTTGAAGAACTGTTCGGCCGGTTCGGCGGCGCAGGCCGCACGCCGGGCGGGCGCGGTTTCGGCGGCGGCAAGGGGCAGGACGTCCGCGCCACCCTGGAGATCAGCCTTGAGGACTCGATCAGCGGCGCGACCCGCCGCATCCAGTTTTCTGACGGGCGCACCCTGGATGTCGCGATCCCCAAGGGGGCGGCGGACGGCCAGACCATCCGGCTGCGCGGGCAGGGCGCGCCGGGGCGGGCCGAGGCGGGTGACGCCCTGATCGAGCTGAAGATTGCAGCTCACCCGGTGTTCCGCGTCGAGGGCGCGGACCTGACCATGGATCTGGCGGTTTCTGTTCCCGATGCGGTTCTAGGCGGCAAGGTGCAGGCGCAGACGCCCGAAGGTCTGGTGTCGGTGACCATCCCCAAGGGCTCCAACTCGGGCCAGACGCTGCGGCTCAAGGGGCGGGGTGCCGTGGTCGGTGGTCGTCGCGGCGACCTGAAGGCCCGGATCGTCGTCACCCTGCCTGAAACGCCAGACGACACCCTGATCAAGTTCGCCGAAGACTGGCGGGCCAAGCGACCGTACAAGCCCGGCCGCTGAAAGACGGACTGAAGATGAACAAGCCTGCCCACCGGCCCAAACGGCCCTGGTTCTCGTCCGGACCGACGGCCAAGCGGCCCGGCTACAGTCTGGGCGGTTTGCCGCAGGACCTGCTGGGCCGCGGCATCCGTGCGCCTGAGGTGGTCGAGCGGTTCGCCCACGGCCTGCGCCGCACACGCGAAATCCTTCAGGTCCCTGACAGCCATATGCTGCTCTATACGCCGGGCTCGGACACGGGCGCGGTCGAGGCGGCGCTGTGGGGGATGCTGGGACAGCGACCTGTGCAGGTGATCGCGTTCGAGAATTTCGGCCTGACCTGGCTAGCCGACGTGAAGGATCATCTGGGTCTGGAGCCGGAAGCGCTGACGGCGCCCTGGGGTGATTTGCCGGACCTGTCGCGGGCGGACTGGTCGAAAGACGTGGTGTTTCCCTGGAACGGCACGACCTCGGGCGTGCGCGTTCCGAACGCCGACTGGATCGCCGACGATCGCGAGGGTCTGGCGATCTGCGACGCGACCTCGGCGGCGTTCGCCATGCCTCTGCCCTATGACAAGCTGGATGTGGTGACCTTCAGCTTCCAGAAGGCGCTGGGGGGCGAGGCGGGCATCGGCGTGATGGTGCTGTCGCCGCGCGCTGTCGAGCGGCTGGATACCTATCGGCCTGACCGACCCATTCCCAAGGTGCTGCGGATCACGGACGGCAAGGGGTTCGATCGAGCTCTGGCCGACGGGGTGGCGATGAACACCTTCTCGATCCTGACCATCGAGGACTGGATCGACGCCCTGGACTGGGCGGACAGTGTCGGCGGTCTGGACGAGTTGATCCGGCGCACGGACGCCAACTATGCGGCGCTGGGCGACTGGGTGGCCAGGACCGACTGGATCGACTTCCTGCCGGAGCGGCCAGAGGTGCGGTCGACGACCTCGGTCTGTCTGAAGTTCACGGATGCGCGGATCGACGCCCTGGACGACAAGGCCAAGAAGGCTTTCGTGACGCGGTTCAAGGCCCTGCTGGAAGACGAGGGCGCGGTGTTCGACATGGAGCCGCACCGCAATGCACCGCCGGGACTGAGGCTGTGGTGCGGCTGTACGGTTGAGACGGCAGACGTGATCGCCGCCACGCCGTGGCTGGAATGGGCGTTCGAAACGGCGGTGGGCGAACTGGCGTAGAAATACCTCCGGTTCCAGACGACATCCGCCGATTCACCCGCTATAGGCTGCGCCCGCATTCAGCGGAGTTATTGCCTTGGCAAACGTAGCGGTAGTCGGCGCCCAGTGGGGTGACGAGGGCAAGGGCAAGATCGTGGACTGGCTGTCCAATCGCGCCGATATGGTGGTGCGGTTCCAGGGCGGCCACAATGCCGGTCACACCCTGGTCGTCGACGGCAAGGTCTACAAGCTGGCGCTGCTGCCTTCGGGCGTGGTGCAGGGCAAGCCCTCGATCATCGGCAATGGCGTCGTGGTCGATCCCTGGCATCTGGTCGGGGAGATCGAGAAGATCCAGGCCCAGGGCGTGGCCATCACGCCCGACATCCTGACCATCGCCGACAACGCCTGCCTGATCCTGCCGATCCACCCTGCTCTGGACGTGGCGCGCGAGGCGGCGGCCAGTGCGCCGGGCGCCAAGATCGGCACCACGGGCCGTGGCATCGGCCCGGCCTACGAGGACAAGGTGGGACGCCGGGCCATCCGTGTGTGCGATCTGGCCAATGAAGACGACCTGAAGGTCAAGATCGAGCGTCTGCGCTCGCACCACGACCCCTTGCGCGCCGGTCTGGGGCTTGAACCGATCGACCCGCAGGCGCTGCTGGCGCAACTGCTGGAGATCGCGCCCAAGATCCTGACCTATGTGAAGCCGGCGTGGCGAGTGCTGGATCAGGCGCAGAAGGACGGCAAGCGGGTGCTGTTCGAGGGGGCGCAAGGCGCATTCCTGGACGTGGATCACGGCACCTATCCCTATGTGACGTCGTCCAACACCGTGGCGGGTCAGGCGGCGGCGGGGTCCGGCATCGGGCCGCGCGGCGTCGGCTATGTGCTGGGGATCGTCAAGGCCTACACCACCCGCGTGGGCGAGGGGCCGTTCGCCTGCGAACTATTCGACGAGGTCGGCGAGCATCTGGCGACCGTGGGGCGCGAGGTAGGGGTCAACACGGGCCGGGCGCGCCGCTGCGGCTGGTTCGATGCGGTTCTGGTTCGCCAGTCGGTGGCGATCAACGGCATCGACGGCATCGCCCTGACCAAGCTGGACGTGCTGGATGGCCTGAAGACGCTGAAGATCTGCGTCGGGTACAAGGTCGACGGCGAGGTTTTGGACTATCTGCCGTCCAGCCTGAAGGCCCAGGCTGCGGCCGAGCCAGTGTTCGAGGAGCTGGAAGGCTGGAGCGAAAGCACCGCCGGGGTCCGCAGCTTCAAGGACATCAACGCCAACGCCATCAAATACGTGCGGCGCATCGAGGAATTGATCGGGGCGCCTGTAGCTCTGCTGTCGACCAGCCCCGAGCGGGACGACACCATACTGATGCGGGATCCGTTCCAAGGCTGAGGGGCCAGGGCTTGAGGTGCCAGGGGCTGAAGGGGTAGAGGCCCAGCGGGCTTGCCGGGCCGGGCGTGATCGAAACCCGGCCTTAACGTGCTGGCGGTACTAAGAAAGTCGTACCCCCGGAGAGTCCCCAAGTGTTCGCTGCCGACGCCCGCACCCTGAGCCGTATCGAGCCCGTTCTGCGCAGGGTCGTGATCGTCGATCCCAACCAGGCCTCGGCGCGTCTTCTGCTGGACATCATGAAGGGCTTGGGCGCCCGCGAGGTCGTCACCGAGACCGACGAGGCGCGGGCCCTGGAGACGATCCGCGAGATCGAGCCGGGGCTGATCTTCACCGAAAGGACCGGCCCGCGGCTGGACGGAGAATCTCTGACCCGCAAGGTGCGGCGCTCGACGCTGGCCAGCCGCCGCGCGCCGATCATCATGTGCACCAGCGAGGCTACGGCGACCTCCATCAAGGGGGCGCGCGACAGCGGCGTGCATGAGTTCCTTCGCAAGCCCTTCACCTCCGCCGACCTGTTCCGCCGCGTCGAGAACGTGGCGCTGAAGCCGCGCGACTGGATCGAGGCGGTGGGCTATGTCGGGCCGGATCGGCGCCGCTTCAACTCGGGCGAATACGCCGGGCCGCAGAAACGCAAGGTCGACAAGCCGGCGTCGGGCGCCGCCGCCAGCCTGGCCGTCAAGGACCAGTCGCTGCGCATCCTGGCCGCCGCCCTGGCCCAGTTCGACAATGATCCGATTCAGGCCGTCCGGGCTGCACGCCAGCAGGCCGAGACGCTGAAGGCCCTGGCCATCAAGACCGCCGACGCCAAGCTGGCCATCGCGGCCGGGGGCCTGGAAGCGTGTCTGGCCTCGGGGCCGGCGACCAAGGCCATGCTGGTTCAGCCGATCAGCGCCCTGCTGGCCCTGGCCGAACCCGAGACACTGGCCCGGGCCGGCTAGAGCCGTCGCATCTGGACGTCAGGCGTTGACGAGGTTGCGTTCCTCGGCGGCCGCCCGCATCGCCTTTTGCAGCTTCTCGAAGGCGCGGACCTCGATCTGACGCACGCGCTCGCGGCTGACGCCGTACTGGCCCGCGAGTTCTTCCAGAGTGACCGGGTCGTCTTTGAGGCGACGTTCGGTCAGGATGTGCTTCTCGCGATCGGTCAGCTCATGCATGGCTTCCTGAAGCAGGCCCATGCGAAGCGATTTCTCCTCGCTCTCGGCCAAGGCGGTTTCCTGGGACACCGCCGTGTCGTCTGAAAGCCAGTCCTGCCATTCGCTCTCGCCATCCGAACGGATCGGCGCGTTCAGCGAGGAGTCGCCGCCGAGGCGACGGTTCATGTTGGTGACCTCTTCTTCCGACACGCCCAGCTTGGTGGCGATGGCGGCGAGGTGTTCGGGATGCAGGTCGCCTTCCTCGAAGGCCGAGATCTGGCTCTTGGCCTTGCGCAGGTTGAAGAACAGCTTCTTCTGCGCCGCGGTGGTGCCCATCTTCACGAGCGACCATGAGCGCAGGATGTATTCCTGGATCGAGGCGCGGATCCACCACATGGCATAGGTCGCCAGGCGGAAGCCCTTGTCGGGATCGAATTTCTTGACGGCCTGCATCAGGCCGACATTACCCTCGGAAATGACCTCGCCGATCGGCAGGCCGTAGCCGCGATAACCCATGGCGATCTTGGCCACGAGGCGAAGGTGGGATGTGACGAGGCGATGTGCGCTTTCGGAGTCCTGGTGCTCGGACCAACGCTTGGCCAGCATGAACTCCTCGTCCTTGGTCAGCATCGGAAATTTGCGGATTTCCGTCAGGTATCGCGATAGCCCCTGCTCAGGCGACATCACCGCGAGTGATTTCAGTGCAGCCATTATGTGGTCCCTCCGACCCGTATCAACGAGCGGGCTCTTCGGATGCGACCGCCGAATGCGCGCCGCGTCCTCACCCCTCAAACGGACAAGTAGCTACGGGTATCCGCACATTGTAGGGGCGGATCGTCACACAGAAGCGTGAACGTGTTTCCGGCGCCACTTGCACCGCGTGGCGAGATGTATAGCGGACAGTCAGTCCTTTATCAAGACTTACTTGTGGCTCGGCTCAGATGCCCAGGATGCCGCGATAGGTCGGGTGGACCGCTTCGGCGTGCTCGGGGTGTTTTTGCAGGTAGGACGAGAAGAAGGGACAGACCGGCAGGATCAGCAGGTCGCGGCTCTTGGCGTCCTCGAGCACGTGTTTGGTTAGGCGGCTGGCGATGCCCTGACCCTCCAGCGCCTGGGGCACCAGGGTCTCGGTGATCATCAGGTTCTGGCCCGAGAGGTTGTAGGTGACCACGGCCTGCTTGCCGTCGATGTCGAGTTCGTAGCGATGGGCGTCGGCATTGTCGCGGATGGCGTCGGTCATCGGATAGGTCCTTCAGAGGGCGATAAGCAGGGCCTCGAGCGCCTGCATATCGGGCGGGGGCGGGGTTTCGAAACGCAGGGCCTGGCCAGTGACCGGGTGAACGAAGCCCAGCACCGAGGCGTGCAGGGCCTGACGCGTCAGGCCGGCCTGGGCGATCGCGGCGCGGACCGGCGTGGCGGGACTGCTGGAGCCATAGATGGCGTCGCCCAGGATTGGCGCGCCCCTGGACGACAGGTGGACGCGGATCTGATGGGTGCGGCCGGTCTGGAGCGTGCAGGCGACGCGGGCGGCCATGGGCGGCTGGCCGGCCTTGGCGGGAATGCCGAAGGCCTGCTGCACCACATAGTCGGTGATGGCCTCGCGACCGCCGGATTTCAGCACAGCCATCTTCTTGCGGTCGCCGGAGGAGCGGCCGATCTGGGTCTGGATGCGGCCCAGTGTCGGTGAAGGGGCGCTTCGCGTCAGGGCGATATAGGTGCGTTCGATGTCGTGGGTCGCGAACAGGGCCGACAAGCCCGCGTGGGCGCGGTCTGTCTTGGCGGCGACCATGACGCCCGAGGTGTCCTTGTCCAGCCGATGGACGATACCGGGCCGGGCGACGCCGCCGATGCCCGACAGGCTGTCGCCGCAGTGGGCCAAAAGCGCGTTGACCAGGGTGCCGTCCGGCGTGCCGGGCGCCGGATGGGCGGCCATTCCGGCGGGCTTGTCGATGACGATCAGGTCGGCGTCCTCGAACAGGACGGTCAGGGGGATGGCCTCGGGCAGAGGCGTCGCCGAGATGACCGGGGGGACGATGACGGCGTAGTATCCGGGCTGGGCCTTGGCCGATCCGCCGGTCAGGTGCACGCCCTCGCGTTGGACCGCGCCTTGAGCGATCAGGGCCTGGAGACGGGCGCGGGATAGGTTGGGAAAGGCCAGGGCCAGAGCCTTGTCCAGCCGCAGGCCACCGGTTTCGATGCGGCCGCGCAGGACCTCGCCTTCGGGTTCGTCGTCTTCTGACAGTAGGGGTTCGTCTGACACCGTGCGCTCCGCCGCCTCGGGCGGTTCAGCCATCATAGAAGCATTTGCCGACGGGGGCGACGGGGAGCTGTTGGAGGGCGGGTTGGCGAAAACCAAGCTTTGCGGCAAAATGCTGGTCTCTGGGGAGGGATTATTCATGCGCTATCTACTGTTAGCCGCCGCCGGTCTGGGGGCCGCCCTCGCACTGGGCAGCTGTGCGACGATGAACGAGCAACAATGTCTGGCCGGCGACTGGGCCGGTCAGGGCTATGCCGACGGTCTGGGCGGGCTGACGATGAGCCGCCTCGACGAGCACGCACAGGCCTGCGCCAAGCATGGCGTGGCGCCGGACGCCTATGCCTATCGCCAGGGTCGCGACGAGGGCCTGCGCGGCTACTGCACGCCCGCGCGCGGTTTCAACGCGGGACGCGAGGGGACGTCCTATGCCGGCGTGTGCCCGGCCTCGCTCGAAGCGGACTTCCTGTCGGCCTACAACGACGGGCGGCAGATCTACTCAGCGGATCAGGCGATCAATGAGGCGCGCAGTCGCGTGAACTCGCGCGCCGACCGCATGGAAGAGCTGGACGACAAGATCGAGGGCAAACAGGCCGAAATGCGCGCCGAAGGCGTGACAGACGAGCAGCGCCGCGCGATCGAGAACCGTATCCGCGAGCTGCGTCGTGAGCGTGAGGATACGGGCCGGGACTGGCGTCGCGCCCAGAACGAGCTGGACGACGCCGAGGCCTGGGCCCGCGAGATTCGCTATCGGATGCAGGGCCCCTACGGCGGCTGGTGATCCAGCCGCCGTGAGCGGACGTCGATCAGGCGGGCGGGATCAGGCGGCCTTGGAGGTCGGCGAGCCGAAGTGGGGGTCCAGTTCGCCGGCCGCATAGCGCTTGGCCATCTGGGCCGTCGACAGCGGGCGGATTTTCGACGCCTGACCCTCGCAGCCGAACTGCTGATAGCGTTCGATGCACAGCTTCTTCATCGCTTCCTTGGCGGGCTTTAGCCAGGCGCGGGGATCGAATTCGCCCGGCTTTTCCATCAGCAGTTTCCGCACGGCGCCGGTCATGGCCATGCGGTTGTCGGTGTCGATGTTGATCTTGCGCACGCCGTGCTTGATGCCGCGCTGGATCTCATCGACCGGCACGCCCCAGGTCTGGGGCATTTCGCCGCCATAGGCGTTGATGATGTCCTGCAGGTCCTGCGGCACGGACGACGAGCCGTGCATCACCAGATGGGTGTCGGGCAGGCGGCGATGGATCTCCTCGATCACGTTCATCGCCAGGATGTCGCCGGTCGGCTTCTTGGTGAACTTATAAGCGCCGTGCGAGGTGCCCATGGCGATGGCCAGGGCGTCGACGCGGGTTTCGCGCACGAAGTCGACCGCCTGATCCGGGTCGGTCAGCAGTTGCGAGTGATCCAGTTTGCCCTCGAAGCCGTGGCCGTCTTCGGCCTCGCCCATGCCGGTCTCCAGCGAGCCCAGCACGCCCAGTTCACCCTCGACCGAGACGCCGCAGGCGTGGGCCATCAGGGTCACCTGGCGGGTGATGTCGCGGTTGTACTCGTAGGAGGCGGGGGTCTTGGCGTCCTCTTCCAGCGAGCCGTCCATCATCACCGAGGTGAAGCCGTACTGGATGGCGGTGGCGCAGGTCGCCGGGCCATTGCCGTGGTCCTGGTGCATGCAGACCGGAATGTGCGGATAGAGCTCGGCCAAGGCGTCGATCAGCTTGGCCAGGACGATGTCGTTGGCATAGCTGCGGGCGCCGCGGCTGGCCTGGATGATGACCGGGGCGTTGACGGCCTCGGCCGCCTCCATGATCGCCAGACCCTGTTCCATGTTGTTGATATTATAGGCCGGCAGGCCGTAGTCGTTCTCGGCCGCGTGGTCGAGCAGTTGTCGCAGCGTAATGCGCGCCATTAAAAACCCCTGAGGTAATGTCTGTTTTTGTTTGCCTGCAACCTAGCGGCGCCGCCGGGTAAAGTCACGCAATGTTACAAGCGGAGCCGGTCAGAAATCGACAGGTGCTGCGATCGGACGCCCGGTTCAGTATGGGCGAAGGCCTTGAGGCGGGGACGGATGACGATACGCGTTCTGGCGGCCTTGGGCATGCTTCTGACGCTGGCCGGATGCGCCGGTCTGTCGGATGACATGGAAGACTATTGTCGCGATTCGTCGCACTGCAGCCCGCAGTGCGGGACGGTGGCGACCGGCGCCCTGCCTGAATGTGATCCCTACCAGCGCGAGGGCCGGACGCGGGGCTAGGGCGAGGCGTCGAATGCCTCGACGCCTCGCTAGTTAAGTGGGTGTCAGGCGCTGAGCGCCTCGACGCCGGGCAGGGGCTTGCCCTCCATCCACTCCAGGAAGGCGCCGCCCGCCGTCGACACGAAGGTCAGGTCGTCGGCCACGCCCGCGTGATTGACGGCCGCGACCGTGTCGCCCCCGCCGGCCACGGCGATCAGGGCGCCGGCCTTGGTGCGTTCGGCGACGTGCTTGGCGGCAGCGACCGTGGCGGCGTCGAACGGCGGCACCTCGAACACGCCCAGCGGGCCGTTCCAGATCAGGGTCTTGGACGCGTCGATCGCGGCGTTAAGCCGCGCCACGGTCTCGGGACCGGCGTCCAGGATCTTGTCGTCGGCGGACAGGGCCTCGCCGGTCCTGACGGTGCGGGCCTGAGCGCCCGGCTTGACCTCGACCGCCACCACCACATCGACGGGCAGCAGGATCTCGCAGCCCTTGGACGCAGCCTCGGCCATGATTTCGCGGGCCGTGTCGGCCATGTCCTTCTCAGCGAGCGAGCCGCCGATATCCACGCCCTGTGCGAACAGGAAGGTGTTGGCCATGCCGCCGCCGATGGCGAGCCGATCGAGCTTGCCGACCAGGTTCTTGAGCAGATCGAGCTTGGTCGAAACCTTCGATCCCCCCACGATGCCGATGACGGGTTTCTTCGGATTGCCGAGGGCTGCGTCCAGGGCCTCAAGCTCGCGCCGCATGGATTCGCCGGCGTAGGCGGGGATCAGGCGGGCGACGCCCTCTGTCGAGGCGTGGGCGCGGTGGGCGGCGGAGAAGGCGTCGTTGACGTAGATGTTGGCGATCTCGGCCAGCTGGGCGGCGAAGGCCGGGTCGTTGGCTTCCTCGCCTGCGTGGAAGCGGACATTTTCAAGCAGCAGCACGCCGCCGGCATCGAGGTCGGCGATGGCCGCCTTGGCCGTGTCGCCCACGCAGTCGTCAGCGAACCGCACCGGGGCGCCCAGCAGGTTTTCAAGGTCTTCCACGACGGGCCGCAGGCTCATGGCCGGCACGACCTTGCCCTTGGGGCGGTCGAAGTGGGCCAGAAGGGCGACCTTGGCGCCGGCGTCGCGCAGTTTGTTGATCGTCGGCAGGGCGACGCGCAGGCGGGTGTCGTCGGTGATCTTTCCGGCTTCCATCGGGACGTTGAAGTCCACGCGGACCAGGGCGGTCTTGCCGCTGAGGGAACCGGCATCGTCGAGGGTGCGGAAGGTCATGGTATTTTCCCTCCGCTCATCCCCGCGAAAGCGGGGACCCAGTGTTTTCGTGAGGCACGATGACCGGGATCATGAGCGGTGCGCGAAGCGGAGGCGATCATCGCCCGAAGTGCTGGGTCCCCGCTTTCGCGGGGATGAGCGGATGAGACCTTACAGGAACTTGGCCATCACCAGGGCGGTGTCGGCCATGCGGGTCGCGAAGCCCCACTCATTGTCGTACCAGGTCAGGACACGGGCCAGCTTGCCGTCGACCACTTGCGTCTGGGGCAGGGCGGCGGTGGACGAGGCGGCGATGTGGTTCAGGTCGCTGGAGACCAGAGGCTCGATCGTCGTGGCCAGGACGCCCTTCATCGGACCGTCAGCGGCGGCCTGCAGCGCGGCGTTGATTTCCTCGACGGTGACTTCGCGACCGGAGACGACCTTCAGGTCGACAACCGAGACGTTCGGGGTCGGGACGCGGATGGACGAGCCGTCCAGCTTGCCCTTCAGTTCCGGCAGGACCAGGCCCAGGGCCTTGGCGGCGCCGGTCGAGGTCGGGATCATGGACAGGGCGGCGGCGCGGCCGCGGTACAGATCCTTGTGCATCGTATCCAGCGTCGGCTGGTCGCCGGTGTAGGAATGGATGGTGGTCATATAGCCGCGCTCGATGCCGAACAGGTCGTGCAGCACCTTGGCGACGGGGGCCAAGGCGTTGGTGGTGCACGAACCGTTGGAGACGACGATGTCGTCGGCGGTCAGGGTGTCGTGGTTGACCTTGAAGACGATGGTCTTGTCGGCGTTGTCGGCGGGGGCCGAGACCAGGACGCGCTTGGCGCCGGCCTTCAGGTGGGCCGAGGCCTTGTCCTTGGAGGCGAAGATGCCGGTGCATTCGAAGGCGATGTCCACCTTCAGCTCGGCATGGGGCAGGTTGGCCGGGTCGCGCTCGGCGGTGACCTTGATTTTGCCCGTGCCGACGTCGATCCAGTCCTCGCCCGAGGTCACCGTGCCGGGGAAGCGGCCGTGCACCGAGTCATAGCGGAACAGGTGGGCGTTGGTTTCCACCGGGCCCAGGTCATTGATCGCCACGACCTCGATGTCCGTGCGGCCGTGCTCGACGATCGAGCGCAGGACAAGGCGGCCGATGCGGCCAAAGCCGTTGATGGCGACGCGGACGGTCATGGGGCGATGCTCCTGTTGTGATTGTGTTCTCGTTGGGCGCTTCAATGGGACTGACGGGCGCGCGGATCAACCCCGCAGGCATAACAAGCGGCGATGGATTGTAAC
>Ga0247803_1001631_pt1 | contig 11672 bp, 12 predicted proteins | sample UWRJL014104B1_FD_180928 | JGI IMG/M metagenome (GOLD analysis project Ga0247803, IMG submission 180928) | Plant litter microbial communities from Arlington Agricultural Research Station in Wisconsin, United States - UWRJ-L014-104B-1 | ecosystem: Environmental > Terrestrial > Plant litter >...
ATTCAAGAAGCCTGCTGCTGCTCCGGTGAACTTCTGATTATATATGATATCTTCTATGCGTGCGATGACCTCAGAAAAACCTTGGAGTTCGGGATTACTCTTGTCAGAAATACGTTGCTTGAATTGCCGGAAATAGTCTGTGTTACAATCCAGATACAGGCATAAACCCTGCATGGTGAAAGCGCGCATCTTCGGGATATCAACCTTTTTTGCATCCTTACCACGAAAATCTGTCTCAATCAAAGGAGTACTTTCACACCATTCGAAGTATTCGAACGCGGCTTCTTCCATCGCCTCAGGTGTAGTAAACAGCTTTTCACGTCCGTGCTTACTTCTCAATTTCCAAAAATGGTTCTTCTCCGGTGCGCTCATGACTTCTTCTCTTCAAATATTCTACACGTATTCTCTTTACGCACAAAAAAGCGCCCGATACCGCATCTGAAACGGGGCATCGAACGCTCAATGGGTTCTTTTCCATTCTGGGTAGTTTCCAGATGAAGGCAATTATGGCAGATTGAAGCGGTTCTATTTGGCCTATAATCTTGGTCAGCCATTACCTCCTTAAAATTAAAGGCCATTTTGTAGCGTGTATATAGAGTGGGATTGGTTCAAAGATAATAAACTGAATCGGAAATAACCGAATCAATTATATAAAAAAATAAGAGCTATTTTTTCAGCTCTCAATTTTCCTCAATTAAATAACGTTACAAGCTTTTTACCGAAGTCGGTCAGGGAGTAATAAACAAAATACGATTCTCGCCTTGATATAAGAATTGAATTCTCCTGCATCTCTTTTACATACTCAGAAATACGCGCCGGCTTCAATCCCATCTTTTGCGCTAACTGTTCGGTTGTCGCCTCTTTATTAGCATATATATATGTAGCAATCATTAATTTCTTTGGGTTCGAATAAACCGAAGAAACGATTTTACTTTTCTGCTCTTCTGTGAGTGTATCAGTGTTGTGCATAGTGTGAGGGCTATAAATTAGATTTGTTGTATGTCAATTCTGTCTTTCCATTCTGCAAGGATCCTGTTTTTGCGGACCGCTCCATATTTCTTGACATACTTCGTTGATTTATGCCCCAGCATTGACGCGACTGATTCATCAGACATCCGGTAAGTGTTAATACACATGTCGGTAAATGTCTTCCGGGCTACTTTATTCGTAAGATGTTTCTTGGTGCCTATACGCTCGGCAATTATTTTAAGATGATCATTGGAAGTTTGTCCGGCAATTTTTGGCAGATTTTTAACGGCGCCATACTTTTTAATGATCGATTCAGAATACGAATGCAGCGGAATGTTTGCCTCAACCTTTGTTTTGGTCCGGGCTATGCTCACCCATTGTATACTATCATCAACGACTATATTTTTTGTGGCAAATTTCCTATAATCGGAAATGTGTAATCCCTGGTAGCACATAAAAAGAAAGCTATCTACTACACGTTGCAGCGTATCGCTCCACTTTATTTGCTTTAAGGCTTCCATCTCCCAATCTTCCAGTCTGGTTAAGTCGACTTTATTTTGCCAGGTAAACTTTGTTGACTTGAAGGGATTTTCGTCAATATAACCCTCTCTTTCACCAAAAATGAAAAGGCTTTTGCAATTCTCAACAGTCTTGTTTACGTAATCGTGATCGTACCCTTTGTTTTTGAGGTGGGCCCAAAGGCTAACGATGTGTCGTTTCTTAATTTCATTCGCTTGAAGATTTTCGCCTAAATGCTCATATAAAACCCGATGACATCTCTCATGTATTTGAATTGTCGCCGGCGCTCTGTTTAGTGAGATAAGACTTTCTATTTTCTTCTTGCAAAGTTCTTTGAACGTACAACCAACTTCCCGCTTTCCTAAATAGATGGCGGCAAGTTCCCTGGCTGATAAAAACACAAGTTTTGCGCGGTGAATGTTGAAGATTTCGTCAAGCTCGTATTTAATGGTTTCCAGCTTCCGGTTTTCAGCATTGATCTTAACGCTGTTTCCCTTTATCCGCTGCGACTTGGAATCCCATTTTTCAGGAGCTACCATAAGGTGTGTAGAAAATGGAGTGGCCTGTACTCCGTTAATGGTTACCCGGCAATCGATCGGACATACGCCCGCCGAATTGATCCGAGCCTTGCGCAATAAAAAGCGCACACGCATACTGATTTTTTTTTAAGAGGTGAATCATAATTATAGAGTTGGTGAGACTAGAAATGTATACCACCCTATTTTGGTATACAAATGGGTACACAAATTTGTGATTAGTCTAAACCAACTTGATTCGCCTTCCTTGCAACAAAAGAAGGCTTATCGGATGTCCAATAAGCCTCATTTTACTACGTTTGCAGAGAGAGAGGGATTCGAACCCCCGGTAGGTTGCCCTACAACGGTTTTCAAGACCGCCGCATTCGACCACTCTGCCATCTCTCTGTATGCTTCGGCGTATCCGAAACGTGGTGCAAAGGTAGAAAGAAATGTTATACATGCAATAGTCGATGAAAAATATTTTGGAGATTTTTTAAACAGAAACATATCCAAATAGGCTAAATACTTGTTTTCTAATAGTTTCCAAAGAAAAAAAATTTCCAAAAATTCTGAATTTTCATGAAAAAACCCCCATCAATTTCTGAGTTATCAATACAATTTCTTCACAATTATCCCCAACCCTATATCTCTCGTCCGTCCTATATCCTATCACCCAAATGATATCTCCGTTTCCGTTCACAAGAACTTTTACTTGCTTTTTTTGATTTCGGTTTAATTTTAAGTCGATCAATAAGTCGCTTACCTTTTTTCGCTTTCCTTTCATGCCAAATGGACAGAAACTGTCTCCTGTTTCCCAGGTTCTGATAAGCAAAGGAAACTTCAAATTACTTATGTTCAAATATGCTATCGAATTATCTACTTCAAACAAAAAATCAGGATTTTTATAAACTATTTTGAACAAGAAAACTGAATTATCTATAATATACGCTCCCGAAGGCTTGCTGATTTCGCATGACGTATACCTTTCACTTCCAGCGTGAGAAATGATAAAATAGTCTCTGTCTTTAAGAACCTGGTGCGTTCGAGATTTAAATATTTTACCGGAAACACCCTCAGCAGATGTGTAAATCTCCTCTGTCTGAATATAGCTAAACCCAAAATCCTGTAAAATAAACCATAAACGATATGTAGGCTCGGAAACAGATGTCAAAGCAGGAATTGAAATATAATATTCATCGCCCACGTTTCGAAGATGCTCCTTTTTCCATTGGTTTAAAAAATCATTCAGCAAATTCTCCGCTGCTCCGACACGTTTCGTAGTCGTTCTAAAAGTATTTTCCAGAGAGGGATTTATTCGTTTTAAAACCGGAACGATCTCATGCCTAATCAAATTACGCTTATATCTAATGCTTTCATTAGAGCTGTCTTCCCGCCAACTTAATTGATGCTGCCGTAGATAATCCTGAATTTCCGCCCGCGAGGCAAAAATTAAAGGCCTGATGAGTGTTTTGTTTTGCGCTGCAATTCCATGAAACCCTGCCAGGCCGGTACCCCTTACGACATTTAAAATGACGGTCTCGAAAGAATCATTAGCATGATGTGCGGTGGCAATCCAGTCAAAACCATTTTCTGCCCTGATTTCTTCAAACCACCGGTAACGCAGATCCCTTGCAGCCATCTGCGTTGAAATCCCCTCTTTTTCTGCATGATCTCTCGTCGAAAAATCCCTGACAAAAAATGGAAATTTGTATTCTGCCGCAAGTGCTTTGACAAACGCCTCATCGCCATCCGACTCCTCGCCCCGCAAACCGAAATTGCAATGAGCAATTCCGGCCCGAAAACCTGCCTGAAAAAATAAATGAGCAAGAACAATCGAATCAACTCCCCCACTAACGGTTAACAGCGTCGACTTTTTATGAAGATCTAATTTTTGTTGGTTAATAAAAGTTAAAAAAGCTTCCAACATACTATGAAGAGTTGTAATTGATGTAATTTTGGCAAATATATCAACAGATTACTTTTACCGGGTGCAGGAAAACGAGGTAAATCTACCCGTTTCAAAGGTAAAGGAAACCATAGCAAGATGAAGAAAAAATTATTTATAAAAGTTTGCAACCCTTTTAAACTTTTACGCGTCATATTAATCAAAGACATTATATTAAAACTGACGTTCTTTACCATACTGTTTGCCTCGCCATATATTATGGCTCAACAAGTTACGCCATCTCAGCAACCGGGAGCTACAAGTGACATTGTTGAACTTTTAAAATCAGACGAACTGGAATTAATCAGTGAAAACGGTGTGGATAGCCGTCGTGTGATTAATGGCATTTTCAAACACAAAGGTGCGCTTTTATATAGTGATCTGGCCATACAAAATGTCAGCACAAATATTATTGAAGCCTACGGAAATGTCAGGATCGTTCAGGGAGATACTATTACAGTTACCGGTGACACTCTGCATTATTTTGGAAATTCCAGAATCGCGATTGTAAGTGGAAGAAAAACGGTTTTAAAAGACAAAGTTAAAACATTGACAACCAGAAAAATGGAATATAATATGGCTTCCGGGATTGCCTATTATAAAGTTCCGGGCCGCACGGTTGATGTGGAAAATGTTTTGACAAGTAATGAAGGGATATATAATACGAACACGAAGGAGTTTACCTATTACAAAAAAGTAAAGCTGGTCAATAAAAAATATACGTTAACGACCGATACTTTGCTCTATAATTCCGTCACAAAGTGGTCGTATTTTAATGGTCCCAGTAAGATTGTAAATAAGGATGGAACACTTTTGAGCACAAGAGGGCAATATAACTCGCTGACAGGGGAATCTGTATTTAAAACAAGAACCACTGTGGATAATGATACATACACCCTAACGGCCGACTCGTTGTTTGTAGAGGGCCAGAAGAATAATGGACAGGGTAAAGGAAATGTAGTAATTGTTGCTAAGAAGGATAATACAATTTTAAACGGCGACCACGGATTTTATCGAAAAGCAGAAGGTTTTTCAAAAATATATGGTCACGCTTACGTACGGAATGTTGTCTCGAACGACACTTTATATATCAGAGCTGATACTTTATACTCTTTCGAAAACATGCGTGACAGTACCAGAAGGCTTGTTGGAGATCGAAATGTGTTTATCTATAAATCTGATTTTCAGGGAAAATGTGATTCGATAAGTTATAATACGGCAGACTCAACAATTTTGTTTTTTAAAAAGCCGATACTTTGGAGCAATCAGCATTATCAGATGGAGGGTGATACAATAAGTGCGTTTTTGGTAAACAATGCAATTAACAGAATGCTGTTGAGAAGTAAGGCGTTTGTGATAACCGAGGATACATTAGTTAATCAGTTTAATCAGGTAAAAGGGCGGACAATCAATGCCTATTTTGCCGCTGAGAGCAAGCTCCGGCAGGTTCTGGTAGACGGAAATGGTGAAAGCGTTTATTACGCCATTGATGACAAAGAAAAAATGATTGGTTTAAACCGTGTAGAGTGTGGAAGAATGAACCTTCTTTTTGTGGATAACCGGGTAAACAGAATCGCGTTTATTGGGAAACCAGATGGAAGATTAATCCCGCCTAGGCAAATTAAACCGGTCGAAAGACAGCTTGACGGTTTCAATTGGCGGGTTTCGGATAAACCCACACGCTTAAAGACATTATGGTTGGAATAAATTGAAGATTTTGTGCGATTAAGGCCATTCAGGCACGGTTATTTTATGGTTAAAAATAAAAACGCCCATTCACACAATATATTTTGAAGTTCCAATTTTTTCTCTATATTTTTGTAAAGTACTTTTTGAATGTGGCTAGTAGGAGTTGCTAAAAGTATTACGAATAATTGCTATGAAGAAAACTATACTTTATCTTATTATATGCACTTTCTTTGCCTGGACCGGAATCCAAGCGCAGACCGTCACGAACGGGAGCCGCTTAAATATCACGCCTAAAAAGAAACCAATGCCAACTGGAAACATGAAGTTTTCCAATGTCCCGGATGTGCTTAACTACAAGCCGCTTTCTGTGCAAAAGCCGATGGCTTTGAATAAATTTTATCGTACACTCCTGTTTTCCAACGCGTCAACTGCTGAAAGCACCGCCGTTTCGGCCGGAGAAATTGTTGAAAAAAGCGCTGAAAAACGAAATCCATCAGTTGAAGCGGCAACGCGTGTTGAGGAACAACTTTATACAAGTGAAAAAATTACAGTTTCGAACATTTATCCTAACCCGGCAAGTGAATATGCCGAACTGGATTATGCAATGTCAGCAGATATCAGAGATGCGAAATTGATCTTTTACAACGTTCTGGGTTCACAGATGCAAGAATATTCCTTATCAAAAAATCAAACCAAGCTTCGGATAAATACCCGTGAGATGTCAACAGGATTGTACTTTTACCAGCTGGCTTTGGATGGAAAAAAAGTTGCTACGAAGAAAATGCTTGTACGCCACCAACAATAGATTTTTTACAATACTATTATTAGCTACGCGTTCGTTAGGAATGGTGTAGCTTTTTTTTATTATCTTTGCAGCTATATGCTAAAAAACAACCGTGCAAGTTACTTCTTGCTATTTTTTGCCGTACTTATTATTACTTCCTGCAGCAAATTTTCCAAGTTGCAGAAAACTGGAACAGACCAGCAGAAGTATGATGCTGCCATGACTTATTACAAGAAGGGTGACTTCTATAGGTCAGGGCTGTTGTTTGAAGAACTTATTCCTTTACTGAAAGGAAGTAATGAATCGGAGCTTGCTCAGTTTTATTATGCCTACACGCAATACCAGCAGGGTCAATATAATACCAGCCAATTCTTGTTTAAGAAGTTTTACGATACTTATGCAAGAAGCGATTATGCCCAGGAAGCATTATACATGCACGCTTTTTCATTGTACAAAGATTCGGCCCCTCACAATTTAGATCAGGCGAGTACTTTCACCGCAATTTCTGCGATGCAGGATTTTATCAATACTTACCCTCAAAGTACTTTTCGTGACGAGTGTACCCGTTATATTCTTGAACTTCGTGAAAAACTTGAGTTGAAAGCTTACGACAAAGCGAAGCTGTATTACAAGATCAGTGACTTCAATATGATGTCGCTTAAATCGGCAGTGATATCAATCGACAATTTCCGTAAAGATTTTCCTGATTCAAAGTTCAATGAAGAGCTTGCATATCTGAAAGTTGAATCTCAGTATAACCTCGCTTCAAACAGTTTCAGTGTAAAACAGAAAGACAGATATCTTGATGTTGTAAAGTTTTATAAAGAAATGGTAGATAAGTATCCAACAGGAAAGTATTTGCGTGATGCTGAAAAAATGTTTGAGAACAGCCAGAAAGAACTGGAAATAATGGCTCAGGCGGAAAAAGAGCGCCAGAAACAATTGGAAGCCCAGCCAGATTCGGGCTCGAAACCGACCAAGGTCACGGCGTCAACAAGTGCCGATCAGAAACAAAATTAATAAGCCGGTTTTCCGGTTATAAATAAAGACTTTTAACTATATCATCAAAGTAAGCATGGCAACGAATCCATCCATCATTACCCGCGATACGGACAAAATAGCTGACGTAACAGGGAATTTATATGAGTCGGTATCGGTAATCTCCAAGAGAGCGCGTCAGATATCAAGCAAAATGAAAGAGGAACTCAATAACAAGCTTGCTGAGTTTGCTTCCGGAGTTGACAATTTGGAAGAGGTTTTTGAAAACCGTGAGCAAATTGAGATCTCTAAATTTTATGAGCGTATGCCTAAGGCTGGCAGTATCGCAATCGATGAGTTTATCGAAGGTAAAACTTATCACGGATACAGAGATACAACTGAAGAATAGTTCCGGTTATTCTTTTAATAAAAAAACCAGTCGTAAACATTAATTTTGTTCTTACGACTGGTTTACTTTTTTCAGGATCCCTGCCCTGAATTGTCACTTTTAAACGTGCATTTGCATTTACAAGATTGAATCTGAAAGGTAAAAAGATATTGCTTGGGGTTTCAGGCAGCATTGCTGCGTACAAATCAGCTTTACTTGTTAGGTTGTTAATCAAGGAAGGTGCCGAAGTTCAGGTTATTATGACTGAGTCTGCACATCAGTTTATTACGGCTCTAACACTTAGCACGCTATCCAAACAGCCGGTTTACACATCGTTTACTCGATCTGAAAACGGTACCTGGAACAATCATGTCGATCTGGGTTTGTGGGCTGATCTCATGATTATCGCTCCTGCCTCTGCGAGGACACTTTCTAAATGTGCAACAGGAAATTGTGATGACTTATTGACTGCTGTATATCTTTCCGCACGTTGTCCGGTATTTTTTGCCCCTGCAATGGATGTGGATATGTATCGCCACCCTACAACACAAAACAATCTAAAAAATCTGCTCAGTTTTGGAAACAAAATAATTGAGGCAGAATTTGGAGAACTGGCAAGTGGCTTAATTGGTGAAGGAAGACTTGCAGAGCCAGAGAAAATTGTTTCTCAGATCACCAGACATTTTGCAGCCAATTCGGTTGCCAGAAATAAAAGAGTTTTAATCACAGCTGGACCAACCGCTGAACCCATAGACCCGGTAAGGTACATTAGCAACCGCTCTTCAGGAAAAATGGGATATGCACTGGCAAAAGCATTTGCACAAGCAGGTGCCGAGGTAACTTTGGTAAGTGGTCCTACAAGCTTGTCAACTCCGGACGGAAATATTAAACGTTTTAATGTGGAAACTGCCAAACAAATGTTTGATGTGACTAAGGAACATTTTTCTGCAAGCGACCTTGTTATATTTTCTGCAGCCGTGGCTGATTATACCCCTGCCCTTGTAGCTGATCAGAAAATTAAAAAGCAGGGAAATGAGATGAAACTGGAACTTGTAAAAACGGATGATATTGCAGGAACGCTGGGTCAGCAAAAAAAAGAAGGGCAACTCCTGGTTGGCTTTGCTTTGGAAACCGAACGCGAGCTTGACTATGCACTGGACAAATTGCGCCGCAAAAACTTGGACTACATTATCTTAAATTCTTTAAATGATGCTGGCTCTGGTTTTGCACACGATACGAATAAAATTACCGTTATTGACAAACAGGAAAATGTGAATCGATATTCTTTAAAGTCGAAACACGAAGTTGCACACGATATTCTACATATTATTCTTGATAAATGGAGCGAAGCATGAAAAGTTTTATCATCCTTATCTTATGTTTTACGGTGGCTTTCGCGAAAACTTCTTTGGCTCAGGAGCTTCAATTTACCGTGAGCCTTAATTACGATCAGTTGGTTGCACAGCAAAAAACAGATCCACAATCTATGGCTAAATTGCAGTCATATATTTCTGATTTTTTAAATAATACAAGCTGGACAAGAGAAACATTTGGAAAGGATGAGCGCGTAAAATGTAAATTAAATATCAACCTTACACGTTCTGTTGCGCAGGGGAGTTATGAGGGAACGGCCCAACTCGTTATTGCACGGCCCGTATTTAATTCAGCATATGAAACTGTACTTTTAAGTTATGTTGACAGGAATTTTAACTTCAACTACCTTCCGACTACTCAGATGTATTTTAATGAAAACAGTTATACAGACGAATTACCATACATTTTGGCGTTCTACGCTTACACTGCGCTGATTTTTGATTTTGATTCTTTCAGTAACTTAGGAGGTACTCCTTATCTGCAAAGAGCTTTTAATATTGCAAACCTTGCAAGCACTGCAGGAGCTGGTGCGAAGGGCTGGGATCAGAGAAAAGGAAACGGCGACTCCCGAAACCGGTATTGGCTGATTGAAAATCTGATGAGCCAGCAATTTATTCCATTCCGCGAAAGCCTTTATAATTATTATCGCCAGGGACTTGATGTTGCCACGCAGAATCCGGCGCAAACACGCACCAAAACACTGGACCTTTTGAATTCTGCCAAGGCTGTTGCCCAACTACGGCCTGGAAGTGTTGTCATCAATTCATTTTTTGATGCAAAATCCGATGAGATTTTTCAAATAATGAAGGAAGCCACACCAGAGGAAAAAAGAGCTGCTCAGACTATTCTGGTTAACCTGGACCCTTCTAAAACACAATTATACCAGCGACTTTCACAATAAATTCCGATTAAAATAAACTTGCATTTCTCTCTAAATTATGAGCAAACGCCTGATTCGCATCGCTTCAAAAAATATTTTGACAGAACTTGGCACTACCTCGGAAGGGTTGGAACTTAACGCAATTTCCCGGTCAGGAAATACTTGTTTTGGAAAACTAATATCTGTCACATCCGATTTTTTAACCATACTTGATACAAGACAACATAAACACAAATTCGCGCTATCGGATATTTTCGAAGTTGTGTATGATGAAAAAAGCAAATTTTAACTCTTGAATTCTCTTTTGGAAAATGACAACCGCCATTAAAGAACCAGTTACGTTTCCTATTTGTTGATAACATAGCTATATTCGTGTCCAAGACGAATGATCTGATTTATTCATCAGCGATTCTTACCAACCTTGACTATCTGCTTACTTAAGGCATGCTCTCAAATTTACTTATTAAAAATTACGCCCTGATCAAGCAACTCGAAATGTCGCCTGACCCGGGATTAAATATAATTACAGGTGAAACTGGCGCTGGTAAATCGATTATGCTCGGTGCGATAGGCCTTTTGCTGGGGAACAGGGCAGATGTAAAATCGCTTTATGACCCAACCGAAAAGTGCGTAATAGAAGGAAGTTTTGATCTGTCCGGCTACGATCTTGCGCCTAATTTTGAAGAAGAAAATCTTGATTTTTCGGAGGAATGCATTGTCAGAAGAGAAATTTCGGTTGCAGGAAAATCCAGGGCGTTCATCAACGATACCCCGGTAAATCTGGATACTTTAAAAAAAATCAGTGGCCAACTTCTGGATATTCATTCCCAACATGATTCGATCTTACTAGGCAGCAATGAATTTCAGTTACAGGTAGTTGATACCTACGCTCAGAATTTCTCTTTGCTTCATGCGTACAGGAAAAATTTCAATGCTTACAAAGAAGCTTCAAGAGCCTACGAAAATCTGAAAGAAGAAGCTGTCAAACTACGAAAAGCCTTTGATTACGATCAGTTTTTATTTCAGGAATTAAGTAATGCCAACCTGCAAAGCGACGAGCAAAACCAGTTGGAACAGGAACTCGTTATTCTGGAAAACGCAGTAGAAATCCGGGAGCGTCTTCAACTAGCTTATGCTTATCTGGACAATCCTGATAATTCAATCCTTGAATTTCTGAAAAGTGCAGTATCCGCAATCGGTCAGGCTAGCCGGTTGGTTTCCGCCTATGAGCCTTTGCGCGAAAGGGCACAAAGCAGTTTGATTGAGTTGCGGGATCTTGCAGATGAAATTGATTCAGTAAGCTCCTCGGTCGATATCGATGAAGGCCGGACAGAAATAGTCCGCGAACGCCTCGATCTGATTTATCAACTTCAGAAAAAACATCATGTTTCTACGGTAGAGGAATTGATATCCATCCAGGATGCACTTGAAAACAAGGTTGGTACGGTTCTAAACCTTGACGAGGCACTTTTGAAAGCGCAGCAAAAAGCTTCTAAAAGCGAAGAGGTAATGCTGAAAAGCGCCCAGACTTTGTCAAAGGAAAGACACAAAGTGATAAAGGCAATTGAGACTGCCATTATCGAGCGTCTTATTGAGCTCGGCATACCCAACGCATCTCTTTCTATCAG
>Ga0247803_1001632_pt1 | contig 11671 bp, 7 predicted proteins | sample UWRJL014104B1_FD_180928 | JGI IMG/M metagenome (GOLD analysis project Ga0247803, IMG submission 180928) | Plant litter microbial communities from Arlington Agricultural Research Station in Wisconsin, United States - UWRJ-L014-104B-1 | ecosystem: Environmental > Terrestrial > Plant litter >...
CTGGAAGACCACGAAAAGTTGAATAAGCTCAACTGAAGAATAGTTATTGAGTGAACGTCGGCAAAGTCCACGGCGAGCAGCCATTTGTCCATCAATATGTCGTTGTCTGTAGCAGTGGCTATGGGAAATTAGTTGAAGTTCGACGCTCCAGATGACCAAGACCCACAGTGCGTAGATTTCACAGTGCTGCGGTGCATGTGTTTGAAGAAAATATCTACTTTTAGACTAGCTCCAAAAGTCACATGATCTGATCTTGTGCATATGGTTTTCCTTCAGTTGCTTTGTTCAATCAATCAATAAACCACTTCAATATCTTACCACGGGTGCCCATTTCAATAGCATGTTCTCAAAGCCGTGTTCAAGCTGTTACGCACTGTCCACAGGCAATAGCACGCGAAGTTGCTGCGGGAAGTAGTGCGACATACAAATAGAAGAAGGCTGTACTCTTAAGGTCTGTGGAGGCCGACGCTGTATCATTGTATCTGTTCGTGTGATGTGGGTGCCCATGGGGCGACTCGCTTTGGGTGAATAGGAGCTGTTGCTCGTCATCTATGTATTAGTCAGAGTAGGCTGAGGGCTAGACGTTTAGGTATAATCACAATTGCCATATATGTCTAAGGAGGCGAACAGGTCTATCGCGCCGGAGTCTTGTTACTTGCATCGGCTTTTAGATATGCAACAATACCGTATGAGATGATCACAGGAAACACCACAATAGCTTCATGCCGAAAGTTTGATTCTACAGCTGGACACATTCATTTTAGATACTCAACGTTTCAATACACTCAAATCTTCCTGGGGCTCATGATTGGCAATTCATATGAAACGGTCAAATACTCTGCGAAAGCTTTGGTTGGTCCTGCACAGCATCTCATTCGTGTCCATTCGTACCGTACGCCGCTTTCTACAGAGATACCGCTCCGGTTCCCGTTCTTGGAAGGCTCGACTCAAACAGCGAAGTCTTGTTTACAACCGCAGTACTCAGTAGTCGTCGTTGTTGGACCCAATCCGCCAAGTTCCGCCCGATCAGCACACTCTCTCAAGCTACAGTGACCGTCGCATTCCCTCTCAAATCCGCCGAACTCGCCCCAGCCCAAACCACGAATTCTCCAGGTTCAACGACATGTTTCATCCGCAGGTCCCACAAGGCCCAATCCTGAACCTTCAGTTCAACCTCCACGTTGACCGTCTCTCCAGCCTTGACCATTACCTTCTTGAAGCCTTTAAGCTGCATGTTCGGCACCACAACCGACGAGATAACATCTTGAACGTAGAATTGCACGACTTCCTTGCCTTCGACTAGCGACTTGTTTGTAACCTCAACGCTCGCTGTAATTCTGTCAGATGCCGTGGCGTTAGTAAGCGACAGCGTGAGGTTGGAGTACGTAAAGTTCGCATATGAGAGTCCGTATCCGAACTCGTAAAGCGGTCCAGGATTTCCAAGCACGTATTGATGTCCGAATTCGAGCGTGCCATTCTCGTAAGCTTTCCCAATATCCGGATTCGCGCCCCGTCCGGAGTTCAAGTAGTCGTAGAAGACGGGCAACGTGCCGACATCATACGGCACCGACACCGAGAGCTTACCGCTGGGATTCACGTTACCAAAAAGCACATCCGCTAGTGCATTACCACCCTGCTCCCCTGGGTAGAATTGCTGCACAAGCGCTGACGCCTTTTCCGATATCCATGGCTCAGTAATCGGCTTTCCACTCTGAAAGATGACAACTGTTGGTTTGCCCGTCTTGATGATTGCTTGGACTAGGGGACCCATAGCGCCGACGAGGTTCAGGGAGGACACATCGACGTGCTCGCCGGTGGTGGCGTTCAGTCCTTCCCATAGCTCATTTTGGTCGCGAGACCAGGTGCCGACGACTACGACTGCCACATCCGCAGCCTCGGCTGCAGAGACCGCTTCGGAGAAACCTGATTTGTCATTTGACCAGCGCTCGCAGCCCTGGACGTAGGACACTTTGCCCGTAGAGGCATTGCGTATGCCCTGTAGAGGGTTGACGTTGGCGGGGTTGTATTGAGCTTTGGAGACGACGTAGTCGCCAAACTGTAGTATGGTATCAATAAGAGAACGGCTCCGTTCAATACGGGAGGAACTTACATTGACGAAGTCGGCCATAGGGCCTATGACGGCGATGTTCGCGTCTTTCTGGAGTGGTAGGGTTTGATTGCGATTCTCAAGGAGGACAATGGACTCGGCATCAAGCTTTCGCGAAAGCTTTACAGCTTCTAAGGTGTGCATGAGCTCTTTCGTCTTGTTGGCTGGTAGGCCTGTAAAAGCATTTTCGAAAAGCCCCATCTCGAGCTTTGCGCGCAGCTGCCGCGCTACCGCTGTATCAACCACCTTGATATCCAACTTTCCTTCCTTCACAAGCTGAGGAATGTTGGCGAAGCTGTAGCTCCCTCCGCCCATCTCAACGTCATTTCCCGCAGGAAGCGCGTACATGGTAACGGCCTCAGAATCGATAGGCTCGCAGCTGCACATCTTGAACGCGCAGCACAGACGGTCAGTAGCCCCAGCATCAGATGTAAGCCAATACTTGTAGCCCCACTCCTCACGCAGAATTTCGGTCATAAGGTGGTGATCCGCAATCGTCGGTATGCCATCATACGAGTTGTACGAACCCATGATGCTGTACGCACCCGCATCGATGATAGCTCTTTTGAAAGGCGGTAGCCACGTCGTCCGTAACTCTCGTTCTCCCCCGTGCACCGGCCCTGTGTTGAGGCCCTGCTCCGGCGCAGAAAAAGCGGCGAAATGCTTTACCGTTGCGCTGACGTTGCCGCTTTGGATACCCACGACATAGTGGTACGCCATCTCGCCGACTAAATGCGGGTCTTCGCCATATGTTTCTTCCACTCTTCCATATCTGAGTTCGCGAGCCAGATCTGCCAATGGGGCGAATATCTGATTGATACCCAACGCGTTCGACTCCCTTGCAACGACCTTCGCCATACTCCCAACGAGCTCGGGATCCCAGGAGCAAGCCTGCGCAATTGGACTGTTGAAAATTGTGGCGTTGCCAATTGACAAGCCATGAATACCTTCGTTCTGGACAAACGCTGGTATACCTAGCGTCGAGTTTTGCATGAGGTAGCCTTGGCCTTTTTGCACGCCATCGCTTATCCAGGACTGCTGCTCGACGGGATAACCGACAAAGATCTGGCCTGCGCGATGGGCCATGTTCCAGGAGAGGCCACTAGCGTTGAAGGCATTGGTAGTGGTATTGATCCAGTTGGAGACGTCGCCTTGAATGAGTTGAGCAGTCTTTTCTTCAATAGTCATACGTGAGAGAAGGTCGGCGAGACGTTCCTCGACTGAAGCGGAGGCGTCTTTATAGGTGGCATTGGCAGCATTTTGTCGTCGAAGAAGATCGTATGCAGTAGTGGGCGAAATCGAAATAAGTAGAAGGGCAGGAAAGCTACATTTCATGAAGAGCAGCATTTTGAAAGCTTGCTATCGATGGCAGAGAAAATGGTGCATGCCATCGATGTTATTGACTTCATGATTGACCCAGATTCTCCGTCTTCCATCATGAGCAATCTACCGCCAGGCACTTTCGGTCCGCCCGCAGACAGACTAGTTTGACCTGCCGCCATAGTGCTGATCGACTAGGGGTCGCATTTTAGCCATCTCGAATGGTGATCATGTCGACATTGACAGCTTGGACGCGAGGGGCGAAAGTCGCTGTGCAGCGCTTAGGTGGGCTTCAGCATCTCAATTGTAGCCTTGCCGTGCATTGAGTGGAGATAATCAGCCAGAGCCCATTCGCGAGTTACAAAATGGGATGATCTCTGTCGTCAAGAATGAATGCCGTGAAGATATGCGGTCGTCGCAAAGCTCGGTGGAAGGTGGAAATCAGGCCGAGCAGGGATGAGAAATACGCACCTCTGATTGGCGGAGAAACCGCAAGCCGTCGATCGGACGTCTTTCACCCCGCTCTACTACTCCAACCCCGTCAAACCCCAGATTCTGCATCCTGCAGCAGTCTGTAGCGTCCGCGAGATCAGCTGAATCACATGCCCGTTTTCCTCACCCCAGGCATGGAAACTAGGGCCTATGGACCGTGGGGCTCGGACAAGTGGCGTGGGTAGTAGGGCGATTGGACTCGAGCTGGTGCAACCTTGCGGCTATTTGATGCTTGCAGGTCCCTCGAATATTGATACCTCGAAGTCGTCAGGACCTTCGAAGTTGGTACCTCGGGGCTCAGTAGCTTCTCCCTTGCATCATGGGTCTCGTTTTCAACATTGTTCTCGCAGTCTTCGCTGCCACTGGCAGCTTTCTCTTCGGATATGACTCCGGCGTCATGACTATCGTTATTCAATCCCCAAACTTCTTGAGCTTCTTCAATACGCATCCGGAGACTCCCATTATTGGGGCCATCAATGCCACATTTTCCGGTGGTGCTGTGTTTGGGTCCCTCATGTATGTCGTCTAAGAACCTACGAGTTATGAAAGGAGTCTGACGCAATATTCAGGGGAGGGTTCACAATGGACAGTCTCGGCCGCAGAAAAACAGTTATGCTCGGCGCCATCATCAACCTCGTCGGCGCATGCCTCCAATGCGGGGCCCAAAACCTCGCCATGATCCTCGTCGGCCGCATCTTAGCAGGATGGGCCGTAGGTGTCCTTTCCATGTCCGTTCCAATCTACCAATCAGAATGTGCGCACCCTTCCAAACGCGGCCTCATCGTCGGCATAACACAGCAAATGATCGGTGTCGGCTTCATCGTCTCAACGTGGGTTGGATACGGTTCCTCCAAAGTACCCGACTCGTCGTCCTTCTCGTGGCGGTTCCCCCTCGCTTTTCAAGTCGTACCCTGCCTTATCATCATATGCGGTATCATGTTCTTTCCGGAAAGTCCGAGGTATCTCGTGGAGATTGACAGGGCAGATGAGGGTTTGAAGGTTTTGCATAAGTTGCATTACAATGGGAGCAATGAAGATGACATCCAGGCGCAGTTTCACGAAATTAAGACCACCATCGAGGCTGAGAAGGCGATTACAGCGCCAGGATGGTTGGTTATGTTCAAAGTCAAGACTTGGAGAACGAGACTGATGCATGCTACGCTCATACAAGTGTTTGGACAAATGACTGGGTAAGTCAGCACCGACTTTAGTACTCTACTGAGAGCATTGTTCATACGAAGCAGTATCAACGTTATCGGCTACTACTCTACTATTCTCTACAAGAACCTCGGCATCGAAAACGACCGCGCCCTGCTCGTAACCGGAATCTACAACGTCGTCGGTCCAATCTGCAACCTCATCTTCATCTCATTTTTCCTCGACCGCGTTGGTCGCAGGAAGCCCCTCATCTTCGGCACTATCGCCATCAGTATTGCCCTCATCTGCGAAGCCGCCATCGGCTCCCAAGTCACTAGCGCTACCGGGTCCCGCAAGAACGGACTCTCGGGCGCCGGTGTCTTTTTCCTCTTCTGCGTCTCATGCATTTTCAGCGTGAGCTTTGGGCCAATCTCTTGGGTCTACGCATCGGAGATTATGCCGCTCAGTATTCGTGGCCGTGGCTCAGCTTTTTCGACAGGTATCGGTAATTGGCTTGTTGGTACTGTATGGTCCCAGGTTTCGCCTATTGCTTTAGGTGCGATCACGTATAGATTTTACTTTGTCTTTGTGGGGTTTAACTTGTTGATCACGCTTCCTACGATCTTTTTCATCTTCAAGGTAAGTTCCGAATTTGTCTGAGAAAGAAACTGGAGTAAAGCTAACCTATGAAAGGAAACGAAGCAACTTACCCTGGAGGAAATTGATCTCCTTTTTGGAGACCGTGCTTTAGGTACGCTACCGGACGACTTGGGAGAAAAGCAAGCTCATGTTTCGCACACGGAGGATCGTGCGCGATCAACAGCTTGAGTTATTGTACTTGAGATTGGAAAGGAAAGAAACCCGGAATGGGGTGGGATTGAGAACGGAAGTGGACACGGTGACGAGACCAGTCACTGAAACGCCTCCCTCTTTGGCAAGAATAGTACTTGTGATAAGTAATAAAGAACATCCTCGTGAAGTAAATTTTCGTTATGCTTTACATATGGAGTTGCAAGTGTGACACCCGAACTTCGCTCAGATCAGCCCCTAAGGTTATGGTGCAAGTCGGTAACTCATCCAAGGGAGTCTCAGTGCCTTGGTTTCAAAACACATATCACCGTTTTCACCGAAATCATCACAACTTACGCCACGGAATACTTCTATTCGTAAGAGTACACTAGCCAAACGTCTTGATTTCCCACTCGCCTTCCAAAATACCTTCCCTGCCTTTGACATCACCGTTTTCGCCGACTTCCAACACACCTTCCTGCACCCCTTTCGTATCAACAAGGACAGCTTTATCACCCTCCTTCACGCCATACAACCTCACTTCCCCACCCTCCTTCAACCAATCATACGCGAACCCGCCCTCGCCTTCCGCCTGTCCGAGTACTAATACTGTCCCCTCCCTGATGAACAAAGGACACTCGCAAAACCCATACTTCCCCCTTACCCAACCTCCACCCTGCACTTCCTCCCCATTCCAAAGACTGAACCATCGCCCCGGGGGCAGAAACACTTCTCCAGTATTGTCTTCCTCAAAGACTGGGGCGGCGAGGATCTGTGAACCAATCATGAACTCGCGATCGCAGTACCAGGATGTTGGATCGTCTGGGAATTCGAGCGCAACAGCTCGTACACTAGTAGGCCATCCGTTTGCGATGCTCTCTACCGCTTGTGCGAAGAGGTAAGGCATAAGACGACGCTTGAGCTGGACCCAGTGGCGAAGTACGTCAGTGCAATTTTCGGGTTCGGTGGAGGAGTTGTCGACGAGCCAAGGGACGCGGTAAGAGTTAGAGCCGTGGAGACGACTATGAGTGCATAGCAGACCGAAAGCGACCCAGCGCTTGTAGATCCAAGGAGGCGGACTGCCTTCAAAGCCGCCAATGTCGCTGGTCCATGATGCGAATGACGCGAGACCCAGGCTCAAGCCGCCACGAAGCGACTCGCCGAGTGCGGCGGGGGTACTTTCGCAATCGCCGCCCCACTGCAATGGGAAACGCTGTGTTCCTGCGCAAGCCGTTCGCGCAAAGAGAACAGCCTCATCCTTGCCATACCGCTTCTGAAGTGTCTCGTAGACTAGCTTGTTATAGATGAAAGCGTAGTAATTGTGCATCCTCGCTGGATCAACACTCTTGTCGTGCCACTGCACGCCCTTCGTCGGAATCCTCTCGCCAAAATCCGTCTTGATAGCGTCGACACCCTGGTCGAATAAAGTCTCTAAGCATCCCACAAACCACGTACACGCTTCCGGATTCGTGAAATCGACGATACCCATTCCCGTCTGCCAAAGATCCCACTGCCATACATCACCATTGGTCTTTCTCAAAAGGTACCCTTTCTCCGCAGCGAACTTGAACACCGGAGACGCTTGCCCAATGTACGGATTTGTCCAGACGGAGACCTTGTTCACGAGCTTTGATTCTTTGAGGCGGGAAATCTGACCGGAAGGGTTGGGAAAATGTTCCGGATCCCAAGTAAAGTCTGACCAATGGAAAGCGCGTAGCCAGAAACAGTCATAGTGGAAGACTTCGACGGGAATGCGGGATGAGTGCATGGTTTCAACGAAATGGCGGACTGTTTCCTCATCGTAAGAGGTGGTGAAAGAGGTAGAGAGCCAGAGCCCGTAGGACCACGCTGGCGGGGTGCCAGGCCTTCCGGTCAAAATCGAGTATTTTGTGAGGACTTCTTTGGGAGTGGGGCCGTAGATGATGTACCACTTGAGCCGCTGAGATTGAACCGAAGTTTGCAGCCTACAGCAGCGCTCGCTGCCAATCTCGAGATCGATTTTATCTGGTGTATCGATGAAGACGCCGTAACCGCGTGAGCTCAGCCAGAAAGATACGTTCTTATATGCTTGCTCGCTTGATGTGCCGCCATCTTCATTCCACACTTCCACGTTCTGGCCAACCTTGTTCCAGGCTCCAAAGCGCTCACCAAGACCATGGATCGACTCTCCTACGGAGAGCTCCGTCTGCGTGAAGACATAATGTTTCCGGTCGCTGGTGTCTTCGACTTGTCGGGGTGTCGTGAGCGCAGGGGAGTATGCAAGGCCAACGCTGCGGTTCAGGAGAGATGTGAGCGATTTCGAGCCATCGGTCGCGTGAAAATGGATGTTAAAATCATGCGCATGACCACTAATGGTCGCACTCAGGGAGCCGGATGAAATAGTCGTGCCTCTGTCGTTCTTTTGGACATCCGCGGTCACGCCTGGTCTTCCATCCGGAAAGAGATCGAAATTGGGCCCCAGACGTTGCGCACCAGCGAAATGAGTGACTTCGAGAGAAATGACGCCGTCGAACTGTGCTTCGATGTCAATCGAAAGAGTACTGAGGTTGAGCGTGTCGCCACGAGACAAGATCTTGCGCGTCGGGCACAAAAGGGACACAGCTTTGTTGTCTTCGCGAGGCGTAACGGTATAGACCTCTTCAGCGTACTGTACCGTAAATGCCTCGTTCGTCAACCACATGCCTATCCCTTGTCAGCCCATTTCCCTCCGCTTCGAGTAATGTTCAAATTCTTACCATCGCGGAACTTCATCTTGACGATGGCCTGATCCTGCAAACGGGCAAGCTTTCGAGGATACGTGGCTTTCGATGGGCTCTCAAGCAAACCCAGCGTCTTCAATCCCTCCGATGCTGACCCAAAGATGCAAGGCTAGTTGTTCGGAATGGCGTTCCGAGTGTTTCTAGAGGGGTGCCATCAGAGCTCTCTGTGTGGACGGAATCTTCGGTGCTAGCTCCTCCGACCCCCTCATCAACTCGCAGCAACACGCCATGGATCCTACCAAAATATGCATCGACTGTCGCTAGCTTGGCAACGTTACTGCATATCACTACTTTGGCTCCCGTGCGTCCATGTGGCATGCGCTTGCGGGGTCGGGAAGGGAGCAGCCTTTAACCTGACGCATTACCCACCGGGCGCTTCCAGCACTGTTGAAGCAGATGACGTTTGCGCTGAGCTCCGATCGATGCCTGAGGCCCCTAGGGAGTGTTGCGTCTGTATGCTACTGGTTGTATCTGAGCATAAGAAAAGGATTAGATAGCTCGGAAGGGTTGAAATTGGCGATTGTGTATTGATGGCATTGCTTCATCAAAGTGGCGTTGGGCACGGGACGAGAATGGTCACGGTCGTTCATACGCCAGCCGTCGAGTCCATAATAATAGTTGGGGAAGGGGGCACTCGGCCATCCAGAGTTCGACGATACCAGCCGCGCGGTTCACCCTTATCGCTAGGATGGGCGGAGTGAGTGGGGCCAGAATCCTCATTATCCGAGGCTTTAGAATCATATTCGTCGACAAGGTCAGCTGTTCGACTGCCAGACTTACCGCTACTATACCGAAGAATTGGCAGGCAATCTGAAAGAAGAATGAAAATGTGGGTTAAAACTGCGTCCTGCTTCAACATTCCGTACTTAAATGATTAGCAAAGGACGTTAGCTAAACATGCACAATATTCTCGGAGATGTAAACTAGGTACGTTCTGGTGAAGTGCAAGACTGTTTCATACACAATGCAGCGCTGGCGAAAAGTGAGGTCGGTCGAATGGAGTATCATTTGTCGCAGATGTAATCTAGGATATTTTCCTGAGCTCGTCAGTAGCGCATTTGCTCGCGTTTGCAGGCTAGTCGGATACCAGTAGGATACCAGAGAGACACCTGTGCCTGTTTCACGCGGTACTAACGAACTTGATCAGAGAAATGGCGTGTGCACTGCACACCTTGCGTCCTCCGAAATTGTCACTTCACCAATGGCAAACTTTCCTCGATCGCGGCCACCTCAGTCATCATTGACTTTACTTTCTCCTTGATTGCGTCCGTCGGCTCGATATATGGCCTTCGTGGCTTCAGGTAACTGACAGCGTTCTTGATTCCCGCATATCTCGCGCTGTGGATCGCAGCCGCGTACTTGGTGGGCGCGATCCCTCCCTTGCACGGCTGCTCAGCCAACGCCGCCTTTTGATGTAGTTCAAGCGCCTCCTTCGTCCTGCCCTCTTCCCACAAGTTGTATATGCGCGCAATCGTCTTGGGGAAGACATTGCCAAATGCAGCGATACACCCGGAGGATCCCGAGGCAAGCCCACCAATGAGAAAGTCGGATTGTCCACCAAAGATTGCAAAACGCTCTTTTGGCAGCACGGCGGCCAACCGTGTGATTTTGGCGACAGAACCGCAGGTCAACTTGACACCGACGATGTTCTCGTGTCTTTGGGCCATGTTGGTGATGAAGGCCGAATCGAGATCGACGCCATTGCAGACGCCCGGGAAGTTGTAAATCACAATTGGCAGTTCGCTTTTCGTCGCAACATCGCCAAAAAAGTTCTCCAGCACCTGTGGGGTCGTCGCGGCGCCGAAGTATGCGGGTGGCAGTACGAGAGCAGAATCGGCGCCGGCTTCGGCAGTGTCGTCGATGTATTCGAGGACTTGTCGCGTGGAATGGCCTCCGACGCCGGCCATAAGAGGGAAGTTGGGGCCGACAGCGCGGCGGGCGGTCGCGACCAAGGCTTTGCGCTCCTCGCGCGTCAACAGAAACGTCTCCGCATTGGTGCCCAGAATGACCAGTCCGGCGAGGCCGGTTGTCGAGAGGTATTGGAAATAAGCAGCTTGTTCTTCAAGTCGAAGTGAATCCGTGTCCGGGTCGAAGAAGGTGATGGCGGGCGCCCAGACCCCGCGCGGGGGTACTTGAACCATGATTGAACAGACGGGCGAAGATGCCACGACACAATCGACTGGAGAAGACAGACAGTGATGCGTGTGTTCGAGATGTCTCCAGCTTTGTATGGAACAGCAATAGTACTGACGTGCGGGTATTGACGGCCGTCGTTCCCAGCATGCTGAGATGATGAGGCGAGCCATGTCCCAATTGGTTAGAGCGTCGGCAAGTCTGCCGTAGACCCAACGTCTTTTCGGCTACCACTCCGCTGTAGCGATCGCTAACCAACATCCATACCTCGCAGTTCCACATGCTGACTACTCACTTGGTCAATACTTCAATGATGAGTGCATCCCCTGCGAGACTATGAGTCCATCACACGTTTAGCAGCCTTGTGCGTCACATAGCTACGCCATGCAACGCCACATCACCTCTTACCAAATTGTCTCACACGTAATTTCGCCGAGTAGTGAGCTACTCACGTTCGAACCTCGCAGCGGGTCCAAGTTGGAGAGCGCATACCCATTCAAGCAAGTGGAAGTCTACGATAGTAGCATTGAGTGCAATGTTTTTTTTTTCAAACCCCTTGGAAAGGATTCCACCGCCCCTGCATTCAATTTTATACTGTATGTCACCTAGAGCTAACCAAGAAAGCCAGTCGTAGATGGTTGATACTATGGCAATTGGGAAGCGGTGAGTTGCCGTGGCGCTCTTCGTTCACTAAAACAAACGGACAAACCGGAAGGCTCATTGACGCTGTGTGAAATCAACTTCAGAATCACAGTGAGTCCTTAGTACATTATCAGAGACTCCCATGCAGCCGTTGCTGATCTATCCTCCATCACTACACACTCCAAGAATTTACAGGCCACTCCATTACCTCGCGTCAACTTCATATTACTCCATTGCGAGACCCGGCTATCAAACCAAGCGCACAATCCAGCACTGTTGCTGCAACTAACCA
>Ga0247803_1001633_pt1 | contig 11663 bp, 12 predicted proteins | sample UWRJL014104B1_FD_180928 | JGI IMG/M metagenome (GOLD analysis project Ga0247803, IMG submission 180928) | Plant litter microbial communities from Arlington Agricultural Research Station in Wisconsin, United States - UWRJ-L014-104B-1 | ecosystem: Environmental > Terrestrial > Plant litter >...
ATTTTCAGTGATGATGTTTTTTGCATTTACCAAAACCCTGTCTGCCAGGGAGATAAGCAGATCGGCGCGTTGCTTGTCAGATAACCTGCGAACGGCAATGGATGCGTTCCGGGTTGCTTTTAAAAGATTTAATATAGATTCCATTATAATAGTACAATATCATTGGCATGTGCCACTTCGAAATTCAATGTCTTTAAATTTTCCCTGATCGCACCCGAAGTTTCCCTTGCACGCGCAACGGCAACCATTTCCTGATCAGGTGTATATATTTCAATAATTTCTCCCGCTTCAAAATCTCCGGTAACCTCTGTTACACCAACAGCTAAAAGGCTTTTTCGCCTTAATAATGCTTTGGATGCACCTTCATCAATCTGTAATCTTCCTGAAACCAATCCGCCGCTTCCCAACCATCGGTTTCTGGCTGATAAAGTGCTTTTCCCCGCGCCGATCACCGTTCCTGCTTTGCCTTCCAACGCTTGTAAGAGTTCATCTTCCTGGTTCATGCCAAAAATCACGACCTTAATGGCCATACGCACCGCAAGTTTAGCGAAGGTCAGTTTCGACGCCATTCCGCCCAGTCCTAAAAAAGACTTGTCGGTCCGTACGAACCTGAAAACCTCATTTACATTGGTTACGTTCCTTATAATTTTTCCGCTTTCATCCAGTAAACCACCAACCGAAGTGCAAAACATCAAAGTCTCAGCCCCAAATCCAACTGCAAGCAAGGTAGCCAACTCGTCATTATCCGAAAATTTCAGTTCACGGTCACTTACCACATCGTTTTCATTGACAATCGGAATGATATTGTTTTCCCAAAGCTCTTCGAAAGTTTCTTTTAATTGCAAAAATTTGTTTCTGTTTGCAAAATGCTGCCGTTCACAAAGACTTTGCGCAATGTAAATGTTATTTGGAGCAAAATAACTTGAATACAAACCAACCAGTAACGGATTACCGACAGAAGCTGCTGCTTTCCGTTGGGTCATCGTTCCTTTATAATCCTGAATGTATGCTTTTCCAGCTCCGACTGCTCCCGAAGAAACGATAATAATCCGGTAAAGCGAATGAATGGTTGAGACCTGACGGGCAATTTCGGATATAATTCTGATGTCAGGTTCGCCGGACGGAAGCGTGATGGATGCAGTTCCGAATTTTATTACGAGTATTGGTTTCGACACTTTGGTAGTACAAATAATAAACGGGATGCGCTGAATGCACCCACTAAGATCAATTTTATTTCAAAATTAATTTATTTCAAACGAAATGAACGCATAACTTTCACGAATCTGACTGGCTGCGTTTAATGCACATTGAATAAAAATTCGGGATCAAATTTTCTTTTCAGAAGCAATGCCTGCTGCAAACGATGAATGTAATCTTGTCTGGGTATTTCAATGGCACCGTATCTCAGCACATTATCGTTGATAAATTGGGTGTCCAGTAGTTGAAAATCATTGACGCGCAGTATTTCCATCAGATAATGGAAAGCAACCTTTGATGAGTTACTTTCAACCGAAAACATCGATTCTCCAAAGAAAACGCCCTGAATGCAAACACCGTAAAGCCCTCCTGCAAGCTTGTTATCACGCCATGCTTCCACACTATGCGCATAACCCAGTTGATGCAAAGCGGTGTAGGCAACAATAATATCCTCAGAGATCCAGGTACCTTCCTCTAATCCCCGAGGATTGGAACAACCTCTCATGACTGCTTCAAAATCGAAATCGACTTTTATTTCAAAAGTTTTTTTATTCAGAACCGGCTTTAAAGAACGTGATGGCTTATAAGTTTCAATCGGTATAATCGCTCTTGGATCAGGAGAATACCAATAAATTGTCCCGTCTGCCTCTGCCATTGGAAATATTCCGTTCATGTATCCGTAAAGCAGGTCTTCGGTGGTTATATCGGACATTCAAAATACTCAGTTAGCGAACTTAAATCAGTTCTGGTTCAAATAAGACAGCCAAAATTATCGTTTAATTTTAATTAAACTTTTATGTTGAAAAACGAACTATAAAAATATATACGATGTTTCTTTGGAGTAATAATTTTTTTTGCAAAATTTGCAACCTCTTAGACGCATTAAGCAAGTCAATGAATAATATCGGAATAAATACAGTTCTTCACACTACGCCTTTCCGGTTTAGGTCCCCGCGGACCGCATGACTTTATTTTACCTACGTGGTAAATCTTTATCCCCCCAATTGTTACCAAAATAGTTATTAAACGTCCCATCGTACCATCTGGGGATATTTATTATTGTTTCCAACATTTTTGCCATTATAGCCATAAATGAAAAATACCGAAGTAGTGGGCAGTAAGTTTATGATACAAACTGCCAATGAAAATCATCTCCATTATGCCGAAACGATTTGTGCAGAAATGGAAGAGAGCGCCAAAAAGCGTGGTACTGGAATAGCCAAACGTTCTCCTGTTTACATTATGGAGAAAATGGTTGAAGGAAAAGCAATTATCGCAACGACTGATACGGACGAATGGGTTGGTTTTTGTTACATCGAAACATGGGAACATGGCAAGTTTGTAGCGAATTCAGGTTTGATCGTACATCCGGATTTCAGAAACAGCGGAATGGCAAAAGCCATCAAACAAAAAGCTTTTGAACTGTCACGCAAAAAATATCCGGATGCTAAAATTATAGGTATAACAACGAGTTTGCCTGTAATGAAAATCAATTCGGACCTTGGATACGAACCAGTTACATTCAGCGAGTTACCAGCTGATGATGCGTTCTGGAAAGGATGTGCGAGTTGTGTAAACTACGACGTACTTACCCGGACCGGCAGAAAACACTGTTTGTGTACAGGAATGATGTACAATCCGGAGGAGCACAAGAAAACCGAAGCTCAGCCAGAAAAAGACACTTGGGATTTCCTTAAAGAATCGAGCCTTTACGAGCGTTGGATGCGTATTAAACAACGTATTTTATTGCGAAGGGAAGAACGTGCCAAAAAGAAAAACGCCGGGGCTGTGTTGGTACACTAAGTGTAAACACTCATTTTAGATTTATATTATCTTTTAAATACCTCGCCCGGCAGCCTTTACAAGCCGAAGCGAGGTATTTTTCGTTTACCAAATAGATTTTCCCGTTTCGGGAATACTTGTGTACTTTTACAGATGAGAATTTTTGCGCGTTCAGCTTTAAGAGAGTTTTGGGAGAAAACGCCTGACGCGAGACCAGCCTTGGAATTTTGGTACGACACGTTTGAAAAAACCAGTTTCAAGAGTCCAAATGAAGTTATAAAATTCTTTAAAAATGTGGATACGGTCGTAAACGGGAGAATTGTATTTAACATTGCCCACAATAAATACCGGTTAATAGCCAAGTTTGAATACGAAAAACAGCTTGTATTTGTCAGGTTTCTAGGAACACATATTGCGTACGATAAGATTGAAGACATTAAAAATATTTAAACCATCAAAGTAGCATGAAAACACTTGCAGTTAACTTGGATGAAATTATTATTAAGCCAATCACCAGTTCCACTGATTTCCAAGAGACCAGCAAAATAATAGATTCATTAATTGATGCTGATTTATTAGAAGATCCTCGAGAGCGACGACGTGCTTTGGACATACTTGAAGCAATTACAGTTCTGGCAATTGACTATGAAAAACGGCATTTCCCAATTCCAAAACCCGATGCGATAGAAGCAATTAAGGAAAGAATGGGTCAGCTTCATTTAACCCGTAAGGATGTTGCCCCCTATTTTGGGGGAGAAAACAGGGTGTCAGAAGTTCTTAATAAAAAAAGAAACCTTACAATTAAAATGATAAGGGAATTAAGCAAAAATTTAGGCATACCAGCGGATACACTTTTAACAGCAAGTTGAATCGCGCGACGAATAGTTTCACTGTAAATAAATTAAATAGAGTTCGAATAATTTATCAATTATAATGTCAAAGCCCAAAGTAGTATTAGCGTTTAGCGGAGGATTGGATACCTCTTTTTGTGTAAAATATTTGGCCGAAGATAATGGCTATGATGTTTACTCTGTTTTGGTAGATACCGGCGGATTTTCAGAAGAAGATTTGAAAACGATTGAGGCCAATGCATATTCACTTGGTGTTACAAAGCACGTTACGATCTCCAAAACAAAGGATTATTACAATGATTGTATTAAATATCTGATTTTTGGAAATATATTAAAAAACAATACTTATCCGCTTTCTGTAAGTGCAGAGCGTGTTTTCCAGGCAGTTGCCGTGGCTGAATACGCAAAGGAAATTGGAGCCAATGCAATTGCACACGGAAGCACGGGGGCAGGAAATGACCAGGTTCGTTTTGATATGGCATTTCGTATCATTATTCCGGAAGCTGAGATCATTACGCCGATCCGTGACCTGAAACTTTCGCGTGAAGCTGAAATAGAATACCTCACCAAAAAAGGAGTGGGACGTGAATGGGCAAAGGCTGCTTATAGTATCAATAAAGGTCTTTGGGGAACATCGGTTGGAGGAAAAGAAACTTTGACTTCTGACCAATATCTGCCTGAATCTGCCTGGCCTACTCAAATTTCTAAAACGGAGCCTGAAACAGTTACGCTGGAATTTGTGAAAGGTGAATTGAAAAGCGTTGCAGGAGAAAGTTTTGAAACTTCGGTTGAGGCAATTCAAAAACTGGCATCCATTGCACAGCCATTCGGTATCGGCCGGGATATTCATGTGGGCGATACGATCATTGGTATCAAAGGACGTGTTGGTTTTGAAGCTGCTGCACCTTTAATCATCATCAAAGCGCACCATACTCTGGAAAAACATGTATTAAGCGAGCAACAATTGTACTGGAAAGAACAACTCTCTAACTGGTACGGAAGCTTGCTTCACAAGGGTCAGTTTGTAGAGCCGGTAATGCGTAATATTGAAACGTTTCTGACTGATACACAATCACATGTAACAGGAAAAGTTCATGTACATCTGGCGCCTTATCGCTTCCACGTTGAAGGAATTGAATCACCTTTTGACCTGATGTCTTCTAAATTCGGAAGCTACGGCGAAATGAATAATGCCTGGACAGGTGACGATGTAAGAGGATTTTCAAAAGTTGCGTCGAATCAGGTAATGATTTATCAGAAGGTAAGCGAATCGGTAGATTTATAGGGAGAAATTAAGATTTAAATCCATTTATCATGACGATCACTGAGCTAATCGTTGTAGCAGAACTATGGTTTGGTGTTGCTAAAAGTCATAAAAAAGAGAAGAATAAATTGGCTCTGGAAAGTTTTTTAGCTCCTTTGACAATTTTAGATTTCGATTCTGTTGCAGCAAAATTCTGTGGAGTGATTCGAGCTGATTTAGAAAATAAGGCAATGGTAATTGGATGGAATGACATGTTGCTTACGGCTCATGCTATTAGCCTGGGGGTTACTATTGTAACAAATAATGCAAGAGAATTTGAAAGGGTGGAAGGGCTGAAAATTGAAAACTGGGTGTTATAATGAATAAAATAGAGATTGGAATAATAGGTGCGGCGGGATACACAGGTGGCGAGTTACTGAGAATTGTAATCAATCATCCTCATATCAACATCGCTTTCGCACATAGTAAAAGTCAGGTTGGGAAACCGGTTTACGCGACGCATACTGACTTGTTGGGCGATACGGAATTGACTTTTTCAGGAGAAGATATTCAAATATTACTGAATCAGGAAGGCTTACAAGCCATTTTCCTGTGTTCAGGACATGGTGAATCGAAAAAGTTTCTGGATGAATATGACGTTCCCGAAACTGTAAAAATCATCGATTTAAGCACTGATTTCCGTAATGAATCAAATGGGTTCATTTATGGATTACCGGAACTTCAAAGAGATACAATAAAGTCGGCAACCAAAATTGCTAATCCGGGCTGCTTTGCTACAAGCATTGAACTGGCGATTTTACCATTGGCAAATTCGGGTTTAATAAGTGAAGATGTGCATGTAAGTGCCGTGACCGGAAGTACCGGCGCAGGCCAGTCGCTGAGTGCAACAACGCACTTTTCATGGAGAAATAACAACCTGTCGATTTACAAAGCTTTCAGCCATCAGCATTTGACGGAGATCAAAATGAGCCTGAAAAAGTTACAGGCTGATTTTGATAAAGCGGTTCATTTTATCCCTTATCGCGGAGATTTCACCCGTGGTATCATGGCCAACGTCTACACGCCATTTGCAGGGACATTGGAGGAAGCGAAGGAATTGTACAAGAACTATTATGCAACGCATCCTTTCACACATGTCAGCGACACTCCGATTGATTTAAAGCAGATTGTCAATACCAATAAATGTTTTATTCATTTGGAAGTGCATGACGGTCAGTTATTGATTAGCAGCATCATAGATAATTTAACAAAAGGGGCATCCGGACAAGCTGTTCAGAATCTCAATCTTCTTTTTGGATTACCGGAAGATGCAGGCTTGAGATTGAAGGCACCATCTTTTTGATTTTCATTAATCGCAGAGAAGAGAGAGTTAGGCGCAGAGGACGCTGAAACTTATTCACTGTGTACTCGGCGTAAAACCGCGCGGCGGCCGCTCATTTAACTCTACGTTTAAACAAAATACTACCATGTCACATTTATTTGATGTATATCCACTTTACGATATTGAGCCTGTAAAGGCTGAGGGAAGCTATTTATGGGATTCAAATGGTATAAAATACCTGGATCTTTACGGCGGACATGCCGTTATTTCTGTGGGGCATTGTCATCCCTACTATGTGGATATGCTTAGCAAGCAGCTTCACGCCATCAACTTTTATTCTAATTCTGTAAAAATATCTTTGCAGGAAGAACTGGCAGAGAAACTCGGAGATTTATCCGGATATCCTGACTACAAACTTTTTCTGGTCAATTCTGGTGCGGAAGCGAATGAAAACGCATTGAAACTTGCCTCCTTTCACACGGGCCGTTCCAAAGTAGTCGCTTTCACAAAAGCATTCCATGGCCGCACAGCCGGAGCCGTTGCTGCAACCGATAATCCATCGATCGTTGCTCCTGTAAATTACAACAAACACGTTACTTTCCTTCCTTTTAATGACATTGATGCACTGGAAGATGGAATTACAGATGAGGTTTGTGCTGTAATCGTTGAAGGAATTCAGGGTGTTGGTGGAATTCAGGTGTCCAGTGATGAATTTCTCCAGGCGTTGCGTAAGAAGTGTGATGAAACGGGCGCAATTCTGATTCTCGATAGCGTCCAATGCGGATACGGGCGTACCGGCAAGTTCTTTTCGCATCAGTTCAGCGGCATTCATCCTGACCTGATGACGATGGCAAAAGGGATGGGAAATGGTTTTCCGATTGGTGGTGTTTTAATATCTCCGAAATTCAAAGCAAGCTATGGTTTGCTGGGAACAACTTTTGGTGGGAACCACATGGCCTGTGCTGCCGGCATTGCTGTGCTCGATATTATGAAAGATGAAAATCTTTTAGAAAACGCGACCGAAATCGGTGATTATCTAATGAAAGGCATTGAAGAAATCGGAGGATACAAAGAGTTGCGTGGACGTGGTCTGATGATTGGCATCGAATACGAATTCCCTGTTAAAGATTTGAGAAATAAACTTTTGTTTGAACACAAAATGTTCACCGGCGTTGCGGGAGCCCATACAATCAGATTATTGCCTTCCCTTGCGTTGGGCAAGGAAGAAGCTGATGCATTTCTGGGGGCCTTGCGGGTTTGTTTGAACGCGGAGTTAAAGGGAACCACAGCTCAGTTTTGAGTAAAAAAATAAAAAATTATTTAACGCAATGGGCGCAATGGGGTTTCGCAATGGACGCAATTGATTTAATTGAAAACAGAATCGCTAAAGAAATCTATTTTTGTGCATTGAAAGTTCATTGAGCCTTAGGTCCAGGTTTGCTTGAATCAGCATACGAAGAATGTTTATGCTACGAACTTCGAAAAGAGGATTTCTTGTTGAAAAGCAAAAATCTCTTTGGTTTATGAATACATTAAATTGGAAGTTGGTTACCGAGTCGACCTGTTCGTGGAAAACTGTGTAATTGTTGAAGTAAAAGCAGTTGATAGTTTAAGTGAAATTCATACCGCGCAATTACTAACTTATCTTAAATTGACAAATTGTAAACCAGGCCTTTTAATTAACTTTAATGTAACCTTAATCAAAAACGGTGTGAAAAGAATTGTAAACGGATTATAAACTATTGTGTCCATTGCGAAATCCATTGCATCCATTGCGGTTAATTACAACACCATAAATAAATGAAACATTTTCTCTCCTTTCAGGACATAGCAGATCTTCCGACGCTTATTACCAGTGGTATCGTGGCCAAACGAAACCCGATTGCCGATATAGATCTTGGAAAAAACAAGACTATCGGGCTGCTGTTTTTTAATTCAAGTTTACGAACCCGGATCAGTACCCAGAAGGCTGCTCAAAACCTTGGCCTGAATGTGATCATGATGAACGTCGGGCAGGATGGCTGGGGACTTGAAATGGAGGACGGAGTGATCATGAATGGCGATAAAGCGGAGCACGTTCGGGAAGCTGCTGCCGTTATTGGTCGTTACTGCGACATCATCGGGATTCGTTCTTTTGCAGGCTTACAGGACCGCGAAAAAGATTATCAGGAAATGGTGTTTCATCAATTCAAAAAGTACGCTGGTGTTCCCATTATTAATCTGGAATCCGCAACTCGGCATCCATTGCAATCTTTGGCCGACTGCATTACAATTGAAGAATTTAAAGTAAAACAGCGGCCAAAAGTAGTTTTGACCTGGCTCCCTCATTTCAAAGCTTTACCCCAGGCTGTGGCTAATTCCTTTTGCGAATGGATGAACCCCATGGACGTGGAATTTGTAATTACTCATCCTCATGGTTATGATCTTGCACCACAGTTTGTTGGCCGCGGACAGGTGATTTACGATCAGGATAAAGCGCTGGAAGGTGCCGATTTTGTTTATGGTAAAAACTGGTCGTCCTACACAGAATATGGCAAAGTTTTGACCAGCGATCCTTCCTGGATGATTACGGAAGAAAAAATGTCTCTGACCGACAACGGGAAATTTATGCATTGTCTTCCAGTCAGAAGAAATATGAAAGTGGCAGACGAAGTGTTGGACGGTCCCCGTTCCCTTGTCATTGATCAGGCGGCAAATCGGGAGTGGTCTGCTCAGGCGGTTTTGAGAGAAGTATTGTTAGGACTCCAGCATTAATCATGGCTGGTACAGAATTTATGATTGTACCATTGTTTGCAACTAATGCAATAATTCACCTTGAATAGTAAAAATCAAATTTCCTCAATGCATACCGATACATTGGCTCAGACCTCAATCTCAGCAGAAAAATCAATAAAAAAAACCGGAGTTCTCATTGTAAATCTGGGAACTCCCGACAGTCCTTCTGTACCGGATGTAAGAAAATATCTGCGCGAGTTTTTAATGGATGAACGGGTGATCGACATTCCTTATCTGAATCGCTGGTTGCTGATCAATCTTATCATAGCGCCGTTCCGCGCTCCGAAATCCGCAAAGATTTACCGCGAATTATGGACACCACAAGGATCACCTCTAAAAATTTATGGTTATTCCGTTGAAGAAAAACTGCAAAAAGTACTTGGTGAAAACTATGTGGTAAAATTGGCTATGCGTTACCAAAGTCCTAGTATTGAAAACGGGCTGAAAGAACTTCGAAAAGAATGTCTTTCTGAAATTATCGTCGTTCCATTTTTCCCCCAATACGCTTCTGCTTCCACCGGCTCAGTTTACAAGAAAGTAATGGAGGTTGTGAAAGACTGGGAAGTGCTTCCTGAAATCAAGTTTATCAACCGGTTTCTTGATCACCCCAAGTTCGTCGAAGGATTTGTGAATCTTGGCAAAAAATACATGGCTCAAAGGGACTACGATCATTTTGTTTTCAGTTATCACGGTATTCCTGAAAGGCAAATTACCAAAGGAGATGTGGCTAATTACTGCCAGTTTGGAACTTGTTGCGATACCTTAAACCATAAAAACCAGCATTGCTACCGGGCTCAATGTTACGAAACAACACGATTATTCGTCAAAGGAATGGGAATTCCGGAAGGCAAGTATACCGTCGCTTTCCAGTCGCGGTTAGGGAAAACGCCCTGGATTAAACCTTATACGGATGAGCTGATTCCGGAACTGGCCAAAAAAGGTGTCAAGAGTGTTCTGGCATTTTCACCCGCTTTCGTAGCCGATTGCCTGGAAACAACCATTGAAGTTGGTGAAGAATACAAAGAAATTTTCGAAAAAGAAGGCGGCGAACACTGGCAACTTGTCGAAAGCCTGAATGACAGCGATATCTGGATCGAAGCACTGGAAGATATGGTCAAAAATGCCTGATCTGTTTTATCTGTCTTGTAAAGAAAATGGGCACCATGCCGGATGCCCATTTTTATTTGTAACATATTTCGATTTCAATTCTCAGCTTATCACATGCTCTTTCTGGTAAAGGGCTGACAACGTCGTTACTGCGTAATCAACTTCTTCCACAGTATTATATTTCCCAAAAGAGAACCTTACATTTGCTCTTTCCGGATCAATTTGCAATTCGTTCAAAACATGTGAGCCGATTTCCGTTCCGCTCGAACAGGCACTTCCGCCGGAAACCGCTATTCCTGAAATATCAAGGTTAAAAAGCAACATGTCACTTATTTCAGAAGGCGGCAGACTCACATTTAAAACAGTATACAAACTATTTTCCAACTGACCCGATTGTCCGTTAAAACGAATACCTTCTATATTTTCCCTTAATTTATGAATCATCCGGCTTTTCAGACTTTCGATATGCGCGCGATGAGAATCCATATCGCGATAAGCTATTTCCAATGCTTTTGAAAGACCGACGATCCCATAAACATTTTCGGTTCCACCACGCATGTTTCGTTCCTGGGCACCGCCATGCAGGTATGGGAAAATTTTTGTCCCGGGACGGATATATAGAAAACCGATTCCCTTGGGGCCGTGAAATTTATGACCAGCACCCACTATAAAATTCGTAGATAACTTTTGAAGATCGTGTCTGTAATGCCCCATTGTCTGAACTGTGTCAGAATGGAATACCGCATCGTATTCTTTGCACAACTCTCCGACCGCATCCAGATCCAGCAAATTGCCTATTTCATTATTCCCATGCATCAAAGACACCAGTGATCTTGTATTTGTTTTCAACAATGATTCAAGATGTGCGAGATCTACAACACCATTTTCGTCAAGATCAACAAAACTCAATTCAATCTGACTGGTCTTTTGAAGATGTTCGAGTGTGTGAAGTACGGCATGATGTTCGATCCGTGAGGTAATGGCATGTTTAATGCCCAAAGTTTCAATACTCGACCGAATGGCCGTGTTGTCCGCTTCTGTTCCGCCTGATGTAAAAAAAATTTCAGCGGGGGCAGCATTCAATATGCCGGCAATGTTTTTCCGGGCCCTTTCAATTAAAGAACGCGCAGCTCTTCCATGAGAATGAATGGAAGAGGGATTTCCATAATGATCCGCCATCACGGGAATCATGGCTTCCAGCACTTCCGGATCCAGTCGCGTGGTAGCAGCATTATCTAAATAAACCTTCATTTCTTGGGTTCCGATATAATCTCTTTGATATCAGAGATAATTTTATTTGCAAGATTAATTGCAGTCGTCTGCGTTTCAGATTCAGAATATATCCGAATGATCGGTTCTGTATTTG
>Ga0247803_1001634_pt1 | contig 11659 bp, 12 predicted proteins | sample UWRJL014104B1_FD_180928 | JGI IMG/M metagenome (GOLD analysis project Ga0247803, IMG submission 180928) | Plant litter microbial communities from Arlington Agricultural Research Station in Wisconsin, United States - UWRJ-L014-104B-1 | ecosystem: Environmental > Terrestrial > Plant litter >...
TGAGGGGTGGTGCGGATGTCGCGGGGTGCGGCCCGAGACAGAGTCGAGGTCAGAGGCGGCGATCCGTCGCCCTTCCGCCGAAACCCCAGGGAGACGCCATGACCATCAGCGAACACCGCACCGAGACGGACGACGGCACCGCCGTGCGCCCCTTCACCATCGCCGTTCCACAGGCCGACCTCGACGACCTGCGCCGTCGCATCCGCGACACCCGCCTGCCCGAGCGTGAGACCGTGACCGACGCGTCGCAGGGCGTGCAGCTGCACGTCGTCGAGGCGCTCGCGCGCTACTGGGCAGAGGAGCACGACTGGCGCTCGGTGGAGTCGCGACTCAATGACCTGCCGCAGTTCGTCACCGAGATCGACGGACTCGACATCCACTTCATCCACGTGCGATCGCCGCACGCCGAAGCCCTGCCGATGATCGTCACCCACGGCTGGCCCGGATCGGTGATCGAGCAGCTGAAGATCGTGGGGCCGCTGACCGATCCCACCGCCCACGGCGCGAGCGCGTCCGACGCGTTCCACCTCGTCATCCCGTCGCTGCCGGGCCACGGCTTCTCGGGCAAGCCGGAGCAGCCGGGGTGGGATCCGATCAGGATCGCCCGGGCGTGGGCCGAGCTCATGGAGCGACTCGGCTACGACCGCTACGTCGCGCAGGGCGGCGACTGGGGCAATGCCGTGACCGAGCAGCTCGCCCTGCAGACCCCGCCGGGTCTGATCGGCATTCACACGAACATGCCGGCGACGGTGCCCGACTCGATCCAGCAGGCGCTGACCGACGGCGAGTCGGCGCCCGACGACCTGACCGGGGAAGAGCGTGGTGCGTGGGATCAGCTCGCCACGTTCTACGCCCACGGTCTCGCCTACGCCCAGGAGATGGGCAACCGGCCGCAGACGCTCTACGGAATCGCGGACTCTCCCGTCGGCCTCGCCGCCTGGATGCTCGATCACGATGCCGCCAGCTACGAGCTGATCGCGCGAGTGTTCGCGGGCGAGGCGGAGGGCCTGAGCCGCGACGACGTGCTCGACAACGTCACGCTCTACTGGCTGACCAACACGGCGGTCTCCTCCGCCCGGCTCTACTGGGAGAGCAAGCTCCCGTTCTTCGCCCCGAAGGGCGTCACGCTGCCGGTCGCCGTCAGCGTCTTCCCCGACGAGATCTACGCCGCCCCGCGCAGCTGGGCCGCGCAGGCCTACCCGAATCTCGTGCATTTCAACCGGCTCGACCGTGGCGGCCACTTCGCCGCCTGGGAGCAGCCCGAGCTGTTCGCGCAGGAGATCCGCGCTGCGTTCCGGTCGCTGCGATGAGCGCGGCCGTGGGAGAGATCAGGCAGGTCGAGGCCGGGGATCTGAACGTCGGATTCGCGGATGTCGGATCCTCCGACGGTGCGGCCGTGCTGCTTCTGCACGGCTGGCCGTACGACATCCACAGCTACACCGAGGTCGCGCAGATCCTCGCCCACGCGGGCCACCGGGTCATCGTTCCGCATCTGCGCGGATTCGGCACGACGACGTTCCTGTCGGCCGCGAGCCCGCGCAACGGACAGCAGTCGGTGTTCGCTTTCGACGCCCTCGCACTGCTCGACGCGCTCGCGATCGACCGGGCGGTCGTCGCCGGGTTCGACTGGGGTGCGCGAACCGCGAACATCCTCGCGGCGCTCTGGCCCGAGCGCTGCCTCGGGCAGGTGGCGGTCAGCGGCTACCTGATCGGAAGCCAGCAGGCGAACACGGCCCCGCTCCCGCCCGCGGCGGAACTCGCCTGGTGGTACCAGTACTACTTCGCCACCGAACGCGGCCGCGACGGCTACGACCGGTACCGAAGCGAGTTCGCACGGCTCATCTGGCAGACTGCATCGCCTCGATGGCGGTTCGACGACGCGACCTTCGCCCGGACCGTCGCATCGTTCGACAACCCCGACCACGTCGACATCGTCATCGCGAACTACCGTTGGCGGCTGGGACTCGCCGACGGGGAGGAGAAGTACGACGACGTCGAACGCCGGCTGGCCGCACGGCCGCCGGTCGCGGTGCCCACCGTCACACTCGAGGGCGATGCCAACGGGGCACCGCACCCCGAGGCATCCGCCTATCGTTCGCTCTTCACCGGCCCCTACGAGCACCGGGTCGTCACCGGGGGCGTCGGCCACAACCTCCCTCAAGAGGCGCCACGGGAGTTCGCCGACGCGGTGATGGCCGTCGACCGCGCGGCGCAGCGGGCCGAGGCGGCATTGGGGGTGTCCCATGTCGGCTGATCGGTCCGACGGTCAGGGCCGGGGCGGTCTGTTCCGCTCGCTAGCGCACCGGCTCTCGGGAGACACCCGGGCTCTGCCCGACGAGGGGCGCCTCGGTTCGTTCGACCGGGCCACGGGATGGCTCGGAACCGAGCCGTTGACGACGGAGAGCCTGCGCGGGCGGGTCGTGCTCGTCGATTTCTGGACTTACACGTGTGTGAACTGGCTGCGCACGCTTCCGTACCTGCGGGCGTGGGATGCGAAGTACCGGGATGCCGGGCTCACCATCGTGGGGGTGCACACGCCGGAGTTCGGTTTCGAGGCCGACCCCGTCAACGTCGAGGCGCACTCGCGCGAGCTGGGGGTCGAGTACCCGGTCGCGGTCGACTCCGACTACGGCGTGTGGAACGAGTTCGCGAACCACTACTGGCCCGCGGTGTATCTGGCCGACGCGGCGGGCCGCATCCGCTATCACCACTTCGGCGAGGGGGAGTACGCGATGACCGAGATGGCGATTCAGCAGCTCCTCGCCGAGGCCGGCGCGACGGACATCGACCTCGATCTCGTCGACGTGCGCCCGGAGGGGCTGGAGGTCGCCGCCGACTGGACGTCGCTGCGCTCGCCCGAGAGCTACCTCGGATACGGGCAGAGCAGCGGCTTCGCATCGGAAGACCGGGCGCTCTACGACCGCGCGCACGTCTACGAGGGCAGCGCCGGGCTCCCGCTCAACGGTTGGGACCTCGCCGGCGACTGGACGGTCGCCCGGCACGCCGCCGTGTCGAACGCGCCGGGCGGGCGGATAGCGTTCGCCTTCCATGCCCGCGACGTCAACCTGGTCATGGCTCCGTCGACCCGCGGGCGGGCAGTGCCCTTCCGGGTCTTCCTCGACGGGCAGCCGGTCGGGGATGCGCGAGGGAGCGACGTGGACGTCGACGGTCGCGGAGTCGTCGACACCGCCGGGACGTACCAGCTGATCAGGCAGCCCGGGCCGATCGGCGACCGCGTATTCGAGATCGAGTTCGCCGAGGGAGGTGTCGACTCCTATTGCTTCACGTTCGGCTAGACGACGCCGTTGCGGAGAGCGAAGGCCGTCGCCTCGCTGCGGCGGGCGACCCCGATCTTGCGGTACAGGCTGGTGATGTGCCGCTCCACCGTGCGGTCGCTCAACCAGAGGATCCCGGCGATCTCCTTGTTGCTGAGCCCTTGGGCGAGCAGGCCCAGCACCTCGAGCTCGCGGCGGGTCAGGGGCAGCCGTGCGGGGCGCGTCGCCTTCTCCTCCTCCGCCTCGTGGGGCGGGCCTGCGGCGCGCGCCGACAGTCGTGTGGCATTCCAGGCGTCCACGTCCGACACCAGCCGCGACGCGTCGTGCACGTGCTTCGAGAGCGACGCCAGCGACGGTTCTACCTCGTCGACGAGCGACCGCAGCAGCTGATTCTGCTTCACGAGCATGCGTTCGGCCGAGACCCTCGCCTCGTGCTCGCGGCCGAGCCTGCGGGCGGTGTGGATGGCGATCGCGGCCTGGCTGATCGCCACCCGCAGCAGGTGCGTCTCCATGGCCGTCGGGAAGTCGTCCCGCCTCGCGGAGACCAGCACCCGGCCGGTCTCCCACGGCAGTGCGAGGGTGACGTTCGTGACGCGGTAGGCGCCGGAACCGAGCCCGACCGAGGTCGTCGTGATCCCCGGCGCGAGGGAGCGCTCCGCATCGAGCACGAGCTCCAGTTCGGCGGGCACGGCCGTTCCCGACGGGCGCCAGATCACGAGCGGCGCACCGCCGTCGGGGTCGTCGAATCGCGCGTAGGCGCCGTCGAGCCGCAGCACGCTGAACAGCACGCTCAGCAGTCCCGTGGCGATCTCGCCCGGTTCGTGGTCGACCCACAGGGCGGGCAGTGCGAGCAGGGCGCCCATGTCGCGTAACCAGCGTCGAGTGTCGGAGGCGGAGGCATCCGTCGGCCTTCGATCCTGCGCACCGTCTGGCGTGCCGGTGTCCATAGCGACCGGGCCGCCGCTCAGCGGTTCCGCCGCGCCCGCTCCTCCAGGAGCTCCGACGGCGGCATGAAGAACGGATTCTCCTGCAGAACCCCGCCAATCAAGACGATCGGATGGGTGCGGAGGATGTCGATGATGAACGAGCCGTCGAATTTCTCGGCGTCGTAGGAGCAGATCACCACGTGCTCGTGGCGCGCGTGCACGAAGTTCGCCTTCGCCTCGAAGTCGATGAGGTCGTCGGCCTCGTCGTTCAGCGCGGACGCCCAGCCCATGTCCGCGACCAGGCGGATACGCGGCATCGTGCTGCCGGGAAGCATCTCGTCGAGCTGGGCGAGCATGTCGTCCGGGTCGAATCGGCCATTGCGCAGATAGGTCTCCGTCCACGTGCGAACCTGGAACCTGTGCTGTGCCAGCAGTTCGCCCGCGTCGTATCCGAGATGCCTGAGACGGTTGACGGGGGCGGCCGACTCGGCGGGATCGACGAGGTAGACCAGCCGGTCGCCGGCGTCGACCCCCTGGCTCACGAACGCATCGAGCACGGCATCGTCGTGTCGTCCGTTGCTCGTGAAGGCGCACACGTGGCGGTAGTGGTCGAGCACCCCGTCCGCGAACGTGACCGGAGCGGCGGCGTGCCGGTCGTCAGTGGGCATATCGATCTCTCGATTCGCGGGTTCAGTGGTCTCGGCAGAGTAGCGCAGCGGCCTCGCCACGCACAACGACGGCTTCGCGGTGCACGGGTTCCTCTCTCGCCGAGAGCCTCACGCCGAAGCCGGCCCGTTGATCGTGCCGCGGGCCCGCCCAGGGCCGGGGCGAGGGTCGTCAGGTGCCAGCGCTTCGGCGAGATGTCTCGCCAGCCGTACGGCCAGACAGACCGCGAGGAACGTCGGGTTGGCTTCTCCCGAGGTCCTGAAGACGCCGCTGGACGCGACGAACAGGTTGTCGACTCCGTGCACGCGGCAGTCGCCGTCGACCACGCCGTCGCTCGCGTCGGCGCTCATCCTGGTCGTGCCGATGTGGTGGAAGCCGTCGGTGGCGGCCGCGCGCACCCCCGCCGCGCGATCGTCCTCGGCGTCGAGATACAGCAGCCGGCCGCGGCCGGACTCCCGCAGCTGCTCGTCGAGGAGTCGATGCGACGCGAGCACCGAGTCCAAGTCCTGCTGGGTGTAGCGGAAGTCGATGTCGAGTCCCGGCTGGCCGTCGGCGGAAGTCGTCGCATTCAGTGTGACTCTGGAGTCGGCATCCGGCACCTGCTCGGCGTGGAAGTGTAACGCGTAGATACCCGCCGGGTTGCGCAGCAGGAAGCCGGGTTTCCGGGTGGGGGAGAGGTACCGCTTCCGGAGCACCTGGACGACGTCGCCCGCTGCCCGAAAGGGCCGCCGTGCGATATTCGCGACGTGGGGCGCGTAGCGGCGCGGGGGCGCACCGATGTGCCGCAGGCGGATGCCCTCCGCGATGAGGCGTCGGCCGATCGGCGCGATGGAGAGCGCCAGGAAGACGAGAGACAGGGTGGCGTTGCGGTGCCTCGCATCGTAGAAAGGCGGGTTGTCGGCGTAGAAGCTCGTATTCAACAGGCGGCGTTCGCGTTTGATCCGATCCGAGAAGGTGAAGCGCCGACGGACGTAGACGTTGTGATCGTCGAGAGCGAAGTCCAGATCCCGGATGTCTGACGTGTCGGTGAGCTGGATATTGGCGATGCTCCCGCTCAGGTGCCCCATGTAGTAACGGCCCAACGGCCCGTCGACTCCGCCGAAGTGATTCGGCAGCCGGCGTTGCACGCTCAAGAGCAGGCGCGTGGTCTCGAGTCCTCCGCAGGCGAGGACGAAGCTGCTGGCTCGCACCTCGACCCGGTCCCGCCCATGAAGGACGAGAAGATGGGCCACGCCCGTTCCCGTCTCATCGAAGCCGATGTCGATGACTGTGGCCTCGCAGAGCGCCGAGATGCCGGGGTGCTCCGTGGCCCGCGCGCCGAGCCGGGCGGCGAGCTTGGGCTGCCGCGCCCAGCGTTCGAGCTTCGTCACGCTGACCTGGCTCAGGCCGTCCCACTCCGCCGCGTCGCTTCGAAAAGTCGGCACGCCGCAATCGAGGTATTCGGCGGCGGCGGCGGCCCACGGAGAGACGTCCGCCTCGGTGATGGGCCATCCGCTACCGGCGATGTAGTCGCGGGGCTGGAAGTCGAGAGCGTCGAACTGCACGCAGCGACCGCCCCACAGCCACGACGAGCCGCCGATGCCTCGCCCGGTCGTCAGCTCCAGAGGGGCGTGCGTGGTGGGATCGAGCACGTGCCCCGGAGGGCGTGCTGCAGCCGCGGCGGCGTTGTCCCTCGGGGTGGCGGCTCCGGCGTCCAGGAGCAGCACTCGCAGTCCGGCATCCGCCGCTTCGAGAGCGAGCGACAGTCCCACCGGACCCGCCCCGACGACGCAACAGTCGAATTCCTCCGCCGCAGGAGCGGGCTCGGTGATTATCGACATTGACGCCTGCCTTCGGGAGTCTCATCGCAGGGCGCGGAAAGGGTCACCGAAGCCGAGGACGTGGTCTGATATCTGGCAAAGAATCCTCGCACGAATGCCCGACGGCGCGCACCCCCCGGACGGGGGCCAAATCACGCGGCCATCGCCTACGCCTTCGCGAGCACCGCTTCCACGCTCGCCGCGATGATGTCGAGGCCGCGGTTCAGGGTGGCGTCGTCGATGACGAGCGCGGGAAGCAGCTTGAGCACCTCGTCGACCGGCCCCGACGTCTCGACGACGAGTCCGCGGGTGAACGCCTCGGCCGCGACCGCCTGTGCGAGTGCCGGCATGGCGGTGCTGGCGAATCCGAAGATGAAGCCGCGGCCACGTACCTCGAGCTGCGCCTCCGGGTGGAGCGCGGCGATCGCCGCGAGCCGCTCGCGCACGATCGCCTCCTTGCGGTGCACGTCGTTGGTGAGCGCGTCGTCCTTCCAATAGGTCTCGAGGGCGACGGTCGCGCAGACGAAGGCCATATTGTTGCCGCGGAACGTGCCGCTGTGCGATCCGCGCTTGAGAACGTCGATGTCGCGCTTGAGCAGCACGAGTGACATCGGCAGGCCGTAGCCCGACAGCGACTTCGACAGCGTCACGATGTCGGGAACGATTCCGGATGCCTCGAAGCTGAAGAACTCGCCGGTGCGACCGGAGCCGACCTGGATGTCGTCGACGATCAGCACGATCCCGTGGCGTTCGGTCAGCTCGCGGAGGCCCCGAAGCCACTCCGGGCTCGCGACGTTGATGCCGCCCTCGGCCTGGATCGTCTCGACGATGACGGCGGCGGGCAGTTCGAGGCCGCTGCTCGGGTCGTCGAGCAGCTTCTCGAGGTACGCGAGCGTATCGAGTCCGGGGAGGTAGCCGTCGAAGGGCACGAACACGACGTTGTCGAGCTCGTAGCCGGCCGCCTGGCGGAAGTGCTGGTTCGCCGTGGTGGCGAGCGATCCGCCGCTCACGCCGTGGAAGGCGCGCGTGAATGCCACGACCGTCGAGCGTCCGGTCGACAGGCGGGCGATCTTGAGCGCCGCCTCCACCGCGTTGGTGCCGGTGGGGCCGGTGAACTGCAGCTTGTAGTCCAGCCCGCGCGGCTCGAGCACGATGCTCTGAAACGCCTCGAGGAACGCCTTCTTGGCGACGGTGGCCATGTCGAGGGAGTGCGAGATCGAGTCGCCCTCGATGTAGTCGATCAGTGCCTTCTTCATTATCGGGTTGTTGTGCCCGTAGTTGAGGGCGCCCGCACCGCTGAAGAAATCGACGTACTCGGCGCCGTCCTGATCGATCATGATCGAGCCGACGGCACGTTCGAAGATGACCGGGAACGACCTGATGTAGCCCCGTACGTCAGACTCCATGTCTGAGAAAATATCGAGGTTCATGTCATTCGTCATCCCTCATGGTAACTACCGGGGCCGAGAGGGCGGTGACATGCGCAGGTGCGCGCAAAATGCAAAGTCGAAGTCGAAACTCTTCCGTTTTAGTCTGGGGCGGTGACTTCACCAACGCGCAGCACCCCGACCGTTCAACGATGGGTCTTCTGGCCGGCCGCGGTGGTGGTCACGATCTTCGTCGCTTTCGCCATGCTGCTTCCGGATGCCACGGAGGCGGTCTTCGACGCCGTGCAGTCGAGCATCGTGAGCAACTTCAACTGGTACTACGTGCTGCTCGCGGCATTCTTCGTCGCCTTCTGCCTGTGGATGGGCTTCAGCCGCTACGGCAACATCAAGCTCGGCAAAGACGACGACGAGCCCGAGTTCTCGCTCGGATCCTGGTTCTCGCTGCTGTTCGCCGCAGGCATGGGAATCGGCCTGGTCTTCTACGGGGTCAGCGAGCCGCTCAGCCACTTCGCCCAGCCGCGCCCCGGCGTCACCGGCACTGACAACCAGCTCGCCCAGCAGGCGTTGTCGCAGACCTACCTGCACTGGGGTGTGCACGCCTGGTCGATCTACGTCGTCATCGGCCTCGCCCTGGCGTACGCGATCCACCGCCGCGGTCGCCCCGTCTCCATCCGCTGGGCGCTCGAGCCCGTGCTCGGAAAGCGGGTGCGCGGAGGCTGGGGCCACGCCATCGACGTCATCGCGCTCGTCGGAACGCTGTTCGGCGTCGCGACCTCGCTGGGCCTCGGCGTGCTGCAGATCAGCGCCGGACTCGAGAGCGCCGGCTTCGTCGAGTCGTCGGAGCTGTTGAACGTGGGCATCATCGTCGTGATCACCGGATTCGTCCTGTTCTCAGTGCTCTCCGGGGTGTCCAAGGGCATGAAGTGGCTGTCGAACTTCAACCTCGCGCTCGCCGCGGCGCTCGTGCTGTTCGTGCTGATCGTCGGACCGTCGCAGTTCCTCCTGCGCGAGTTCGTGCAGTCGATCGGAAACTACCTGCAGAACGTGGTGGGCCTCACCTTCAACGTGAGCGCTTTCACCGGCGACGCCGGCGAGAGCTGGCAGGGTGCGTGGACCACCTTCTACTGGGCATGGTGGATCTCCTGGTCGCCGTTCGTGGGCATCTTCATCGCCCGCATCTCGCGCGGGCGCACCGTGCGGCAGTTCGTGACCGGCGTCATCCTCGTGCCGACCCTCATCACGTTCCTCTGGTTCAGCGTGCTCGGCGGCACAGCGCTGTACTCGCAGCTGCACGGCGAGGGCGGGCTCGTCGGCGCAGACGGCTCGGTCAACGTCGAGGGTGCGCTGTTCGCCGCCCTCGGCCAGCTGCCGGGCGGCTCGGTGCTGGTGATCGGGGCGATCATCCTCATCGCCATCTTCTTCATCACCTCGGCCGACTCCGGCTCGCTGGTGATGAGCATGATCGCGACAGGCGGGCAGATCGAGCCGAAGGGCTGGATCCGGGTGTTCTTCACCTGCATCACCTCGCTGCTCGCCATCGCCCTGCTGCTGTCGGGCGGGCTGGAGGCCCTGAAGACGGCGGCGATCATCATCGCCCTGCCGTTCTCCGTGATCATGATCGCCATATGCTGGTCGACGGTCGTCGCCTTCAACCGCGAGCTGCGGGCGTACGACAAGGCGGAACGCGCCGCGCTCCTCGACCGCATCGGCGACTACTACGGCCTCGAGGTCGAGGAGCCCACCGAGCGCGGCGTCTTCGGCGGCTCGCTCTTGAGCCGGATGCGCCGCAAGAACAACTGATCGGGCGCGCTACGGTTGATCTGAGACGACGACGTCGCGCTGCCAGGCGCGGGAGGGACGGATGATGGGGAACGACCCGAGTTCGAGCGAATCCGGCGGCACCGCGGTCTGGTACTTCGTGGGCGCGACCTTCCTGTTCGCGGGCTCGACGTTCCTGGGATCGGCAGACGACGGGGGAGCCAGTCCCTTCGGCATCATCGCCGGCATCGCAGGCGCCGTGGTGCTCGTGGCCGGACTCTGGGTCTTCTCGCGAGAGTGGAAGGGCAAGCGCAAGTAGCGCTATCGGCCGTCGGCCCGCTCGCCCTCGACCCGTTCGCGCAGCGCGGCATTCATCGCGTGGAACGACGGCGCCGTGTCATCCCGAAGCATGTCCGTCATGAACAGCACGGCCACTCCGCGGAACAGCTCGCTCTGGATGAACACGGTGCTGCCGTCGTCCTGCTGTTCCAGCGTGAAGCTGTGCTCGCCGTCGAAGACGCCGACGACGCCCACGTGACCCTCCCAGCGCAGCAGCCGCGGCGCCTCGACCTGGCGCACGGTGGGCGCGAAGTCCATGCCGTCGTTCGAGAACGAGACCGTCGCCCCCTCGCGCAGGTCGCCGGTCATGCCGGTGAGCGTGGGATTCCATTCGTCGTACGCGTCGAAGTCGGTGAGAACCGCCCAGACCTCTTCTGGACTCGCGTCGATGGTGGTGCTGGTCTCGATGGAGTACGGATGCGCCCGCTGCCACAACGCGCCGATGGTCAACAGCGCGAGAATGGTCATCCCGCCGACGGCCGCCCGCCGGAAGTCGAACCGCCGCTTGGCGCCGCGCAGCTCGGTGGTCATGGCTACAGTCAATCATCTCGGCGGGGGCGACTCGTCGGAGCCGAGCTACACTCACAGAACTTATGAATATTCCCCGCGCCGCTCGCACGCCGTTGATCGTTCTCTGCGCCGTTGCCCTTATGGTCATCGGTGTGCTCGCCCTGTCGCAGTCCAGCGGCCAGGCATCCGCCCAGTGGGACCTGAGCAACGGCGACGGCGTCGTGGTCGAGGGCGTGGTCGTCGAGGCGATCCAGCAGCCGGGCAGCACTCGCGCTCCGATCGGGCAGCCCAGGGGCCACCGCTACTGCCCCGAGTACCGGTTCGAGACCCCTGAAGGCGACGTTCACTTCCTCGAGGTCAGTTCCGGATGCGCCTCTGATCCCGACGAGGTCGACATCGGTCACCGCGCCGACGTCGTCTACGACCCGGCCGACCCGACCGAGGCGTACCTGACCGACGGCGGCACCACGTGGGTCGGCTTCGCCCTGGGCGGCGGCGCCTTCCTCGCCGGGTCGGCGATCATGGTCGCACTAGCGGTGGGCGTCGTGCGCAAACGAAAGACTCGGAGCTGAGTGGGCGCCTTCGAGGGCGGATGATTCTCTGCCCGAGATTCCCTCTTGGCGTGTCGCGCGCGACGAATCTACACTCGTGACATTCGAACACACGTTCGAGTGTTGGGAGAATCATGACATTGGTACGAAGCCCGGTGGCCGTCTGGATCGACGACGACGGCAAGCCGTCACGGCTGGTCTGGGAGGGGCAGCGGTATCGGGTGTCCGACGAGCCGACCGCGCTCGCAGACTTCCTCGACGAGCGCATCACGCACCTGCCCGTCGTGCCGCCCGTGGGCTGGCGGTTCCAGGGCACCGACGACTCGGGGCGCAGCCGCGTGTTCGACGTGCGCTTCGACCCGGCCAGATCGCAGTGGATCCTCGTCGGCACCTACGCCTGAGCCACGGCCACGGCCACGCTCGACGGTCGAGAGGCGCCCGCCCGGT
>Ga0247803_1001635_pt1 | contig 11657 bp, 17 predicted proteins | sample UWRJL014104B1_FD_180928 | JGI IMG/M metagenome (GOLD analysis project Ga0247803, IMG submission 180928) | Plant litter microbial communities from Arlington Agricultural Research Station in Wisconsin, United States - UWRJ-L014-104B-1 | ecosystem: Environmental > Terrestrial > Plant litter >...
ACCATCGAGGCTCTGCTCCGGATTGAGCACCCGCCGCCCAACCACACTCCAACCACTCCAACCACGCCAGCCTCCACCGACACCCGGCGATACACAACACACACACATACGCAACACTCGCAGCCCCCGGCCACGCGTGCTCGCTCCTCCACGCCTCCACGCCTCCATCTTGTGCGGCACAGCAGATCGCCAGCCCCATGGCGCTCAGCAACAAAGCCCTCCATGGCTTCGCCAAGGCGGACCTCTACGACAAGCACCGGCCCACGTACCCTCCGGAGGCTCTCGCCATTCTCCTGCGCGCCGCACTGGTCGATGGCGTCGAGGGCGCCCGGATCGTCGACCTCGCCGCGGGCACGGGCAAGTTTACTGAAGGTCTTGCCGCCCGGGAGGAGCACTTCGACACGCTCGCCATCGAACCCCACGACGAGATGCGAGAGCAATTGGTCCGCAAGTCCCTAGACAACGTCACGGTAATGGAGGGGCTCTCCACCGCCATTCCCGCCGACAGCGGCAGCGTGGATGCCGTCTTTGCAGCACAAGTACGTATACGCGCGTGCTTTGCTTGATTGCTTCTTCTCGTTGAGCTCGGCGGTGAGTCGCTTGTGGGCCGCCGCACCAGATCGCATCGTGGTTCGCCAACAGCTTTCGGACATGCTTGGTGGCACGTTCCGCAGCATCGCACTGCACGACCGACGTCGCCATCGACGTCAGCTCGAACACCCTACTTTGCGGAACCCCTTGCCCACACCAGCCACCTCCCGTCACATGCACATCGTCCTGCCACAAACCAGACCCTGGTTCTTGGAATCTAACAGATCCCTGCAGGCGTTCCATTGGTTCTCCAACAAAGACTCTTTGAAAGAGATCCATCGTGTCCTAAAGCCTGCTGGCGTGCTCGGTATGGTGTGGAATGCAGAAGACTGTATGTGAAACTTCTTTTGCCCGCGTGAACAATTCGACTTGGTTCGCAAATAGCGACGCATCGTAGCTGGGTCCTGAACTCGTCGCTGCACATCCCTTCCTTCGTTAGACCGGCGCCGCTACGGTGAGGTCCCAGATGCTGGTCATGCCCTACCAACCACCTCCGAGTTCCGAGCCCTCGGTTGATCAAGTCTTTGCTGGGACTTGGAGCCGCTTCTGGTGCCCATTATGAACCTTCATCCTTTAAACGGTATGGCGGCTAGGGTTCCACTTCTTTGAAAGGGTTCCCTCATCGGCTCGGTTGGATCAAGAGTCGTTGGCCTCATCTCGGATTGTAGTGAGCGAAGAGTCGCGACCCATCTCTAGACCGTTCGCAAATCTTCGTGTTCTGTTGTTGAACGGGATGACGATCCAGTCGCCGTCGGACGAAGCCCTCTGACTTGCCGTGTCAGATAATACACCTCGTTCCCATGACACTGCGACAGAGTGGACATCGAAGATTCGAGACTACGCCTTCAGTCTCGATGACAAGACCGGTGATTATGAACCCCGCTTTCGACATGATCAATGGCGCAAGGTCTTCGAGGACCAGGTCTCTTCCACGCCGATAACGGCAGCTTTCGTAGGCGGAACGAACTCGTTGTTCTCGCTACCGCTCGGTCAGGACAAGGTGAGATGGCACGTCTGGCTCGACGAAGAGGCGCTCTGGAACAGGCTGCGCACCTTGAGCCACTTCGCTCTGCTTGAAGGGCAGGGACTGAAGGTAAGTGCATTTTCATTACCACATCCGCACCGCTGGACGCGACAATCACCCTATCCGGATAAAGAGTGAGAGTAAGACCATCACAATACCACAGAGTAAGCGCTGGATCTGGAGTTTGATGCTCGAAAGCCAGAAGTATCCACCGTCTGCCGTAACAAAGAAGTCCACTTGGAAGTCGACCGCCAGGTTGCATGGACCCCCACTTGTGTTTCCCACCCTTGTGGTGCCTGGGGAACGTGAAGCTGCTTGACGCCTTATGTCTCCGTACCCGTCATCCGATCGCGCGGCTCTCGTGTAGCTTTTTGCGTCGAGTATTCATTGCTAGGCGACATGCGCCAGCTGAAGTTCTTGGTACGCTGCAACCCTGGAGGAGCGGTGGGGACTACCATCTCCTGTCGTAGCAATATCGCCCTGGATCTTCTCCACCTCCCATCGATGCCTTCTCTTCGAACATGGTCGCCTGTAGCCATGTCCTTCGATGTGTGTCCAGGTCCTCGCGTATTTTGGATCTGCTTGTAAATCCGAATCGAATATTTGGTCATGTGATACGCTCCATGCAGACCATCTGTTGCTATGGCCGGAAGAGAAAAGACGCCACTCCAGTCATAGAGTCGTTTTGCACAGCCATAGGTAGCAGTGCAGATCGCCAAGTGCCCGGGCCCGGCACCCTTTGCTGAGTGCGTTGTCAGACCACTGCAACTCTGTCCTTGTTCTGTGGCAGACTCTGTTCATGACTGCTCGGAACCATGCGCAGCTACGTGGCACGTCAAGTTGTTCAAGTCTTTAAGTCTGTTTCGTTTCTGTCGGCGCGGAAACCAGAATGCCAGCACCTCCCAAGATTGGAACATCGACCGAAGGACTCGATCTCGACGACTCCTCTCCAATTGATAGCTTCTCGAATCCGGTTTTTGGCTTCTTGGAACCGATATTCCGCGCCACCTCCCAGCAGTTGGTGTTCTTTCTCTTGCCTCGCTGAGCGTGGTCCCGGAATATGCGCATTGGAGAGCGTTCAATTGCACTCCAGGATTTGTGTGCGCTCGTTTAGTAGCCTCCATGTTTCAATCCCCGTGGGTGGTCCGTGGAGCATCGAACCTCGATTCCAGTGACCAGGGCCATTGGATGTTGATGGGGAAGCCTGCGTGGTTTTCTTCGGACGATATGAGTCCGACTTCGTCTCTGCTATGAAGGCTTGGAGAGATGGTTCCGTCAAGGCTACCCTTGTTGTCTCCCATCGATGTCCTCTGGCGGCTCATCCGACCGGATCATATCCAAATGATGCCGTCTGCTGCGGTGCCATGGACCGTAGCGACCTCGGCTTCTCCTATCATCTTTTGATACCAACTTCATCCGAGAATGTATACCGGTAATGTCGACGTCGTCAACTTTTGGGCGCTTGCCGCGGAGGTGTCACTCGTCCTGAGGTGAAAGTCTTGCTGGCGACATAGATGGCCGGCGCAACTCTTGAAGACCGCAAAACCAGTACGGCCTTCCTGGTCGGAGTCGGCGCTCCTACCACTGTCGATCCTACGGCCCACGGTAACATGCTGGTTTTGGCAAACATCAAGGCGAAATCATGAGCAAAGGGCGAGCAATCCGCTCGACGGAATACCATGGACGTATATCTTCCGCCAGACCATGCGATGTACTCCGTGGCCGGAAGACTTCCCCCTGCGCGGACAATTCCCTCGAGCTCACATTTTTCTTGAACGTCATTACCGGCTGCTTTGGGCCATTTACCATTTAAGCACTTCAGGTAGAAGGCTCAGCAACGAGGATGTCGCTCCGCCCGAACTGCACTCGCATTAGTGACTTGTTCAGACATTGTTGCTGAATTGCCGCTAGATGCTTGACAGGGCTGCCGACTGTTGCTAGCGTCGGCAAGTGTCCAACAGATGCTCCTAGTGGACCCGCATGTTCTCCTGAGCCGGGGTGCAGGTGGATTTTGACCGGTTTTTCGCGCGAGAAACCTCGGCGGTTATCAAAATAACACCAAAACGGATCAGAGACCACTTATATTTGGGAGCGCCCATCGTGGACCTGGATGTGGAAGCCATGGCGCACTCTAGGCACGAGGATCACCACCGCCGTTGTTGCCTTTGTTATCGAGGTAGAATCGCCGCCTCCGCCATTGTGTGCGTCTCGCCTCGCGCGCTATCTGCCGTCCGGAATGTCCAGATGGAGGGAGGAAGTGGCCACTACCTCGGCGGTGTTTGGGCCTGGGTTCGAATCGAATAACTCTTTCGGGAGGCCGTTCAGCATAAGCTCTTGTCGCTGCCTGCAAGGTACCGTTAGTAGCGGCTTCGCCCCCACCCGTACTCTACTGGTCGAGACCAACGGGAATTCCTTTTGCCGCCTCCCGTTTGGATTTACCGCTCACAAGCATCATCGTGGCCATAAGGAGGCTGCGCTATCCTCCTCGCTGCTCGTGTTGTGTGGTGGTGTAGAAGATCGCCGCCGGCCATCCTCGAGGAAGTCCCGCTTGAGGGCAATGGAGTCGAACCTTTTGGCCGCCGTCCGTATGGACCTGCTGTTGTCGTCGAGTTCAGCGCTCGTATTAAGCATGCGCTGCCGCCGGAGGTCGTGTTGCCGCCTGTTCCTGTAGCACTGCGCGCAAGCAAGCCCCGCTGTGGCTCTCCGTATCGCGAGTGGTGTAAAAGACGGACGGCTGCCAGCACGGAAGAGTCCATCTCGGGGAAGAGGGAGCGTACCATGATCCCTCGCCGGTTCATGACCTGGGCATCGAAGCCATACCTGGAAGCTAGCCTGCGCTGTCAACGTTGTCTGCACAATGCGGTGTCGAGGATTTGCGGCGTCTAGCCCGGAGGTGTCCAGTTCAAAGAGCATGGAGTCTACATTGTTACCACCGCCAATGCGTAACCATGCCATTTATGATTGAGCCATGGCCGGGCGCGAGCCTCCGCTGTTGTTGTTGTCGTCGCTGTATAGTGCGGCGCCGAAGACGGCCGGCGCCCTGCATCCAGAAGTCCAATGCTAGGAGAAGAGCATACCGTACAGGCGCCGCCGGCGCTTACTCTAGCGTTGATCTTAAGGTCTTCCGTGGGCCTGGACGCCATCCTGCGCTCTCGTCATTGTTTCTGCTGCAATGTGGTGCTAAAGATGTCCGGCGTCCTGCCCGCAGGAGCCCACACCAAGGGGAAGAGAGCGTGTCTTATAGCGCCGCCGGTGCTTGCCATACTGTTGCCGTCGGACTTAGTGTGGCTGGAAGAAAGCATGCGCTGCCGTCGCGTCGTCTCCGTCGCGATGTGGTGCTGGAGATGTCCGTCGTCCTGCCCGCAAAGAGCCCACATCATGGAGAAGGAAGACTATCTTATAGCGCCGCCGGCGCTTGACATGCTGTTGCCGTCGGACTTGGTGCGACTGGAAGTAAGCCTGCGCTGCCGTCGCGTCGTCTCCGCCGCAATGTGATGCTGAATATATCCGCCGTCCTGCCTGGAGGAGCCTGACCATGGAGGAAGCCTACCACATAAGTGTCGCTGGAGCTTGACCCGGCCTTGCCATTAGAACCGGAGGCCATGAATGGAATGAAGCCTGCGCTGTTGTCGTCCTTGCTGCGATGCGATGCCGAAGATGGCCAGCGGCCATGCGGCCCGCAGGAGTTCACATCGAGGACAAAGGGAGCCTACCAGGTTGAAGCTGCTGCCGTTTCTGATGTCCTACCACCAGCCGCCGCCGCCTGCCGAGATATCCCGCTGCCCAATGTCATCTATGTGGTGTTGTGTTTTGGTGCTGACTTTGTCCCCACAGGAAGCCCGTGAAGTCTTTGACGAGGCGTTGTCAGGTGCAGACGTGGAGCGCAATGCCGAAGGTCAGATCAAAGTCGATGGCGCCACCATCATAGCATGGACGAGCAAGATCCCCGAGTAAACAATGTACCGAGCAGCGTGGCAGGCCTATTTTCGACCAAGAGGTCAAGGTAGCACGACAAATAGTTGGGGCGCGAATGGGTTGGGTGGGCGTTGCGTGGGAGGGAGTGCGTGTGGCCGAAGTCAACCTCTCATCAACAACCCGCTCATTCACCCACCCCAGCCCACAGACTAAATCCAGCGCCCACAAAGCTTCAAAACTACTTTTACAATCGGTATATATTCTTTTTACGCCGGCAGAAGTGCATCAATTTCCACGCTGTCTCACAGACAAGCTACATACACCCAGTGTATCAGAGTACGATGGTCCAAAGGTAAGACAAGCCCCGTACTCCCCTACATAGTATGTGCAATATGTCGTGATAGCACCAAGTGTTGAGTTAAGCAAACTCAGCACCCCGGGTCGAACCGGGCGTGCGGCTCTCTGAGCCCTTTCTTTTTTTGACTTTTTTTTCGTCATGTTTTTGGCAATGCTCCCACAACATCATGTCTCCCGCCCGGCGCTGAGGCCTCTGAGCTTTTTCTTTTGCTGATGTATACGGCTCAGTGCATTTGCATACTCCCCTTCCTCCTGGGGCGTATTGCTTTATGTATGCACGACGAGGCTAAAGGGCAGGTGTCGCCGTTCTCACTACATGTATGCTGCATACGAGATTTGACATCCAGACTTGATCGGGTGACGCAAAGAACCGCCCCGGGTACTAAAATTCCGATAGGGCATATGCACTAATCTCCATTGCCGCCGGTGTTCGAGTTGTTCCGGCTCGCCCTGGAATGATGAACGTAAACAAGCGCACACATGCAAAATCAAGTTACAGCGACGCTGCACTACAGCAATATTTAAATCCGCCGCATTGCTAAATTCGAAAGCAAGATGATCGCGAGTACATTGTTCAAAGCTTCGACGAGCGCCTACGCGCTTTCAGCAACTTGATCAATAACCAGATCCCTGACATGACACTGCCGCATTTGCAGTCGGGAGACTCCAGGTAATCACAGAAATCGCTATATGCGGTAGCATCTAGTGAATCGGCGTGTGTCCTTCTTTTATCGAAGAGGCTCTATTCCCCGGGGCTTAACATCACACCACACATACACACGTCAGATGTCGTTGTATACGCAGAGCGTTGGCCTGGGTACTTCGACAACGCACCTTCTGCATCTTGCTAAATTTCTGCATAGAAATTCTGCCGCTCCGCAATGCCATGAATGGCATAAGAGCGCCGAACACGCACTCGCTCTGCAGAGGAGCGCACGGTGCAATGTGGAGTAACAATGACGGAAGTACCCTTGGTAGTCTCTTCCGACCCGATGGAGCAGGAGCGACGAAGCACGTGGGTCTTCAGCAAGGGCTTGGAACAGTTGGGATGATACTATCCGCCAGCGAAGTGGTATCTTATGGTGTCAATCTCGATCTTGCACGAGGTCTGCAATTTCTGTCTTCTTGGAACTGAGTTGATACAAGCGACGATTCACTTATTATAGCTTCCTAAGTCTTTAGCCTCAGGCCTTCGCAGCGCAGGCCTCGCAACTCCACGTAATCAAACCGCCTGCCAACTTTCAGATCTCTAATTAGTCGCAACAGCCTGCTAGAGGCGTCGACCGTATGATATAAACTTCTTACTATCTAAACATTGTATGTACAGTGTAGGTATAGCACCTTTACTGTGCACCAACTCTACTGTGTTTCGTGCAGATTCTTCCACAAGGGAAATCCTAAAAAGAAGGAAATATACAAACGAGCATCTTATTTACACAATCTGGAAGTGTCTCAGCGGGAAGTCATTCGGCTCTCCTATCCGTTCCATGAGTGCATGTACATAACAGTCTCCGACGACGGACCAATATTCCTCCTCTTCACCGTTGGACCCATTGCTGGCCACGGGCACGGTTTCAATTTGAGCGCGCCGTTGCTTCCGGAGCACAATGGGCACATTTGCGCCGGGGAACTCAACAATCACGTCCCCGACCTGGCAGTCTTCCGGCGCGATGCCAAAATCGCCCGCGAAATTGTCCGCCGCAGTAAGAAAGCAGCATCTTCCGGTGGCAGCAAATGTAATCATCTCGCTCATGCTGGAATGTCCCCTACCCAGTGATGCATTCAGGTCAGAATCACTGGTTGGTCGCAGTGACCAACCCTGAGACCCAGACGCCAAGGGAAAGGTTCCACAGACAGCTCCAGCGGTGAGGACTGCTGTAAACACGGAGGTCGAAAGGACGGGCCCCATGAACACATGTCTAGATATCATGAAGAGTTCGTAGCTCTGCGCGATCCATTGGAACCGTTTATCAGGGAACCACGAGTTGTAGGCATCTCCTTTGAGTCCGATACTTGCAATAGCTTTGCCGCGCAAATGGACGACGTCATTGCGTTTCCGGAAACTTGAATCGGTCGAATCCTTACTAATCGCCGCGAAGTACTTGTTAGCCACCAGTGGGAGATAGATTGGTCGAAGGCGCCAGTCGGGAACCCAGCTCGGCAGAGGATTATCCTGGGGCAGAACGTCCTCGCCTTGGGGAAGGTTGCTACAGCGGAATGAACCACTGTAGCTAAGGAAATCAGGATCTTTCTCCAGCTCACGTTCAGCCATGCGGTAATATAGCTCTTTCGTTGCAAGACGGTACGAAGTTTCGATTGGATCATCGCACATTCCGTTAAAAGCGTATAATCTGTCGCGATCGTCGATGCACTGCGCGTTGTGAAGCATGGCAAGTAGCTTCGGAAGGCGCCACTTCCTATCTGGGTCCTTTGACTTTTGAGTTCTCAGCGACTGGATCATATCGAGTTGCCACAGTGACGCGCAAATGTCCGCCATGTTGAGACTCCCCTCTGTGACGGACATGCGAGACCTGTAATCTCGAAAGGTGAGGCGGAGGACACAGAGGAGGTCCAGGAAGTTCATCTCTTGGGCACCACAGATCACGGTAAGGTTTGCGGCCAGCACGGCTTCTTGTATGACCCATCGGCGGCGAAACCATGCCTGGCCAATAAATGCTTCGAAATAGTCTTTGTCGCTATCCCACCATGGTGGAGATGTCAAAGTACTCATTTCGCTAACGGGTCTAAGCCAGATGATAACTCTCTCCGCGTATTCGTATGTCTCGCCCATATGCCTCACTTGGACTTCCTTCTCAGAGATGCCACGTTGGTTGATACAGACGGCGTCAATCCAGAGATACCTGACACTCGACGAATGTCGTAGAGAATGGAGCATGGTGACTACATTTCGTCTGACTCTTAGGTACGAACGCTCGTCACCTTGGCCGACCCGAATCGCTTCGGTTTGTGTATCTGTGCCCCAAGCATATGAAACGGCTTCATAACGGACAAAAGCCCTTTTCTGGCGGCTAGAGGGATTATGTGTATCCTCCTGGCCAGAATGGGACTTGCTGTGGCCATTCAGGGCATCCAGGCGCGGGTGTAAAAAGTGCTTGAGGTCCAAAACGAGTGGAGCGTCTCGATCGTTAGATGGATCTAGCACGAGGATGCGAATTTCGTCCCTTCCAAGTGGTCGATACTCGTAAGTGGGTGCTGCTTCTTCCAACATTGTCGCGCAGCCTGAGGCTGAGCCAGTCCTAGTCTTGTGGTGGTTATAATCTGAATCGCGGACGCGGATGGATTTCCTACTGATGCGAAAGGTGGCCGAAGCGTTGGTCTAAAGTTCGATCGAATACAAGTAGATGTCAGAACATGTAGTTGTGATGGCGGTGCTGAGAGCACGAGTTGACGAAGGTGGGTGGGGTTTTGCGTTGAACTGCAGCCTGGCTGGCTCTCTCGGCTGTGCCTTCTGCATATGATCCCTAAGGTTTCCAGCCGTACTGTTTACAAAGTTTGCAACATTCCCTGCCAACAACTGCCGCTGACGATACATGTTTTGAATTTCCTGCACTGGCTGCAGGGAGAATTACAACTAAGCAGTACGACTGTCTTCAAAGCCGCAAGGAAACGGACGAGGCTGTCTGACTAGAACCGAGGTCAGACGCATTCTGAACCACAGCTTAGAAGTGTTGAATTATAAGTTGGAGGTTAATAACATGACTAGCCTACAAAGGCGACGAGACCGTCACGTCCTTGGACCGGCTAGCAAGACTCCAACCCAATGTGGAACACCCCTACCCACCCATCCGCTCCTCCGCCAACCACGCACTAGCCAAATCCACAACCGCCATCCTCACTACGCGCCTCCACGTTCTCCTCTCCTCCGTCCTCCTCTCCGCCCGCTCTTCTCTCCTCCTCTCCCGTCTCTCCGCCCGTCGCCGCTCCGCCCGGTACCGAGCCACTGCTTCCTGGAGCGCCAGGATCTCGGGCGCCTCTTCGCCCGGACGCTGCTGCTGCTGCCGCTGGTGCTGCAGGAAGGGGTTGGCGGCGAAAGGGTTGTGGGTGCTGCTGCTGGTGGGCGTGCTGCCGGAGCCACTGGTGTTGCCGCTGGTGGACATTGCTTATGAGTGCGGTGGCTGCTTGGGTGTTGTCACCGACAGTGTCTGAATTGCGAAGGTGGACAGTACCGCTCGAGAATATAGGGCGGTGAGGGGACAGGTCAATAGCAGCGACTGACTCACGTGGGTTGACTGGCCATTCACCTTAGGCGGTCAAGCCAATACAAAACAACATGACATCACAAGCATAAGGCACCAAATGCCCACGAGAAGTCTCAGTACAGATATTCTCCTATGAAAGGAAAGCTATCCACTAGGCCCACCACAGGATATATCAGACAATCCCGACAGCTCAAAAGGGATAACCGGCATTCGACCCGACCTCCCGAGAGGAAAGGACAGGAAGAGTCCAGACTTCAATGCCATATGCCGGCTCCATCGACACTTCGCACGCTATGCATCCATCATCCATACTCCATCGCTCATTGTACCGCTCATGAAAGAAACGTGGTATCGCGCGTCAAATCTACATGACCATGCCCTAAAAACTCCATTGTCGCTCATGCTGGTCGTAAGTGTTCGATTGGGGGGGATTTCGCGCGTCTAGTTGTGCGTCTTGACTTTGGAGAGCTTGGCGAGAACGCTAAGCAGACCTGTATAAGTATTAGTACGTGTTAAGAGAGCAAGTGAGACGGCAATGTAACGTACCAGTCGGGCCGTTAGGCAAGGTGGAAAAGGCGAGTGAATTGCGATCACCGACCGTGACGGACTGCACGTTACGGATGATCCAATCCTCCTTCATGTGCTTTGCCCACTTGAAGATTGTCTCATCATCGCGGTCATTGCCGGCAACCAAGAGGAACTCCGGACGATCAGACTCGGGGTACTTATCGAGGATGTGTTGCGCGGCAGTAGCCTTGTCATAGTCAGAGGGCTCGATGATGACCGAGTCCTTCGTGGGGATTGCTCGCACGCGCTGCTGCTCCGAGGCGTCATTGATGTGGTTGGCACACTCGCCAGCCTGGCGGCTCGCGGTCGCAGCGTCCTTGTCGTTGGCCGACTCATAGTGGAAGACAAGCGAGCATTGACGCTCTTCAATCCAACTACCCTCTACACGCTCAAGGTAGTACTGAAGAATCTGCGTAATGGCCGCCATCCACTTCTCGGTCTTTGCCTTGTCCGGAAATTGCACCCACTCTGTGCCAACACCGGGTTCACGAAGGAAGCAACCGTTCTCAGCGATGAGACCAACGCTAGGAATACGATCGAAGAGCAACTCCAGCTCCGCCTTCGGGCGACCGCTCATGACGTAGACCGCGTTCTTGTTGTCGGCCACAAGTTCTCCCAGAACATTAGTGACTTTGTCAGTGTTAGTGATGACGGTCTTCTTTACTGCTCCGTAGGAGGCGAGGGTGCCTTCGTAGTCGAGAATGAACAGCCGCTTCCAAGACGCCTCGTAAGCCTGGATCAGGGATTGGATTGACAACCGAGGGATTGACATTGTGTCGCGGCGGAATTGCTCGTCAAATACTTTGGACAGCTGCTCGGAGAGATTTCTCATCCAGAATTCGCCAGTGTGATAAAGGACCTGGTCGCGCATTTTGGTGTAGCGACGCTCCTTCTCCTCGTCGCTCATCTCCAAGGACACCTTGAAGGCCCGCGCGATACCGGCATAGTTCCAAGGATTCACAGCAAGCTCTGAGCCGTCGAAG
>Ga0247803_1001636_pt1 | contig 11645 bp, 9 predicted proteins | sample UWRJL014104B1_FD_180928 | JGI IMG/M metagenome (GOLD analysis project Ga0247803, IMG submission 180928) | Plant litter microbial communities from Arlington Agricultural Research Station in Wisconsin, United States - UWRJ-L014-104B-1 | ecosystem: Environmental > Terrestrial > Plant litter >...
GAATGCTAAGTTTGGCGACAACGCTGTTGCCTGGGACGGAAAAGACGGCTTGGGCAATGTTGTCAAATCGGGGACTAAAATGTCGATCAGTGCTGTATACCAGCGTGGACGATTTAACATTCCGATCTATGACGCTGAGATTAATGCAAATGGTTTTAATATTGAAACGATAGCACCGATCAGTCTTCCAAATAACAGGTTATACTGGGATGATAGTGCGTTAAAAAATGTAGGAACTGGAAACTGCAACACGAGCAACGCGCAAAACAATTTTACGGGTGCCGGTTTAAACCGGACACTTCTTGGTTCGCTTTCGCCTGCACATGCATGGAACGGCGATGGCAATTTGAAGTTAACGCTGCCCGCTCCGTCTGTGGGTAATAATGATGAGAATGGTTTTCAGTGTGACGATTTCGGGAATGTGCGTGTGATTAATTCCTGGGGATGGGCACTGCAATCTTCATCTTCGTCCACCACGCTGACTTTTGGCTGTTTTACAATCGGTGGAAATGTTTTTCATGATGCGAATGGTTTGAAAAATAATCTTGTAAATCAGACAGAAACTGGTTCAGGAACAAACGTTTCTGGTGCTTTGAACGCTATTCTGGTGGGTACAGATGGTAAGGTTGTGGCTACAGTTCCTGTAAATGCGAATGGAAGTTATTCCTTCAATAATGTTATTGGTTACACTTTTAACGTGATACTGAGCACAACTGCCGGCGTTGTTGGGCAGCTTGCTCCAGGCCCGTCTTTGCCGTCAGGCTGGGCAAATGCGGGAGAACAAATTGGCATTACCACGGGCGAGGGAGTTGACAAGGTCACGGATGGCAATATAGAAATCACTGTTACGGGTAATATCACAAATATAAATTTTGGAATTCAACAGCCACCCGTGGCAGACCCCAAAACGTACTTTGCAGATAATAGTTTGTTCTTCTCTAATCCGGAAGGTTTTCCATCAATTCCAGGATATCAGGCCGTTGCGGCTTCTGCTTTGGATGGTGGTTATCCTACAAAAGGCTCTTTATCAGGAAGCGATATTGAAGATTGTGCAAAAGCCGGGAGCTGCAATGCGTCAAAATCATTCACTATTGAAACCTTAAAGACAAACACAAAGGTTTATTATGATTATGGTTCAGGCCCGGTTGAAATTACTGCCGGAACATCAATTCCTGATTTTGACGTAACCAAGTTGTATATATACGGACAAACAGGATCGGGTGCTGGTGGCAATCCATTCGGATTCACTTATTCGATGACGGACGAAGCAGGATTAAAGAGTCAGGCAACTACCTACGATATTAGTACAAACGGACCTTTGCCGGTCACGCTCATATCTTTTGAAGTGAAATCTGCCGAACAAACTGCTCAGCTTTACTGGGCTACCAGCGAAGAAACGAATAGTGATCGATTTGAAGTTCAACGCAGTATGGACGGTAAAACCTGGTCTGCTATCGGGGAAGTTGACGCGGTAGGGGAAAGCAAAGTTAATCGCGAATATTCCTATACCGACAAAATGCCTGGGAGGGGAGAAAATCTCTACCGTCTGAAAATGATTGACCTTGATGGAACATTTGCTTACAGCCGAATTAATAAAGCAAATTTTGAATTTGGATTTGAAACAGCTATTTATCCAAATCCGGTGAGCGAACAATTACATTTAAAAGTATCAGATTGGTCGCAGGTAAAAAGTATTGAAATCTTTGACCTTAAAGGGAACAAAGTATATTTTTCAGGAACAACGGTATCTGACACAGTAAATGTTCAAAATTTGAATCCGGGGGTATACTTGGTTCAAATTACATTGAAAGATGCTGCAATAGAAAAGCATAAGATCATTCACATAAGATAACCAATCCTTAGGTATCTTGTCAACAGCTTCTCAATTTGGGGAGCTGTTTCTATTTTTTGGCCAGTTATTTCGCCTTTTGATAGCTGTCGGCTTGAGATCGTCCGACTGGAAAATCGCTGACTATTTAAAAGGTTCAATGAAATACGGCGATCGGCACTTACAACATGGAATTTCTATGTGGCATCTAGAGCCGGGAATTTGTATAGGGCAAGTCAGAGCAGTTTTGAGGAGATCAAACAAATAACTATCTTTTTCATGAAAACCGCCTTTTTTATATTTGCAAATTCCTTTTTCTAAATTCCTAAGAATGAAAAAATCAGTTTTAGTTTTTCTTTGTTTATTAAGTTTCTCGTTGAACATTTCAGCACAAACGAAGGAACGCCCGAATATTATCTTTATATTTTCTGATGATCACGCTTATCAGGCGATCGGGGCATATGGAAACAAACTCGCCAAGACTCCGAACATTGACAGGATTGCGAGAGAGGGGGCTTTGTTGAAAAATAATCTTGTCACAAATTCTATTTGCGGGCCGAGCCGTGCGACATTGTTAACCGGAAAATACAGCCATATCAATGGTTACAGAAATAACGACCGGACTAAATTTGATATTACCCAGCAGCTGTTTCCGGATTTGTTGCAAAAAGGCGGATATCAGACCGCATGGATCGGAAAGCTGCATTTAAATAGTCTTCCAACTGGATTTGATTATTGGAATATTCTGCCGGGGCAAGGGATTTACTACAACCCGCAGTTTATTACAGCGCCCAATGATACGATCAGAAAACAGGGATATGTGGCTGATATTATCACAGAAAGTTCTTTGGACTGGATCAACAAACGGGATGAGAAAAAACCCTTTTTTCTTGTGGTAGGGCAGAAATCTGTTCACCGCGAATGGCATCCGGATTTGCAGGATTTAGGTGCTTACGATGATATAGATTTTCCACTGCCGGAAACATTTTATGATGATTATGCGGGCAGAGCGGCAGCGAAAGATCAGGATATGAGCATTGAGAAAACGATGCGATTGAATGAGGATCTGAAAGTGCATCTGGATTATGACAAAGTGCCGGGTTACAAATTTTTCCCGGATGAAAAGAAAAAAATTTTTAAGGATTACTACGATAAGATCACCAAAGAATTTGATAATAAAAAACTAACCGGAAAAGCGCTTACCGAGTGGAAATATCAACGTTATATCAAAGATTATCTGGCAACCGCAAACGGTCTTGATCGCAACATCGGGAAAATTTTAGATTATCTGGACAAAACGGGATTATCAAAAAATACCGTAGTGATCTATGCGTCGGACCAGGGATTTTATATGGGAGAACATGGCTGGTTTGACAAACGTTTTATTTATGAAGAATCGTTGAAAACGCCGTTTGTAATTCGGTATCCGGGTGTGGTCAAACCAGGGACGACGGTAGACAAATTGATTTCAAATATAGACTGGGCACCGACCGTGCTGGATCTGGCGGGCGCGCAAATCCCGGCGGAAATTCAGGGGAAATCATTCCTGCCATTGCTGGATAAAAATGCCAGAGCAAATACTTCATGGCGCGATGCTGCTTATTATCATTATTACGAATTTCCTGAACCACACCACGTTTACCCGCATTTTGGAGTAAGGACGAAGCGGTACAAGCTGGTCAGATTTTATGGCGGGATCGATACCTGGGAATTATTCGATCTCGAAAAAGATCCGCGTGAACTTAAAAATGTATATGCAGATAAATCAAATGCAGCGATTGTGAAAAGTCTTAAGGCACAGCTTAAAACACTTATTGTTCAGTACAAAGACGACGAAGCATTGAAAACTTTTAACGACGGGAAGTAGTTTTGTTGCGACTTACAATTCTTTCTTGAAATAAATACAAAAGGATCCGGTCATAATGGCCGGATCCTTTTCTGTGTTGTAGTGGTACTAATTCCTTGTGAAGATCTGATTTGAGCTGTGCAAAAAAACTGGTTGCCCGTGATTCTTAAACTTCATTGATATGGCTTATAATTAGCACTTGCCGGATAAGGAAGGCGTTTCCCTGATTTGATAGAGATATTTTCTTCCCTGGGCTATTTTCTCTGCAAAACCAAGTTCGACGAGCCAGTTAAGAGAATTATAAACGGAAGCAATGCTGATATCCAGACGTTTCTCTTTTATTTGAATCCACAGCGTTTCTGCGGTAACTTCGTTTTTGTGCGTTTTTAAATACTTTGCAACAAGTAGTTTTTTATGAGCTGTTCTAAGATTATTATCAGTGAAGTAATGTGTGATTTGATCTTCAATATTCATAATAACTAAATTTAATTCATTGATGTATAGCAACCTGACCTGTAAACATTTGGAAAATTATAATACAATCAAATCCAATATCAGTCGGTTTGAAGACCTGCGATCGATTAATCAACTGATTTTAAAAAGCGGGTAACAGGCTAACCCTGAGTCTGAAGAGAAATTTTTGCCTTCTTCTCCTTTTTCGGTTTGCCCCATTTACTTCGTCCCCACCAGACATAGGCGCCTGTCAAAGGCAAAGTAGCGCAGATAAGGCTGGCGATGAAATAAAGTATTTTGGTGGTGATGCCTCCGATGGCACCCACATGTATGGCGTAATTTGCTCTCCGGATCCAGTCTGCCAGGTTTAATTTATCGATATGAACCTGAGTAGAAGGTAGTTCAGCGAGCGTGTACTGGTCCAGATTGACGTATCGCCACGATCCGTTATACATATCTGTGCAAAGCTCGATAGGTTCAGATGGTTTGTTGGGAAACGACACGATGATGGCATCTTTATTTAAGGTGCCGATTTGTGTGATACCGCGCTGAAACGCAATATCGACATTGCGCATGCCGATGTCCGGGACTATTTTGGTCGTATCAGAGCTTGCGTTGATGTAAGGTGCGGGAGAATTACCACCCGAAGTGAGCCAGTAAATACTTTTAGAAATCCAGGCAAACCCCATGGTAAGGCCTGTTATTGTGATGACAAGCGCGACAATCAGAGAATAAAAGCCAAGAACGTTATGGAGATCATAATTGATTCTTTTGAATTTTGCGCTCCATTTAATTTTAAAACTTTTATCCCGGTTCGATTTATTCCATTTTTTTGGCCACCATAATACTAGTCCGGAAATAAGAAGGACAAAAAAAATCAGTGTTGCATACTCGACAATTTCTGCACCAATGTTCAATTCTCCGCGTTTTGCTTCAACCCAAAGCGCAGTATGGCCATCGAGAATAAAATGGAAAAAATCCTCTTCATTGACAATTCCAACAATGGAAGCATTATAGGGATTTACGTAAATCGCCGAATCTGAATTCATGCTTAGTTTGGCAGTTTTGCCATGCCCGTAATACCATATCCCGGATATTTCTTTTCCAGGAAATGCAGGAGCAACCTTTTCTTTAATGACCGAAGGAAGCAAATAAGGGGCATTTTCAGGCCTTTCTGCATGCAACCAGGGTTGGGTGAGCGATTTAAATTCCTGCTCAAAGACTAATATACAGCCAGTTAGGGCAACGATAAAAACAATGATACCGGATGCAAGCCCCAGCCATAAATGTAGCCAGGCGTTTATTTTTTTCAATATTGTCATGGAGCAGCTGATTTTCAACCTGTCTGCCTTACCGGACAGACAGGTTGTTTCTTTATTGCTTTAAGCTTATCTCATTTTGTCCAGACGAAGGACCCAGTCATATCCGCCAACCAGTTCTAATCCTGTTTTTACTGTTTGGGCCGCGATATCATAGATGTACACATAGTCTTTGCCGGTTTCAGCATTCGTGATCATGAAAACTTTTCCATCTTCCACAATGATATTCTGGATATAGGCATCACCGTCAGCGGGAATTTCAGTCAGTTTTCTCGTGATTTTTCCAGTTTCAAGATCCATTACAGCAAATGCATAAATGTGGGTCGAGCCTGTGATAGCCGGATCGATGTATTTAAGAATTGCTTTTGTTCCACCAATATACCACAAACCAACACCCTCGTAACCTAATGTAGACTGATTTACAGTGTAACTTGCGTCCAATTCCGTTGTTCCTTTTTTGATTCTGTAAATGGCTGATTTTCTTCCTGATATGCTGCTCCATTCTACATTTGTTGAGAAATATGTATTTCCGCTTTCGTCAACAAACGAAGATGATAACCACAATTTATTTGTTCCTGGTCCGGCAGAAGTAGTGCTTTCTAGCGTTTTCTCATATTTCAATGTTGCATAATCTACCACACCGATATAAGTTTTGTTCTGCCATGGATTAGGCCAGTCGCCGTTGTATCCAAATTGGAAAAATACTTTCCCGTTTGTAAACTCAATGTTGCCAAGATTGAAGTAATTATACCCCGTAGGAATTGACGGTGCATCCAAAACTCCATTAGTCATTTTCAGCGTTTCGATATCTACAACCGAGTAATGCACCTTATTTTGATCGCCGTTTGTGCCGATAAGGAAAAGCGTATTGTCATTGATCCAGGTAAATCCTGAAACGTCGGCCATATGCGTGTATGGAACCTCCAGAACTGTGTTGTAAAGTTCTTTTTCGTATTTGAACTTAGAAAAACGTCCGCTAGTGGTGTTGTAGTAGTAGTAATAACCTCCTTTTGTAATAATTCCATAAGCCGACTTGCCAGTTACTTCTGCGCCATGGCCTGTAAGGTTAACAGAGCCTTCGGTCAGAGAGTTAGTTCCCAAAACATACTGTGTCGTATTCGGCCAGCTACCGATTTGAAGCCAAACGGTATATTTTTCCTGTGTTTCCTCCACCGGAGTCACAGTTTCGTCGTTATCGTCACTGCCAGAGCAGGAATTCATTATAGAAACAATTGCCACCGCAATCAGAAAAGTGTAGAGTCTGAAATTTTTAAACATGGTTGTATTATGGATAATTATATATGATAGTTAAAATAAAGATGTTCGGGCTATCGTAAGAAATACCGCAGTTTTACAGAAAATGCACGTCCGGGCTTTTGCAAACGAAAGTTGTCAAATGCGAGATTGTTTGTGAAATTCCTGCATTCAATCGAAACATTGTAGCGCCCGTTGTTCCATGAATTTGATACGGAAGCATTATGTATATATTGATCCGGAATGGTACTTTTTCCAGCTTTGTTTCCATAAGCCTCCCAGGTCAGATAAAACCAGTGGACATACTGTGTGCTGAGATTGAGCTGCATTCTGGATGCTTTCCCGAGGATATTATTTTTCCCAATACTAAAATCACCGTTTGCGAAAAGCCATGGCTGATTTGGTATTTTATTTAGATAAGTAGCTTCCGGAGTTCCACTGGTTGTTCCTACCGGATACTTGGTATTGTTGATCGCGTTTTGATAACTTACATTGGCGTTGAAATACAGAAGATCGCCGTAGTTGTATTTTAAATCTCCTTCAAGCCCGGTGACTTTTACCTTCGAGGTGTTTTCGTAACGGCTCACACTAGCATTTGACTTGTAAACCACTGCGTAGATGAAGTCGTTAGCATTGCGGTAAAACCAGGAACCTTCAACAAATAATTTATGCTTGTCAATAGTGATGCCATAATAAGCGCCAATGTTCAGATTCTGGCTTGATTCCGGTTTAAGATCAAGATTTGCGATCACAGTATAGCCATTGCCAAACATTTCGCCGACTTCCTGCAAACGATATGCTTTTTCAAAAGACGCTTTCACGCCCAGATCTGGCAGGATTCTAAAACGGCTTGCAATTCCATAGCCAGTATACGTCTGCGAGTCGTTTGCTTTTGAATATTCACCGGAAGCCGTGACCAGTCTTGATTGCTGAATGTTGATATTATACAACTTGCCAAAAAGCGTATTGGTTAACCGGTCATTTAAAAGATTTTGCTGGTAAGCTCCGCCAACAATATTTTTGGCAAGAATTCCCGGAATGTCGGCCCGGTCGGTGATCAGCTCGTCATAACTTTCATTTTTAAGATGATCAAAGGTGTAGTTTAAATTGAAAGAATGGATTTTTGATAAAGTATATCCAAGATTTGCACGTACAAAAGTTCTCGGGCGATTAATATTAGTAACGGCTTTCGATCCGTTTATTTCGGCCAGACTTGTTTTAACGCGCGATCCATCCCAATAATATTTGTAGCTGGATGTATCTGTAACAACATAATTATCGACCGATCTTGATGCAAAAACATTAGCATTTAAGCCTTTAACAAACAGATTGTCTTTGCGATAACGCGCTGAAGCATTATAAGCGTGGCCATTTTTCGTGACAGCCCCATATACAACATCCTGTCTCGTACCGGTTTGGATATCCTGTTCAGTACCGGAATAAGAAAGGCCTACGAAAAATACGTCAGCCCATTTTTTATTAACTACACCGAGCTCAATCTGCCCCATCGCCGATTGGTACTGGTCGTGAAAACGTCTGAAATCTTTATTTACATATTTGTACTGCGCCTCATCCCAGATCTCCATACCACGCATGATATAGTTGTTATCGGAATAATTTGCAAATGCACTTGCTTTGATAATCAGTCCATTTGCTGTGCTATATTGTCCGTTTAAGGCGAGGCGGTGTGTATTGAAAGACCCGACACTATAACTTGCGTCCAGATAATTATTTACATTTTGGTTAGTGACAATATTTACGGCACCGCCAAGCGCATCAGATCCCAGACTGACCGGTACAACACCTTTATAAACTTCCATCCGTTCAGCAAGGTTTACCGGAATATTATTCAGCGACATCGTGCTTCCCATCAATTCAAGAGGTACGCCGTCGATAAAAAATTTCACAGCTTTTCCTGAAAGTCCGTTGATGGAAAAGTTGAAGTCAGACCCCATTCCGCCTTCTTCACGGACCCGGACTCCGGCAGTTTTGTTCAATACCTGGTTCAGATCCGCTGTTGTATTAGCGAACCTTTTCGTTTCAATTGCATTAACTGTGAAGGCCTGTTCTTTAATTTCCTGCGTTTCGTTTTTGCCATGAACCGTAAGTTCATCCATATTCTGGGTATCGCTTTTCAGTAAAAAGTCGATCGTATGGCCCTGACCTTTTCTTATATTCACCGTTTTTGTCTGAGTGATCTGTCCGACAGAAGAAACGGTAAGTGTGTAAGTTCCCGTTTTCGAAACATTTAATTTATAAAAACCTTCTACATCTGTTACAGAACCAATGGAAGTGCCTTTAATAATAACGTTTACGCCAGGAAGTGAACCGCCGTCTTCGGATTGTATCGTTCCCGAAATCGTTATCGATGTCTGCGACCAGGCTGCCGAGCCCGCCACGACCAAACCTGTAAAAAAAAGAGTAAGTAAAAACCTGCCTGGATACATTGGATTAAGTGATAAATATGCGTTATGCAAGGATGGCCTGGAAAACGGTCTCACCTTTTCTGTTGAGAAGTAGCACAATTGAAGCTTTCCCGAAGGTGCCCCCTGAGAAAATTTTATTTTTTTTAAAGACCGGATGATTAGTCATAAAGTCTCGCTTGTTTAACCCTAAATAAAATTACTGCCTGACCCGGAATCTTGAATCCGAATCAGGCAGTTATGTTTTTATCAGCAGTATTTAAAACCTATCTATTAAGGGATGTCGTCATACAGTTTCTCGATCCTGAGAATATAATCGATATCATCTTTAACTTGTAACCCTTTGGTCAACGTTTCATCCTTCGGGTTATATATCCAGATATAATTTCCGCTTTCCGAATTAATTGATAAATAAACGATTCCATTTTCAAGCAGGACGCATTGACGCGAAGTGCCCTTATCCAAAGGAAGGTCAAGTTTTTTTGAAGTTTTTTTAGCCAGATCCAGTACATAAAATTCAATGTGAGGAACTTTGTAATGATCTTCGAAGCCTGTAAACAAGTCTTTTCTTTCGCTGCGTAGGATCGCCTTCCCGTTGCCGATATCCCAAAGACCATAGCCATGATTTTTTATCGATTCAGAAATGTTCCAGTAAAAGGTACTATCCAGCTTGTCTTCATCTTTTTTAATTCTGTACAGCGAAGTAGGTTTTTCTGGCCTGTTGCCAAGAGCAATTCCCGGACAAGCCAGAAAATAAAAATCTCCGTTCTGATCTGTAAACGTATTAGGCTGCGCTGTATTTGCGCCACCCGGATAAGCAGACCGGGCGTCCTTTATTGTTTTGATCACTTTCAGGCCGGGGTAAGTTAGGACATCTACGTAAACAGTGTCGGCCGTGGTAAAATCTCGGGCAGTAATTGCGTGATAGGTGTAACCTAGGAAAAATTTGTCTTTTCGAAGCATTGAAAAGCCTACCGACATAGAATTAAATGGAGACTTTGGCAGTGCTACGGGAATATTTCCTGTTTCTGCTTTCATCGTTTTCACGTTCACACGCGCATACTCAAGCCTGGAAAGCTTTCGATCAAACGATACTAAAAATAGTGAATCAGGATGAACCCATTGATAATTATCAAAATAACTCATTTCGGTGAGAAAAACAGAATCAACCGGGGTATAGCGGTTATTTTGAACTGCATATTTTAAAAAATAATTGGTTTTTCTTTCCAGCCGGTAATAGAATCCATCCCGCACGATCAGGTCATACCAGATTTGTTTGGGATATGTACGCACACCGTTTTTTACAGGATCGAGTTTTCCGGAAGATAAATCGTTTACCTGGCTTATGTGTTCCTTGTAGTCGTCAGCCATCGTGTAAATACTATACTTATGACGTTCGTCTGACCGTTTTTCAGAACAGCCGAAAAGAAAAATTAAACCTGGAAGAATTATGAGTTTTAACGTAATCAGGTTGCCTCGGGCATGCATCGTATTTAAGAGATTTCAAATATTAAACTGATCCATAATCTGCCGTTTAACCATCGGCGGAAGGCCCATCAGTAGTTTTTCGTCCATTACAATTAATTCGTTGTCCTTCTTGTTTCCAAAATTAAGTGCAATGTAAGTTTCACCTTTTTTAAAATTCATCTTCCCGGTATTTGACTTCGTGTTGTCGCAAACGTCATTGAATGACAGCAAAATATCCTTTTTAGGGCTAATCAGTATCGCTCCGCAGAAATCGATCAGGCCGCTTTCGGAGTTAATGCTGGCATTGCTTTCCGGAGCTAAGGAAATAGTATAATCTGACGAATGAATTTCTTTATTGGTTGAGACAGGAATATTTGCCGAGCTTAAAACAGCTTTTTTGTTGTGCGGTTTAAATTCAAAAATGGAAACTGTCAGCAAAATTACGATGCTTGCGGCAGCTGCAAAATAGAGCCAGCCCTGACGGGAGTTGACGATCTTATGATTGGCAGAAGGCAACGACGAAGAGATCTCATCCCACATTTCAGCTTTAACCTTTTCTTTATTCAGATTTTCCGGCAGCGCAGTTTCAAATTCAGAATCATCGTCAAGAAGCCAATTTTCAACCATAGCAGACTCTTCCGGGGAGCATTTTCCCGAATGGTATTTTTCAATAAGCTCTTTACTAACCTCCATGAAAGCCCCTTTTTAATATCCAGAAGTACTTTTCAGTAAAAGTAGCATATCTGATCGTTTTACGAAGCCGTCACGAAAGAAAATCAACAGGAATATTCAGTAAGGTTGGATTTTAGCGAAGTTACCGCTTTGGAAATATGGTATTCCACAGCTCTCTCGGAGATGAGAAGATCTGAGGCGATTTCTCTGTTGGAGAGTCCTTGTTCCCGGCTCATTTTGAAAACCCGGCGGCACTGGGAAGGAAGATTTTCAATTAGTGCGGTGATGCGTTCCGAAAGAGTGCTGACCATCACTTCATTTTCAGTATAGTTTAAGGAAACAGATTGGCTGGCAATGATATTTTCAAGATGCTGCTCTCTGAT
>Ga0247803_1001638_pt1 | contig 11636 bp, 8 predicted proteins | sample UWRJL014104B1_FD_180928 | JGI IMG/M metagenome (GOLD analysis project Ga0247803, IMG submission 180928) | Plant litter microbial communities from Arlington Agricultural Research Station in Wisconsin, United States - UWRJ-L014-104B-1 | ecosystem: Environmental > Terrestrial > Plant litter >...
CTGCGATATTTCGGCTCCTTCACGATTATATCCATAAAACGGCATCGTAAAATCCTGAAAATATTGAGGCCGTTTTGTAGCAGTGCCTTCACGTATTTCATCGAAAACAGATAAAGGAATGCCATCCGGATTCTCTTCGGTTTGTACCATGATCGGCGTAACCGCACTGATGAGCACCGCTTTTGCCACACGGCCTTGTCCATATTTCGCAACGTAACGGATCACTTCACCGCCACCCGTTGAGTGGCCAATGTGAATGGCATCTTTCAAATCCAGCGCGGCTGTAAGTTCCGCAACGTCTGCTGCGTAAGTGTCCATATCATGTCCAATGGCCGTTTGGCTGGATCTTCCGTGCCCTCTGCGATCATGGGCAATGACCCTGTATCCCAGTTCAAGGAAAAACATCATTTGCCCATCCCAATCGTCGCCGGATAGAGGCCAGCCATGGTGAAAAACAAGCGGTTGTCCGGTTCCCCAGTCTTTGTAATAAATTTCAGTTCCGTCTTTTACAGTGATCGTAGCCATATTTTTGTGTTAATGGTTGTGAGTTAAGTTTTGGGAAGTTACTTTTTTTTGAGGGAAACGCCAACATACCCTCGTCTGACACCTGTTATAGGAACAAGTAACGATGGAAAAATTGTATGTAATAAATAAATCATAAAGCGACTGTTATTAGTCGCTTTATGATTTGGTCACCTAATTAGTCATAGTAACCCGCTTTGAAAGCTAATTTAGTTTTGGAATTGCAAATAATAGCTACCCCATCTTTTGTGCTACCATTAATTGCTAGCCCATCTGCAACAATATCCTCTATTCCCAGGATAACTCTGAGCAATGGGAGGCCTGTTATTTCAATAAGTTCATTCTGTTCAACACTGCTTGTTCCGCTATTAGCTAAACACTGCAAAATTAGCTTTTTGTCCATACGCCTCTATCTATTTTAGTTTAGGTAAAGGTAACGATATAGTATATACGATGCAAATTTATTTAATATTTAAATAAATTTGCATTATGTAGGGTCTAGGCGATCGCTTATACTCTTCGGTAAATGCTTAATTTGCTGGCTGTGGTGGAGCCCCCTCCAAAAAAAATCCTTCACAATTCCATAACACCTGCTTCTCATTCCCGTAACACCTGAAAAATACCTTTGCGGCTTCATTTGGCCGGTAGTGATTTGTGCTGTCGATGGTTGTTTGAAGGGACTCTTGTTATTGTTTAACTTAAAAAGGGATTATGAAAAAACTACTATTATCTGCTGCGGTTGTAGCTGGACTGTTGGTTTTGTCGGAGGCGCGTTCAGAGGCGGGCGTTGATGGAAACCATCACGTCAAAAGGAGTGGGAATAAGCTGTATTTCAGAGCGATTACGGTATCTGGTAAGGTGTTGGATGATACGGGTCTGCCGTTGTTGGGTGTTACTGTTTTAGAAAAGGGAAATAATAAGGGAACGGTGACGGATGTGGATGGCAATTTTACGCTGGAAACAAATGTTGGAACGACGCTCGTGTTTTCATTTGTTGGTTTTACGGCGCAGGAAGTGGTTGTATCCGGCTCTGGTCCATTGACGGTGAGCATGAAACAGGACGCCATGATGCTGAACGAATTCGTGGCGGTAGGTTACCAAACGATGCGCAAAAGCGATCTGACAGGAGCGATTTCCAGTGTGAAAGCGAAGGAACTGAACTTGTCGACACCTACAATCGGGCAGGCGCTTGTTGGAAAAGTGGCCGGCGTGCAGATTTCTCAGGTGAGCGGTGCGCCTTACGTGGGCACGAAAATCCGTGTGAGAGGAGTCGGTTCTGTCAATGCAGGTTCGGACCCTTTGTACGTGGTGGATGGTTATCCTGCCGGAACAGATATTTTTATCAATCCAAATGATATCGAATCCATTGATATTCTGAAAGATGCGGCTTCTGCGGCCATTTATGGTTCACGTGCTGCGGGTGGTGTGGTATTGATTACAACCAAACGTGGAAAAGAAGGAAAAGGCAAGCTGGAATATGATTATCAGTTTGGTATTCACCAGTTAAGCAAAAAAGTGGACATGCTTAATTCGTCTGAGTTCGCTCAGCTGATGATTGACGGAAGGAACAATTCCTATCGTGATCTGATGGTAAATGGCGGGAAAACCTGGACAGACGCGAATTATTCGGATGACAATGCAACGCGAATCAAAAATGTAGGAAATGCCGGAACGGTAAGTATCCCGACGGATCTGTATGATTTTGCGAACCAGAAAATGATCACGCCGAAATATGATACCGACTGGCAGGATGAACTTTACAGAAATGCACCGGTAAACCGTCACAATATTACTTTCAGCGGCGGGCAAAAAGGCTTGCGTTATGCCATCAGCGGGGGGCATTTGAACCAGCAGGGGATTATTCTCAGCACCAAACAGGAGAGAACAAACTTCCGCGCAAACATTGATGCCGACGTCAATAAAAAGCTGAAAGTGGGTGCCAATCTTTCGTTCACTTCCAACACGAACCGCGAGGTTCAGGAAGGTCGTTTTAACCAAGGACCTATATTGGGCGCTTTGGTTTATATGCCAATTTTTAAAGCATACAACGAAGACGGAAGTCTGGCAAAAAATGAGGCTGCTGCATTAAGCCCCGCATTTGGATATCAGTCTATTGAAAATCCTGTGGCACTGGCTACGGAAACGCATATCAACAGAACCGGCCAGCGTGGTACTTACAACGGTTTTGCCACTTTCGAAATCGTTAAAGATTTGAATTTCAAGGTGAATCTTGGTATGCAGACTTACAATGAAAAGTATGAGTACTACATGCCGACAAGTTTGAGCAGCGGGGCAAATCCTCCGGGTTCTGCTCAGGCGATTGCGGCTGCAAATGCGGTTGCCCAGACCATTTCACAAATGGACAAACTGGCGGAATTTACTTTGACCTACAAAAAGAACTGGGGGAAACATAGCCTCGACGGATTGGCAGGATATTCGGCTCAGGAAAACAACCGTGATTTGATCGCAGTAACATCAAAAGGCTTTCAGAACGACCGGATTGAGGAAATTACAGGAAAAGGAGCAGATGCAACTTTCTTCTCTTTGAACTCGGGAACGGGAAAAACCGACTGGACTTTAATCTCTTATCTTGCCCGTGCAGTCTATAATTTTGACAACAAATATTACCTGACAGCCTCTTTCCGTACAGATGGTTCTTCCCGTTTCGGGCCGAATAACCGCTGGGGTAATTTCCCGTCCGTTTCTGCCGGGTGGAACATCTCCAACGAACCTTTTTACAATGATCTTTTAGGCAAAGCTTCCACCATGAAACTTCGTGCAAGCTGGGGTTTGAGTGGAAACAACAACATCGGAAACTATGCTTTCCTGCAAACCATGGGAGCTCCCGGAGGAGTCGTTTTTGGTAACAATTCGGTGAATACGGCCATGTGGGCAGAAGGAATCAAAGATCTGAATCTGGGCTGGGAATCGACTTCGCAGTATAACGTTGGTCTGGATCTGGGTTTATTCAATGACCGCCTTTCGATCATGGCCAATTATTACCTGAGCCGTTCTTTTGACCTGTTGTTTAACCAGCCGCTTTCTGCTATTTCAGGAACATCGTCTATTCTGACCAATCTAAGCAATTCAAAGGTTCAGAATACAGGATTTGATTTCCAGGCGGATGCAAGGGTTATTTCTACCAATGATTTTGACCTGAACATCAGCGGTAATTTCTCATTAAACCGTAACAAAGTTTTGAATATGGGTGGTGCCAGCACGATCCTGAGTACAGGCGCAGAACGTTCGTACCTGACACACATTACGCAGGAAGGCCAGCCGATCGGTATGTTTTATGGATTTAAGGTAAAAGGCATGGTAAGAGAATCGGATATGGAAAACATTGCGGCTGATAATGCAGTTTTCAATTCTTCCACGAATTCATTCCCGGCCGGTTATGTACTGAAAGGCCCTGCACGTTCAACGGCTTCAACAAATCCTTTGCGTCCCGGCGATCTTTATTTTGAAGATGTAAACAAAGATGGCGTGGTAAATGACGCCGACAAGGGAATTATCGGCAGTCCACATGCCAAATTTACATACGGATTTGCCATTTCGGCGACTTACAAAAATTTTGATTTCAGTTCTTCTTTCAACGGAAGTTACGGAAACAAAGTGCTTGACGGACAGGATTATTACGTTTACAACATGGAAGGATCGGGTAACCAGTATTCCAAAGTATTGAACCGTTACCGTTCGGAAGCTGAACCTGGCGACGGCAAGGTTTACCGCGCTGCCAGAGGAGGAACGCAAAGCAACAGTACACGTCTTTCCACTTTTTATCTGCAGGATGGATCTTTCCTGAGATGCACCAACCTGACAATCGGTTACAACATTACGCAGATTGCCAAATTGAGCAAAAATGCGATCAGCGGTCTGCGGGTTTATGCCGGTGTGGACAATGCTTTCACCATCACAAAATACCTGGGTTACAATCCGGAAGTGGATTACAACAACGGTTCGAACCTGACTCCGGGTGTTGATTATGGAAAATATCCGCTGGCCCGCGCTTACAATATCGGTGCCCGTATCACATTTTAATTCCTGAAATATGTTTAGCTATAAATATAAAATAACAAGCCTTTTTGCTGCGGCAGGACTTGCCATCATGAGTTCATGTTCGTCAGACTTTATCGATTTACAGGATCCCAATGCAGTATCCAGTGAAAGTTATTACCGCACCGAAAGTGATGTGCTGGCAGCTGTAAACGGAATTTATCAGTCGCTGAGAAACGGAAACGGAATTGGCGAAACGAGCGCATTGTTCAATGAAGAACGTTCGGATAATACGGGAAGAGACGATAACCAGTCGAACGCGGGTGAGCCTTTTCAGTTTAACGATTTTTCTATTCTGCCCAGTAATGGTTATTTAAAAACGCACTGGCTTGCCCTGTACCAAAGTGTTTCAAGAAGCAATCAGGTTCTTGACGGCATAGAAAAGGTGACTTTCAGCAACAATAACCTGAAAGAACAATACAAGGCCGAGGCAAAATTTATCAGGGCGCTTACTTATTTTCACCTGGTTCGCAAATGGGGCGATGTGCCTTTGGTGACCAAGCCGCTGATCACCATTGCCGAGGTTCAGGCAAGTACAGCACGTGAAAAACAGGCGGTGGTTTACCAGCAAATAGTCTCAGACCTGAAAGATGCTCTTGGCAGCACATTACCCAATGTACAAACCGCAGCGACCAAAGGAAAAGTGACCAAAGCAGCGGCAAATGCACTTTTAGGGCAGGTTTACCTCACCATGGCAACCACTCAGGACCAGGCAAACCGTACGGCAAATCTGAATGAGGCAAAAACGTATCTGACTGCCGCCTACAATCTGCGTTCATTCGGTTTGTTAAAAGAAATTCCTTACACCGATGTTTTTGATGTGGCTAAAAAATCAACCTGTCCTGAAATTATTTTCCAGGTTGTGAATCGCCAGGGAGATATTAATTTTTCTTCATCCATTGCGAGAAATAATCAGGCAAAAGGGGAGACCATCAATTCGCCATTTACATCAACCGGTGCGGGTGGAAACATTACACAGGATCTGGTGCTGGATTATGAAGATACAGATTTGAGGAAAACATTTTCCATAAAATTTGCAAATGATCCGATCGTGAGAAATTATTTCATTACCAAGTTTCGCGATGCAAGTGCCGCGGCGACTACAAACGGCTGGGGTGGAAATGACTGGATATTAATTCGTTATGCAGATGTTATTCTGATGCTTGCAGAAGTAAATATGTATCTGGGCGATGAAACGACTGCGATTGGCTTCCTGGATCAGGTGAGAGAAAGAGCCGGAATGCCGAAATATGAAGTCATGAAAACAAATGCAGCTTACGTAGCTAAATATCCAACGCTGAAACTTGCTATACTTCACGAACGCCGGATCGAACTTGCATTTGAAAATCATCGTCTTTTTGATTTGCTGCGCACTTTCACGACAGACGAACTGGTTGCGTATTTTAAAACAAAAAAACAGGAAGACTTCGGAACAGCCAAATTGAGCAATTTTGGTAAAAAAGACCGCTATTATCCAATTCCTTTTGACGAGTACAAACTGGATCCAATAAAAATGTATCAGAACGAAGGTTACTGATCTTAAGCAAAAGTTTAGTTAAAGCCGTCGGCGCTTACCATTCAGGTAGTGTCGATGGCTTTTTGCTGAAAGATCTTTCCTGTTTATGCAAATCTTAATTACAACAAAGCGGAACTTCGAACCGGGATGCTCTGCGACATTTTTTGTGGTGTTAATTTTGGAATTCTTGTAAATAAAAAAAGGAGGTTGTAGCTTGGCTGAGTAATTCTCTAAACCTTAACATCTCTTTAAAGTGAAATTCAAGATAAAAAATGCGAGCCCTGCATTCGGCCTGATCGCAATGCTTTTGGTTCTTCTTACTGGTACTGGCCATGCTGAGCCAGTCTTTAAAAGCGATTCACTCCGGTTGTTTTTGATTGGAAACAGCTTTTCTCAAAATGCAACGCGCTATCTCCCACAATTAGCTGCGGAGGGAAAACATCCCTTGAAAATAGGTCGTGCAGAATTGGGCGGATGTTCACTGCAACGCCATTGGGAAATTGCAGAAGCCGCAGAAAAAAATCCCGATGATCCGAAAGGCAGGGCTTATGGCGGAAAATCTTTAAGGCAATTATTGTCAGCCGGCAAATGGGACGTGGTTACAATCCAGCAGAATTCGATGAATTCCGGGGATGTGACGACGTATTCTCCTTACGCAAAAAAGCTTTTCGATCTGGTTAAATCCATTCAGCCTGATGCCAGGATCATTATGCAGCAAACCTGGGCTTACCGTACCGATTCAAAAAAATTTACTCAGATAGCCGACAACCAGTTTGCCACAAGCGCGAAGGAAATGTGGGAAAAATCAAGGGCGGCTTATCACAAAATTGCTGATGAACTTGGCATTGAACTATTTCCAGTCGGGGATGCTTTCTGGAAAATAAATTCTGATCCAAAAACAGCTTACAAACCCGATACTGCCTTTGATTTTGAAAATGCAAAATATCCCGAACTCCCGGATCAGACTAATTCGCTTCACGCAGGATACAGATGGGATAACAATAAAAAACTTGCTTTCGATTCCAATCACGCCAATGAAGCCGGCTGCTTTTTGGGAGGGTTGGTTTGGTACGCTGTATTGTTTAAGGAATCGCCGGTCAAGCTTAAATTCCTGCCTGAGAAAGTGGACGGGGAGTTTGGTGCTCAGCTCAAAAGAGTGGCCTGGGAGGTTGCTAAATAGCTACTCAGGAAAAATCTTAGTCTGCTGTGTAACAAAAGAGGCGTCTCATTCATTTAATGAGATGCCTCTTAATATCAGTGAAGGTCTGCTTGTTTTGAACTTTCTGCTGTTGACTTAATTCTAGTTGCCATTGTTTTTCTTCTTTTTCTGGGCATCAACAATTGCTCCTGTCCCTGCTCCGACGCCAGCACCAATCAAGGTCCCGACAATCGCTCCTTGCCCACGTTTTTTGTTGATAATCGCACCGGTAACAGCACCTGTTCCAGCTCCCACAACCGCTCCTTTTGCAGTATGGCTCCACCCTTTTTTCTTGGCAGCTGTGCTCTGTACTCCGTTGTTTTGACTTGAAACGGCGTTGTTTTCGGCAGTTTGTCTATTGTTTTCCTCAATCTGAGCTTTTGCTTCGGCATCACGTTCAGCCATTACGGCATTCATGGAGTCGACAACGGCTTGTTTTGCTATAACGGCCTTCATGGAATCAATGGTAGCCTGTTTTGCCTGTGCTACTTCGGCTTCTTTGTTAGAGCCACTGTTACAAGCAGTTAAAAGAAATATTGAGCAAAATATCGAAACTAGTAATTTCATAATTGAGAATTTGATGTTTGGCTTATACGTTATAAAATCGTGCCACTATACGGTTGTAGGTTAATTGTGTGTGTTTGAGGAATAAATATATGTGTAGAATGCAATTGTACAAAGGATTTTCTTGAAGGGATCAATAACGACGATTCTTAACTAAAATCGCCGCAGAATGAGTAGAATCCTGTTTTTTGTGCTCTGATTGTAAAAGAATCGGAAATACAGGAAACAGAATTATAAATGGTCGACCTTATAAAAAATACAAAATTTCAAATACTGCTTTTCTCTCTGGCGGTTTTATTTGCACACGAAACCACTGCGCAAAATATGCGGGTGATGAGTTACAATGTACGCTACAAGAACGGAATCGACAGTCTGAACGGCTGGGAATACCGAAAAGGCAACGTGGCCGCTTTGGTAAAGTATCATAAAGTGGATGTGTTTGGTACACAGGAAGCCAATTGGGACCAGTTGGGAGACATGGAAAAAAGTCTGCCCGAATACAAATGGTACGGTGTGCCGCGGGTGGCAGGTAAGAACGGGGAATTTACGGCTATTTTTTACCTGAAAGAACGTTACGCATTGCTCGATTCGGGGACGTTCTGGTATTCAGAAACACCTTACGTGAAAGAAAGTAAAAGCTGGGATGCGTTTTATCCAAGAATAGCCTCCTGGTGCAAGCTGAAAGACAAAAGATCGGGAAATGTATTTTTCTTTTTTAATACGCATTTTGACCATCGCGGCCAGATGGCAAAGGAAAAGAGTGCGGAAATTTTACGTTCTCAAATTGATTCAATTGCTAAGAAAATGCCCATTATCGTTACCGGAGATTTCAATAGTATCGATACATCCACACCCTACAAAACGATGATCGCCGGTGGAACTTTAAAAGATGCGCTGAATATCAGCGAAATGCCTCATTACGGACCTGTAAACACAGCGAGCGGTTTTACGGTGAGCAATAAGCCTATTCAAGCCAGAATTGATTACATTTTTGTGAACAATAAAGTGAAGGTTTTACAGCACGCAACCATCACTGACCAGCAGGAAGGGCGATATTATTCGGATCATTTACCCGTAATTTCAGAAGTTCAGGTGCTGAAATAAATGGCAAAATTTAGCTTTGTAAACGATTTAAATACCAAAGAAGCGTTGCGCATTTTTACGATAAATTTTGTCGACGACCGACTTGGGAAGTTTTAGTCCGGTCACGGCTTTTTGCGCATTTTCCACTTTCAGGGTTTCGAAAATGATCCCGTCGGTTGAAATATAATTCCAGTCATTTTGCCATTTTGTCTGTAAAATCTTCAAAGTAGCTTTGTCATCATTGTTGTCTTTGTCGATCGTTGTATCCGATCCATACATCACCCGGTCCTGGTATTTTATCAAAAAATTACGGACCCGGTCCTTATCCTGCGCCGACTGGTATTGCAAATGATCCATCCTTGCCGCTACGTCCAGCATCATGTTGGGGTGTTTTTCCAGGTGTTTGGCCATTTCATCTACGCTCCATTCCAAACTGGCGAGGTGCGTTCCAACGTATTTCAATTTTGGATGACGCTCCAAAAGATTTTCCGTTGCCTTGATCAAGGCGTCGTAAGAAGGCGATTCCGGATGCAGATACATATGATACTCCGGATGTCGGGTAAAATACCGAAGGTCCGAAGCCAGTGTGATCTGATCGAGGGGCAACCAGCAATTTCTGGGTTCGCCGAGATGACCCATTATCGGTATTTTATTTTTTTCGAAATAGGAAAAAATAGGTTCGAAAGCCGGATCATCCACCATGACAAATTTGCCCTGATCATTCTTTAAAACCATACCTATATTCTTCCAGACCTTAAAACCGAGCGCCCCGGCATTGACATTCTCCCTGATATAAGAAATGGTGTTTTCAACAAAACCATCTTTGCCAAAATCCTTTACAGAGAAAGATCCCAGGAAATCCATTGATCCCGGAAAGCGCTGCTTCATGGTTTTGGCGACTTCAAACTGGTCTTCGAGCGAACGCGTAGCTGCTACGTTTACCGTAATGAGATGAAAACCGAGCGATTTCCCAAATTCAGGAAAAGTATTACTCAGTACATTCTGGTGAAAGTGGATATCAATTTTGGGAGCTTTGACAAAATCCGCTGAGGTGTAAAATCGATCACGTAATACAAATAATCCATCCATTTGGAGCAACGCCAGACCTGCCAGCGATTTCCTGATAAACTTCCTTCTTGAAACTTCCATGAATTGTCTACGAATACGCAATAAGTACTATCACAACGTAATTAATACGCGAATTTGAAGAAAAGGACGTCTTGTAAACATCTGATTTCTGCAAAAGCCCGGACGAGGACAAAAAGAAATCATTTAGGATCAAGTACGCTTTTTACTATTCCAATCCAGTCATTGATGTTACTCGTTTCGGTGTTTATAGCCGCGCTAAGGTTGTTATAAGGTTCGTATGAATCGGGATTGGTGACTTTGAATAAACCTATTGTTGTGGTCGGGACTGCCGCACCCAAATGCATCATCCCGCTGTCGGCAGCAATGAAAACATCCGTATTTGCAATGAAGGATCCTGCGATACGAATGTCCTTGTTCGCGTAGGTCGGTGCTTTGAAGCCAATTTGTGAAGTATTTTCGACCGGCAAAATTTCAATAATATTAGATTCAGGAAATTCCGTTTTCAATCTCTGGTAAAAATCTTCCCACCACATTTCTGAGTAGATCTTATTGCCGGTTGCATTGGTAAAAATGCAAATGGTTTTTTTGTCGTTTTTTACAAGATCCTGCAATATGCTTTTTCCTTCTGCCAGTTCCGAATCGCTGAGTTTCAGGTCCAGCGGTGCCACCGGTTTTTTACTTTCAGCATATCCCAGTTCACTTAAATAACTTCTGAAACTATAAACAGGATACTTTGCCATATGGCCGGAATCTGAATATTTCAGTGGGATTTCTTCATTTACGTTGCCATAAAATCGATATTTTGCATTGGCAAACTGAGCAGAAATTTTTCCTGACGACGAGCCTTCAACCACATTGATCACGATGTCATAACGGTTTTTCTTGATCGTTAGCCATCCTGTCAGGTATTTTGAAAAATCACTGAACGGCTTCTTTGGCAGTTGAATGATGCGATGGACATTTTCGTAATTTTTAAATACCAGCGGTGATAAGTTTCCCTTTACAAACAGATCAATTTTAGCATAAGGAAGTGTTTCTGAAATTTCCTGTAAAAGAGGAGTTATTAACAAAAGGTTTCCCAGGCGGTGATTTGGCCGGCTGATCAAAATGCTCGTTATTTCAGCCTTGCCTGGGGTTTTAATATTTCGGTCAGTTTGTGAAGTGCCAATATTTTTGGTCAGCTTCTGCATTAAACTCCTTCTTACCGAATTCAGTGTTTTCTTAATCGTCATGTTTTAACTGCACTTTTTTAGATCTGATTGTACGCTGTTGCACTTCACGGCAGCAAAGTAACGAATGCATCGCTCATTCCACAGTACGAAACCTGACCGCCAGCTTCTTTTTTAATTCTTCGAGAGGAGTGAGCGTGTATTTTCGCAGTTTTTTTCTCAAACCACGCAGGAACAATGTACGTCTGGTATCTTTCCAGAACATGTCAATCGCTTCATCGGGCGATTTGTTTTCGCGGATTGCATAATCGCGTATCAGTTTGTTCATCTCTTCTTCCGGAATTTCCAGTTTATGAAAATTTCTGAGGCCATCCCTGAAACTTACTTTCTGGAATCTGATCCTGTTCAAATCAACCAAAGAGAACTGATAGCCGTCGTT
>Ga0247803_1001640_pt1 | contig 11628 bp, 8 predicted proteins | sample UWRJL014104B1_FD_180928 | JGI IMG/M metagenome (GOLD analysis project Ga0247803, IMG submission 180928) | Plant litter microbial communities from Arlington Agricultural Research Station in Wisconsin, United States - UWRJ-L014-104B-1 | ecosystem: Environmental > Terrestrial > Plant litter >...
ACATATCCCGCTTCCGGAAGTTTTATTTCTCGTGTGTTTGATGCAGGCACAGCAAAAGAATGGCAGCAGGCCAATTGGACGGCCGAACTTCCGGCAGGGACGTCACTGCAACTGTTCCAGCGCCAGGGCAATTCAATTGACCCCACAGACAATTCCTGGACCAACTTCACTGTTATTGCGTCCAGTGGGGTTATCGTTGGTGGCGTTTCGAGGTATATTCAATACCGCGCAGATTTAACGACTTCCAACAGTTTCACGCCAATACTGAAAACTGTATCCGTTAATTGTGCAAAACCAAACTGTCCGGATATTATTTTTACACCAGTGACGGAGTCTGCTTTGGCAAGTGGAATAGCAGGTACATCTTATTCACATACGGTAACAACCTCTTCATCAGGTTTTACTTTCAGTACATCAGGCTTGCCAAATGGATTGTCGATAAACGCCTCTTCGGGTGAGATAACCGGAAAACCGACTGAAATTGGATACTTTTCTGTGACCGTTACCGCCACGCAGGGAAGCTGTATCAAAAGTGCATCTTATACAATAACAATAGCTCCCAACCCGCTACCCGTGACGCTGCTCAGTTTCACTGTAATCAAAGATGAAAAATCAGCTCTGTTAAATTGGTCAACTTCGCAGGAAACCAACAGTGAAAGTTTCAGTATTGAGCATAGTCTTAATGCCAAAAACTGGAACAAAATCGGGACGGTCGTTTCAACAGGTGAAAGTTCGGTTTTGAGAAAATACAGTTTCACAGACAAAAATGCAGCAAACGGTGAAAATTTCTACCGTCTGAAAATGTTTGATAAAGACGGGACCTACACATTCAGTAAAATTCAGAGCGTTATATTTGACAATTTACCGGACAAACTTTTGGTATTTCCCAATCCTGCTACCGACGCCTTGACTGTTAATGTGAAGGATCTTACTAAAATAAAAAGCGTCAGAATGCACAACCAAAAAGGGAATACAGTTTACAGCGCTTATGGAAATAATGTCAGCAAATCAATCGACGTTAAAGCACTTAGCACCGGGACTTACATTCTGGTTGTCACCCATAAAGACGGACAGGTAATGACATCAAAGGTGGTCATTTTCCGATAGCTGTGTTAATTATATCAAGATGTGTCAGCGTAAATTTGCGCTGACGCATCTTATATTATTTCGTTCAAAGCCGAACATTACTGTTCGAAAGTGAACAATTTCAGCAAACAACAAAGGCATAAATATTTGACAATCAGTACAGTTATAATTAAGGCATAGATTTAATGGTTACGATTAAATCATTAGCCAGTATTACCCCACCCAACCTATGTTAAAAAATTATCTCAAAATTGCTCTTCGCAATCTCTGGAAACACAAAGTGTTCTCTTTTATCAATGTTTTGGGATTAACGGTCGGAATGTCTGCCTGTTTTCTGATATTCCTCTACGTTCATTTTGAGGTAAGTTATGATGCTTTTCATACAAAAGCTGACAGGATTTACAGATTGGTTACAGATATTAAAACACCGTCAGAAACAATCAACACCGGTGTAACAAGCTGGGCTTTTGCACCGAATATTAAAAATGATTTTCCGGAAGTAGAAGCTTTTACACGTGTTAGTGGCGGAAGCTTTTTGGTAAGGAAAGGTGATATAAAATTTCAGGAAGAAAAAACAATTTTTGCCGATTCAACCTTTTTTAAGGTTTTCGATTTTGAGTTAATAAAGGGAAATCCGAAGACAGCACTGAAAGAACAGCTAAGTATCGTTTTCACTGAAAAGGCAGCAAAAAAATATTTCGGTGATGCTGATCCGTTGGGGCAAACCCTGCTCTTATCAGGAGAGGGGCTGCCGGCAACAGTTACGGGAGTGATCAAAAATATTCCTGAAAATTCGCAGATTAAGGCTGATATGATCGTGTCGATGGCGACAATGACCCAACGATTTAACAAAGGCCTGGATGAGCAATGGGGAAACTTTGGAGCCTCTAGCTATCTGCTTCTCAAACCACAGACAACAAGCGCTGCTCTTGTCAAAAAATTCCCAGCATTTTTGGAAAACCGTGCAGGGAAAATGATGAAGGAAATGAAGATGCATTATACGCTTTTTCTGGAACCATTGCGGGATGTGTATCTGCACTCGACCAGAGGCGGACAAGAAACCGGAAGTGCCAATAATGTCTATGTCTTTTCCGCCGTTGCGATCTTTATTTTGCTCATAGCCTGCATCAATTTTGTGAACCTGACAACGGCCCGTTCCGTTGAGCGAGCCAAAGAAGTAGGAATTCGCAAGGTGGTTGGTGCACCGCGAATGCTACTGGCCCGCCAGTTTATCAGCGAATCCATACTGATCTGCCTGATCGCATTCATACTTTCCGTAATGCTTTCAGCTGCGCTGATCCCTTTGTTTAATACGCTTTCAGGGAAAATAATCAGTACAGGAATATTTAGTAATCTTCCGTTTTTAGGTGGTATGTTCCTAGCTGCAATCCTGATTGGTTTCGTTGCAGGCTTGTATCCGGCTTTGGTTCTGTCTTCTTTTGAACCGGTTGTTGTTTTAAAAGGAAGATTCACTACAAGCGTAAAAGGAATTTTATTACGCAAAGGGTTGGTGACCATTCAGTTTGCAATTTCCATCGCATTGATCATTGCCACGCTTGTTGTATATACTCAAATGAATTTTATGCGTAACCGCGATCTTGGTTTTAGCAAGGATCAGATGCTAATTGTTAATTCGGAAGGTGATCCGAAAAGAGAGGCTTTCAAACAGTCACTGGCGGATATTGCAGGAGTAAAATCCACTGCCGCATCATCCAGTGTTCCGGGCAGCGGCAATCCCGGCGCATATTCAGAGATTGAAAACAAAAGTGGCGATCTGCAAATTGCCAATCTGGATCTTTACTTTGTTGATTTTGATTATATACCACAGTTTCAGCTGAAAATAGTTGCTGGAAGGCCATTTTCGAGGGAATTTGGAACGGATACCACCCAGGCCATGGTCATGAACGAGGCAGCTGTAAAACTGTTTGGATATAAAACCCCTCAGGAAGCAATAGGCAGAAGGTTTAAACAATGGGGGCGTGAAGGAAAAATTGTGGGTGTTGTCAAAGATTTCCATTTCCGGGCTTTACAGGAAACTATAAAACCATTGACCATGCGCATCGAACCCGGAGGAAGTGAACTCGTTTCGGTCAAAATTGATGGTGGAAATATCAAGGAAACGGTTGCGGCGATCGAGGAAAAGTGGAAAACTACGATGCCAAACCGCCCGTTCAGTTATTATTTCATGGATGAGTTTTTTGACAGACAGTATCGCGGTGAAGAAAGGTTTGAAAAACTATTCTTCAACTTCGCCATCCTGGCAATTTTTATTTCTTGTCTCGGATTGCTGGGGCTGGCATCCTACAGTACTATGCAGCGGACAAAGGAAATTGGCGTCCGAAAAGTGATGGGCGCTTCAGTCGGCAGTATAGTCGGATTATTGTCCAAAGACTTTTTGAAGCTGGTAATCATCGCTTTCGTGATCGCTTCTCCCCTGGCCTATTACGGTATGTTTTAATGGCTGGAAAATTTTGCTTACAAAACTGATATCAAGTGGTGGATATTCGTTACCGCCGCAGTTTTGTCGGTCGTAATAGCTTTCCTTACAGTAAGTTTTCAAAGTATCAAAGCGGCACTGATGAATCCGGTCAAGTCACTGCGCAGCGAATAAGCAATGCTGACAGCGACATTTATTATCGGCTGATCAGGAAACAAAGTATACTTAACACGATGCTGACGGATAGTTACTGATAGAAAAAACTGATTTAGTCGGTGTGACTATGGGTTTCATCTAGTAAAAGGGGCAACTGGCAGATTGCACTAATGTAGTGGTTAAACTATTTGATTTGGATATGCTCTAAAAGACATAACAAACAAATTTAAACAATAGAAACCATGAAAAAGTACATCTTAGCAATCGCCGTTTTAGCAACACTTTCTGTTGGAGAATCTTTCGCACAGCGTGCAGTGATCAGCGGAAGAGCCGTTCAAAACTCACCACGGGATAACGCTCGAGAAGAGTTTCAAATTAACAAACTTGATAACATCGTCAAGCTGACCCGCAAACAGGAAAACAAGATTAAGAAAATAGAAAACCGTTATGATCGTCTGATGGCGAACAGCCGGGCTAAAAATTACAAACAGTTTCAATGGGAAAAACAAAAAGAGATCATGGCCGTTTTAACCCCGGCTCAACGCCAGCGCTGGATAGCTTACCAAAATAATCCTGGATATGGCCGTTATAATGGTCGTGGATAAAACCGAATGATAAAGTCTTAAAATGTTCGCTTTCAGACAAATAAATGTCCGAAAGCGAACATTTTTATTTTCTAAAAAACACATAATGAACTCATAATCAAGTACCTAAAAAATCATTAAACGTGTGGCATAAATTTGTGAAACGAAGGTATGTCTTCCTTACAAAACATAGCCATGATAAAAAACTATCTTATTACTTCGTTGCGTAACCTGCGGCGAAACTGGAATTTTACCGTGATCAACATTACCGGTCTAACCCTTGGCCTGTCCTGTTGTCTTCTGATTTTTTTTACTGTCCGTTTTGAACTGAATTTCGACAAACACCATAGCGACGGAGAAAGAATATACAGGTTTCTAAACCGGAATAAGCAACAGGGCGAAAAAGGATATAATGTAGGTGCCCCGCTCCCTGTTCTAGCAGCGCTCCGGAATGATTTTCCGGAAATTAAAAATAACATGACCTGTACATATTCCTCAAAGGAAGCTCTGGTGACGACAGGTATTGGTGAAAAGAGAAAAAAATTCATCGACCCTATGAATTCCGTTTCCTTCATCGATCCGGAATATTTTAACATATTCACTTACAAATGGTTGAAAGGAAGCCCGACAACCAGCCTGGCAAATCCCGGCTCGGTCGTTCTAAGCATTAACCAAGCGAAAAAATATTTTGGAGATAAGGATCCGATCGGGAAAATGATACGGGTAAGTAATAAAATGGATTTCGTAGTTACCGGAATTATCGATAATCCGCCAGCAACAACAAGTTTTCCGTTTACAGTGATGCTTTCCTTTTCTTCTCTGAAAGAATATGGCGCAAACACGAATTGGGATGATTGGCAATCTACTTACGGCGGCGGCCAGGTTTATATGAAACTGCCAGAGTCCATCACCCAGAAACAAATGGAAAATCAGCTGTCAAATTTTGCTAAAAAATACCGCGATGCAAAAGCAGTTGCCGAAAATGATTGGATCCTGCAGCCTTTGGACGACATTCATTTTTCTCCTTACACGCAAAATTATGCAGGAAGGACCATCAGCAAGGGCATGATCTGGTCGATGATTCTTGTGGGAAGCTTTATTCTGATTACTGCCTGCGTCAATTTTGTAAATCTGGCAACTGCACAGGCACTTCGCCGCGCACGTGAAGTTGGCGTACGAAAAGTGCTCGGGAGTACCCGTGGCCAACTTCTACGCCAATACTTTTCGGAAACAGGGATTATTACATTATTGTCAGTAATACTTGCTTTGATCATTGCTCAGATTGCACTGCCTTATGTGTCACAAATTTTAAACGTAAAGTCACAGGGCGTTATATTTATCACGGACCCGATTATCATGGGTTTTCTACTGATGCTCAGTGTTTTGACAACCATCTTATCCGGATTCTACCCGGCACTGATCGTTTCCGGCTATCAACCAATTCTGGCACTCAAAGGAAAAGTCGGGAAAGCTGGAAATCAGCAGTCCAATTTGCGACGAGGTTTGATCGTGCTACAGTTTACGATATCGCAGGTCATTCTTATCGGCACAATTATCGCATACAGCCAGATGAAATATTTCCGAACCATCGATCTCGGTTTCATGCGCGACGAAATTGTTAATATGCAGGTTCCTGAGCAAAAAGATGGGAAACTGGAAAATCTGAAAACAAAATTACAGGAAATATCCGGCGTTAAATCAATCAGTTTCAGTGCCTTTACACCGATGTCCCGAAGTAATTGGCAAACAGGTTTTACTTATGAAAACAATAAAGAAATGCTGGACTTCGAAATTGTCATGCGCCCGGCAGATACTTCCTATATCAATACGTATGGACTCACGCTGCTCGCAGGAAGAAATTACCTGCCAGCTGATACCATGCGTGAATATGTAGTTAATGAGGCTTTCGTTAAAAAACTTGGTTTTAAAAATCCACAAGATGCGATTGGTAAAAGACTGACCATTGGAGGAAGTGATGTAAAATTACCGATTGTCGGTGTTGTGAAAAATTTCAATACTTACAGTCTGCACCGTGAAATTATTCCATGCGTTTTGACGACTTTCAGAAAAAATTATGGAACGCTCGGCATAAAAATGTCCGCTAACGCTACGCCGCAAAAACTCGCCCAGATCGAAAAAGCATGGACAGAAACTTTTCCGGATTTTATGTTCAAGTATACCTATTTCGATCAGACACTAAACAGTTTTTATGAAAAAGAACAGCAGCTTTTTTCACTTTTCAGAATACTGACAGGCATCGCCATATTTATCGGATGCCTTGGACTTTACGGAGTGGTCGCTTTTATGGCAGAATCAAGAACGAAAGAAATGGGAATACGTAAGGCGATTGGTGCCTCAGCTCTAAATATATTCGGCTTATTCTCAGGAGATTTTATAAAACTGGTTATTATCGCACTTCTCCTGGCCTCACCAATCGCGTGGTATACCATGAACGACTGGCTGAAAGATTACACATACCAGATCCAAATCAGCTGGTGGATTTTTGCGCTTGCAGGCGTCATGGCTGTCGTTATTGCATTGATTACCATTAGTTTTCAGAGTGCTAAAGCAGCATTGATGAATCCGGTGAAGGCGTTGCGGAGTGAGTAAATTGGTTAACGAAGTTGACAGTAGGAGACTTCCATACTGTCAGCTTCCAGCCATTTTAGAACGAAATAAATAGTCCGCCATTATAAGCAAAGCCAATGCAAAAATAACAGCCGGATAGATAATCGGTAAAACACCGATTTTTCCGGAGAAATCTGAAACAACAACTTTTAGACTGGTAGAAAAATAAGGAATATTTTCAGGCGTCCCGCCAGACGGCGACACAAAACAAAAAATAAATATCAAAACGGCCGCTGCTCCAACTAATACCAAACTTTGCGGCTGATTATTGGCTCTACTTCTAATTTTTTCGTCAACGTTATCTGCGCCATAACGTTTTTTTGAAATAACGGAGGCGCACTATCCTGTTCGATATCAGAAATAATCATTTTTAACCTAGCTTCTCTTGCAAATTCAAGTTCCGTTTCAATCTGAATATTTTTCATCACCTCGCTGGTAAAATCAGCGTGTGTTTTCTCCAATCCGGCTTTTTGAATAAGTTTTCTGAAAATTTCTTCTTGCTCGTTTTCCATACTGATTCTGGTTTCACAATAAAAAACGCAGTTCTGCTTCAAGTATTTTTCTCGCTATGAACAACTTCACTTTAATATTCGAAGCTGTCAAACCCGTGATCTCTTCAATTTCTTTAACGGTGTTTTCATTCAAATAAAAAAGTGTGATCAATAGCCCGTCTATTTCGGGAAGTCTGATAATTGCATTTTTTATAAGCTTGGTTTGCTCCTGCGCATGCATCGCTTCTATTTGAGGGGCGGTTTCGTCATACGTGAAATGATCGGTTAAATTTTCGTCTACTGAAAACAACAAAACCCCTCTTCTATTCAATTTTGTGATTGCGGTTCTGTAAATAATCGTATACAGCCAGGTCGAAAACTTAGACTTTCCCTCAAAGCGGTGAATCTGCTGATATGCTTTCACAAAGCCATCCTGAGCTACCTCCTCCGCATCTTCTGTATTCCGCATAATCCTCAGGGCAATTGTAAAAGCCATATCCTTGTAACGGTTCACAAGATATCTGTAAGCAGAAGAATCTCCCTCATTTATTTTATCAATATAAACCTGATCTTCCGGATGTCTCATTCGTTGTTTACATGGCTGCCTGTTGCGGGTTAGACCTAACTTTCTTAGTTCTGGTTACAAATTATATTAAAACTTTTTTTATAAATAAATTCAACAGAATCTGTAACCTGGCACAAATCGCCCGTGTCTTATGGAGTAAATAATCTGTTATTCAAACAATTTACAAGATGAGTGGAACGTCAATGAGCGTCATTATCGCGCTGGGTGCATTCGCAGGGATTTTTGGTATCGTATATGTTTTTCTGATGACAAGATATAAGGAACGTATAGCAATGATCGAAAGAGGTGTAGATGCATCGATCTTTATTACTAACAACAAGTCGATTTCGCCGACATTAAAATTTGGGATGCTTTTTGTAGGTATTGCGCTGGGCATTATCATAGGAGATATCATGCACGATCACTATGGTTTCAGCAAAGGAACTTCATTTCTGTCGATGGTTTTCCTTTTCGGCGGACTCAGCCTCATTATCAACTTTCTTATTGAACGGAAACTCAGTGACAAGTAATGTTGGTTTGTTGCATGCGCCATTTTCTTTCTACCATTCATAAAGATTTATAGCCACTTATGTAGAAGTTGGCAATCTTTCACCAAGTACCTTGCAAAACATAGTACCTTGATATACCTTTGTTAAGTCAAGACTTTTAGGGAAGACGTTCCTTGAGTATTGCCGACCCATTTCTGAATTATTTCAAGACACAATCACCGGGAAAACAACATTTTTCCCGATAGTACCCCTTTGCCTTTTTATTAGCCATCAAAAATAAAATAATCATGAATCTCAAATCTACCTTAACCTGCATGACGCTTATAGTCAGCCTCATTCTACTGACAACAAAGAAACTTTATGCGCAGAACAATTTGGCCGACCGGAAAATTATGGGCTTCATTTCAGACTCAGCGTCACAAAAAAAGCTGGATTTCATAACGGTTAACCTGATGACGGATAAGAACACGGTTGTTAAAGTTGACTATACAAAAGAAGATGGGTCGTTTACCTTTTCAGGTTTAAAGCCGGTCAGATATCAGGTAATCGTTGTGGGAGTCGGGTATAAAAACAAAATGATCAATGCAGACCTGTCCGATTCGACCAGGCTGGTCTTAAATCTGGAAACGATAACGCTCAGTCAGGCTGCTTTGGGTTTGAAGGAAGTTAAAATCACGGCAGCAAAACCACTTGTAACGCAGGAAGTTGACCGACTTTCCTACGATTTACAGGCCGATCCCGAGAGCAAAGTAAACAGTGTTCTTGATATGATGCGAAAAGTTCCGCTTCTTTCTGTTGATGCAGACAATACGGTCTATTTAAAAGGAAATAGTGATTTCAAAATTCTGATCAATGGAAAACCATCCAGTATGATGGAAAGAAGTTATAAGGACGTTTTGCGCAGCATGCCTGCTTCTTCGATTGAGCGAATCGAGGTAATCACAACGCCTCCAGCCAAATATGACGCAGAAGGGCTGGCCGGCATCATCAATATTATTACAAATAGAAAAATTGATAATGGCTATAATGGATCACTGAATCTGAGTGAGAAATTTCCAAACGGCGGACCAGGATTGGGAGGATCTTTTTCAGCAAGATTTGGAAAATTAGGCATGTCCGCTTTTGGCGGTGCGAGTTCGTTTAATGCTCCCTTAACCACAAACTCGGCGTTGCGAAATACATTTGGAATAGAGCCCACCACACTTCTGCAAAATGGTACCAATCAATCCGACAGCAAAAATGCTTATCTGGGATATGAGATTACGTATGAAATTGATACGCTGAATCTGCTTTCTGCGCAACTCAATATCAATGGCAGCAAGTCAAACGGTGTGATGACGCAAAACAGTTCCCTGCAAAATACAGAGGATATCCTGCAAAATTATATGCTTCGCAATCTCAACAATGGAAATGGATCGGGCATGGACGCGGCAGTCAATTATCAAAAAGGATTTCGGGCAGATAAGAACAGGCTGCTGACTTTTTCTTACCGCATTTTTTCTTATGGAAATAAACAGAGGAACAATATCGCTTTCAGTGAGCGTCTTGACTATAATATGCCGGATTACCGTCAGCTAAACGACCAGCGTTTCTCCGAACAAACCTTTCAGATTGATTACGTATACCCTGTCAAAAAACTCAATATTGAAGCGGGTATTAAAGCGATTTTTCGCGATAATAAAAGTGATTTTCAAAACTGGTCACTGAATAATGAAAACGATCAATTTGAGATTCAGCCAGGATTAGGGAACAAATACAGAAATGAACAAAATGTATTCGGAGCTTACAATACATATCAGTTTTCTACCAAAAAGTGGACTTTTAAGGGTGGGGCAAGAATCGAACAAACTGTAATTAATGCAGACTTTATTTCGTCAGAATCCAGTGTAAATCAAAACTATTTCAATGTAATTCCGTCGGTTTCTGTCAACCGGAAGCTGAAAGGAAACAGCGCTTTGAACCTTGGGTTTACGCAAAGAATTCAGCGGCCCGGAATTTATCAATTGAATCCTTTTGTAGACAGATCGAACCCGAATTTCGAGCGTACCGGAAATCCAAATTTAAAGCCCTCGAATGTCAACGATATTCAACTCGCATATAACTGGTCGAAGAAAATGTCGATTAATTTTGGAGTGGGTTATAGTTTCTTTAAAGACCTGATCTTCCCCGTCTCTGTTTACGATTCGGTTACAAATATTACACGCACCTCTTATGGAAACACCGGGACGGCAAAACTGCCTCAATCTAATTTGAACATTAATTACCCAATCACTAAAAAATGGAATTTCAGCCTTAATGCCCGGGTCGCTTACGGTATGGTGAAAGGTATCGTAAACGACGTTCTGATCAAAAATGAAGGCCTTATGTATCAGATTTCCACTTCTACGGGTTATCGTTTTGACAAGGATTGGCGTGTCAATGCAAACCTGAACGCCAATGGTCCGAGCGTCAGCCTGCAAGGAACATCCAATGCAATGGTCAGTACATCTTTCAGTGTAAATAAAGATATTATCAAAGATAAATTGTCGCTTTCAGCTGCTGTAAATAATCCATTTACTAAATACAGATATAACAGAAATGAGTCAAACGGTCCTGATTTTGCTCAGGTTAATAACCGCCGAGACTACTTCCGCTCCTTTAATTTTAGTGTAAATTATAAGTTTGGAAAATTGAAAGATGCAATTAAAAAGAACAAGAGAGGTATACGGAACGACGATGTGCAGAGTGGAAATTAGCCGAGCCTGAATTATGTATTTGTTTCCGGAAGAACGAAATCTACCGTTTTTCCGGAAACAAATTATGTTTGTGATATGAGTAATACACACACTTCTATACATGAAAACTTTATTAGGGCAATACTGGCCAATAAAGCAATTGCAACAGCGTATTTCAGGAATTATTTACCTGAACATATATCGTCCAAACTGGATTTTTCCACACTACCCAGATACCTGACTCGTATCTTTCGGAGCAGCTTCGTAAATCAATTTCTGACATTGTATTTTCTTGTGAGAAAAATGACACTTCCGGCCACATTAAAATTTGCCTGTTAGTAGAACACAAAAGCTATCCCGATAAGTATACGCCGTTTCAGATCGGCAGCTATATTTTTTCCGGCCTACAAAAACAGATCGAAAATAAAGAAGAACTTTCGATCACCATTCCTGTGTTG
>Ga0247803_1001644_pt1 | contig 11606 bp, 9 predicted proteins | sample UWRJL014104B1_FD_180928 | JGI IMG/M metagenome (GOLD analysis project Ga0247803, IMG submission 180928) | Plant litter microbial communities from Arlington Agricultural Research Station in Wisconsin, United States - UWRJ-L014-104B-1 | ecosystem: Environmental > Terrestrial > Plant litter >...
TATTCCTTATTAATTAATACGAACGAATGTCTGATAACGATAATAAACGGGGCCCTCTAAGTCCTAAAAGTCCCCAAAAGGGATACCAGGGTTGGATTATAGCCGCCCTGATAGCTACCATACTGGGCATAACCTACCTCAACCGGACATCAACCATTCGGGAAACCACTCAAAAACGTTTCCAAAAAATGATGGTCGACAAAGAGGTGGCCAGGGTAACCATTGTGAATGATAAGACTGTTGAGGTGACTTTGAAGCCAGAAGCGCTTAGTGATCCAAAATATAAAACAGTAACAAAGGAAAATACGTATTTCGGTGGAGAATCAGCTTCTCATTATCAATTTCAGGTAACATCTGCCGAAACTTTTAAAAAGGATTTTGACAAAATGCAGGAAGGAGTTCCTGACGGAGACAAAGCAGAATGGGTCGTTGATACGCGAAATGACTGGACCAGCTTCCTCGGAACCTGGGGTTTTTTCATTGTCATGATACTGGTCATGTATTTTATTCTTGGCAGGATGTCGGGCGGCGTTGGGCCGGGCGGACAGATATTCAATATCGGAAGGTCACGTGCCACGCTTTTTGATGCGGAAAACAAAGTTAAGATTACATTCAACGATGTGGCCGGACTGGATGAAGCAAAAGAGGAGATCAAAGAGATTGTGGAATATCTTCAAAGCCCCGACAAATTCAAAAAACTGGGTGCCAAAATTCCTAAAGGCGCATTGCTTGTAGGACCTCCGGGAACTGGTAAAACGCTATTGGCGAAAGCTGTTGCGGGTGAAGCGGGTGTGCCCTTCTTCTCTCTTTCAGGTTCGGATTTCGTTGAAATGTTTGTCGGTGTAGGTGCAGCACGTGTGCGTGACCTTTTCAAACAAGCCAAAGAAAAAGCACCTTGTATCATCTTTATTGATGAGATTGATGCTGTTGGTCGTTCACGTGGCCGTGGTGCAATGCCTGGTTCAAACGATGAGCGTGAAAATACATTGAATTCCCTTTTAGTGGAAATGGACGGTTTCGCTACTGACTCAGGAATTATTATTGTTGCAGCAACCAACCGTCCTGACGTACTGGATCCTGCATTGCTTCGTCCTGGCCGTTTTGACCGCCAGATTTCTGTGGATAAGCCGGATGTAATTGGTCGTGAAGCTATTTTCAAAGTACATTTGAAACCTCTGAAACTTTCCACCGACGTCAACATACAAAAACTTTCATCTCAGACTCCTGGATTTGCAGGTGCTGAAATAGCAAATGTTTGTAACGAAGCTGCTTTGATCGCTGCCCGTCGTAACCGGGATGAAGTTACCATGCAGGATTTCCAGGATGCAATGGACCGGGTAATCGGTGGTTTGGAAAAGAAAAACAAACTTATTTCTCCTGAAGAAAAAGAAATTGTTGCTTACCATGAGGCTGGTCATGCCGTGTCAGGCTGGTATCTTGAACATGCCGATCCTTTGGTTAAAGTATCGATTGTTCCGCGTGGTGTTGCCGCTTTGGGTTACGCTCAGTATTTGCCAAGAGAGCAGTATTTGTATCGCACAGAACAGCTGTTTGACGAAATGTGTATGACACTGGGTGGACGTGCTGCCGAAGATGTGATATTCGGTAAAATATCTACCGGTGCATTAAGTGACCTGGAAAGAGTTACGAAGCTTGCATATAGCATGGTTACCATGTACGGTATGAACGAGCGCATCGGTAATGTATCTTATTATGATTCAAAACAAAGCGATTACGCATTTACCAAACCTTATTCTGAGTCTACCTCACAGGCTATTGATGAAGAAGTCAGAAAACTGATTGATCAGGCTTATCAGTTTGTTAAGCAAATGCTTTTCGAGAAACGTGATAAACTTGAAATTTTGGCTAAGGAATTGCTTGAAAAAGAAATTCTTTTCCAGGCAGATCTCGAAAAATTGATCGGCAAACGTCCTTTTGAAAAAGAAACCAGTTATCAGGCTTACATCAACCGCCGTTCCAACGAAGAAGCCGCGATTCATGAAGAAGTGGTGAAACAGACATTGGAACAGGATCAGGCAATTGCCAAAGCGAAGGAAGAAGAAATGGTGGCAGAAGCCAAAGACGTTTCCAACGATTAATAAAATAATTTTCTAAATAAAAGCCGGTCAGTATTACTCTGTCCGGCTTTTATTTTTACTTTTCCAACTGAAATAAATTCCTAACCATAACAACTTAAAGATGTCTTTTGAAATTTTCAAACAGGAATTTGGCGAACTGACAGAATATGTCATTCAGGAAAGCACGTCGGGAAATCGCATTGTAATCATACCCGAACTGGGAGGAATTGTTCGACAAATTTCCCTTCGTAAGAATCTGACCTTATTTTCTGTCCTTAAAACCCCACCTACACCCCAAACGTTAATTGAAGATACCCAAAGTGCAAGTGGGCTGCTGTTCCCTTTTGCAAGTCGTATTCCGGAAGGGAAATATAAATTTTTTGGCAAAGAATATCAGTTGGAACAAAATGAACCCGGTACAACCAATGCGATTCATGGATTGGTCAGAAAACAGCATTTTCGGTTGGAAGAGCAATCGGCACATTCAGACCAGGCGAGTATTAAATTATCATTTTCTCTCAAAGACATTGAAGGTTACCCGTTCGAAGTGAGTTTCTCGGTACTGTACACACTTCATCTGGACGGGAGGTTTGTGTTAACTTACGAAGCAAAAAATACCGGCAACGAACCCTGTCCTGTCATGTTTGGCTGGCATCCATACTTTCATTTGGGGCATGAAACGGCAGACGCCTGGAAAATTAGTATCCCATCAGATCATATTGTGGATTTCGATGACAATATGATTCCGGTTGGCACGAAACCTTTTACTAATGACCAGCCCATGCTTTTATACAGAAAAGTGTTGGACAATTGTTTTATTGTAAAAACAGATTCTGATACGGCGGTTACTGATTTAATTTCTGAAAATCAGCACGTAACATTGCGGATTGAGCAGGAAACCGGGCAAAGTAAATTTAATTATTTGGTCGTGTACACACCTCCTGCGAAAGATTGTGTAGCCATAGAGCCCTTGACTGGTAATGTCAATGCATTTAATAATGGCGAAGGCCTAAACGTATTGGCGCCGGGAAACAGCCTTTCCGGAAATATTACTGTGAAGCTAATTTAAGATCGCTTCCGGTTGTACCATAGAAATTTATGCCAGATTAATTGCCACTGTGTGAGATAGGACAAATGGGCCAGTAAAATATCTACTTTTATTTTCCAATCGTCGCGGTATTTAAAATTGAAGATAAAGATTCGCCAGGATTTTGATTTAAGCGTAGGTCTCTCGTTTTCCCAATGAGCGATTGTCGCTGCTAACAATTTTTTGTCGGGATAAACGGCGCTATGATTTACCGGAGAATATTTCAGATAATTTTCTCCGGTAAACACGGTTACCATTCCAAGAGATTCCATTAAAAGACGATAAAAACCTTTGGCCTTAGCTGTCTTTGTGATGTAATCCCAATCCAGGTTTTCCGCTTCATTTCGAAGCAATCTGATAAAGTCAGCTACATATTTAAGCTTGTCCCATTGCTCGATTACCGCATGATGTACCAACATCATCAACAGTTGATTTTCCATATTGGGAACTTCAACAGATGTGTTTAGCAAAGGGAAATCCATCATTTTTGCGGTTAGTTCTTCCCACGAAAATGAGTAGCAATACCGGGGATAACTTGAATTCCATTGGATTTCCAGAGACTGCAGTGCGTTTTCTTCACTTGGCTCCAGTGGCAACTGATAGTCCGTTTTCAAGTATAAGGCGGCAACCCGCTCATTTTCAAACAAATAATTCCGATACGAATCCGGCTCGAAACCGTTATGGGATAAAACTTTTAAACTGTCTTTTATGGAGGTTTTTTTGATATAATAATCGACATCACCAAATTCTCTTGATCCCGGTTTTTCATAAAACATCCAGGACCAAAGAGCGCCTTTCATCAAAAATGACGGAATTTTGTGTTGTAAAAGCTGCCTGTGCAGATCAAGAGAAATACTCAAAAAAGTCATGTTGGTGACCGTTCTGCTGATCACATAGTTCCTTAAACTTTGAGTGTATTTTTCAGGAACAGCAATTCCCCGATTTTTCTCCAGATAATGAAACAGCAAAGGACGTACCTGATGCCAGCGAGCCAGATTCATTACCGAGTCCCAATTTATAGGTGGGTTTTCAGTTGAAATCTGAGATTCACCATCTGCTTTTAACGCAGCATTGATCAAAATCGACAATTCCGGTGAAATTTCGGGTTTAATCATGCTGCTCCGCCTTTACTTTCAAAGCTATGCTTTGTTTTACCCAGTTTTCCAGCGCAGTAAAACCGTCAGGCCTTCTTTTGCTCCACATGTTTGCATTGTTTGCACACCGGAAACTTTGCAGGAAATGATTTTTTAAGTATTCGTTGATCAGCAACTGATTCGGCAAAGGGAAGTGTTTAATTGTTTCAGTTGGTATTTTTGTTGCAGGTAGCCGTTCAAGTGGTTTTCGGTTACGTGCCTTGTTTAAAAAGAAAATTTCTTTCAGCATAACCGGCTCATGTAAAAACTCCGCTTTGGGTTGATAGGAAAATTTGTTAATTCCTTCGCTAACAGGCTCCAAATCTGACCTTTTGTAATCCAGCCCATTCACTGTGTTGTCCCAAAGCTTTAACTGTGGATAAGCCGGAACTATGAATGGCTCACCGCTATCCGTGAAACCAATCGCGGTCAGATCGTCGCTCAACAGATTACATCCCGCTTTTACAAATGCAGCAGCCGTTGTAGATTTGCCAGCACCCGGATTTCCCATAAAACACCATGCCTCATCCCCTACTTTTACCGCACTGGCGTGTAAGAGAAAATATCCTTTTTGAAATAAAATCAATCCCAGGGCTTCACTGACCGTGAACAAACTTAATAAATTCGGATCATCCGTAAGCGGTGAAACAATCAGTAATTTTCCCTCAACAGCTTTAAAATTCGCTACGCCTTCCCAATAAATATAAAGATTCCCTTCTTCATCCTGATGGAATCCAGCTCTGATTCCTCTGCGATAAATAGGTGTCTTTTGTGGTACTGAAACCTCCACAGATCCGATTCTGATTTCGAGATCGAAATCAGCACAAGGCTCAGCTATGCTTAACTCTGGTAATTCTATTTCAGAAAATATTTTTAGCCCGAAGGCTTTATAGCTGTGCATTAGCGTTAACTCTGTTAATTGTATTTATTTCCAAACCCACAACCGGTGATACGAAACAGAAGCAGGCCAGTCACCAATTATGATCGTACCATTTCTTTCTACCCAGGCATGTGCTTCAAAAACCTTCGCAGCATTTATTTCGACACCGATTTCAAGTGTTAAGGACGGCACTTTTCTAAGAAGGTATTTTGTAGCAAGGGCTCGTGGCAGACACAATAACTCCAGAGGCAAATGGTCTGATGCCGAACGCACGGCCCAGGCCGTTTGCTCGATTTGCAACTGCGTCATTTCCTTGACTTTGTTTGTATCGGAAAACCAATGAAAAATCTTTCTGAATGTAGAAAACGGCAATAATATTAAACCGGCTTTTACCATCAATAAGGTAGCGGCAGCTTTCAGAAAGAGAATCCTTTCATTCCCTGACAATTTATTCCATTGCCCAAAATATTTCCCAGGACTTTTCAAAACAGCTATTTTAAAGTTTCCACGAGTCGTTCTGAAATCAGGTCTTTAAGAAGTACCTCAACATCCGACTTCACTGTTTCCTTGTCAATATCGTATTCACTGATAACAACATCGCACAGAGAATCAACTGTTTGCGGACCTTTTTCCAAAGCATCCCAAATAATTACACCTACTTCATCCAGTCCGTAATAGGCTCCTTTGCCATAATTCAGTATGACCGTTTCACCGGCAACTTTTGATGCGATTTGCTCAGAGGAAAGTTTATATTTCATTTTTAATGCCAATTCTAAAATTGATAATGTGCGAGATGCAAAGTTAGAAATAATAATCACTCAATCTCAAACTTTATACCTTGTGCCAGTGGCAATGCAGAACCGTAATTAATCGTATTTGTTTGCCGGCGCATATAAGCTTTCCACGCATCAGAACCAGATTCGCGGCCTCCTCCCGTTTCTTTTTCCCCTCCAAAAGCTCCGCCGATTTCTGCACCGGAAGTTCCTATGTTCACATTAGCGATGCCGCAATCGGATCCGGCAGTAGAAAGATATAATTCTGATTCCCTTAAATCTGATGTAAAAATGGCGGAAGACAGCCCCTGGGGCACGTTATTCTGCATTTCGATAGCCTGTTCTAACGTCCCGTATCTGATCAGGTACAGAATGGGCGCAAAAGTTTCCTGCTGAACAATTGCAAACTCATTTTGTACCTCAGCAATACAAGGAGTAACATAACAACCCGAATCGTAACCTTCTCCCTTTAAAACTTCCGGTTGAATGAGAAATACGCCTCCCTGTTCCACCACTTTTAATGCAGAAAGCTCGTACTGCTCCACTGCGCCTTTGTCAATAAGCGGACCTACGTGATTATTTTCATCAAGCGGATTTCCAATTCGCAATTGAGAATATGCCTTTACAAGACGATTTTTAACTTCTTCATAAATTTCCTGATGAACAATAAGCCTTCTCGCGGAGGTACACCTCTGTCCGGCCGTGCCCACTGCGCCAAAGACAATTCCAGGAACAGCAACTTTCAGATCTGCGCCCGGTGTGACGATGATTGCATTATTACCTCCCAGTTCAAGCAGACTTTTGCCCAATCGCCTGCCTACTGCCTCTCCAACGAGGCGTCCCATACGCGTGCTGCCGGTTGCCGAAATCAATGGGATGCGCTTATCACCGGAAAGCCACGCCCCTACCTCATAATTACCTGTGACTATGCATGAAACACCTTCGGGCACATTGTTGACTTTTAGCACCTTCTGGATGATATTCTGGCAAGCTAGTGCGGTAAGCGGTGTTTTTTCAGACGGTTTCCAAATACAAACATCACCACAGACCCAGGCCAGCATCGCATTCCAGGACCACACTGCCACCGGGAAATTGAAAGCCGAAATAATACCCACGATCCCTAATGGATGCCACTGCTCATACATCCGGTGCTGCGGGCGTTCACTGTGCATGGTCAAACCATACAACTGGCGGGAAAGTCCCACTGCAAAATCGCAGATATCAATCATTTCCTGAACCTCTCCAAGTCCCTCCTGAAGACTTTTGCCCATTTCGTAACTGACCAAGGTACCCAGTTCCATTTTTTTGAGACGTAACTGCTCCCCCATTTGCCGAACAATTTCACCTCGTCGTGGAGCCGGTAGAAGTCGCCACGTTTTAAAAGCCTGTTGTGCCGACAAAATTACAGAGTCGTAATCTTCGGGACTGGCAGTAGTGACATCGGCTATCTTTTTCCCGTCCACAGGTGAAAATGATTCAAGCATCCCACCATTGCCTGAAAAAGAACGGAGTCCGGTACTTACGCCATTGTTAACTGTCTGTATTCCCAATTTCCCGAGAATAATATTGATATCAGGCATTTATTTTTTTGTATTTTGTAAATCATTAAAAAAAACGGATCACTCCTGGTCGAAATATTTGCCATTCTGCGTTTTCAGAAATTCACTTAAAGATATATCTTCCTGTTTTATAAATCCCTGATCTGGTAAACTTCCATCCGCAACCATTTCCACCACGGCTGCAATGGAGGCTGCTGTTGTCCACGAGATGGCACGCCAATGTTGTCCATCAATACGCACCGGATGATAAGCCCGGTAAAATTCCTCCCGTTCCAGGACAGCGCCTTTCCAGCCTTCAACAACTGCATAAACATAAACAACATCCTGCTGAACAGGCGGTTTTGCCTCAGTCAGGATCTGTTCCAAAAGCTCACGTTTCTCTTTGAGTATTAATTCATAAAGCAAAAAACGCATTAGACTGCAATGACCGGGATATCGAATGGTTTTGTAATTTAATGTATCCAATTTACCTTCAAAAGTTTCACACATCGTTCCCAATCCACCAGATGTACTGAAAGCCTCAAATTCCTGTCCTTCAATGTTGATCATTTCGATACCTTCCAAAGAAGGCACTATTTTCCGAACGCCATTGTGAATGACCTCCGCATCATTGATATACTCATTTACCACACCAGCGGGAGACCATGTAAAAGAGTATCCCATCAATCCGTTGGGATATCTGGGCAACGCGCCAACACGCAACTCAATATCCCTTAATTTACTAAAACGTTTTGACAAATCAGTGCCGACAATCCCAATAAACCCGGGAGCCAGCCCGCATTGCGGTGCCATTACGCCCACGCTGTCTTTCGCCATTTCACGAATCGCCGCCGTTGTTGCCACATCTTCCGTCAGGTCAAAATAGTGAATTCCAGCTTCATAGGCCTTTTGTGCAATAGGTAGATTTAAATTATAAGGCATGCAGGAAACGACCGCGTCGAAACCTGACATGATTTTCTCCAAAGAACCAGGTTCGGTAATATCGCCACCAAAAACCGGAAAAGGCAATGGGGTATGTGGTGCTGTCTTATCTATTCCGGTAACCGAAAATCGTTTGCTCAACAACGTCCCGACCAGTGAACCTACCTTCCCTAAACCAATAACCAATATCTTATTCATATAGTTTTAACAAGAATTACTAAAAATATTTCAAGCTATTTGGAAAGATAGGAAAAGAATGCACGGTTTCTAAAACTTACCCTTCATTTTTGTATTCTTTTCCAGGATCAAATTTTATGCAAATTATCATTATTGGAGGTGGAGCGTCTGGTTTCATGGCGGCTATTGCGGCTGCTGAAACCTTTCCTGACCACCAGATTATTATTTTGGAAAAAAATAAGACTGTTCTTAATAAAGTCCGGATTTCTGGTGGCGGACGTTGCAATGTCACGCATAAACCTTCGGAACTGCGCTTTTTCCTGAAAAATTATCCGCGGGGCGAAAAACTGCTGAGAAAACTTTTTCATCAGTTTGACGCTCAGGCAACCGTTGATTGGTTTGAAAAACGTGGTGTCACTTTAAAAACAGAAGCAGATGGCAGGATGTTTCCTATTACCGATTCTTCCCACACGATTATCGAATGTCTTCTAAAAACAGCTAAAAAACTGAATATAACGGTTAGAACCAGTACCGGCGTAAAATACTTTACCCATCAGGCGGCAGATTCCGGTAAAAACGGCTTTTCGCTTTATCTTGACGAAAATGAAATTCTTTATGCTGACAGACTGCTCATTGCAACTGGTGGTTATCCAAAGTTGAACAGCTTTGACTGGATTGCCGAGCATCAGCATGACATTATTACGCCGCATCCGTCTCTGTTTACCTTCAATACACCCGACAACTATTTGCTATCTCTTGCAGGAGTTTCTGTTCAGGATGTTTTGGTTAAAATCAACGGCAGCAAACATGAATGGCGCGGACCGCTTTTAATCACACACTGGGGATTCAGCGGACCTGCTGTTTTAAAACTTTCGGCCTGGGGTGCTCGGGAGCTGGCGGCAAACGATTACCATTTCACTTGTAAAATCAACTGGTTGCCTGAAATGAACGATCAGGAGATCAGGGAATTTTTGATCAACGAAAAAATAAAAACCCCTAAACAGCAGATTACTTCACATTCAAGATTTGGAATACCGTCGCGGCTGTGGAAGGCTTTTGCAGAAAAAGCGGAAATTCCCGATGACATGAAATGGTCAGATGCGGGTTATAAAGTGCTGAATCGCCTGACGGATTTATTGAGCAACAGTCAGTTTGAGGTAAAAGGCAAGACCACTTTCAAAGAAGAATTCGTAACCTGCGGCGGTGTGGATTTGTCAGACATTAATCCCGAAACATTGGAAAGCCGTAAAATTCCAGGACTGTTTTTTGCCGGAGAAGTCATGAATGTGGACGGAATTACCGGAGGTTTTAACTTTCAAAATGCCTGGACAACAGGCTATGTTGCCGGAAAATCGATTGGAAAATAGTTTAAAATCCAGATTAACAAAAATATGAAAGTCGCATGAATGCCACCTTCATATTTTTTCAATTGACCATCGTATCAAAATAGGATCTTACTTTGGTCGCACGGTCCAGTCCGATCAGCGATGTTAAATTTTCAATCGAACTTTCACGGATTGCACGGACAGAGCCAAAATGCTTCAACAATTTCGTGGCTGTTACTTTGCCAACTCCATCTACACCTTCCAGTTCGCTTACCAGGCTTCCTTTGCTTCTTTTATCGCGGTGAAAAGTGATGGCAAAGCGGTGCGCTTCATCACGAATCTGTTGAATCAATTTTAAAGATTCAGATTTTTTATCAATGTATAATGGCAGGGAATCCTCCGGAAAATAGATCTCTTCCAGCCTTTTGGCAATGCCTATAATAGGAACCTGCCCATAAATCCCAAGACCTTTCAACGCATCACAAGCGGCGCTCAGCTGCCCTTTTCCACCATCGACAATGATCAGATCAGGAAGTTGCTCATTCTCTGCAATCAACCGCAGGTAACGTCTTCCCACCACCTCGTTCATGGAAGCAAAGTCATTCGGACCGACGACAGTCTTGATATTGAAATGACGGTAATCCTTTTTAGACGCCTTTCCTTCCTTGAAACACACCATGGAAGCCACCGGATTGGTACCCTGAATGTTCGAGTTATCAAAACATTCGATGTGCCTGGGCAAAGTTTTGAGTTGAAGATCTGTTTTCAGCCTGATCAGAACCCTGTCCTTTCTCGAAGTTGTTGCCGATGCCTCGACTTCCCTGCGCTCTGCCTTTTCCCGTCTGAAATACATCACATTTTTCATGGACATATCCAGCAGTTTTTTCTTGTCACCAATTTGCGGAACGATCACTTCCAGTTTCAATTCCAGATCCGGTTTTAAGTTGGAAAGCAGTTCTTTGGCCTCACTGCCATATTTGGTACGCATTTCGACAATCATCAGAGCCAGAATATCTGCATCACTTTCATCGAGCTGTTTTTTTATTTCAACCGTTTGGGTCACAACCATATAACCCTCCTTGATTTTCATAAAATTAAGATACGCCGCTTCTTCATCGGACACGATCGTAAGTACGTCCACATTGCCTATTCTTGGATTGACTACTGTGGCTTTACTCTGAAAATTAGACAGATGCTCAATTTTGGTTTTCCATGAATGCGCCTGTTCAAAAGCCATTTGCTCAGCAGCAGCCAGCATTTTTTCTTTAAAATACTGATGCGGCATGGTCAGATTTCCCTTCAGCATGTGCTGAACCTGCTCGATTTCTAAATTATAGTCTCCCTGTGATTGTAACCCCTCACACGGGCCTTTGCAGTTACCAATGTGGTATTCAAGACAAACCTTGAATTTCCCGGCCTCGATATTGCTTTTATTCAGCGGCAATTGGCACGACCGGATTGTATACAAAGCCTTAAACATATCCAGCAATGTGTGCATGGACCTCAAATTGGCAAACGGACCGTAAAAAGTGCCTTTATTTCGTTCCAGATTTCGGGTAACATAAACCCGCGGAAATGGCTCATCTGTCACACAAATGAACGGGTACGTTTTATCGTCTTTAAGAAGAATGTTGAATTTCGGTTGAAGCTGCTTGATCAATTGGTTTTCAAGC
>Ga0247803_1001646_pt1 | contig 11588 bp, 11 predicted proteins | sample UWRJL014104B1_FD_180928 | JGI IMG/M metagenome (GOLD analysis project Ga0247803, IMG submission 180928) | Plant litter microbial communities from Arlington Agricultural Research Station in Wisconsin, United States - UWRJ-L014-104B-1 | ecosystem: Environmental > Terrestrial > Plant litter >...
AGTGAGGTTTCATCGTATTTACTAGCAAGACCAGACTTATACTTTCTTGTATGAGTCGTTTTCAAATTAAGTAAGAACGAAACCTCACCATTCTATCTATGAAAGGATTTAAATCTTTTTTCCGAAATAATGATGCAATTCCTTTTGATAAAATCGTAGAATATCAGATAACCTTATTTAGATATTGTTGCCTCAGTATCTGATCCTTTTCGAACTTTTTAAACTGATCAAAAATATGATTTCGCAGGTTAATAAACAGATAACTTTGAAAACTAACCTCCGGTTTTATCTGAACACGGCAGTCCCAGATTTTCTCGAACACATCTTTTATTACATTTTCGGCCTCCTGTTCATCTTTGAGCAAAGTCCTGCAGAATTTTAGTGCGGGCGAACGAAAATGCGTGCGCAATTGAGAAAATGCCGCTTCATCTCCCTGACTAACGCGATAAAGAATTTGTTCATTAGGAAAGTTCATAGGGTCAGGAAGTAAGAATTTATAAAAATCTTCGGATTAGTCAGCTGTTAACCAATTCAGGTTGAATCGATAATGTATACTACTGCTTATCAAATGAATAAGGTTGTCCGGTGATTGTGTCAGTGCCAGGTATCCCCTCGGCTCTGCATTTTTTTCATCCATTTCGAATGCACCAGTCCATGCACCTCCGTTCAGGTATCGTTCTTTTTTGTCTGTTAATAATTTTTTAACCGGCCAGGTTTTTCCCTCGTCATAGGACAAAGCCGCATACATGCCGTATCCTTTGTAAGAATTTCCCTTTGAGTCTTTGAAAGTCATTCCGATTTTTTTCTCATCCGTTTCTTCGGGATGATGCGTGAATGAAATCACCAGCAGCGGCCCTTCATTAAGCCTGAATAAGATTAACCGCTGTCCCCCGGCAATCGGCGGAAATTCAGAAGCAGCATAATTCCAGGTTTTTCCCATGTCCTTCGATATGCTCGCCGGCATTCGAAAACCAGATCCTTCCTGCGCTTCTATGTTATTATTTCTTCCCAGCGCAAACAGACTACCGTCTTTTAATTGTACGACACCCGCATGAATTCCCGCAATTAATCCGCCTGACCTCCCCTCCTTAAAATCCGGTGTCTCCTTTCCAGGATAAGGATTTTCCCAGGTTTTTCCTCCATCCTTACTCACATGTATCGCTGTTCCTCCGACCGGTCCCGGATCGGCATCTCCCGCCTGAACCAGCCAGCCTTCTTTTGTTTGACTCATACCTGCAATAACCTGATTCCGGACCTGATGCTCTGGATCAGCCATTGACGGGATGGACCAGGTTGCTCCGTTGTCCTTACTGGTTCGTAAGACCATGGCAAGATTTTTCCAATCGCCATCCGTTTCAACTCCGTTCATATGATACAAAGTCCCCTTTCCATCGTCGAAGAGCGAAGTTCCTGTCATATTCCTGTCCGGTACATTAAAAAACTCCGAAGGCTTATCCCAGTTCTGCTGTCCTGCCCGCAAACGACTGGCCAGAATTGTCATTTCCCTTCCTGATTCCTGGTTGGTTGAAAACCATGCAGCGAGCAAATCTCCATTCGGACACCACGTGATTGCCGGGCAGTGATTATGTTGAAAAAAGGGCACTTCGTCTGTGCATTCCGGTTTGTTCACATACCGGATAGGTTCCATGAAAATCGGCTTTGTGTCTGACACTTTTTTCCATGAAAAAGGTTTTTGGGAAACATTTTGATAAACAAAAGTAGCAGGCTCCGCCGGAAGCGGTTTTGTTACGGGAAGATCTCCTTCAACGATTCTGAAACCCAGCTGAAAATGTTTGTCTTCCGGAATCATGGCCATACGGTTCGACGATCGCAGATAGGTCAGTGGCGTACCGTGACTTCCGCCTCGCGTCACGCGGTATAGACCAGAAATTCTTCCAACCGGATCTTTTTGCTCGCCAGCCGAATAAGCGCCATACCAGTCCGAACACCATTCTTCGACATTTCCATGCAGGTCGTATAATCCAAATTTATTTGCCTCGGCCTGACCCACTTTTAATGAAACGATAACCTGTTCCCGATCCGTTTTCTGACTTTTCAAATGTGCTTTCGATAGAAACCTTCCCGTAGAAAAATCTGTAACTGTTCCTGCTCTGCAAGCATATTCCCACTCCGCCTCTGTCGGCAAACGATATTTTTTACCTTCTTTTTTACCCAACCATTCACAAAAAGCCGTCGCGTCCCGATAACTGACAAAAACAACGGCTTCATCATCTTCCTTGGAAAATCCGTCCTTACCTCTGAATTTTTTATGTGATGGATCAAAAGCTTCAAATTGCGCATTCGTAATTTCTGTTATCGCCATTCTGAACGGTTTCGATACGGTCACCCGATGAACCGGATTTTCATCCGCATTTTCTCCTTCACCTTCTGAACCCATGTAAAATTTTCCTGCGCGAATATCTGCCAGTGTAATTCCCAAAGAATTTGTGGTCTGGGAAAATGCTGTCTGCGTCAATAAACCTGCAAGAAATGTTATGCGAATCCAATTCATTTTAGTAACCTTTTTTTTATTTTACCAAATACTGGGTGAAATTACTGGGAATACCCAAATCGGCCTGTATCTTTTCCACTTCGACCAACAAATTATCCATCTGAGTTTTTAATTCTGGAGTTAACACTCCAACTTCTCTTCTTGTATAAAGTGATATCGGGAAACCTCTTTTTTGTAAACTGTATTTTGCGATAATCGGATAGGCAGTATGGACAAGATCCATCGAATCGATAAAAAACTGCTGCACCTTTTTAACGTCTTCCTGCCGTTCCGGATTATTGAAATTTTTGCAGATCCAGACGACAAGTTCCGGATAAATATTTCCCTGAATACAGGAAAGTCCAGCAGCTCCTGCTTTTAATGACGCAACGGCGTTTACCATATATGCGTCATAAAGACCAAATTGCTGGCCGTCCGCCAGAGCGATCCGCTGTTTTACCTCCGCCAGATCCAGACAAGTATCTTTATGATAAACCACTCGCCCGGTTGCAACTAATGGTTCCAGAATGTTGCTCGGAACCAGTCTTTTATAAGGAACAGGACATTCATAAAAACCGAGAGGAATATCTCCGGTCAGGGAAATTAATTCTAGCGCATTTTTCAAAAATTCCTCATCAGAATCACTCTCATCGGCTATCAGACCTGATATAATAATGGCGGCCTGCACACCGGTACCGTATATACGTTTTACAAATTCAGCCTGATCAGAAATAGGCCCTCCGAACGTTCCTGTTGCGACGACTGGTAATCTTCCCGCCACTTGATCCACAACAGCTTTTGTTACAGAAATCCTCTCATCTTCACTCAGTTCAAACATTTCGCTGGAAAGACAATTTGCAAAAAGTCCTGCTGCACCTGTTGTTAAATAAAATTCTGTTAGTGTTTTTAAGCCAGCATAATCCACTTCTCCTGTTTCCAGAAAAGGTGTTAACATAACAGGAATAAATCCTTGCGGCAAAGAATTGGTAATTGCTGTCATACCAGTTTTATAAATATTGCGTAAAATTTTGTCAGAATGCGCCAGTTCAACCTGGATCTTAGCGGATCAAATTATTGACTACTTGTTTAAGTACAATCACTTCATCAGGAAATATGGCCGTCGGCAAGGATTTCCTTTTCAATCTCTATGGGTTTTCCTTTTAATCTTGTCAGCAACAAACCTCCAAGAAAAATAGAAAGTGTGCCTACAACCATCACCATATTTTGATGAAGCGGATTTCTCAGAAACGAATACTCATCCGGCAATTTCGCCGAAAACGTCATCCAGATAATAACTACGATACCAATTAAAGTTGCTGTCAGCGTTTCAGTATTTTTAGTATTTTTTGAGATTATTCCCAAAAGAAATAATCCGAGCATACCTCCTGCGAAAATTCCTGACAGCAGCCACCAGACATCCAGTACACTTTTTACACCAATCATCGCAATTCCGGTGACCATGCCCAAAAGCCCAAACCCTGTTGTAGCGATGTATAATAATGTCATGGATTGCTTCGGAGACATATCTTTTTTAACATACCGCTGATAAATATCTACCATAAACACGGTTGCAGAGGCATTCATTCCTGAACTGATCGTGCTCATCGCGGCAGACATAATCGCTGCAATAATTAGCCCAAGAAGGCCTACGGGAACTTTCGTAACCATAAAATGTGGCATCACTTTGTCGCCTATGTCTGCCGGTGTCAAGGTCGAAGCCAGCGTGCGAATTGCTTCCGGCGTACCATTAGGCAAACGCTCCCCTGCCACCTGCATCTGGACCGCATTTAACAATTCCGGATTACTCTGATAGTATGCAAACAGACATGACCCAAGAATAAAAAAGATCAGCGAAACCGGTAAATATAAATAAACGCATAACCAGACAGAGCCCGCCGCTTCCTTAATTGATGTGGTCGTATGATACCGCTGAACATAATTCTGGTCCATACCAAAGTTGTTGAGGTTCATGAAGAAACCGTACAACAACACTACCCAAAATGAAGACTGCGTAAAGTCTGGCGCAAAACTTCCGAGACTGAATTTATTATCTACTTTTCCAATATCAATAATTTTTGACACGCCTCCATCCATACCCGAAACTACCAGATATAAAATGATCAAAGCACCGGCAGTTTTGATCACTCCCTGAACAACTTCTGTCCAGATAACAGCCTCCATTCCGCCCATTACGGTATAAAGCACGATACAAATTCCAACTACGATCATTATCGTAGCCATCGGATATCCGGTTAAAGCCTGCAAACTGAGCGCGATTCCAAAAAATATCGAACCCATCCTGGCAAGCTGCGTCAACAGAAAACAGACAACTGCATAGGTTCTGGCCCACGGACCGAAGCGATGTTCTAGATGAGTATAAGCCGAGACAGCTCCCGTATTTCTGTAAAATGGTATAAAAAATTTCGTAGCGACCCAGGCGGCAAGCGGCATGGATAAGCTAAAAACGAATGAATTCCAGTTACTTCCAAAAGCTTTTCCAGGCACTCCCAGAAAAGTATTACTGCTTAAAAAAGTTGCATAAATTGAAATCCCTATCGCCCAGCCCGGAATTTTTCCCGAAGCCTTCGTAAACTGGTCTGCCGTCGTATTTTTTCGCGAAAAGTATATACCCACCGCGACCATCCCTACCAGATAGACAATGACAATAAGCAGATCGATTAAGGGTAAGGATTTCATTCTACTTTTTTAATAAGTATAACTTAAATGCAAATAAACAGGATTAACTTCATGTATTTATGTGGTTTTATATCCTGTTATTATACGATATTATCATTCTGAACACATTTAACATTTGCGTAATGTCAATGCTTGTATTCTTCCTTGTCCTTAAACAAATATCCAATGCCAACCGAGGAAATAACGATCAGTGATAAAAGAAGGATTTTAGTACCCAAACCTTCATTCGGATGTTCCAGTAAATAACGGATTTCCTGCGCTTCTCTTCCAGCCCACACGGCCAGAACAGTTCTTGGAATCATTCCCAAAGTACCACCAGCGAGTACCTGAGGCAGCTTTGCACCCACGACGTTAAAAAATAAATTTGTTATCGTAAAAGGAAGAACTGGCGAAAGCTTGGCAAAGAAGATAAGACGAAACTGGTTTGCTTTGAATTTTCTGATGAGCGATTCGATTTGGGGATAAATCTGAACCAGATAAATGCGGATCGATTCGGCATTGAAGAAATCTGCCAGAACGTATAAAATTCCGATTGCACCCATATTTAAAATAAATAAATACGGAACTGCATACCATCCAAGAAAATAGCCAAAGACCAGCGCCAGAAAAGTCGGCGGTGTTAAGGCGATGGCAGACGTAAATGTCAAACCCAGTGTGACAAGCGTCCAGGTCCCAAAGGACCAGCCGCGTAATATTTCTTCATTCGCAATCGCAGACGCGGTCAGTAATGAGGTAGTAACCAAGGGAACAACAGTGAGTAAAACGCTTACAACTAGGGGTAAAGGGAGTTTTTTTACTAATGGATTTGCCAAAAGAAGATATTTTTAGTCAACACAAACATTTCAGATATCAAATTAACGACTTCTTTCGGTAAAAGGTTTTTCAAGAAGATTATCTTTGATTTTTTTACATTTTGCGAAATCAATTTACGATCATTATATTCTATGAAATTCGCTACCAAAGCCATACACGCAGGCGTTGAACCTGATCCGACAACCGGTGCAATCATGACGCCCATTTACCAGACTTCAACATACGTTCAGGAAAGTCCGGGAAAACATAAAGGTTATGAGTATTCCAGGACTCACAACCCAACGCGCACCGCTTTGCAAACTGCGCTGGCTGCTTTGGAAAACGGAAAACATGGCATTTGTTATTCTTCCGGCTTAGCTGCAACAGATGCTGTATTGAAGTTATTTAAACCCGGCGACGAAATTATTGCGACCAACGATATCTATGGCGGCACATACAGGATCATGAAAAAAATATATGAGCCGTTCGGTTTAATATTTCATTTCGTTGACATGAGCGATATTTCAGAAATTGAAAAGGTGATTTCCGAAAAAACGAAAATGATCTGGGTTGAAACGCCGACAAACCCTTTGCTGAAAATTATTGATATCGAAGCTGTAACCGGTTTGTGCAAAAGCAAAGGAATTTTGAGCGTAGTGGACAATACATTTGCTTCGCCTTACCTGCAAAATCCATTGGATCAGGGTGCCGATATCGTTATGCATTCGGTTACAAAATATCTTGGCGGACATTCAGATACAGTTATGGGTGCTCTGATCGTGAATGATGATGAACTGGCAAAACAACTGGCATTTATTCAAAACGCAAGCGGTGCAGTTCCCGGCCCGCAGGACTGTTTTCTTGTTTTGAGAGGAATTAAAACTTTACATATCCGGATGCAGCGCCATTGTGAAAATGCGAAAGTTGTCTCCATGTGGCTGGAAGATCACCCCAAAGTCGGAAAGGTTTATTATCCCGGGCTTCCTTCACACGATGGACATTTGCTTGCCTCGCGTCAGATGCGCGGATATGGCGGTATCATTTCTTTTGAATTGAAAGGGGATGATTATGCACAGGCTGTTCGGGTTATGGAAAATCTGGAAGTATTTTCGCTGGGAGAATCTTTGGGAGGTGTTGAGTCGCTTTGCACGCACCCTGCAAGCATGACGCACGCCAGTATCCCCAAGGATGCACGTGAAAAAACCGGGCTCAAAGATACGCTGATCCGACTTAGCGTTGGCATCGAAGATGTGGAAGATCTGATCGCAGATCTGGAGCAGGCAATTGGATGAGAATGCGATTCTCTTTTGCATTCCATAAGCAAAACCATTACTTTTGATCTCTATTTTTTAGCAAAACTTACAAAACGTTTTTCCATGGAATTAACAGGAACTGTCATCGCTTTACTCCCTGAGGTATCTGGTCAGGGTAAAAATGGAACATGGCGGAAGCAGGAATTCATCCTTGAAATCCCTTCGCAGTATCCAAAAAAAGTATGCATTTCATTGTGGGGTGACAAAATTGATCAGGCTGGTTTACAGGTTAACGACGCTGTAACTGCATCGATCGATGTTGAAAGCCGCGAATATAACAATCGCTGGTATACAGAAGTAAAAGCGTGGAAAGTTGATAAGGCGGGTGCTGCAAACGGTGGCGGAAATTCTTACAACTCTGGAAGCAGCAACAGCACTTTGCCTCCTGTAACTACATTTACTGAAGACGAATCGGACGATCTTCCATTCTAGTATTTCAGATATTATAAAGCGGTCCGTCCCTTGCAATTTCAGCAACGACGGACCGCTTTTTTTTTTCATGGCATTTCACGCCATCGCTACGGTAAAATGATCCAGCACTTCATGCGGGTGCACCTCCAATACATTAGCGAGTACGAGCATAACCAAAGTATTTGAAGCAATTTTCCGGGAAATTCCTGCGGCAGCTGCAAATAATTCGACCGTCACCGTCTTTTTCTCGTCCAGAAGCTTCATTAGTTTTTCTTCTTTGTCGCCGTATTGAAAACGGATATCCCGTTTGAACCGGCCACGACGCATAATCTCACGCATTTCCTTGCTAGCCTGGATCGACTTATCCGCTACGCGCACATAAGCTTTTTTGATTCCCGAAGAATCTACAACATAATGTGGCTTATCGAGACTTCGCGGAATGGTCAAAACCAGAACCTCGCGCTCCATATCGATAGGAATTTTTTCTAACCGGTAATCAAGTTTGGGAAAACAATAAGTATTAATCGCTTTAACGAGTGTGTATTCATCTTCATCTGAATCTTTCACTCCTTTGATCGTCCGGTCATCTCCAACACCGACGAATAATTTTCCACCGCCAGAATTGGCGAAAGCGACTAGTTCACGGACAATTTTCTCGGGGTGATTAGATTTCAACTTGAATTCCACATGATCACCCTCGCCCTTTCTGACCAACTCTTTAAGCAATCGTAGTTCCATCAATTGGCCTGGATAGATACTTAACTATGAAAAAAACAATTTGGATTTTGGCTAAATGCTTTTCATAATAACGTTACTAATATACATTCCTTTCAGAATATTAAAAAAATATTAACTGAATTAATCTACACAAAATCCCTTTTTCAGATACTAAAAAACAATGCCGTTAATAAAACGAGAAACCCGTAAAAACAAAAAACGGCACCTGCTGGCGCCGCTCTTCATTTAATATTCATCTTCATTAAAGAAGAAGTCATCTTTGGTCGGATAATCCGGCCAGATTTCCTCAATGCTTTCATAAGGCTGACCATCATCTTCCAATTCTTGTAGGTTTTCAACTACTTCTAACGGAGCTCCTGTTCTAATTGCGAAGTCAATCAGCTCGTCTTTGGTAGCTGGCCAAGGAGCATCTTCCAGATATGATGCAAGTTCGAGAGTCCAGTACATAGTTTTTTCGCCTATTAAATAGTTACTTAATTTTTTAAGGATTGCAAAAGTAAAAAAAATTGCATCTTTTGATAATTTTAAACAAAAAATATTAAAAATAATTGTTTTTTATTATTAATATTTTTCCGGATAGGATAAACATTTGAATATCATAAATTTATACCTCCTTAAAAGATGCACCTCTTTCTATTCTGATATCACTAATTGTATACAAAAAGCATTCCCCGCCAATTTTAGTCATTTTGCAGAAATTTAATCGTTATCACCGGCGAGACAAAATCTTTTGTAAATTTCCCCAACATTTAGAATTTGAAACAATTATGACAATTGAAGTTTGTGCATATTCACTTGAATCCTGCTTAAATGCCCAGGTTGGTGGTGCAGGGCGTATTGAATTATGCGGAGGGCTTGGCGAAGGAGGAACCACTCCAAGCGCAGGCCTTATTGAAATGGTACTTGAACATATCAAAATTCCGGTGTTTGTGATGATCCGTCCGCGTGGAGGCGATTTCGTTTATGATTTCTTTGAAGAAGAAATTATGAAAAGGGATATTTCACTCGCTAAAAAACTGGGTGCGCAAGGTGTGGTTCTGGGTATACTTCTCCCTGACGGTCAGGTTGATGTAGCACGTACGAAAGCACTCGTAGATTTCGCGGCACCAATGAAAGTAACTTTTCACCGGGCTTTCGATCTCACTCCCGATCCTGTTAAAGCTTTGAAAGCCGTAATCGAAACAGGAGCTGAAAGAATATTAACGTCAGGACAAAAAGCCAGTGCTCCTATGGCTGTCCCGCTCTTGAAACAATTGGCAAAAACAGCTGGAAGTTCCATAGAAATTATGGCAGGTGGCGGTGTTAATCACCACAATGCAAAAGAATTAAAAGAAGCCGGTGTCCATGCACTCCATTTGACCGCCAAAGCATTCCGCCCGGGCAGGCAAAAGTTTTTTCCCGCAGATGTTTCCATGGCAGGAGAAATTCCGGACGAACGTTCAGTATTATATAGTGATTTAAATCTTATTGAAGCGATAGTGGAGGCGGTTGCAGATACAGAATAAAGCAAGGCAGGAATTTTCACCCAAGTCTCCGTGATATGAAATTTTTCAAAGCTGTTTTGACGGTTATACTTACAATTGGCTTAGTATATGCATTGAACAGGCCATGGGGACCAGTTCCTGCCTTAGGCCCTTTTCTAAGCCCTTTTACAGGGTTTTGGCAAAACGGTGAAAAGATTTACGAGCCGAACGAAGAAATTGTTTTAAAACTGGATAGCCTTCGGGAAGAGGTTATCATCCGCTTTGACGATATCGGCGTTCCTCACATTTTTGCCAAAAATGACTTCGATCTTTTTTACGCACAGGGATATCTTACTGCAAAAGACCGGCTGTGGCAAATGGATATTCAAACCAGGGCAGCGTCCGGGCGACTTTCCGAAATACTCGGCCCCGCGACACTTGAAATGGATAAAAACAGCCGTCGCCTTGGAATGGCCTATGGCGCCGAGGTAAATATAAAAATTGCGTTAAGCGATCCTAAATCCAGAGAAGCGCTACTTGGCTACAGCGCTGGCGTTAATGCTTTTATCAGCCAGCTTTCTCCAAAGGATTATCCGGTAGAATATAAATTGCTGGGCTATAAACCGGAGCTCTGGAAACCAATCAATACCATGTACATGCTGGAACAAATGACATTGACGCTCGCCGGGCGTTCAAATGATCTGAATATGTCAAATGTTTTAAAAAAGTATGGAAATGAAGTTATTAAAGATCTTTTTCCGGATTACCCGATGCTTCAGGAAAGTCCGATTATTCCGGTGGGGACTGCATGGGATTTTAAACCACTGCCAATTCCTGATGACAAACATTCTGAATCAAAAGATTCAGTACTGTTAAATGAATTTTCAAAACCAGAGATGAAACCTGAGGGAATCGGAAGTAACAACTGGGCAATAAGTGCCGAAAAATCGATAACCGGCTACCCTATTCTTGCAAATGATCCGCACCTCGAGTTGACGCTTCCGTCCATATGGTATCAGGTTCAGCTGCATTCGCCGGATGTAAATGTCTACGGAGTTTCGTTACCGGGAATTCCGAGTGTGATTATTGGTTTTAATCAGAATGTGGCATGGGGTGTAACCAATGTTGACGCAGATGTCTATGATCGTTACAAAATAACTTTTAAAGATACGTCTCAGTCGAGTTACTGGTATGACAATCAATGGAAGCCTGCTCGCAAGCGTGAGGAATTAATTTATATAAAAGGGAAAGCAGAACCTTATCGGGAGCAGGTTACTTATACTCATCACGGCCCCGTCACCAAATATAATGATGAGCTGACCGGATCGGTATATCTGGCCACCAAATGGATAGGACATGAACCCGGAAACAGCTTTCTGACTTTCTACGAACTTAATAAAGCGAAGGACTACGATGACTATCGTAATGCCTTGGCAAAATATGTCGGCCCAGCCCAGAATTTTGTTTTTGCTGACAATGGAAAAAATATTGCCATGACGGTAAATGGGAAATTACCACTGAAACGAAAAGATCAGGGAAAATTCCTTCTGGACGGTTCCAGTCCGGACGACGACTGGAAAGGCTGGATCCCTGCTGACCAAAATCCATTTGTGAAAAATCCTACAAGAGGTTTTGTAAGCTCTGCGAACCAATCTTCAACGGATCCAAGTTATCCATATTATA
>Ga0247803_1001647_pt1 | contig 11586 bp, 12 predicted proteins | sample UWRJL014104B1_FD_180928 | JGI IMG/M metagenome (GOLD analysis project Ga0247803, IMG submission 180928) | Plant litter microbial communities from Arlington Agricultural Research Station in Wisconsin, United States - UWRJ-L014-104B-1 | ecosystem: Environmental > Terrestrial > Plant litter >...
AGCGGTGCTGCTCTTCTTATGCACATGGCATTTTGGCGACCTCGAGACGAAAGCTGAAAGGGGCGGACTTGCCTCACTGGTCGATGATGAATAATCTTTCTGCGAGAAGAATCTCACTCTAGAGTCTAACGATAGCAACTCGGTGGCGAGGCTACGGATTAATGCGCGGGCTTTCGAGCAATCTTGGCCTTGACAACGGGACGGACAACAGGTCGCTTCCCCTGCCGCCCCAGGCGGGAGGCCTGTGCCGACTCGAGGTCGGTGCGCTTCGCTACCAATAGCTAGGGCAGATCGATCTCTTTCAAGTTCTCGGGCACTGGCTTGTGTGCTCCCTGCGTTCAGACTTAGCAACGAGTACGATATCTTCAACAGAGCTGATGACGCTAATGTCTGAGCATGCACCGTTTGGCGCGCGACGGCTCCACGCGTACAGGGTAGCTGCTCTCGGCGCGGCAGAACAGGCGGCCCATGACAGGCGTGGTGATTGGTCTTACCTAGAGTGCCATCAGACCGTTGCCTCACGTTCTGTACGGAGACGTCAAAGAGAGATTGAGACCGGGGCCTGGACGTCGCCTGTATCGAAGTTGTCGGAGTAGACCCTGCTGATGCGATGTAAGATGGAGAAGTATACAGTGGCGGTAAGGTCCGGCGGCTTAGTGTCTCGCTATTACTAGAATGGTGGCCGACATGCTGCGGGAGCGGGGGTATGCGTTCAAACGCAGCAGCAGCAATAGAGGAGTTCCGGCGCTTCTGTTGCGACTCGATTGGGCTGCCTTCCTCCCATGGTCGTTTTCTACCCTTCCCAGAGTCCATAGATTGGGTTGGCCCAAAGAATATGCAGGCTCGCACTCCGTTGCGCCATCCGTTGCGCTCAGGCGTTGTCGGACAATTTAGCAATTTCTATTTATTCAGATGACCATGGCCGGGATCCGGATCTACGCTAAAGATTAGTAAGGAGACGGTGAGTGGTGTGGACGTGGTGTGAATGGCTAGTCTTTGAGCAGCTTGACGAGTCGTGTGCTTGTTCAAGCTTCGAGGTCATGAGCCCGCATAAGTGCATACCGCCAGGATGAGAAAACGCATACGATGAGAAGATGTAGCGATCAAAGCTTCGACAAACAAATGGATTTGAGTTGCGAATGACAGATGTGTCAGAGAATCAGACGTCGTGTCAAGCTCTTGCTTCCATGACCGCGTCAGCGTCACTGCCGCGGTTCTACTGGAACCGAGTAATTTCGGTTCGCAGTGCAATGCCGCGCGTTAAGGAAAGGCGTTAAAATCCAATACGAGGTAGTATCGAAGAAGGATAGGGGAACAGTATCGTCACGGGAAAATGCGGCTTGATCTCCACGACGTCGTTGAATGACAGTAGGCAGCGACGGGAACACGTCCGATTCGCAAAACAAAAAAAACAGGCTGTTCGTGCAAGAGTACAATGACGATGGAACAAGCAACACTCAGAGGTCAAGTCATTGGAGTGAGAATGCTGAGTGATGTTCTTGGTAATGGAGGTACGCGCGGGCACCTTCCTGTTCCAGGGCTGGCCTGGGTTAGTAATCACAGCAAGCGCCTGCGGACCCTGCGCCGGGAGATGTCCGAACCCAACGTTTGAACGCACACGAGACAACGGTGATTGTTGACTATACGGCGGACTTGTGTATTCGATGGCAAAGCGCCCAGAGAGTGAGCACATCAAGAACTGCCTTGAAACACATTCAAGACGCAGATAAATCAGGAAACAGAGGCAAGCCGTAAGCTAGCGGCATGTTGCGGCAGGTGTGCCCAGCGAGGACCTAATCCAGAAACCAATCTCATAATTAGGGAAGACCGATGCTGACAGTACGACACAACCTATAGAAAGCAAACACGCAAGGACGTGGCATGACGAGGTGGAACTCGTAAAGGTGAGTACATAGGTACAAACAACAACTCGCATGGGTATCAAATGTAAAGCGTTAAACATGGCCCACTGGCGCGCAAACAGCTTCGCTATATCCGCCAAGCCTGAATCTGACTTAGCACCACCGGAGATCCTCCATCCTGAGCGATCAGCCGGAGACGTTCCTCTATCCATTGCTTTTCCTTGGCCACGACTCCGACTTCGATGGCCTTCATGGTCTGGAGTTCGGCGAGGAGTCCATCGAGCAGCTGCTTACAGGCCGAGACAACACATGCAATACTCGAACCATGCGTGGGCTGTGGCAATTTCTCTAGAAGTCGCAGGAAGACTGTCAGCTTTCGCGTCAAGGCTGCATTTTGTTCCTTCCACGCATCTCCGAGACCTTCCAGAGACTTTGAGTCGGCACTTCCTTCTCGCAGGCTGTCACGCGCCAGCCATACCTGCTCCACTTCCGAAAGCCAACCATCGAAGTCATCAACGAGGCGATTTAGACGACTGCCAGGTTCCATCAGGGACGGAAGCTCGTGCAGAGGTCCAGAAAGCGTCTGGATGTGCTCAAAAAGTCCAGAAGTGGTGTTTGTCCCATTCCAATCACGGAACGCCAAGAGATTCTTCTGCTCCTGACCAAGGCGTTCGTTGTCGCGCATCACTTCAGAGAGACTTGCGACCTCTTCGAATTTGTTCCTCAAACTTTGCTTCGCACTGAGCTCCCAACGCTTACTGGTCTGGGCTGAGGATTCGTGCAGCAGGTGTAGCTGGAGGAGCTCAGACTGGAGGCTTACAATATCTGGTGGGAGAGATTGGGTAGACGTGTCGGAAACCGGGTGAAGATATACCGAAGTGGGTGCTTTAGCCGTTTTCCGGGGCGTAAAGTGTTGTTGCAGCGTGGAGAATGCGGGTCGAGCTGGTTTCCTAGATTCCTCCTCGGTGTTCTCGCCATGTCTCCCTTGTGCCAGTAGCTTATCGGAGCTGCTGACGGATGCCGTGATTGCGGAGCGGGCGTTCGACGCTTGTGGTCTAACACTCGTGCTAGTAGCGCGCTTCAATGCTTCGAGTCTGGCGGACGTCCGGGCCGGGCCAGCCGTAACACTTGAGGGAGGGTCACCGACAGGTTTTGTGGCACGTCCGGGCGCGACCATGAGGGACCTTGGTCTCTCCGCACGGGTCGTATCTTCGCTATGTGGTTTGCGAGCATTTGTTGTAGACTGTGTGCGTGTATGACTACGGGTCGGGGCCTGTGCCGCCGGCGCTGGAACTCCGGGCCGTCGTAGAGACTGCGAGCGGTGGTGTCCTGTGGGTGGCGGCAGCGGCGGCTTCATGGATGTATCGGTGGAGCGTACGGGTTGAGAAGGTGTCACCGTGTCGGCTTCTGAGAGGATGACATGTTGCATGGAGCCGGTTTGGTACATCGAGCGTGGTCGCAAACGGCCCGGCTTTGTGCTCTGCACGCCATCGTTCTGAGCTGATGTGGGATGGCCTGATGTACTTCGCGAGTGTGCGGGCTCGGTCGAGACGTCTTCGTGGTGTAGCTTCGAAGGCGAGGCCCTTGCTATTCCACTGGTGCGAGATATGGGTTTTGGAAGTCCTAGCTGGGGTAGGAAGCTCCGTCTCTTCGCTCCGTCGCCGCCGTCATGCTGCTTTGAGCTCTCGATAGCTTCGTCGTGTGTTTGTGGAACCTAGACTCGCATCAGAAGTCGTACGAAGAAGCGTGCGTGCTAAAGCAACAGTACTTCTGACCGGGAAGGTGCGCCTTTCGCCCTGCTGATCTGGCTGCGAGGCTTCAGTGCCGAGCTGAGCGAAGGAATCGTCATTGCATCGGTATCTGCACCTAGAGTGTCTGTTCGCTGCGCACCGTGGTCGTTCACATGTGGTCTGGCCGTGCTGGAGTGGAGGGTCAAACACGCCAAACAAACATTGGGTACTAGCGGGGTTTCCTCGGCAGCCGTTATCTTATCCATCGGCTGACCTCAGCAAAGCAGTGTGCACATCAAGCCGTCTGAACCTGTTTTGAGATGGATATATATTGATGCACGATTCTATAGAGGCTGAACCTTCTAGTTCGAGGTTATGGTCCAGCAAGAGACCCGTGCGTCCTCCCGAAAGGAGCTGCCCAGCGCCATGTAGATATCCTTGCGAGAGCATGAAGAAAGGGTCGCCTAACAAGACGAGGAGCGGCTGTTAAGAGTTTGAAGAGATGTCATCCATGGGCCGTATATGTCGTATCCGCGCAGTTCAGAACAGCGAGGCTGAGGCTATAGGCTGCCGCGGCGGGCGGGGAAGGAGACGCCCTCGATAGCCGGATAGTCCACGAACCAACTGACCCTCTCTTGCGCCTGTGAGTTGATGAGCCCACAGGGCAACTGCCGGCCCTCGTCTGTATCAAAGATTTGTTTCATGATCTCCTTCTTTCCCCCTCCGGTCGCAACAAAGGCGATCTTGATCCCATGGGTCGCCACGGGCAGTGACAGCGTGATGCGCTTCGGCGGAGGCTTCGGCGAGTCTGATATGGGGAGAATCCAGGCTTCGCTTTCGCGCAGAAGGGGAGATCCGGGGAACAGGCTGCAGGTATGACCGTCCGGCCCGCAGCCAAGCAGCAGCAGGTCAAACATGGGCAGCCTCACGCTGTCCCTCGCAGCGAAGACACCGACGAGCGTCTTCTCGTATTGATCAGCCAGCTCTTGCACGTCGTCCAAGTATTTGACATCAACGGGGAAGACCTTGGGCTCGCCGAGCTCGGCGGGAGCCTTGTCCAGGATCTCCTCCTTCACGAGCTTGTAGTTGCTGTCGGCGTGGTCGAGCGGAACGGCGCGCTCATCGGCGAAGAAGATCTCCCATTTGTCGAGCTGCACCTTGCCCTCGCCGTTGGTTTCGTTGATGAGCGCCTGGCCGAGGACCTTTGGTAGCGACCCGCCGGAAACGGCGACGCGAAAGACCTGGTGTCGGCTGAGGGCGCTGTTCTGAGCGTCGAGGACGTATGCGCGGAGGCTCGGAGCAAGCTCGTCAATGCTCTGGAACGCGTACAGATTCGGCGGCTTCCCCATGGCGGCGGCGGTGGTGGTAGCAATAGATTGGTGAGAACAGATGCGAGTGTGCGGGCAGTGGAGGGGCAAGGCAACCTTGGAACAGGCTATGGTGGGGGTGTTTGATTGCGCAAGACGGATTCGTAAACGTCGTAAACGAAGACACGATAAGTGAAGGGATGCGCCGGCGACTGTGACGATGCACTTGGGTATCTAGTAGTGAGAGAATTAAAGTGCGAAGTGATTACCTTATGACGGAAGAACGAGCCATGACGCCGGACCGCTTTTGATCACCGCGCAGCCATTTGACGGCGCCATGAAGCCTTTATTGTTGTGCGCACTCGGGAGCGCAGCGCGCCGGAGACTGGCAGACGTAGAATGGCAATCTTGAGCAACGCAGGAGAACAGATACATGGCATGAGCATTCAATATCTACCTATGGCCAAGTACACATCGTTGCGCATGACCAGTGCGACGCACTTGACCATGCCCCTCCACCCCTCCTCGGCCCGGCTGTGGCACGGCCGGCCGGACCTCCGAAGCAAGCTACGCCCAATGTGGAGATCACGTGTCGCATACAGCGTTGGTCTGTTAACGTTGGGTATCAGCGAACACGTCGACATTGAGCTGGCGTTAGCCTTCTAAGCGTTACGAAATGCCCAGCATTCAAGCCAGAGCGGAATGACATGGTTTCTCGGCAACACATCATTATGGATCCTCTGACGAGCAGCAAGATACATCGTGTGCGACTGGTTCGACCGTGGCCTGGGGTCAACGCAAAGCTGCCTGCGTGCCACCAACATGCTGTACCACCGGTTCCAGTGTCGGAAAGGGGTCCTGTTGCGATCCACAGGGGTTCTAGCCAGCTGGCCAGACGACTCAACACGCTCAGATAGCGGGGAGAACGCTTCTTCCTCCGGGACTGCTTGTAATCTGCAAGCCGCGGCCTCCACCGCTTGTGGCAGATGCTCCCACAGCCATTCCTTCCGAAGCATCTGGCCGTACGCCTTCTCGACCACAGAGCGCTGCGAGCTCGGCCTGCTTCTGCTGGTCTCATCTCCTGCAAGGGTTTCCGCACAAATGAAACGCAATCCAGGGTCGATGAGTCCAGATGTATGTCGAATTGAGAGCATGTCTCCGTGGCGATGAGCATCTGGACTAGATTAGGGCTACAGGGCCGGACATGTGATCACACGCCCGTTCGTTGGAGAAGAACTGGCATGTGTGTAGTCAAAAAGGTTTCACTCCGGGCAAGAGGCCCTTCTAGACCTCGCCCACGGTCCGGGCCGCTCAAACAGCGCGACATGGAGCGACAGGACCGCTGTCCCCGTCGAGGTGCTGCCTTGCGACCGCGTCGCAACGAGGTCATGCTTTGGGGGAGCCTGGGCTCTGGCGGCGGGGAGACGTGGTGCCGGCGTGAGGCTGTCGAGTCGGAACAAGCGGGGTGCTGGCGCCTTTTGGGCAGCGGTTGAGAGTGACGCAAGCATTGGCATCCGAGTTGGCCGGCATTGGCATTCACAGACGGCAGCGTTGGCAGCGAGGTGGTTACGCAAGCAGAGCGCGCACACGATGGTGCACTTCGGATGCAAACACCGAGCAGACACGGTGTTTGAAAGAATGCGATGCGCAAAGCCATGGCCGGTGGGCCTGAGTGGTCAGGCGTGTGGCGCGCGGCGCAGGGGGTGGCATCGCTACGACTTGGACCTGCGATCTAGATCGGCTTCTGTCTGTGTGATCGAACGCATCCTCAGACAGGCCCGCATTGCGCCCGAGCCACACTTGTTGCGCGGCCCTGTCTTGGGCCCAGCAAACCCAGCCGCACGCAGAAACGTCATTGGACCGGCTTGTATCTGACTGGCTGCCTTGCTCATCCTTGTGTTGGCATCCATCGATGAAACCGCATGCAGCCCGATATATATGAGCTCGTGCCCGCGCCAGGTCAAGCCCTTAACATCCTGCCATTTCCCAGCGTAACCCGCTGCCTTACATCTCCACTACCAAACGAAACATCCCCCAGATCATGCTCTCCGAATACAACGACGCCCGCTCTGTACCTTCCTCACCAATCTGCGACTTCTCGCGCCCAGCAGCCCTGGCACACTGTTCCGTCGAGACGCCCTTGACGCCCCCCTTCGCAGCCTACTCCACAGAGATAGAATCGCACCCCGCAAATCCCCTTCTGGCCCTCCAACGCTCGTCACTCGAAGAACACATCATGGCCTCTACCGACGCCTCCAAGCTTCTCCGGCTGCAAACCGATGCTGCCCACCGGCCCGCCGCCAAGCCTCTGCAGCACTCCTCCAGCACCTCTTCCAGCTCTTCCAGCCATTCCAGCTCCAGCACCGCCTCACCAGCAACCCTCTGTTGCTGCCGGTGCCGCCGGGAATCCGGCTCGGGAATGATCCAATTCGCTACCAATCTCTACTACTGCAACCACTGCGCACGGATGACCGGCTATTGCGCCGGCTGAGCACGACCATTTCTTCATTTTCAAGTTGCGACAGCACTTTTATCAGCATACACCAAGTCAATCACGAGACTTCAGCAAACGGCATCACCAGCCTGTTGTTTGCCGCCAACAAACATGATTTCCACGAGCATGACGCTCCGGTATCATCGGACCCTCGATTTCCTAGCTATCTTTGCGACCTGCTTGTGTCGGGCGCCAGTGTTTGATAGCCAGAGAGGGTGCTCACCGTTCCGAGCGAATAGTGACGGGACGAAAGGGTCATGGAATTGATCAAGGAGTTTAAGGAGGAGAGGGATGCGAATTTGGATGTGCAGGTCGCCGACAATCCCATTTCGAAGCAGGAGGGCTTCACTCGAGTGCTACTATGTAGCCGCGATAATATATGAATATGATACCCAGTCCGATCTTGCATGCTCAGCAACCGTTGCGTGAATCACTATCCTCATTACCCTCTTTACTTTGCCAGTTCAATCTCGCAGATGTCCACGTATGAAGCTCGGTTTTTAGCTCTGCACATCGGCGCCACATTAGCACGCAAATATAACACAACCCTAATTATTAAAACCAAATGAGCAATAGATAACTTTGCGCAAACGGTTGTGTCAGATGCATGCAGCAGTCTCAGCTTTCCTTTTCCAGACACAGTAATCGTCTCAATGGTTCTTACACAGCAAGCCCATGTGATGCACAACTATCCACTCCCCTATCCGGCTTGTACCGGGCACTCAGCGTCGCACCCAGGTCATACGCCTACATACATCATCAACACTGATTGCGGTCCTCACACAAACATTTTTTAAAGAAAACAAAAAACACGCGTCATGCATCGACACTGCAGTCAAGACCCACATCTCGACCGCAAAGTGCGAATTTCGATGTTCGATAGCACCCGTTGGTGATCTGCATGCGAACATGCAGCTAGGGGCGGTAGAGTAAGGATCGCCGCCTCCGTCGGTAGAACCGTTCCGTGTCCAGTCAAGACTCAGAAAGCTGGCATGGGTGTCGGAACTAACCTTCTTTGATTCTGGGGCTTGTGGCGGTGCGGCGTTGTTTTGCGAATTTAGACGAGGGAGAGGTGCGCTTGCGGTCGGGCGTGATTGGCTGCGGAAGGAGACAGCGAGAGGAAGGTTCGCGCTGGGGTGGTCTGGCCGGGGTTCAGATGAGTGTGGCACGGGTTTGCGATCCTTTGTTGCTAGCGGGTCGCTGTCTTCTGTGAGGCTGGCGGATGTGTCGCACGCAGCATAACGGTCGATCGCTCAAACACGGCATGTCCTCTCGACTACCCTCCTCCCATCTCCATCTCCCATTAGACATTTCCTCGTGCTCAAACTTGTGAAACACCGGACACCGCCATCTCAGCCATCTCAGTCCGCAGCTCATGAAAAATCGTTCCTACAATTCCGATCCCCCACTCCGCGCTTCCGAGCTCCCTCAAGCTCCCGCTCGTCGATGATGCGTAGCCTCTCCACTAACCACGTCCCGGCATGCAGAGCTTGAAATTGATAGGTCCACGTGTGTTGAAACGGGCTACGGATCTCGAATGAGCACGCCCGTGACAGCTTGGTGGGTCGCTATGTGTCCGCAGATCTGGGAGGGGGAGATGTATCGGTGACAGGTGGATCGCGGGGCTTGTGTAAGATTTGACGCGACCCTTGAAGGGTCAAGTGAACGCGCATGCTGAAGGCTCGAGTCGCTACTATGAGGGCGCTAACGGTCGCAGGTGTGACGACCAGTTCGCCCGTTATCTTCGGGATACGGGAGGCTACTCGTCACTTGAGATTGCGATGCTCCCGCGACACGGAATGGAATGCCGGTTCTTCCACCACATACCCGGCACTTGAGTCGGAGGACGATTTTTTCCCTTTTTTCTCATGCAATCGATCGTGCACTTCGACTTGGCGGTTCGGAACTTGAATTCTAGTTTGATTGCACTCATTTCCCGGTTTTCCCTTCTCGTCGAATCCGTCATACTTACGCCGGTCTGTCTGGTGACTATTATCCAGATCATCAGTTGCGAATACCTCTTTCGGCCCACGTATCTCTTTTGCTCCTCTCCTTCAAAACCATACTACCAAGAGATGCTCGTTGGCTTCTCTTTGGAAATACCACGCTGCATCGAATTAGGCGTTTCAAGTGTATACAACCGGGTATCTTTTTGGCATTGGATCACCTGGATACAGCCACCAGATGCAGCCTTAGATTGCCTCAAAAGCCAAACCTGACGGCTCCCCCTGTGAGAAGATATAATTCCGCTGGGGGACCGGAGACCCATTGTGGATGGATAATTCGTTCTCTTTCCTACTTCCACTTCTTCCCCTTCGTTTTCGCATTTCTACACCTCTCAAGCCTCCAGTTGCTACTCAAGCTTGGCCGAATGCGGCTAAGGTCGACCGACTCACACCACTCTATCTTCCGGAGAACGGCGTCTGCTCAAGCCATTGACTAACACCGCTCCAATACACAAGTATCACTGTGAGGACCAAACCAGACCCAACTATAGTGCAGCTCTCCACAACCTCATACGACGTATAATGTTTCATACATGGACCCTTTCCCGAGAATACGGATCTCAACGGAGAGGGTAACGGCTGGTCTGTATTTTCGGAGCACCCTCTAGCGTGTGCTGGTCGATGGCAACAGGAGGAGGGTAAAGTTACACATGAACGATTTCGAAGATGCATTCAACTCAACACCAAAACAATAACTTTTAGGATCAGCTTCATCCCCCTCTCCATCTGGAACCTGGCCATACGGTGTCATACTGGCCCAATGACGCCCTCCTCATGCTCAGGGACGCGGAGAAATTCTGCACAATATCTCTCATGGTTACCAACGCGCTGTAAGCTTCCGACCATGGCGTCCCTTTCAGCGCCGCGTTGACTGCCTCGATCTCCTTGTTGATATCTCGTATCGCATCATCGATCTCCTGGGCGGTAAGTTGCAACACAGGTGTGTTTGCATGCGCAGTGTCTTTGTATATACGTTCAGCGAGCTTGCGTATGTTCTCTCGATGTGGCTCTGGGATCGCAGGCGACAGGTCGGACGCTCTTCCGGTCATGCCGTTGCATTTGACGACTTCAAGCTCGCTTCAGGCAGCTTCTGGATCGGTTCAGCCTCCGCCGTTATACTTGCGCTCAGAAAACACTCACCTGCGAAAAACTTCAATTCGCCACCGCACCACGTTCACGATGAAGAAGAAAATACAACTTCTCCAGGAAACCTCCACGTGCTGACGCGTTTGCGCCCATTCAAGGGTTTCTATTGGCTGCATGCATACTGTACACAAATTTTTCTCTCGATCACAGGGCCGCACCCATCAACATGGAACGCAATCAGACCAGCTTTTCGCTTGAATATCTACATCCCTGCGCTATCCACCGGCTTTTCGGAAGTGAGCAACCAATTCGATCTTTTCCGCCACTGAAGCGATGCGTTGCAGGGGTATTGTCAAGCATCTTGGCAGCGGACCGACCGACGACTCGGTAAAGACACATCTTCCGGCTTCCGAGTTGTCTTATTGCCGCGGATTGAGACTTGAAATTGTTTACTCTCGCAACGAGACTTGAAGCTGTCCGGTCTTGTAATGAGACTTGAAGCTGTCTAGTCTTACAAGCAATCGACAATGGAACGAGCTCTGCTGTTAGTACCACCCCACGCACTCAAAGTCAAAGTGGCTCGGGGCTACATTTCAGGTTGCCCGCTCGACGGACGAGCAATATACGGGGTTGTTGCGCGGTTGCCATTCCACGGGTTCCAGCTGATTGAACGACTGGGTAGGTCTTGGTCCAGCTTCTTCCAATAGCAGCCTTGACCTTACACGCTCCATAAATTGTCACAATCACGACGACTTATTGGTCACTTGTGCGGCAGAGTGATATAAGCCTTTCATCAGTTCGAGGAACCACACTCAACCCTTTGAGCCCTCAATACCGGGCTCCTGCAGTGTACATCGGCACTGTCGAGTTACTTCAAAGATTTACCCACGCGCCAATTTGTATCGTATCTGCTACCGTCAAAGATGAGAATAGCAACAACATTTAGTCCTTGCGCATTTTCTCTTCCACTGAGATGGTTGACGGCAGGTCATTTGGTTAAGGCGGGACTGAAAGCTCCATAAACTGCTCTCCACAACGAAGCTCTCATCCAATTCATCCTCGTGCAGAAGCCTTCTTGGGTATCTATTAAGACAAGGCATA
>Ga0247803_1001651_pt1 | contig 11579 bp, 14 predicted proteins | sample UWRJL014104B1_FD_180928 | JGI IMG/M metagenome (GOLD analysis project Ga0247803, IMG submission 180928) | Plant litter microbial communities from Arlington Agricultural Research Station in Wisconsin, United States - UWRJ-L014-104B-1 | ecosystem: Environmental > Terrestrial > Plant litter >...
GAAGGTGAAGCTCACAGTAAAGAAGTAGTAACCAACCAGTAGTGAGGCGGATGCCGGGAGCGCGAGCTCCCGGCATTCGTTTTTCTGTGCTGACCGTCAGTTAGGGTCGGAGGCACGATGACGACCTTGCTCTGTGTACTGCTCCTGGCCAATGCGGCCTTCAACTTCTTCACCTGGCCGACGTTCTTTCGCCGGGTAGCAAGGGATCCACGGGGGCGGGATGCCGCTGGCAAGCCCACCGCGTTCTTCCGGGTTCACCTCGTGCTGCTGGTGATCGGTGTGGGACTCGGTGTCGTGTCGCTGGTCGCTGCCGGGCTTTCCCTGCTGGGAGTCTGGTAAACCTGAGTCATGACTAACACCGAACCCACCATTGCCCGCGGCGACGAGTACATCGTCTTCTACACCGGCGGACCGTACGACGGCCAGTCCGATCGTCGTGTCTCGACCGATGGCAGCTGGGACGCCGAAGTCACTGTTCTGGTAGCCCTCGACGGCAAAGAGACCCAGGTTGTCTACGCGGCACCCGTCGCGCACCAGGTCGGCGAGCAGGTTCAGGTCACCTACACCTGGGACACCGCCGACAGCGAGCCCCTCGAAGCTCTCGACGAGCGTCGCGACTAACAACTCACCCAGCTCAGGAATGATGAAGCAGGGCGCGGAGTTGAGACAGGGGTGAACCTGCTCTTCTTCTCCTCCGCGTTCTGCGACCCCTGCATCCAAACCCGCGGCGTGCTCAAGATGGTCGCCGAACTCGTGCCGGCGGCGAAGATCGCCGAGCTCGACGTGGCGCGTGACGAGAATCGTGCGCGCGAGGCCGGCATCCGTTCGACACCGACGGTCGTCGTCGTCTCAGACAGCGGTGAAGAGGTTTTTCGCGCCGAAGGCGTGCCGACGGTCAACCAGGTACTGGTCGCCCTCGCAAAGGCTGTCTAGAGGCTTCTAGCCCTCGGCGGCGGCGGCGCGACCGGAAGTAGGATCTCCCGTTGCGTCGAGAATTGCCCGGCGGCTCTCGAGCCGCAGCTCGATCTCACTGGTGACAATCGCCGCGAGGTCTTCGAGGGTCGCGGTGTCGTCGGCGGTGATCTCGCGCGGCACGATGTCGAAGACACTCAGCGTTCCGAGAGTGAATCCATCCCGCATCAGCAGGGGCGCACTCGCCGTGAACGTCAGTCCGATGGATTTCGCGGTGGCCGGGTCAACCAGGGTGCGCGGATCCACCTGCAGCCCGAGGATCGACGCAAACTCGCCGTTGTGGGCGGCCGAAGTCTCGGAGACCGGTTCGGCCTCTGTCTCTCGCGCTACACGGGTAGTCGACCAGCTGCGGTCGGAGTTCGCGATGCTCACCACAGCGAGCGGCACTCCCAGGGTGCGTGCGGCCAGCGCCGTGACCCGTTCGAAAGCGTCGTCCGGGGGAGTGTCGAGCAGGTCGTAGCGGTGCGCCGCTGAGATCGGCTCCCGGTCGTGAATAGGCGTGACGGTCGCGCGGATCTCGTCGACCGTAGCATCGTCGCCCTCGGCATCCTTATGGCGACCGCTCTCGTCGATGATGAGCTGGCGGATGGCCGACACCAGGTCGCGCAGCGGCGGGCGCGCAGCGGGGTCACGGGCGGTCATTGCGCGAATCAGCTGTGCCCAGCCCTCGGGAACACGATCCGGGATCGGCGGGGGCGACAGCAGGCGGGCGAGCGCGGACTGCACCTGGCTTCCCGGGTACGCCATTTCGTGGGTGAAGCACTCGAGCAGCACGAGACCGAGGGAGTAGACATCGGTCGGCGGGCCGACCGGTTCACTCGCTGCCTGCTCGGGGCTCATGTAGCCCGCGGTACCGGTGGTGGCGCCCTCGACCGTGAGCCGGGCATCCGACTCCGAGCGGGCGATGCCGAAGTCGGTCAGCTGGGCCCGGATGCGGGTGGCATTCTCGAGGTACTCGACCGTGAGGATGTTCGACGGCTTGATATCGCGGTGCACCACACCACGCGCGTGCACGTACTCGAGAGCCTCGGCGATGTCGTAACCGATCTCACCGATCTGCCGGGAGGACAGCTCCTGCACGGCGAGGCGGCGCTGGAGATCCAGCCCGTCGACGAGCTCCATCACGAGGTAGTGGTGCGACTGGCCGCGACCATCGACGTGTACCCCGGCATCGAGCATGGTGACGATGCCGTGATGGGTCAACGACGCGAGGACCTTGAGTTCGGAGTTGCGCCGGGGCGCAGAGTGGTCGGCGCTCGGGTGGCTGGAGTGTGCGTCGAAGAGCTTGAGGGCGACGTCACGACCGAGTTGCTCGTCGTGTGCCCGATAGACCGTCGCAGCCCCGCCCCGGCCGATCGCTGCCTCAATTCGGTAGCGTCCGCTGAGGGTGCTGTAAACCGCGTCATTTGCTGGCGCGTTCATGGCTTACCCACCTTTCGACACCAACGATATCGACACCATCTCACACAACTGCGCCGTGCTGGGAAAGTTCTGTGCGTGAGTCTCGATAAGTTACCTGATCGACTCATAAGCGGCGGCTCCCGGGCGGAGGCGAACCCTGCGGTATCGTGGTTGCCGAGCCTCCGTAGCTCAGTGGATAGAGCAAGAGCCTTCTAATCTCTTGGTCGTTGGTTCGATTCCAACCGGGGGCACCAGAGCTGTAGTCGCTCGCACACGCCTAGCCGCCGGAAGTGCATGAGCGCCAGTAGAGCGCGGCGATGGCGAGCGGTACGACCACAAGCACCAATACTCCGAGAACGACGATCGCGCGTTCGCGGCCGGTATGACTCACACGATGTTCGGGGTCGGTGCTCGCGCCGCTGCGGGCAAGCCGGAACGACTCGAGGTCGCGACGCTGGTTGCGCGAGCCAGCGGGTTCGTCCGGTCTGGACAGCATGGCTGCCTGTTCGAGGTAATAGGCCTCGTACGGGTTGAGGGACTCCTCTGCGGGGGCAGGAGCTTCGGGCATTGCGGATCACGCCAATCGTCAGTTCGGGTTCAGACGTCTCGGGTTTAGAGTGTGAGGCCGTGGGGTGGGTGCTTTAGCCTCTGTTCGACACTGGTAGTGAATGTAATGAATTGACGCGTAAGCGGCGCAAGGTTGGCTCGCAGCCTGCTGAACGTCAGCTCTGCTCCCTGGCGGACCTCTGAGAATGGCCCACCGCACTAGCAGTGGGCCATTCCTCAGAGAGTCCTAGGAAATATCGTCGCGCCCGGGGTAGGGGCCAGTGTATGGCTGGGTCTCGTTCGGATCCATCGGTGCGGGTGCCGCTCCGGATCCGGCGGGGCGCGTGACCCGACGTCCGAAGGTGACCGGCGGGGCGACGGGAACCGCGCTCGCTGCGTCTCCGTTCCGGGTCGGCTCAGCGGGCATGATCAGCGCGGGAGGTGTCTCAGCAGGCTTTCCCTCAGGCTCTGACTCAACCGCTGCGGGCGCCTCTTCGTCGGCCGATGCGGCCTCGGGCTCGGCAGCTGCCGAGCCGGTTCCGAAGGGCTGGGCAACGAAAGGCTCGTAGACGTAGGGTGCCTTGGTCAAGGGGCTGTCAACCGGTTCGTCGGGCTCGATGGGCTGTTTGCCGGGTTCAGTCGCGTCGGGTTCAGTTGCATCCGGCTGCTCGGCTGCGGGCTCGGCGTAGACGGGTTCGGTGTAGACAGGCTCGGCGTAAGCCGGATCGAATCCCGCGGGCTGGGGCAGTTCGCTCGCCTGCTCTGCCTGCGGGTAGGAGGTACCCGCGAGTTCCACAGGTTCGACACGAGCGGGGGTCTCATCGGCGTAGCTCGCCTGGGGCGCGGTGGCCGGTTCGACCGGATCCGGTGCGACGACTTCTTCGTGCAGGGGAGCCGGTGTCGGTTCTTCTCCACGCGACGTCTCTGCCGTGGAGACGGGCTCCGGGAACGATGCCGGAACATAAGTGGACTCGCTCGACGTCTCGACTGCTGTCGTCTCCACTGATCCAGTCTCTGATGGTCCGGGCTCTACTGATCCAGTCTCTGCTGATCCGGCCTCAGGTGCGACAGGTTCGATGATCGCCGTCTCGACGATCTCGGGCTCTGCGGCCGACGCGGGCTGAACTACAGTCACCGGCTCGACGACAGTGGGCTCGACGACAGTGGGTTCGGCGGGAGCTTCGACAGCTACGGCACCGGCAGCCAGCGCTACCGGGGCGGCTGCGCTGTCGGTAGGTGCTTCGCGAGTTGCTTCGGCGAGCTGGTCGGCTGCCCACTTGCGCTGCTGGTCGACCAGTTCGGTCTCGGCCTCGTTCGACTCGAAGCGGAAACGCTCGAGGTCGGCCGCGAAGAGTTTGCGGGCACGGCCGGGGCGGCGCTGCCACTCGAGAAGACGGTCGCGGTAGTCGATGAAGCTCTGTTCGGCCTGGAAGCTGAAGTTGGCTGAGTTGCGCTGCATGAGGGCGAGTTCGTGCGATGCCCAGTCTGCTGCCGCCGAGGAGCCGGTGATCGGCAGGAGGCGCAGTCGGATGTCGGCGGCACTCATCTGGGCGTCGAGGTGGTCTTTCTCACCGGCCGGCAGGGTGCTCCAGAGCGAAGCCCGGTCGCCGACGCCGATGATGGCCGCGACGGCGGCGGACTGGAGCTCGCGGTCCTGCCAGCTCAGCAGGCGGCGGGTCGAGTTACGCCCGATCAGCCCGCCGATAATCCCGGCGACAATGATCGCCACGAAGGGGATCACGGCACCCGAAATCACGCGCCAACCCTCGTCGGAGTTGAACCAGTCCATAAAGTCATTCCACCACTGCATGAGGGGACGATACCCCCGAGCGGGGGGAGAGAGATTCACATCGGCGCGTGTTGGAGAAATACCCAGACTGGTACAAAGAAGCTGCCCGGGATGCTAGGAATCTCAGCTCGCGCGAAAACACTCCACCGCATCATCCGCAGACCAGAACTCGCCGACAGAGACGAACCGCTGCTGGCTGACAATCATGCGCTTGGCGCGGTAACGGGTTCCGGCGACCTCGGGAAGACTCTCGACGTAGCCGAGTACGTCGCCGTCGGGACGGGTCACGCGCCACAGCGAGTCGTTCAGTTCGACGAGGGTGACGCCTGCGCGAGGAGTGAAGACCGGGCGCGACGCGCTGGTGGACGAGCGGGTGAAGTCGAGGGTGGTCACGATTGTCTCCGAAAAAGAAGCCGGCCCGGTTCGAGTGGATGTACCTGAAGACTAGGAACACCCACCGACACCGGGCCGGATCGATCTCGGAGGCTGTTAGCGCAGCTCGGTGCCGTGAACCGCGTGCGGCTCGATCGCGGCGATTTCCTCCGCGGTCAGCGCCGGGCTGTTCAGAGCGGCGATGTTGTTCTCGAGCTGGGTGACGCTCGAGGCGCCGATGAGCGCGCTGGTGACCTGCGGCTGGCGAAGCACCCAGCTGATCGCGAGCTGGGCGAGCGACTGGCCTCGTCCGCGCGCGATCTCGTTGAGCGCGCGCACACGCTGCAGGTAGGTATCGCCGATCGCACCGGGCTGCAGCCAGCGACCCTCTGAGGCGCGCGATCCCTCGGGCACGGTGCCCTCCATGTAGCGGTCGGTGAGCAGGCCCTGGGCGAGCGGCGAGAAGACGATGCTGCCGGCGCCGACCTGGTCGAGCACGGGCAGCAGGCCCTCTTCTTCGATGTGGCGGTCGAACATGCTGTAACGCGGCTGATGGATCAGCAACGGGACCTTGTGCTCGGCCAACGCGGCTGCTGCGGCAAGGGTCTGCTCGGGGCTGTAGTTCGAGATGCCGGCGTAGAGCGCCTTGCCGGAGTGCACGGCGTGGGCGAGTGCACCCATCGTCTCTTCGATCGGCGTCTCGGGGTCGGGGCGGTGCGAGTAGAAGATGTCGAAGTAGTCGAGTCCGGTGCGGGCGAGGCTCGCATCGAGCGAGTTCAGCAGGGTCTTGCGCGATCCCCACTCCTGGTACGGCCCGGACCACATCTCGTAGCCGGCCTTCGACGAGATGACGAGCTCGTCGCGGTAAGGACGGAAGTCGTCGGCGTAGATGCGGCCGAAGTTCGTCTCGGCCGACCCCTGCGGCGGGCCGTAGTTGTTGGCGATGTCGAAGTGCGTGACCCCGAGGTCGAATGCGCGGCGCAGGATCGCGCGTTGGTTCTCGAGCGGCTTGTCGAAGCCGAAGTTGTTCCACAAGCCGAGGGAGACAGCGGGCAGCTTTAGGCCACTCCGTCCGGTGCGCTTGTAGTCGATTGATTCATAACGGTCATCAGCGGCGATGTAGGGCATAGAGCCAGCCTAGGACCCACGGCGGGATCGCCGAGGCTGAATGCTGCCCGAGTGTTCACTGCGGGGCGCTGCGTGGCACGGATGCTGGTGCGATGGTCGGGAGATGAACAAACGCGATGACGCCCTCGACGAGGTGTGGCCCGACTGGCAGCGTGACGTCAACATGACGGCTACTGAGTTATCCCACTGGCTGGAGACCGACGAGTCGAAGTCGTCGGGTCAGTCCGATGGCGGGGAGTCGATCGGACACCGTTCGGGCCGCCGGATCGTCACGCTCCTCGGCAAGAAAAAGGCAGACCTCACCCCGGACGACGTCGACTGGATGCGCAAAGTCGTCGGCTACGTCGCCCGCCACAGCGCCCAGCGACCAGACGGGGATGTCACCGAGACGACCTGGCGCTACTCGCTCATGAACTGGGGCCACGACCCGAAGAAGTAGGCGCCGGTCGGACGGACGCCCCGGGAATGACTGCACCGCGTCATCCGTTGTACGGGGAGGTGCCGTGAGCGCCGCCACTCCCGCCTGAGAAAGTAGGGTCGATCCATGCATACATTTGTTGTCGCCGGTGGCTGTTTCTGGTGTCTCGACGCGGTCTACCGCACGCTCAAGGGCGTGAAGGATGTCGTCTCGGGTTACACGGGAGGCCAGACCGTGTTCCCCAGCTACGAAGCCGTCTGCACCGGCACGACCGGGCACGCCGAGGCCGTAGCGGTCACCTTCGATCCCGAGGTCATTCCCGACTCGGTCATTCTCGACGTGTTCTTCAGCCTGCACGACCCCCGCCAGCTCAACCGCCAGGGCGCGGATGTCGGCACCCAGTACCGCTCGGCCATGTTCTTCACCGACGAGGCACAGAGGGAGCAGTTCGAAGCTGCGCGCGATCGCGCCGCCGAATACTGGGACGGCGGCATCGTCACCACCATCGAGCCGCTCGGCGAGTGGTACGACGCCGAGGACTACCACCAGGATTTCTTCGCGAAGAATCCCGGGCAGGGCTACTGCATGGCGGTCGCGCTTCCCAAGGTCAACAAAATTCGCAAATCCTATTCGGAGTACATCCTCGCCTCCTGATTCCTGTAACACGATGGGCAGCATCTCGACAGGTGCTGCCCATCGTCGTATCGTCGAGACCAGGGAAAGGAGCTCAATGATGAGCGACACAACAGGTTCTGACCGGGCGAGCGGAAACACCGCCACAAAGACGCAGGTCTGGGTGGCATTCAGCCCGGCCGGGGCAGTGGGATCGATCCACCATCTCGGTTCCGGATACGGCGTGCGGATGCTGAGCGACAGTGACTATCGCGGCATCTATCCCACTCTCGACGTGGCGCAGAGCGCGCTTCACGCCAACATGCTCCCGGGCAGCGACCGGCCTGAGTTCAAAGAGCACTGATCGAGCGAGCACGGATCGAGCGGACACTGACCGCGCAGAGCTACCGTAACTTCCGGTTTGCCGGGCGCTGAACGGCGGGCTTTGTTTTCGGCGTGCTCGCAGGTGGGCGGCTAATACACTGGGTTTCGATCGAGTCGAGACGCTGGCAGCCCGAGTGCCACAGCAGCAGCCGGAAGGAATCCCCGTCAGCGAGCAGAGTGCCGCCACCGCAGCGCACGGAGCTACTCCGGCCCGCACCGGGGTGAGGCCGGAGATCCAAGCGCTCCGCACCGTGGCCGTCTTGTCAGTGGTGATCTACCACCTCTGGCCCGAGCGGTTGACCGGTGGTTTTGTCGGTGTCGATATCTTCTTCGCCATCTCGGGCTTCCTCATCACCGCCCACCTCATCCGCGAGGTCGATCGCACGGGTCGGGTGCGACTCGCGCAGTTCTGGGCCCGCCGCGCGCGGCGCCTGCTTCCGGCGTCACTGCTGGTGCTCGTCGCGTCGGCGCTCATGGTGTGGGCTTTTATTCCCCAGACCTATTGGCAGCAGTTCTTCACCGAAATCCGTGCCGCTGCCCTGTATGTCGAGAACTGGCAGCTCGCCGGGGATGCCGTCGACTACCTTGCCGCCGACAACATCGCGTCGCCGGTGCAGCACTTCTGGTCTCTCTCGACCGAAGAGCAGTTCTACCTGGTCTGGCCCGTACTGGTCCTGGTCGCGGTACTGCTCAGCGGCAAGCTGGCCTCGCCCGCCCGCCGACGCGTCTTCATCGGCAGTGCACTGGGCGTCGTGGCGATCGCATCGCTCGTCTTCTCGATCCTCTGGACGAACTCGAATGCGGCATCCGCGTACTTCATCACCCCGACGCGGGCGTGGGAGTTCGCCGCCGGCGGCCTGCTCGGCGTCTTCTCGTTGCAGGTCGTGCGTAGCGAAAGCGTGCGCACGGTGGTGTCCTGGCTCGGCTGGGCGACCATCCTCGTGTCGGTCCTCGTCTACAGCGTCGCGCTACCGTTTCCCGGCTACATCGCTGCGATTCCGGTTCTCGGCACGCTCGCGGTCATCTGGGCGGGCTCACCGACGACGCGTTGGTCGGCGACCTGGCTCGCCTCCCGGGCGCCGGTGCAGTTCCTCGGCGACATCTCCTACTCGCTCTATCTCTGGCACTGGCCGCTCATCATCGTGATGCCGTTCATCCTCGGGCACGACATCGGCTGGCGCACCAAGATCGCCATCTTCAGCGTCGCGCTGCTCTTGGCATGGTTGACCAAGCTCTTCGTCGAAGACCCGGTGCGGTCGAAGGGCTTTTTCGCGGCGCGCGGGCCGGCTGTGACTTTCGCTGGCATGATCGCCGCGGTCGCTATAGTCGTCGCGGGAACCACCGGCGGCTACGCCTACGTGCAGCAGCAGGTCGACGCGACGGCCGCCGAAGCGAAAGAGATCGCCAACGGCGACGTCAGCTGCTTCGGAGCTGCCGGCTTCGACACGAGCTGTGTCGACCCCCGGCTCGATGGGGTGCTCGTCCCCGAACCAGTGCCTCTCGAAGACCGATCGAAAGCCTTCATCGACGGGTGCGTCGGCAACGACCAGGTCTCCGACCTGATCCCGTGCACCTACGGGTCCACCGAGCCGGACGCCAAAGTGGTCGCTCTTGTGGGCGACTCGCACGCGGCGATGTGGCTTCCGGCTCTCGAGCAGATCGCGACGACTAAAAACTGGCGGATCGAGCTGTTCGTCAAGAACGGCTGCGCCTACACCGCAGCGAAACTCGAGAAGGACAACCAGCGGTACGGGGTGTGCGAGACGTGGAAGGGACACGTGGATGTCGCGCTCGCCGAACTGCCCGACCTCGCGATCATGTTCACGTCGTACCGGTCGAACATTCTCAAGGAGTCCGAGAAGAAGGTCGCCTCCGGATTCGAGAAGAAGTGGCAGCCCATCGTCGATCGCGGGGTGAAGGTCTACGCGATCGCCGACATCCCGCAGATGCTGGCCGACGGCGTGCTGTGTGTGGCTACCAACCAGGAGAGCGGCGACTACTCGTCCTGTGACGTTCCCCGCGATGAGGCATTCGCCGATGTGGTCGATGCCCAGAAACGGGCGGCGGACGCTGTCGGAGCCGGGTACATCAGCCTGAATCCGTACCTCTGCGACGCCGACACCTGTTTTATGGTGATCGGGCACGTGATGGTCTACTACGACAGGTTCCACGTGACGGCGACCTATGCGCGCACCGTCGGCCCGTACCTCCAGAAGGCGATCTCGAAGGCGAAGTAACGCGTCGTCCACAGCGCGCAACCGCCGGTCGTTCTCCACCGGGCAGCGCTGCGGCATCCGGCCTGCGACAGCGGGCGCGCACACTCGTCGCAGCGGATCCCGTGGCGGCTTTCCCGGCATGAGCGTTGCCACGGGGTCCGTGCCCCGCCTTCCCGGGGCTTCCAGGAATGCGACGGACGGAGCCACCATGAACGACACGATCACACTCACCGGATTCGTCGCGACAGCGCCGAGGCATCTCGTTACTTCGGGCGGACTTCCCATCACGTCATTCCGCCTGGCGACGAACCAGCGCCGGTATGACAAAGCGAAGAATTCCTGGGTCGATGGCGACACCAACTGGTACACGATCAACACCTATCGCCAGCTCGCCGTGAATACCGCCGGGGCCATCAGCAAGGGCGACCCGGTCGTCGTGCACGGCCGCCTGCGGATCCGCGATTGGGAGAACGATAAGAGCAAGGGCACGAACATCGAGGTCGAGGCGGAGTCGCTCGGGCACGACCTGCTGTTCGGCACGACGAGCTTCACCCGCAGCATCTCGAGCTCGCTGACCGCAGGGCCTTCCCAGCCGGTCGACCCGGGCGAGCCCGGCCTGCCGTCGGCCGAGCCGGCCCCGCCAGCGACCGACGGTAATGGGTGGGCCATTCCGGGCGGGGATGCGGGACCCGCCCCGGTGCCCGAAACCGGCGATCACGTGGACTCGGTGCCGTTCTAGGCCTACCTCCCATCTCTCCAGCAGGCTCACCGTAGAATTTGACCAGGCCGAGTTCTAGTTGGCCGCAGATCGCGCGGCGAGAGGAATCCAGCATGGGCAGGCCAGTCGCGGGAGTCCCACCCCGCTTTCGCCCACGCGTGGTCGGCGGGGGAGCGCTCGTGCTCGCCATCGCAATTCTCGCTGCGGGGTGCACCACCGACAACGACGAGGATCTCGACCCGGTTCCCGATCCGGAGACATCCGAGACGGCAACACCTGCCCCCACTGAGACCGGACCTCCGGTACTGGTGCCCGATGGCTCGGCGAAGCAGAACCTGGACTACTTTGACAGCGTGAACCTCGAGCTCGAGGAAGACACCGACGGCATGCCGCTCGGGCGCGACATCGTCGACAACCTCGTGGCCGCAGGATTCAAGAAAAGCCGCATGGAGATCACCCCCGACCGCACCGCCATCGACCTCGCTGCCGACACCATCGAGTTCACCGTACGTATCGACGACAACTGCCTGTTCGGGCAATTCGGTGACTTCGACTACCGCAGCGTAGTGTTGCCGGTTCTCGACACCGGCAAATGCCTGGTCGGAAAGACGCGCACCATCAGCTGGTAAGTCTCGCGCTCTGCGAACAGCCCGAAGGGCACCCCGGCTTTTACGTACAATGAAGCCATGGCCGAATTTATTTATACGATGGTGCGCGCCCGCAAAGCGGTCGGCGACAAGCTCATTCTCGATGACGTGACGATGTCGTTCTTCCCTGGCGCAAAGATCGGAATTGTCGGCCCCAACGGTGCTGGTAAGTCCACGATCCTGAAGATCATGGCGGGGCTCGACACCCCGAGCAACGGTGAAGCGCGGCTCAGCCCCGGCTACTCCGTGGGCATCCTCATGCAGGAGCCCGAACTCGACGAGTCGAAGACTGTTCTCGAGAACGTGCAGGAAGGCGTCGGTCCGATCAAGGCCAAGGTCGACCGCCACGCGGCGATCGGGCTCGAGATGTCTGAAC
>Ga0247803_1001652_pt1 | contig 11575 bp, 10 predicted proteins | sample UWRJL014104B1_FD_180928 | JGI IMG/M metagenome (GOLD analysis project Ga0247803, IMG submission 180928) | Plant litter microbial communities from Arlington Agricultural Research Station in Wisconsin, United States - UWRJ-L014-104B-1 | ecosystem: Environmental > Terrestrial > Plant litter >...
AGAAGGGGGAGGACTGGTATTCGTGCTATGAGCAGTGGCAAGATGGGGATGAAGATAGCAGGGTGAGGACGCCGCTTTTGGGAGGGTGTTCGGGGCGTCTATAATGCGAGGATGCCTTGCTCAAGCAATTTTTATTCTCAAACCCATAGTTACTTCCAATGGTGCTGCATGCTTCTTTCAAGCTACACGCAGGTCATCATGTAGGAACGCGTCTACTTCCTGTGCAGTACTTTGATTCGAGGCTGGTGCGTCTGTCATTGTACCACTGTTGAACAAAGGCTCCAGCCGTGTAGCGTATAGGGGATGCTCTGCTAATAACACACACGCTGTTCACATCTGTGCTGTAAGTGGGTGTCTCTTCCTCGTGATGGTAACATTATACGCGAATATACTGAACTAACGTTACATCTAATCTCAAGCACTTCAACGTATCAACCCGAGCACCACAAGCACTAGACAAATTCCCAGAAATGCTCGTCATTCGTATGTAACTTGATTATCCAGTAAATCGCCTCGATTGAACCCATGCAATTCATCCTTGTGCCTAACAATCGCACTGCTCCCAACACCTAGACTAGGACCTAAAGCATAAACCGAAATCATCCCGCGATATACAAGCCCGTTAATGACTGATATACTGAAACACAGCACTAACGTCCTTCTCACTCGTCTCCTGCCGTAGCAGCAAATCCTGAATCTTCCCCAACGGCCCCGTTTCCCCATCATTCACCATGTGGTTCCACGTACTGGTATCTCCATAGAGCATAGCCGGTGCTTTAAGAACCTGTCTTCCATCTTCCTTGCGACACCGCTTACACTTGAATGTATCGTGCGTATCGCTCGTAGTATTGTCTCTATACTGGAAGAGTTCTCGGAGCGAATCGATGGAAAAGTGGCGCTCGACGTCCTCGGCGTTGTCGACGACGCAGGAAGAGAGCGACTGTTTGTGCGATTGGCGTTGGAAGACTTTCTCCTCGATGGTGCCCGTGGTGATAAAGCGGTAGACGAAGCAATCTTTCTTCTGGCCGTCACGCCATACACGAGCGAGAGCCTGCTGGTCGGCGGCGGGGTTCCAGTCAGGGTCAAAAAGGACGAGTCTGTTTGCGCCGATAAGGTTCAGACCGCAGCCACCGGCTTTGGAGGAGAGCAGAAAGACAAACTCCGGGCCGTCAGGGTCGTTGAACTTATCAACTAACTTTTGGCGCTTGGATACGTTCATTGTGCCGTCGAGACGGAGGGCGCCGTAGCCACGGGCACGGCAGAGTGCGGCGAAGACATCGAGGGTTTGCGTGTAATTCGAAATGAGAACGATTTTGTCGTTGGTATCTGCTCGAATACGGGCGAGCATACGGTCTAAAACGAGCATTTTGCCAGAGTACCACACTTTCACGTCCCTGTCTCTACCTCTCGCGTCCTTTGGAACGAAATCATCGGGGAGGAAGTCCTCACAGCCTGGGAGATCTGAAGGTAGGTCCAGAAGATCGGGATGGTTGCAAAGCTTCTTGAGCATGCCGATGGCTTTGAGGGGTTGAGATCCCTTACCGCGAAGCAGGGACTTAATTTCCGGAGAGTTAATGAAGTGGTTGTAAAGCCCCTTTTGGAAAGGCGCGAGGTTGCAGAAGACGACGTGCTCGTATTTGACCGGGAGATATTTGGAGAGAATGTCGTTAGTGCGGCGAATGATGAACTTATTGACAAGAGCAAGGAGCTCCCGAAGACGTTCGTCACCTTTCTTGCGGGCCTCGTCCGTACCGTCTGCGTCGCGACCTCGGAGGATAGGAATCTCGTATTGTTTACGGAATTCCATTCTTGTTCCTAGATAGTTCGGATTGGCAAAATTGAGTAAGGCGAAGTATTCCGAGAGATCGTTCTGAATAGGTGTACCGGAGAGGATAACTCGTCTTTGCACGTTGAGCCCGTTGAGAGCAGTGAAGGTCTGGCTTTCGCCGTTCTTCAATCGATGCCCCTCATCGCAGAGCAAAAGGCCAATTGGCGTTTGAGCCAGCTCTCCTGAGTTGAGGCGAAGCGTTTCGTAAGAGACAATCAAAACAGGCCTGACGACAGCCCGTCCAGAAGCGATACTCCATTGCCTTATCTGCTGGACAAGCTCCTCTTTGGATGCTTTACCGTCAATGGCGAATGGGGTGATTGCGTCCGGACCCAACCATTTGATCAGCTCGTTTGCCCAATTCCTCACCAAACTAGACGGACACGCGATTACACACTTCTGGATGGTACCTTTTCCGGCATCAGGCGATTGTTTTAGTAGTGTCCACATCAGCGCGATGCATTGAAGTGTCTTGCCGAGGCCCATCTCGTCTGCCATGATGCAGCCATTCGCTTTGGGGTCGATCAAGCCCGTCGTCGCACGATATAGGAATTTGACACCTTCAACCTGATGCGGACGAAGGACCTTGGCTAGTCTTGGGTCTATCACCACCGGTACCCGGGGCCGTTCGTCGTCAACCTTCTTCTTGAGACCAAGTATGTCTGCGAGACTTTTGTGGACGATCGGGACGTCTAACTCTTTCTTCTCCTCTTGACTCAGCTTCGGCTCTATTTCCTCCTTGGGCACGGGTTTATCTTCGACCGTAGGATCGTATAATACGATTGCGAACTCTCCACTGGGGTCGTGTAACGGTCGCGCAACGAACACTCTCCCTATTCGCAATCCTAACAATGGCGGGGGACGAAACTGATTGTACCCTCCAATGTCCTTGTTTTTTAATGGAACGATGAACCTTGCTTTGAAAGCGGTATCCTTGTCCTTGGCCTTGAATACTGGAAAGCGGTTTGCGTCCCGAGTGGCGAGAGCTAACCGGTCATCGTTGGAGTATGGTTTGTCGCCTTCCTCGTTCTCGCCGTCAGCGCCCGCGTAATTGACCTTGCGTCTCTTCCTCGCAGGTTTCTCCGTCGTGCGTGTCGAGATTGCGGAACCTGGGCATCTGAATGGCTTGTGCAGGCGATCGGCTGAAGCGGGTGTGCCACCGAGCAGGCGTGTCGGCGTCGCGGAAGGCGTGCCTTTTTCGCCGGCTATGAGAGGTTTCGGGCGATGCCTAGTTGTAGTGAGCATTACGAGGTGCAGTAAAGTGTTGGGCTTTTGAACTTACATTTTGTCGTAGAGATGGTGGTTGGACGAGGGATGTGGCGATGAGACGCGTTCGAGATCCCGCAGCTTGGGTGCCGTGACGCGTCGGCACGTGTGCGCTAGGCTCTGTTGATCTCTCGCAACCTTGAACCACCAGCACATTGCGCACCATGTTCGACTTGATGACGGAAACGATAGCGGAGAACGACGCAGGAGCAGTGCTGGAGATGGTCCTCGGTTGCAGCAAAGCGCAATTACCAGTAATCGGACGCCATCTGACTACCTCAGTAGAGAATCTTCACTACCAAACACACTGCAAAGGCTACCAAGTTTTACAAAGAACTGTACATTTGAATCGACGCTTCGTGTAAGTATACAGATTTTATACAGCAATATACAAGCAGGGTGACAGCGCCAGCTCTCCGGCTGTTTGTTCGCCATGCTCCCTAGATGCTTAAGCAGAACTCCTCCGTGATGCAGTCGCACATGGTGTCTTCCTGAGACTTTCTTCGGTTTGCTGCCCAGATCGCCTTCTACGTCTCCTCACCTGGCACCCTGTTCTCCTCACGCCCTTAATGTGTCGCCCCTTTGCCTCATGGCACAACAGTCACTCCCAAACTTCCCGCCTGTCCAACTACACTTCGCACCAACCCCTCGAGAGCCAATCCCTTCAACCTTCCCTCTGACTGCTTTATCCTCGCAATCTCGTAGACATGCTTCAAGCTCACGGTTCCCACCGTGCCCATCACAGCATTTCCAACCGTCGGCGAATTCGTACTCGTCTTGCCCTTCGCTCCGTCGTGGTTGTTCATGGGACCAGGCACGTTTCCAGCACCGCGTATTTTGGACTTTATGAGGGGCGCTCCGGCGGCAGTAAGGAGTAGGGTCGCTGTCGGTGGTGTCCGGACGGAGAAGTGGAACGTACGGTCGGGGCGGACGGTTATGAGGCAAGGAACGGGCGTGCCGGGAATGTAGGATGCTGTTCGCGCGTTGAACTCCTGTTTCTAGAGTTAGCTTGTATCCATGGGCTAAGATAATGCAACGATAGAGGCTCCACGACGCATGCGCGCGGCCAGTCCATCCTCTCGGAGCTGAAAGAGCCCAGGTTGTTCGCGCAGTCATGTTCGTGCTCCACGAGAGATTCTATTGGACGCGTCCTCGTGAAGAGAGTGCGCTCGCAAGTGTTGATGACTTACTTTGCAGAAATCCATGCTCTTCACACCCTTACTACCCAGCGCGGGGCCAACCGGCGGCGAAGGCGACGCCTGTCCCGCACCCACGATCAACTTGACAATCTGATCTCTCGCTATCGCTTTCTTCGCCATTGTGTGTTGTGTTGCTGGAATACCCTCAATGCATCGCTAGGCCTTTGCGGGAGTCTTCGCGGAGAGGACACCGGGACGGATCAATATTGATCCGCACTCACGATAGCTAGATCGTCCGGAACTTTACAAGACGATCCAATTTTTGACATGCATGGTCACTCAAGGCCCACGGGTATACGCGTTCGGTAGTTCACGTCCATGTAAATGTGCTCGTATTCTGTTATGTTTGATTGTGTACCGGTCATCTTGAAAGCCGTGGAAACCCGTCGTTCCGGCCGTGTGTCCGTGCTGCTCGACTCCTACTATGACCGTCCACACGTTGCTCAAATAGGCAAATTCTGGTTTTCGATGCGGCTCGAGGGCTCAAGCTGCACTGTGACACCAACAGGCCCGATTCTGACAAGTCCCATGCTTAATTATCTGCGCAGTAAGCATCGAACAGTCGCTTGCCGAGCACCGAGCAAGACTTTGACTCCTTAAACTTCTTCATCAACGATAGGGCAGGCGAGTGGTTTCACGAAGATTCGGGCCCCAAGATAGCGTGGGAATTCATTGTTCTAAGTTTGATTGAAGGAGTTCGTGGCTGGTTGACGAATTTAGACGGCTTACGCGAGCACTGTGAGCATTCTCAATAAGTATGACGGCATGCACGTTGATTACGACAAAAGCAGTAGCTATCAAACGAAGACTCGAATTATGCGTCTGCAGGTTGGATGCCGTAAGACCGTCTCTGGAATACGCGCGAGGCGAAGTGTTCATATGTAGGTTTGGATGACTGATGGCGAGGTGGATTTAGGATTGTCTCAATCAAACGTGACTAGGGCAGCAGAATCCACGAGGATGGCCGTGAACGGACCGATGTCTCATCTCAACTGCAACACTTCCAACACGAGCGTAGCAAGATGTGTGTGGCAGCTCAGCGATACGAGTCGCGTGCGAAAAGCAAGACGGTTTTCTTGGTCGTCGTCCAAAGACGCGGGGCATGGGACTCGGGGTCTTGTCAGCGATTTTCCCTAGAGGAGGTCTCGCGGGTCTGTCCGCTGCTGCCAGTGGGTCGGTGCGTCTATTTTTGCATGCTGCACAGCCACGAGCCACATTAACTAGTCGACCACGCTTTCTGCCGCTGGCGAGCGTAACCCCCAGCGGGACGTGATCCTGTTACGCGATAAAGAGCTGCACCCAAGGGGGCACCAGCGTCTTGCGCCGCCTGGAGAAATCACCGGCCGTTCATCTTGTTTGTGCAGGAAGGCGACGGTGAGCACGCGAGAGACTGCCCGCGGGGGCTGGCTCCACAAGCCGCGGACTCTGACGTGTGGCGGCTGGCGGCCCCTGGTTGGCCGCCAGAGTCCAGCCTGTGCAGAGCTGTGCAGAGTCGCATTCCTCAGCTCTGCGCTGGCGCACGCCAGTGGTGGCCGAGCCCGACGAAGGCGCAGGTCTCGTGGCGGCTCCACCGTCTCGTGGCGGCTCCAGGCAGTTGGAGCAGCACGAGCAGGTGGATAAATAACCATCCAGTCGCTGTCGCGCGACCTTTGTTGAGAACCAGTCCACCATCTCCGGCAACGATCTTCACGGCTGTTCTCGAACACTTCCCGTCGATAGTCTGCGATAGCTGTGCAGAATCCTGCAGCTATTTGTGCATCCCTCGACCATAGCGCCGCGTGTCGCTCGCTCCCTTTCGGTTGTCCCGTCCCCGTCACCCCTGCACTGAAACCCTGACCGACTTGGCGCCCCAAACTTGCCCTCCTCCCTCCGTCTTCCGTCGTCACCAACGGCTTCAACTCACGCCCGCGAGCTGAAACCACCCTTTCTCCTTCTCCTACCGCCTCTCGTTTGTCCCTCGTTTCATCCGCTTTCCTGTACCATCTTTCCATTTTATCTTGATCGCCTCCACCTAGATTCACGACTTCCTCCGGCTCGAGAAGGTTGACCCTGCGGCCATATACCCTTTAATCCACCGGTTTTCTCCTTTTTGCGTTACGAACCTCTTCCCATCGGCGACTGCCGATCGTAGCCGCCCACCGCATACGGCGGCCTCTTGCGCACCGTTCGACACACCAAGGCAACCGCCTCCAGGCGATATTCGAGCAGCATGAGGGCCCATATCACATATTACACGATGCTCGCACCGTTCATATTATTAGCGTCAGCACCGCTGGGTGCTTTGGCCGGCGACGTTTTGCAGACCAACGGCTACAGCAACTGCCAGGACAACTCCGACATCACCGTGAACAAGCTCGACATCAAGTTCGACAGGAACACCAAGAAGATCAAATTCGATATTGCTGGTGTCAGCAAAAAGTCGCAGAAGGTCATGGCCACGCTCATCGTGAACGCCTATGGGAAAGAAATCTATAAAAACGAATTCAACCCCTGCGACGACGCGACCAAGGTTGATGAACTATGTCCAGGTAGGTCCCCGGCGTTCTCAACGACCAGTAACTTGAAGCTAACGTCTCGCAGTTCCAGAAGGCTCTTTCGGTGCTCAAGGCGAGCAGAGCATCCCTCCTGAGCGCTTGGCTGCGGTCCCTGCCATCGCGTTCGCTGTTCCCGACCTTGACAGCCAGGCTACAATGCAGCTTAAGGCTGTAGACGGAGGCGAACAACTAGCCTGTATCACATCGACGGTCACCAACGGAAAGTCGCTCAACGTTCCCAGCGTGGCCTATATCGCTGCGGGTATGGCAGCCGGTGCGCTTGCTCTTTCTGGACTGTCCGCGCTTTCCGCTGCTGGACAGGCTGGTGCTCCCACCTCCAGCCCCACGTTCGGAGAAGTAGTGGGCTGGTTCCAATCCATGGCCCTGAACGGAATGGTGAGCGCACCGTTGCCCGGTGTTTACCAGAGCTGGTCCAAGAACTTCGCGTTTTCTACTGGTCTGATCTCCTGGGATTCCGCTCAACGAAGTATCGACGGTTTCCGGGAAAAGACCGGGGGCAACCTGACCCAGAACAACGTCGACTTCTTGCGCAACAACGCCACTCTCGTCCACGTCGATCAAGGATTGAACATGACGAAGCGTGGTTTGCAGTATGCGGCACTTTGGGCGCGTGACGAGGTCAACACGAACGTTGGTAACGACACTGAGGGTTCTACTGGGGAAGACAGCAAGGTCATGCACCAGGTCAAAGGCATGCAGGGCTATGTTGAAGAGCTCACGATTCCCAACGGAAACACATTCATGACCGTTCTGCTCGTTTTCGCTATCGTCATTGCCGCCATCACCGTCGGCATCCTCCTATTCAAGGTCATTCTCGAAACCTGGGCTCTTTGCGGCAACTTTCCCAAGCGATTGACCAACTTCCGAAAGCGATACTGGTGGATCCTCGCAAAGACCATCACCAACTTGATCCTCGTACTCTACGGTATCTGGACGCTTTACTGTGTATACCAGTTCAAGAATGGTGACTCGTGGGCCGCTAAACTTCTCGCTGGTATCACACTGGGCATCTTTACGGGTATTCTCGTCTTTTTTACTTGGAAGATTCACAGCATCGCCCAGAAGTTCAAGAAAATGGAGGGAGATTCATCCGCGTTGTATGAGAACAAGGAGGTCTGGAGGAAGTACAGCATCTTCTACGAAAACTACAAGAAGAACTACTGGTGGATCTTCGTTCCGATCATCATCTACATGTTCGCTCGTGGCTGCGTCATTGCCGGAGCAGACGGCCATGGTATGGCACAAATCGCTGGCCAGCTCATTGTCGAGGCAATCCTTTTGGCTCTGCTCCTCTGGGCTCGTCCCTTCACCCTCAAATCCGGTAACTGGATCAACATCATCATTCAGGTTGTCCGCGTCCTGTCCGCCGTTTGTATTCTGGTCTTCGTTGAAGAGCTGGGAGTTGCCCAGACGACAAAGACTGTTACCGGCCTCGTACTGGTCGTTATGCAGGCGATCTTGACGGGTCTATTGGCCCTTCTCATTGCCATTAACGCCATTGTCATGTGCTGCAAGCAGAACCCGCACCGCAAGAAGAGGAAGGAAGCTGGTAAGTCGATGCCATCTTCACAAATTGTTGAATTCATACTAATAACATACAGAGAAAGCGCGCGACTTGGACAACCTCACTCCACTCGATGCCCGCAACTCGCTTCTTATGGACCCTCAAGAATACAAGCGCAGCTCGATGCCCTCTGCCTTCGGACCGCGCGGCTACGAACCCGTTCCGCTTGTTGAACAGAACACTGCCTACAATGGAGCTCGTCCGTATCACGACAACGACAATCTTCTTACCGATGCCGCGAGCTTCGGCGGAAGAAGTCAAGGCCACGGCCGCAGCATCAGCGGCGAGCGTAGCGACAACCCACCAAACACTAGGGCACCACGGTTGCCATCCGTCGATCTCGGCAGCCACCAGCCCGGGTACACACAACAAGGAGGCCCGTGGCAGCCTCAGGGCCCCTACCACCAGGGACAGGCGTATTAAACCTGTGTGCCCATAAAAATAATCGACCAATTGTACATTTTCGCGAAGGAGATCCCGAACCTAAAGTTTAGGTTGGAGTGTATATTTTGCATATGCGCAGCATTCTGCGAGGCACCATATTGTTTCTGATCCATAGTATCAGCATTTTGTGATATTGAGAAACCAGCGGGAGTAGAGCGAACTCCCATGACACGAATGTCTTTCCTTGAGTACCCTGTTAGCGTTATAGATTTGGAGACAGCCTTGTAATTCACGATCGCGGCCAGTGGCCTCGCGCGAATAAGTTCGTGAATGGAGTAGGATAGCGTTGAGTAAATACCATCAATAATTCTCAAACGTATAAGCAGGTTGCAGACAAATGCCATGGATGTGCTCAGTCGCGGTGTCTTCTTTTCTTTTTTTCTTTTCGGAGCAAGCTGGCCTTCGCGTTTGTTGAGACCCCACCCCTGAGGGCTGAAGTATTGCCCAGTGCTTGACACCAGCCGCCTAAGCAACCTGCCAATATATACGATCCGCTTTCCTATCTCCACGCACGCTTAATTGCTCGTTCCCGCGAGTTGGCGCGCGCCCATCTCCCGCGATGCCGTCGCTTGTGGGCTAGGTTGGTTAATCTGGGCCGGTAGCGATACCATGGTTTGGCGGTGCGGCTGTAGATGGCTTGGGGCTAAGAGCTGAGGAACGCGCTGTCGGTGTCCAGGTAGGGTTGATGTATCGAGTTATGCATAGGAAGATCTGAGGTCTTGTCTTTTCTTTTCTGAGGGTGCATGTTGGGCTGCCTGTTTTCTGCTTCTGGGGTTGCGTCGCGTCTACTTGAGCGGATGTTGTGGTCGACCATTGCTGGCGTTTGGAGGTACCGAGCCATTTGACAGCTCTCTGCACACAGAGAAGTATTCTTCTCGATTTCTACCATTTTCTCTAAACTTTTTCGCGTCCCTCGTTCCGCTTCGTGTTTCGCTTTCCATCCGAATGGTGTTGCTGCCCCAACTGTAACAATGCGATACACCTACGCCGCTGCATCAGCAGCACTCCTCTCCCTCACAACAGCCGCCTCCTCCTCAAAACGCGGCCTCTGTCACGTCCCCTCAGAATCTCACCCCAGCGACGACACCATCTGGACCACCACCCCCGGCTCCGACCTAACATGGTACTACAACTACAAAGCGGAACCCTCTAATGCCTACGAAGACAGTGAAGACCTCTCCTTCGTACCCATGCTCTGGGGCGCCTCCGACACAGAACAAGGAACCCCCTTCCTCGACTCCGTCAAACGACAACTCGATAGCGGCGCAACAATCGAATACGTGCTCGGCTTCAACGAGCCCGATGGGCCACAGAGCACGGGTGGTTCGAACATACCTGCTGATCTAGGCGCGTCGGCGTGGAAGAAGCAGATTGAGCCGCTCAAGGACATGGGGGTTAAGTTGGGGGCGCCGGCGGTTACGGGGTCGGAAGATGGGTTTACGTGGTTGGAGAATTGGTTCAATGCTTGTGATGGGGGGTGTAATCCCGATTTCATTCCGGTGCACTGGTATGGGAGTTTTGAGGGATTGGCGAGTCATGTTGGGAGGGTGGTTACGAAGTATCCTAATATGACGGTTTGGGTTACGGAGTGGGGTTTTCCGAATGAGGAGTTGGAGGCGACGCAGAAGTTTTACAATGAGTCGGTTGCTATGTTTGATCGGTGGACGTAAGTGGTTCTCTTGAAATACTTTCTCTGCGACTCTGGCAAGTTCACTGGCTAATGAGAGATGCAGCAATATCACGCACTACTCCTACTTTGGCGCTTTCCGCTCAGACGTCTCAAACGTAGGACCCAATTCAGCCATGTTGACGGAGGAGGGCAAGCTTACGGATATTGGGTCATGGTATCTAGGTGGAGCGGCTACCAACAACATACCACATAAGGGGGCGGCGGCCCAGATTGCGAGCACTGCTTCATGGAGTTTGGTCGTTCTTGCCGCATGCATTTATGCGGTACGATAGAGGGTTTGATACGTATATTAGATGGCATTATACGGCGTTGGAAAGAGTATCTCGAAATTTACTGGGACCGGCAGATTACCGTGGACATACCTGGGGACGTGTTTATCATGGTTATAACTAGGCTTTCAATGGATTACTCTTGAGCATCCGAAGCGTCGGTCTTATTACATATGGATGGAGGGATACGCGAGGTACGGGCGAGGTGAACCACAATGAAGAACACGACACAAATTCAGTTTATATCGAATCTACTGACAAAACAACAGATCATGATACAATCGCGAATTACTTGAATGCTGAGGTGTTTGTCAACTTTCTCCACCGCTATGCACAATGTTATCATCCAAGATTGTGTGAGGTTGTCAGGTGACGAAAAGAAGATGTAAGTAGAGACTCACAGTTGTGCTATCAATTGGTTTTTCACATGTTGGGGTTGGCGGTATATCCTCGGAGTAGTGCTGTAGTTGCTAAATCTGGCAGTGCGGAAGCGCAATCTGCGTCAGGTTCCAAGCCCTTGAGCCCAAACACGACGTACAGTCGTATGTTTTTGACGGGTGGAATTTTTTTGCAAGCTCAGTCTAAGTCGTTGACCTGTCGCGAGAGCGATGCCATCGGACTCATCAATCGAGGCCAAAGGTACATGCCCACTTCGTATGGTATGCGTGAGCTGGTCCTAATGGTACCTCGAGCATCCCACAGTGGTATTCGGGAGATGTATGTCGAGTGCGGTAAGTCATATGATTTGTGCCACCACACC
>Ga0247803_1001653_pt1 | contig 11574 bp, 11 predicted proteins | sample UWRJL014104B1_FD_180928 | JGI IMG/M metagenome (GOLD analysis project Ga0247803, IMG submission 180928) | Plant litter microbial communities from Arlington Agricultural Research Station in Wisconsin, United States - UWRJ-L014-104B-1 | ecosystem: Environmental > Terrestrial > Plant litter >...
GTAATCCTGTAGCCCTAAAAACAGCGAAAAGAATAGCAGCCCTGCAGGCAGTCCGAGGGCAAGGGCATATACAGCACCTGTTTTATTGGTTTGCATAGGGTAAAGATATATTTTTAGTCTTAAAGTTGCAAAGTCATAAAGTCGAAAGTTAGCTTCACTCACATACACCATAACACACGTAGCACGTGCCCCGATTCCCCTCCTTCGGAGGGGTGCCCGCAGGGCGGGGTGGTTAAATCACTAATAATGGCTGTTATAGTGAGTAGTAATAAATACTTCTAGCTCTTCATTACATTATCAATGTCGTGAAGCACTCGTAATGATGATATGCGATACATTTCTAATCCGAATGATTTTAAGAATGTTTCCCGCCGCTCATCATAATTGTCTTTGTCATTATGGCTACTTCCATCTATTTCGATAATAAGTCCTGATGTTTTTATATAAAAATCTACGATATAATTCCCGATAATACGCTGCCGGTCAAAATCAAGATTGTGAAATGAGGCGCTGCGTACTTGCTTCCAAAAAACAACTTCCGGGAAATTCCCAGCTTTACGAAGATTAATTGAACGTGTTTTTAAATCGGGATTATATGGGAGGTTTTTGATGAAATTCCTGTAAATAGGAATTTGGTTTATGTATGTTAGAATTTCTTTTTCCATATTTTTTTAACCTATATAAACCACCCCGCCCTGCGGGCACCCCTCCAAAGGAGGGGAATGCTCACTCATGTGGAAAAACAAGACGTGAAAAATCTTTGTAAACCCGCGTCTGCAATCCGCGTTGTCCGCGTTCCATATCAGCTATCCAAAAATCTACAAATCAAAACCCACCTTATATTTCATCGCCAGGTGCACCACCTTTTTAGTCTCAAAAAATTCATCCGAGAAGTAATCCGATAAATTAAATAAGGTAACCTTCTGGAACACCGAAAGCTCCTCGGTAAGGTCGCCGCCCTTAAGGTACAGCACCCCGTTTGGCAGGTCGTGGTTCTGGGCTTTTTTTACCTTGCCGCGCACCCATTTTACAAAGTCGGGCATATTGGTAACGGCGCGGCTCACTATAAAGTCGAACTCCTCATCAATAGTCTCTGCGCGTTTCTGGGCGGCACGTACATTGGTAAGGCCCAGGGCTTCGGCAACGCCTTCAACCACTTTTATTTTTTTGGCAATAACATCCACCAGGTAAAAGTTAGTTTCAGGGAATAATATCGCCAGCGGTATGCCGGGGAAGCCGCCACCGGTACCCACATCGAGCACACTGGCACCGGGATTGAATTCTAACACTTTGGCTATGCCCAGCGAGTGCAGTACGTGGCGCGTATACAACTCGTTGATATCCTTGCGGGAAATAACGTTTATCATGGCGTTCCACTCGGTATACAGCCCTTCAAGGCGGCTAAACTGGTCGAGTTGTGTATCTGTAAGGTTTGGGAAATACTTGATAATTTCCTTCATATTTTATATTTTTGACAAAAGTAAGCATTTCCGGCAGTAAATTTTGGCTCAATTTTTACGTTTGCCTACTCATTAATAAGTACCTTTGAATTCAATTTTGTTATCTGCATGAATGTATCCCAGCCCATTTTCTCAAAGCATGACCCTGCTAAATTTTTCCGCACGCTTACTAAGCGTGTAAACGATTATTTTAAAGAAAACGACCTAAAAAAAACAGGCAACTGGAAACTGCACCTTAAAACGGCCGTAATGTTTTCGCTGTACCTGGCCCCTTATTTTATACTCCTTACGCTCAATATGCCCTGGTGGGCACAGCTGCTGCTTACCATAACCATGGGTGTGGGCATGGCCGGTATAGGCATGAATGTAATGCACGATGCTAACCACGGCTCCTACAGCGGCAAAGGTTGGCTCAATAAAATAATGGGCGGCAGCATGTACCTGCTGGCCGGCAATGTAAACAACTGGCAAATACAGCACAACGTGCTGCACCACACCTATACTAACATACACGGGCACGACGAAGACCTTGAGGCCGGGCGCATTATCCGGTTCTCAAAAGAGGCGCAGTGGATGTGGATACACAAGTTTCAGCACTATTATTCGGTATTCCTTTACGGGCTTCTTACGTTTAACTGGGCCCTTACGACCGACATCAAACAGATGCGCCGCTACATAAAGCGCGGCCTGGCATACGGAAAATTCCAGAGCCCAGTGCAGCAATGGACGATATTAGTGTTTACAAAAATAATATATATTGCGGTCTGGATAGCGCTTCCCATAGCCATTGGCATTGCCTGGTGGAAGGTAATGATAGGCTTTTTTGTAATGCACTATATAGCCGGGTTAATACTGAGCATTGTATTTCAGTTGGCGCATATTGTAGAAGAAACCGATAACCCGTTGCCCAACGAAGTAGGCGAAATGGAAAATACCTGGGCCATACACCAGTTGTATACCACGGCTAACTTTGCCCCTAAAAACCGCTTTGTAAACTGGTTTACCGGCGGGCTTAACTACCAGATAGAACACCATATTTTCCCGAACATAAGCCATGTGCATTATAAAAAGATAGCCGAAATTGTAAAGCAAACGGCTAAAGAACACAACCTGCCCTACCATGAGTTCCGCACCATGAGGGGTGCTATTGCGGCCCACTTTAAGCACCTTAAAGAGTTAGGGATGAAGCCGGAAATGGCTTAATTTCCATACATGTTATGGAAACAGTAGCAGAAATGATAAAGCTGTATGAAGTAACGGTTATCCATAACCTGTTTATCAGCCTGCTTGCCGTAAAATTGTTTTCTTATTTTTTTGCCAAAGAAGCCTACCCCATTTCTAAAGAAGTTATCCGCTGGCTTATTATCAGTAGCGGGGGTTTAGGCATCATAAGCTGGGCTATCTACGCGGCTACAGCTTATGATACGTCTATGCTGTCGCGGGCTACCGGGCCTTATGCAGTGGTATTTTGGCTGCTTACATTTCTTTCCTGTATACTTCCATTTATCCTCCTGCTCAAAAATATTAAACATAAAGGCTGGGCTATATTTTTTGTTGCCTTCCTTATAAACACCGGCTGGCTTTTTGAGCGCTTTGTAATTATTGTAACCACCTTGCACCGGGATTATTTGCCCTCAAGCTGGTCGATGTCTGGGCCATTTGGGGCTTTTACGCCATTGGTTACTACAGTACTACACGGTACATTAATAGGTTTTTTTATAACAGTGGCAACGGTTGTTGTTATGAAGTACAGTAAAACGGATGATATTGATATAAAACCACTGCAATGAAGTACATTATACTTAATTGTTTGCTTTCAATAGTTATCTTTGCCCTGGCTTTTTACAGTTATGCAGGCGTTTCCGGGGGCGATATCGCTATTATGGCAATGAATGTAATAGCAGGGATATTACAGATGTTCGCCGTTAGTATATACATGCATTTTGCTAAAAGAGGCAGCGCGTCAAATATAGTACTTGCGCTTATAGCAATGCAGGTTGCAGAACTGGTATTGTTTATTAATTTTGGCTATGATATAAATATCTGGATAAAAGGCATTAAACACTGATTTACAGAAACACAATATAACACAACACATAAGATGAACGCGCTTTCAGACAGGATCAACAACTTATCTACATCGCAAACACTGGCGATGGCCGCAAAAGCAAGGGAACTAAAAGCCCAGGGGTTAGACATTATAAGCCTTAGCCTTGGCGAACCCGATTTTAACACGCCCGATTTTATTAAGGAAGCCGCCATACAGGCCATACACGACAACTACAGCAGCTACTCGCCCGTAGACGGTTATGCCGAACTTAAGGAAGCGATAGCCCTTAAATTTAAGCGCGATAACGGCCTGGATTATAAACCATCGCAAATTGTGGTTTCTACAGGTGCCAAGCAGTCGCTGTACAACCTGTGCCAGGTGCTGCTTAACCCCGGCGATGAGTGCCTGTTGCCCGCGCCATACTGGGTTAGCTATGCCGAAATGGCTAAAATGGCTGATGCTATTCCTGTAGAAGTGCCTACATCGGTAGAGAGTGATTTTAAAATAACGCCTGAGCAGCTGGAAGCCGCCATTACCCCAAAAACCAAGGTAATGATGTTTAGCTCGCCGTGTAACCCAAGCGGGTCGGTATACAGCCGTGAGGAGCTTACCGCATTGGCCGCAGTGCTTGAAAAATACCCAAACATTTATATTATATCTGACGAAATATACGAGCATATTAACTTTAGCGGCAGCTTTTGCAGCATAGCTACCGTACCGGGCATGTATGACCGTACCATTACCGTAAACGGTGTGGCTAAGGCGTTTGCCATGACCGGCTGGAGGATAGGCTACATAGGCGGGCCGGAGTTTATAGCCAAGGCCTGTACCAAGATGCAGGGCCAGGTTACCAGCGGTGCTAACAGCATTGCGCAGCGCGCTACCATTACCGCACTGCAGGCTGACCCGAGCGTGCTTAAAGGCATGGTAGATGCGTTTCACCGCCGCCGCGATTTAGTAGTTGGGCTTATTAAAGAAATCCCCGGCTTTAAGATTAACGTGCCGGAAGGTGCTTTTTATGTATTCCCCGATGTGTCGTACTACTTTGGCAAAACGCTAAAAGGCATGGAAATTAAAAACGCGGACGATTTTTCAATGTTCCTTTTAGAGCACGCTACCGTGGCTACCGTTACCGGAGACGCTTTTGGCAACCCTGACTGCATCCGTTTCTCATACGCCACCGCAGACGAAACGCTTGTAGAAGCACTACGCCGTATTAAGGCAGCGGTTACAGAGTAATTTATTTTCTGCATTTATAGAAATCCCGCTTCGGCGGGATTTTTTTGGTTTATTTAACCGCCCCACCCGCCGCAGCGGGCCTCCCCTCCGAGAGGGGAATAGCTCTACCTGGTTTACCAGCGTGCTCTTTCCATTCGACCGTAGCGCAGCGAAATGAAAAATGCACACAAAACTTCCGCCCCCCGGACTTTAAGATTTTCTGCTTTCATACCTTCGACTTATTGGTTATCTTGCACCTAATTAATTATTCCCCTGTAATTACATTTCCTTATGGCTTTTGAACCTTATAAAAAGTATGCCCAGCCCATTTTAAAACTATACCAGCCCGACGATAGCTACAAGGCGCTTCCGCTGCCGGAACCTACCGGAGTGTACCCGTACCATCTGGATGTGGAAAAGATTACGGATATAAATAATGATAAATTCAGCTTCCACATGGTGGGCGATACCGGCGGTGTGCGCAACCCGGCCGGCCAGCAGCGCATAGCACGCGAAATGGGCAAACAGATTACCGATGCCGCACCCGGTGAAAAGCCCGCTTTTTTGTACCACCTGGGCGATGTGGTGTACCATTATGGCGAAGCCGAGCAGTATGACGACCAGTTCTTTAAACCCTACAGCGCCTACCCCGCCCCCATTTTTGCCATCGCCGGCAACCACGACAGTGATGTGAACCCTGCCAACCCAAACCCCTACAACAGCCTGGCGCCGTTTGTTGCCGCCTTTTGCGATACCGAACCCCGCGATGTTGTTTTCTCTGAGAGCAAGGCCCGCAAGAGCGGGATACAGCCCAATGTATACTGGACGCTGCAAACGCCCCTGGCAAACATTATAGGCCTGCACAGCAACGTGCCCAAATATGGTTATATAGGTGCCGACCAGCGTAAATGGTTTGTGGAAGAATTGAAGTCGGCCGCCAAAGAGCGCCCCGGTAAAATGATTATAGTAACCATTCACCACGCGCCCTACACAGCCGATTTTAACCACGGAGCGAGCGTGCCAATGATTACGTTTTTAGAGGAAGCCTTTGCCGAAAGCGGCGTGCGCCCCGACATCATTTTTAGCGGGCACGTACACAACTACCAGCGTTTTGACAAAACCTACCCTGACGGTAAAGTACTGCCCTTTATAGTAAACGGTGCCGGTGGCTTTGATGAGCTGCACTCATTGGTTATCGAGGGCGACCCCTACTATACTATTGATAACCCCTTACTGGATAATGTAAAATTGCAAAACTACCGCGACGATAAGCACGGCTTCCTTAAAATTACGCTTACGCGCAAAGGCGATGGGGTCGCGTTAACGGGGGAATATTTTGTATTGGAAGATGGGGTAAGTGTGGGCGACAGGTTTGAGTATGTACATTAAGGCTTGGCATTTCGCCGGCGTGGGGTCATAAACTAATTCGCTATTTTACTTTACATCTTAAATATAAACCAAAAAGCCTTCCGTTTCCGGGAGGCTTTTAATATAAATAGTAGTGGATGCCAAATATTATTGCAATACCATAGTGCCGGAGATAAGCTGCCTGGCGTTTTTAAGCTTTTGCTCCTGCTCCTGCAGGTTGCGCTCGGCCTTGTTTAAAAAGAGCGGGTTATTGCTGTTCTTTACTTTAGCGAGGTACTTGTCAGACAGGTTGTATACATGGTTACTTTTTAGCTGCCTGTAAAAATCGGCATAGCTTACCTGCCCTTGTGGTATAAGTGCGTCGGTACTATCTGTAAGCACATGCTGGCTCAGCGTTTTTTGCAGCTCCAGCGACTGCCTGCGCAGGCTGCTGTAGCGATTAAGCAGTTCCCTTTTTCGTCGCAGGGAAATCCTCTTTACAATAAAAACGGTAAGCAGGTACACAAATGCGGTTGCAATTAAAACTTCAAAAATCGTAAAATCGTCATTAAGTAACATAGAGTAAGGTATTATACCACTAAGCTACACATAAACAAAATATGACTACAAATTTTTCGATGAACGGGTGATAATTAAAGGTAAACTACACGAAAACGATAGTAGCCTCGTTAAATATAACTTAAAAAACAATCAATTTTCAAATAAATAATTGAAGCGGGGGAAAGAGTAAACACAAAAAAGCCTTCCATTTGCGGGAAGGCTTTAAAGTAATGTTTAGAGAACTTAATTCTTAGTTAAGGGCAGCTACATGCCTTGTAAGCTTAGATTTAAGATTAGACGCTTTGTTAGCGTGTATGATGTTTTTCTTGGCAAGCTTATCAATCATAGAGATAACACCTGCAAGTTTTTCAGAAGCTTCAGTTTTAACTGTAGCAAGGCGTATTGCTTTTATAGCATTACGTGTAGTTTTATGCTGATACCTGTTCAACACCCTTTTCTTTTCGTTACTCCTGATTCTTTTTAAAGCTGACTTATGATTTGCCATTGTAATTCTTTCTTAAAAATTATTTTAATTGTAGTCCGTACGGGAATCGAACCCGTGTTACTAGAATGAAAATCTAGCGTCCTAACCCCTAGACGAACGGACCGTGGTTGTCTAAAGTATTGTAGCCCGTGGGGGAATCGAACCCCCCTTACTAGAATGAAAATCTAGCGTCCTAACCGATAGACGAACGGGCCAGTATTAGTTGTTCCTCTAATGCGGATGCAAAAGTACAATTAATTTTTACTTCTGCAAGAGAGGAACAAAAAAAATCTAAAAAAAATTAATAGGCTTTGGCAAACAGCACCCTGCCCGCGCTTGGCGCGCCGGTAAGCATGCACACACCCACCTCTTCCTTACGGTTAAGCGGAATGCAGCGTATGGTAGCTTTTGTAAGCTCTTTTATCTTTTCTTCGGTTTCAGGGGTACCATCCCAGTGGGCTGATATAAAGCCGGTTTTGTTTTCCAGCACATCCTTAAACTCATCAAAGCTGTTTACCTCGGTAATGTGCGCATCACGGAAGCTAAAGGCCTTATCAAAGAGGTTCTTTTGTATCTTTTTAAGGGTTTCTTCTATGTAAGAAACTATCTCCGCGCTAATAACCGTTTCTTTGGTCAGCGTGTCGCGCCTGGCTACTTCAAACGTACCATTCGCAAGGTCATTCGGGCCTATAGCCACACGCAGCGGCACACCCTTAAGTTCGTACTCGGCAAATTTAAAGCCCGGCTTGTGGGTATCCCGGTCGTCATATTTAACCGATATGCCCAGCTTGCGCAGGCGTGCCATAAGCTGTTTTGCCTCGGCGCTGATGGCTTCAAACTGCTCATCGCCTTTATATATCGGCACAATAACCACCTGTATCGGTGCCAGGTTAGGCGGCAATACAAGCCCGTTATCGTCGCTGTGCGTCATTACCAGTGCGCCCATAAGGCGGGTAGAAACGCCCCACGAGGTAGCCCAAACGTGTTCCTGCTTGCCTTCTTTACTGGTAAATTTTACATCAAAAGCCTTGGCAAAGTTTTGCCCTAAAAAGTGCGACGTACCTGCCTGCAGCGCTTTACCGTCCTGCATTAAGGCTTCTATACAATAGGTTTCTATCGCCCCGGCAAAGCGCTCGTTAGCGGTTTTTACCCCTTTTACAACCGGTATGGCCATAAAGTTTTCGGCAAACTCGGCATACACGTTCATCATCTGTTCCGCCTCGGTAATGGCTTCTGCCTGCGTGGCGTGCGCGGTATGCCCTTCCTGCCACAGGAACTCAGCTGTCCGCAAGAAAAGGCGCGTGCGCATTTCCCAGCGCACCACGTTTGCCCACTGGTTTATAAGCAGCGGCAGGTCGCGGTAGCTTTGTATCCAGCCGCGGTAGGTATCCCATATAATGGTTTCAGATGTAGGCCTTACTATAAGTTCTTCTTCCAGCTTGGCATCTGGGTCTACTTCAATTTTGCCGTCGGCACCGGTACGCAGCCTGTAGTGGGTAACCACGGCACATTCTTTTGCAAAACCGTCTACGTGGCTGGCCTCTTTGCTAAAATACGATTTGGGTATAAACAGCGGAAAGTAGGCATTCTGGTGGCCGGTTTCCTTAAACATCCGGTCTAATTCCGCCTGCATTTTTTCCCATATCGCATAGCCGTACGGCTTGATAACCATGCATCCCCTAACCGCCGAATTTTCGGCCAGGTCTGCTTTTACAACCAGTTCATTATACCATTTGGAATAATCTTCTGACCGCTTTGTTAAATTCTTACTCATCGTATTTATTTTGGCACAAATATTGTTTAACTTTATATCATAAAAATAGTGTAGCAAAACTAACCTATTTTTGCATGTACAACAAATAAAAAAATTGCAGTTATGAAAAGTGAATACTTAAATACGCGCCGGTTTTCCCTCTTAGCTATGGCGGGATTGCTGGGATGGGCTGTTACCTCGTGCAGCTCTTACCAAAATACATCCAACACCGATTCAGACGGGGTGTATGGCTCTGTGCCCCGCGATGCTAACAATCAGCCGGTGTACAACTATAACGACGGAACTGCCGCAAATAACCAGACCAGTACCGGTTATCAGCAGTATTTCGGCTCCCTGCAGGACGAATATGCGCCTGTAGCAAACCCCGATGATTATTCTACCTACGATACCATACAGAACAGCAATGCCGTGCAGCAGTCTTATGCTACCGGCTACAGCGGCTGGGGCGAAACCACCGATAATGTAAATGTAAACATTTACGGCGGCGGCTGGGGTGGCTATGGATATGGCTGGGGCGGATACCCTTACTACGGCGGATTCTACTCCCCTTACTGGGGCGGTGGATGGGGCTGGGGTGGCGGCTGGGGCCTTGGCTTTGGCTGGGGTTATGGCGGCTGGGGTGGCTGGGGCAACCCCTACTGGGGCGGCTACTATGGAGGCGGCTGGGGTGGCTACTACGGCGGTGGGTGGGGTGGTTACTATGGCGGCTACCCGCGCTATAGTTACGGCAATTATGCATCAAGAAGTAATGGTTACTACCATGGCGGGCGTAGCGCTTATTATGGAAATACCGGCAGGTATGCCACAACCAGGCGCGGCGGTGCTAGTTATGGATCGGGCGGCAGCAGGGGCACATCTACCTACAGCACACGCAGGAACTCACCTACTACATTTTCTACAAGGGGAAATTCAAACATAAACAACGGCAGGAATTACAATAACAGCAATAACCGTGGTTTTAACAACAGCAGCGGTACCAGGAGCTACAACAACAGCACACCTTCACGCAGCTATACACCTGCAACATCGCCATCACGCAGTTCAAGCCCCAGCTATAGCGCGCCCCGCAGCAGCGGAGGCAGCTTTGGCGGAGGCCGTTCAGGCGGCGGAGGCGGAGGCGGTGGTTCACGCGGCGGTGGCGGCGGTGGCGGAGGCCGCAGGGGTTAATATACTATAATGGCCCCGTGTTTTTTAGCGATATAAAAACACGGGGCTTATTTTTACCACTTCAATATCAATTACCATATTTTTAGCGATGAAAAAAATACTTACAGCAGCCATTGTCATGGCAGCAGCAACGCTGCACGCACAGCAGGACCTTAATACCGCGCAGGATGCCGTGCGCTTTAGTACAGATAACCTTACCGGCACGGCGCGTTTCCGGGCTATGGGAGGTGCGTTTGGCGCATTGGGCGGCGATCTTTCTTCAACAGGCATTAACCCCGCCGGTTCGGCAATATTCCTGTATAACGGTGCTACATTTTCGCTTAGCAGCTACAACACTAACAACCAGGCAAACTTTTTTGGCAGCAGGACAAAGCGCAACGACAACGCGTTTGACCTTAACCAGGCAGGCATGGTGTTTGTTTTTAACAACGCTAAGGAAGGTGCTGTAATGAACAAGTTTGCCATAGGCGTAAACTATGAGAACACACAGTCGTTTGAAAATATAGTGGGCATAGCAGGCATAAACCCTACCGGCTCTATATCGAGTTACTTTTTGCACTACGCTAATGGCGCCGGCGGTGCAGAGGGGGTTAACCTGGGCCGCATACGGTCGCAAAATTTTGAGTACCTTACCTTTGCAGAGCAGCAGGCATCACTGGGGTACGAAGCCTTTGCTATAAACCCGTTAGTTGATGAAAACAACAATACAGAGTATATTGCGGGTACCTCCGGCGGTAACCACTACCAGGAGAGCCTTATAGGCACCGGCGGTTTTAACGGCAAGGTAAACCTTAACTTTGCGGCAGAGCTGGTAAAGCGTTTTTATGTGGGTGGTAATATTAACGTACACTTTACAGATTATATTAACAACACCAGCTTTTATGAAGATACAAACAACATAAGTGGTACCGGCCTAAGGGACATAGAGTTTAATACTGAGCGCTATACCTATGGTGGCGGCATTTCGTTTGATGTGGGTGCTATCGTAAAAGTTACCGAACAATTCCGCGTGGGCGCGGCATACCAGTCGCCTACCTGGATGCGGCTTCAAAACGAAATAACCCAGAATATAAATTATGTTTATGATGGGGGGTACAACTTCTATAACCCGCAGGTAACCATGGTAGGCGATGATTATACCATAAAAACACCAAGTAAATATACATTCAGCGCGGCATCTGTCTTTGGCAAAAAGGGGTTGATTAGTGTAGACTATGCCATGCGCAACTATGCCAATACCGAATACAGCAACCGCTACAGCGCCCTAAACCAGGAATTGAGCCAAACGCTTGACTGGGCCGGCGAACTGCGTGTGGGTACCGAGTGGCGCATAAAACAGCTAAGCCTTAGGGGCGGCTACCGCTACATGCAGAGCCCTTACAAAAACGGCACTACCATGGGTCCGCTTACGGGCTATTCTGCGGGGCTGGGCTACAACTTTGGCGGTTCAAGGCTTGACCTTGCCTACGCCTGGTACCAGCGCAAAAGCGACATCAGTACCTTTACGCCCGGC
>Ga0247803_1001654_pt1 | contig 11570 bp, 6 predicted proteins | sample UWRJL014104B1_FD_180928 | JGI IMG/M metagenome (GOLD analysis project Ga0247803, IMG submission 180928) | Plant litter microbial communities from Arlington Agricultural Research Station in Wisconsin, United States - UWRJ-L014-104B-1 | ecosystem: Environmental > Terrestrial > Plant litter >...
ATAACATTTGAATTGGCAACAGAGATGCCCGAAGCATTGCCGGTCTTCGAAGCCCGAGCAATTACCCAAGTAGTATTTTGACCAATATCAGAGGCTAATTTAGATATTACTGATTTCATATCATCCTTGTATGAAGAGCTCGCTGTATTTAAAGGGTAATTGTCAGCTTCGCCCTGCATCCAAAGAATTGCCCGGGCACCGAATGGTTTTACGTAATACTGCATGGCCAGTTTCAAATTGGCGTAAGGCATTTGAAAAGGCAACTGATATGTCGCAGAATATGGACTCGTTGTGACGATTCCCTGGCTGCTCTCGCGCCAGTTCCCGATCGATGTTCCTGACCAGGCAGTATTGATGAACAGTACGGGAACCTTTAAACGTTGTACAAGATAATCGCCCAGGATTCCCCAGCACCATGCCGTATGCCCTCTGGGTCCCATAATATTGGGGTTCTGGCTTTGATCAGTCCAGGGCGTTTGCAACTGCAAAGGCTGAATATTGGCGACGGGTGTTTCGAGCCAGTTATTTATTGCATCATTATCATAAACGATATAATTAACACGGTCATCTTTGGCAGGTGGAGGAAGAGCTAAAGACCGGTCCTTTTCATCTTCGCCCTGAGCGTTGGACTGCCCCGAGATAATAAACACCTCTCCCACCCCGACTTTGGATATTTCGTCAATATTACCTACTTGAATACCTGACTTACTTGCCCGAACTTCAACCTTATACCATCCTCCGGACATTTTTACAGTTCCGCTGAACAATCCGCCAGACGGTTTGTCCTGTAATGTTGTCCAGGAAATTTCTTTTCCTTGTCCAGCCATAACCGGCGTTGCCCGAAATTCAATTTTATCAACAGGTATGGCATAATTCCCACTGATTGTTACGTCGGCCGAACCGCCGAGATCACGCTGAAAAACTGACCTTTCCAACGGAGATGTCACATCAATCTGCGCTTTTGCCTGTACATTGGAAAAAATAAAAAAACTGAATAATAGAATTCGAAGGGAAAATAAACCTTTGTTCACCTGATCTTTTTTACTGTTTCAAAATTTACCGTCAACATTAATTCTGATTGAAGTCGCAGTTATGTACCATAACTTCATCTTTTTTTGACCGGTATGCAGTAAAAAACAAGTATTCTGACTCTAACTTCATGACTAGTTCATTAATGAGGGAAATGCAAAAATATATTTTATTATACTGCCGGGCACATAAAATTTTACAATTATTCTTAAAATCTATAAAATCAACCTGGGGCATCATCTGAGCACTTAAACTATGGGTAGGGCAAAATTTGGATTAATAAAATTGACCGGCAACAACTTCCAATCCGGGAATAATCTCAATCCGGAAAATAAGCTTTCTTGAGAGTACGTATCAGTTTCAAAAAAGTCACAAATATATTTTTAGGTTATCTTGAAACTAAAAAGAGCTGACAGCCAGTTTCTACCGCGTGAGGAAGAAACTGGCTGTAAGCACAAATTACTTGGTTTATATATCAAAAGAGCTTAATCCGTAAGCTTAATCCATGTAGGCGCGTGGTCGCTGGATTTTTCCCAACCTCTGACATCTTTGTCAACACCTGCTTGCAGAAGACGGCTTTCCAGTTGAGGGCTTAATAAAAAATGATCAATTCTCAAACCGGCATTTCGCCCGTAGGCATTTCTGAAATAATCCCAGAACGTATAAATTACCTCATCCGGGTATATCTTCCTTATTGCGTCTGTCCACCCCTGTCCTACCAGCGTTTCAAAAGCAGCACGAGTTTCCGGTCTGAACAAAGCATCATCGATCCATCTTTCCGGTTTGTACACATCATGTCCGGTAGGAATCACATTATAATCTCCGGCAAGCACAACGGGAATTTTCTCGGAAAGCAAGGAAGCAGCATGAGTTTTAAAACGTTCAAACCAGGCAAGTTTATAGTCGAATTTAGGTCCGGGCGCGGGATTCCCATTTGGCAAATAAAGACATCCAATCAAAATTCCATTGATGATTGCTTCAATATATCTGCTGTGCATATCTTCCGGATCGCCCGGAAGCGCGCGCCGGACTTCTTTAATTTCGTATCCTTTGGAAAGAATTGCCACGCCATTCCAACTTTTCTGTCCCTGCCAGATTGCCTTATATCCGGCATCGTTGATCGCCTGCTCGGGAAATTTTTCCTGCGGCGCTTTCAATTCCTGCAGACAAACTACATCAGGTTGCTTTTCTTCCAGCCAACGCAGTAAAACCGGCAAGCGGCCATTTACACCATTGACGTTATAGGTTGCAATTTTCATAATTCCAAGGTAACATCTGAACAAATCTATATCCTGGTCTGCTAACAGAACCGGGCCAAATCCGGTTCTCATTACGGGCTGATTTAACCTGTTCAGGGTTTTATACTTAGACTTCCTACGTTGTAAGCCCCGAAACACCCTAGGCCCCCTTCGATATTCGTATAAATGAGTGTCGGTTCTACGAATGGATTGTCATTATTTTGAATGTCTTTTAGCGAGCGGTGGAACTTGTAATAGTTTTCATCCAAATTAAGTATTTCAACATAAACCTCCTTAAATTTTGGATCAGAGTAAGCGGTTGCAAGTTTCCCGCTGTCGTCAACATACTGAAACATAAAATTTCTGGGTAAATAAACATAAAAAATTGGCGCATTGAAGGTAATCCCGTCAAGATTGATATCATTGACAAGATACTCGCTGTCAATGTCCAGCCTGCTCTTATTATCACTGCGAACAGGGCCAGACCCTCCCGTCTCCGGAATGTAGCCTGGATAAGTTTGCTCCGTAATTGAAAACCCTCTGACTGTATAATAATTAGTTTCACCTTTGATATCGTCCCAGGACAGCCGAACCCTGGCAACCGTATCTGTCGAAAATCTCGGCCCGGGAATCGTATCGATAACATAACTTTTGACAACAGCCTTTTTAGCAGGTACCACACAACTTGCTTTTACGACACGTTTTCCGTCGTCTACCAGGAGCGTGTACTTTTTACCTGCTTCAACTTTGAATTTACTGGCTGGAATAATATAAGCACCCGTGGAATCGATAAAAGGAATTTGAACGGACGTTGTTTCTCCCGACAAAGTAACAGCCGCATTTTTTATTGTAACCGGTTCAAAAGTTGACGGCCCAAACAGGGGTTGCGAAGCCGTTACCCTGACAATAATTTGTTCGGACTGCGGGGAAATATAACACTCAACGGCCAGCTTGGATTCTATATGAGGCAGCTGGTCTTCGTCCAGATCGTTTACCATGTTTTCACATCCGAAGAGTATTGCAAGGCAAAAGCAGATTATGAAGTATTTATATAAATGCATAAAAAGTTTATTCGAAATTGATAACAACCGGCCTGACTGTCAAAATTTAAAATTGTAACTAAACGAGGGCAATACCGGAAAAAGAGAGTAACGAGTCAGTACATTCACATACTCATTTGGCTTATTTCCTTCCTTGCGATCTATATTATAAAAAAATGGGTTTTTCCGATTATAGGCATTATAAAGCCCGAATTCCCATGTCCGCTCATGCCTCTTTTTCTTTTTATGAAATTGAATGGCTAAGTCCATGCGATGGTATGCCTCGGCCCTGAATGAATTTTTCTTGTCATATTCGGTCGTAGTATTGGGATAATAATTACTGAATCCATTAACGAAATATTCATTTCTGTAAGTCGTAAACCTTGAAACCGGTAAGGTGAGCGCATTTCCTGTCCCATATACCCAAGTGGCTGAAAGGGTTATGCGTTTACTTAATTCGTAGATACCGACAACCGATATATCATGACGCCTGTCGTAACGCGGAAAAAACGTCTCACCGAAATTCAGTTCAGGAAACTTCCACCTTGTCCAGGACAGGGTGTAACCAATCCATCCGGAAAGCTTCCCCGTTTTTTTCTGAACCATGAATTCAGCTCCGTAAGACCACGCTTTGCCGGCTGTCACATTATCTTCCCAATTCAGTTCATTGGCATTTTCCCCATCCAGACTGATGAAAGACGATCCTTCTTTGTAGCTGATGATATTGTTCATCTTTTTGTAATAACCTTCCAGCGTCAGGGCAAGTCCAGGCTGCTCCAAATCTTTAGCAAATCCGGCAGCCACCTGACTTGATTGTTGTGGCGCGACACGGTCCGTTGTCGGAACCCATAAGTCGGTCGGCAATCCAAGTCCTGTGTTACTAAGCAAGTGGACATACTGATTCATTTTCGCATAAGAAGCTTTCATAGAAAAATCGTTTGCCAGTTTCCAGGCAGCAGAAATTCTTGGCTCCGGGCGAACGTACGTTTTGGTTGAGGTCTGGAAAGTACTTAAACGAACGCCAGCATTTACTTTAAGACTTTTAAAAGGCTGCCAGGTATCTTCCACATAAATTCCCGATTCATAGGTGTAGATTGGCTTTGCCTGTAAATTCAAATCATTGTTTGAGAAATCACCCGCAATCGCCAATGCCGAAGGGACAAATTTATGAGCTGTTGCCTGAACTCCGAACTTCATCCAGTGTTTGGTATTGGGGTAAAAGTCAAAATCGGTCTTTAAACTGAAATCACGGATAAGACTATTGTAATCAAGACTGAATTGATCCGTAACGACGCCGTCTTTCAAATCTTTTTCATTAGAAAAAATACCGAAATTGAAATGACTGTATATGAGAGAGGTGTTTACAAAAAGTTTCTGGCTGATCAGATGATTCCAGCGCAGTGTCGCCGTAGCATTTCCCCAGTCCAGCCCCGATTTATTTTCGCTATTCGTTTCCTTTTCACTCACCTTGAATCTGTCCTGTCCAAAATATCCGCTGATATAAACCTTATTTTTTGCTCCAAAATCATAATTTATTTTAGCGTTCAGATCGTAGAAATAATAGCCAGGCTTGACTTTCGTATTACTACCAACCTGCTGCTGAGCAATCAAAGGAGCAGCAAGGACATCAATGTAAGTCCTCCTGGCTGAAACCAGAAATGATGCTTTTTTATTTGCCAGCGGCCCTTCCAGAGTCAACCTAGAAGAAATCAGGCCTATTCCTCCTTCTCCGTGAAGTTTATCTTTTGCACCTTCTTTCATGTTCATCTCAACAACAGAAGAAAGCCGTCCGCCATAACGCGCCGGAAAACCTCCTTTTGTGAGCTCGACGCTTTTTAGTGCATCACCATTAAAAACAGAAAAGAATCCAAAAAGATGGCTCGCATTATATACAACCGCATCATCCAGAATAATCAGATTTTGATCCGGCCCGCCACCTCTTACGTATAAGCCGGTTTGCCCTTCGGTTCCCTTCTGTACACCTGGCATAAGCTGCAGGACACGGATAACGTCTTTCTCACCAAAGAAAGCAGGCAGTTTTTTAATCTGGGAAATCGGCACCTCAATTTTGCTCATTTGAACGGACTCGCTTACCTTCTCGCTTGTGCGGCGCTCAGAGACCAGAACCTCCTCAAGCTGATTGGCAGAAAAAAGCTCGATGTTTAATTGCTTATCTGATTTTGCGGTGATAGGTATATTTTGCTTTTCATAACCTACAAAAGAGTATGAAATTAGAATGGAATCAGATTTAGGAATCGTTAATGAATAAAATCCATACGTATTGGTGGCAGTGTTAAACCCTGAATTTTCTATATAGACGTTGACACCGGGAAGTAATTCCCGACTTCCGCTTTCTCTGACAAAACCACTAACGGTGATCCGTTCCTGGCCAAAAGTTTGGAATGAAACAAAAACAAGAAGTAAAAACTGGTAAAACTTTTTTTGCATTGGAGAAAGTTATTGAATGAAGTGACTCTAATCTATATTTAAAAATCTACTATTCAGGAATTATTTAAAATAATCATTAGTACATACTATCTGCGGATAAAATTTTTGGATGTTTTTTCCGTAATATAAAGAGCATTTTGATCCATGTCACTACAAAGAGCTAAAAGGAATATAAAAGGTTGTATACTGTTAACATTTAATTTAAAAAAGGAATAATAGAAACTTCCTCAGAAGCTGGATTTGCTCACTGAAAACAAAAACAGGCCGGGCATATGCAGCTTGGTCGAAAGTAGTACCAAGTTTTCAGTCAGCCGATCATCTTTCCTTTCGTGTCCGACAGCCAAAAAAAGATCATCTTCGAAAATTGTGGTCTTGCCGGTTAATCCGGCCGCTCCTGTTGATTGCGTTCACGTCCGCCATGCATCCGTAATTTTCGTCTGTATCAAGCGCGCTTCAGCTCCGATCAGACTTTAATTATAAAAAATTTATTATTTTGTCAAGTTTCATTTACATTTGTCTTGATGTTGAAGAATGATTCCGGTTACAATAACCCAATGACACCATTTGACAAATGTCATACCCAGCTCTAACCGTAGACGAAAGAGAAATTTTACAGCTAGTCGCCAATGGCGATGAGAGAGCATTCCGATGGTTATTTAATCATTACCACCAAAGGCTGGGTGGCTACATTTACAACATTACCAAATCGCATGAGCTGGCCGAAGAAGTTGTTCAGGACGTTTTTTTGAAGATATGGACAAACAAAACAGCTCTGGCTGATGTTGCAAACTTCAAAGCTTATCTTCATGTTGTTTCAAAAAATCATGCGCTCAATTGTCTCAAAAAAATGGCGCAGGATAAAGCTTTAACCACAGAATTGGCCGAGGTTAGTTACGAAATCGGCGCAGAGGATTCCGGAGAGGAAAGTGAACGTTATATTCTTGTCGACGAAGCGATTGACCATCTTCCGCCGCAGCAAAGACTTGTTTATTTGCTAAGCCGTCATGAGAGACTTCAGTATACGGAGATCGCGGAACGTCTGAGCCTTTCCCGCGAAACCGTAAAAAAATATCTTCAAATTTCCACAGAATCAATCACATGTTATATTCGCAAGCGATTGACTATCAGTCTGTTAATTTTTATATCCAATTTTATTTAAAAATAATCACATTCCGATACCCCCTTTTTTAACAATTTTTCTGTCTTGTGTACAAACACAAATGTTTCGTGTGCGCCAGATCTAATTGTTAAGCTATGAGCGAATTTTCTACCCGTCTGACTTATCTGTTCAACCGTTACTACTGCGGGGAGGCGACTTCTTTGGAAACCGATGAACTGATGGCGATCATTAAGGAGGCAAAAAGCAATCAGGAACTTAACGAATTGCTCCAAAGGGCCTGGGATCAGACAGCGGGCGACCAAGATTTTTTCTCGCCACAGCAAAGTGAAAAAATCTTCGACTCGATCATTAGTCTGGCAACTAATGGCCATCATGAAGAAGAAGATATGGAACCGCCGGTTTTGCGAAGCTTTTACTGGTGGAGATATGCCGCAGCAGCCATAATCTTGATTTTCGGATTTGGTGCATTGTACAAGTTCCGGTCAAAATCTGAAATACAAACTGTTGCCATGGTGCAACCTGTCACCAAAGACGTGCCACCTGGCGGCAACCGCGCAATGCTTACGCTTTCTGACGGCTCGACAATCATTCTAGACAGTGCAGCAAACGGAATTCTCGCCAGGCAAGGCTCTACCGAAGTCAGTAAAAAGGAAAACGGGCAGCTCGTTTACAACTCCTCAAAACATGATAACACAAAGATTACTAACCAGATAAACACTTTATCAACCCCAATAGGCGGACAGTACCAAATTGTTTTGCCTGATGGAAGTAAGGTTTGGCTGAACTCTTCTTCGTCTATCAAATTCCCAGCCTTCTTTTCAAAAAGTGAAAGGAAAGTTGAAGTTACCGGCGAAGTTTATTTTGAGGTAGTAAAAGATAAAAGCAAGCCTTTCAAAGTTCTGTTTCAAGATACTGAAATAGAAGTTTTAGGCACAAGCTTTAACGTCATGGCTTATCGGGACGAAGCATTCTCTAAAACTACGCTGATCGAAGGCTCCGTTTCTTTAACCAATAAAAACACCAACAAACGTCTAAGGCCTGGTCAGCAGGCATCTGTTGGCAGATCCGGAAATATCACGACCGAAGAAGTAGATATTGATGAAGCGATTGCATGGAAAAAAGGACTGTTTTTCTTCCGTGATGCAAGTATTGCCGAAGTAATGAAAAAAGCAGGAAGATGGTATGACGTTGAAATTGAATACCAGGGAGCCATACCGGTGAGACAGTTTACAGGCAAAGTTTCGATGGACGTGAATATTTCCGAGCTGCTTACTATGCTAAAATATGCAGGCGTTAATTGCAGAATTGACAATAAAAAAATTATAATCTCACCCTAAACCCATGTCGTATATTGTATACCGTTTAATATTCCAATCAATTAATTAACCTCTTGAATCCATGAATCAGCTAGTTAAACCACCAACCTAGTTTGTTTCCCGGCCTGAAATAACAAGGGGAAAATGCTACGAACATTTCCCCCGGTACAATTCAGGCAGGACAACCAATTTTCTGTTTGGAAAGCGATTATTCTTTACCTAAATCTTGCAAATATATGAAAATAAACTTTTTACTCCGGCGTGGAAAATCTAACCGGTTAGCCATACCTGCTAAACTAGTATTGACAATGAAACTGGTAACGCTACTGCTTATGGCAACTTTGTCGCAAGTGACTGCGATCGGGTACAGCCAGAAAATTTCACTGGAAAAACGAAACGTGTCGATTGAGGCAGCTTTTAAAGCCATCGAAAATCAAACGGATTATCTATTTTTATACGATAAATTAGACTTGCCTCCGTCCCGCCTTGTTTCCGTTAGCATAAAAAATGCTACAATAGATCAGACATTGACTCAGCTTTTTCAGGATCTGCCTCTTTCGTACAAGATTTTCAAGAAAAATATTGTGATAAAAAGAGAGGTAAAAATCAAGGAAGAATCTGTTGTGGCACCGATGGAAAAGCCATCTTTCTTACAGGCTCTGAATGGAAAAGTTACCGATGAAAAAGGCGAAGGTTTGCCAGGTGTCAATATTGTCATAAAGGGAACCTCGAAAGGTGCAACAACGAATACTTCGGGAGAATATCAGATTGACATCACCGATAAAGCTACCGTTCTGGTATTTTCATTTGTTGGATATTTAACTCAGGAACTGGAAGTTGGAAACAGAACCACGTTAGATGTAACACTCAAAGTCGACGACAAAGCACTGGAAGAAGTGGTTGTTGTAGGTTATGGAACTCAGAAAAAAAGTGACCTTACCGGGGCAATCTCATCAATCAAAGCCGAAGACCTGAAAAAATTGCCGACGACTTCCTTCGATCAGGCAATCCAGGGTCGCGCTGCCGGTGTGCAGGTAACCCAGGCGTCTTCCGCACCTGGCGGACGCGTTTCGATCAGGATCCGTGGTGGTAATTCGTTAAGCAGCGGCAACGAACCGCTCTATGTAATTGACGGTTATCCGATAACTGCCGGTGGTACAGCGGGCGGAAACGGGGCAGGACAAAACCCGTTGGCTTCCATTAACCCAAGTGATATCGCTTCAATGGAAATTTTGAAAGATGCTTCTGCCACAGCTATTTATGGATCGAGAGGTGCAAATGGCGTTGTTCTGGTCACAACAAAACGGGGAAAGGCTGGAAAAACGTCCGTGACTTATGACGGTTATTACGGTGTTCAAAAAGTGATTAAGAAACTTGATCTGATGAATGCAAGAGAATTTGCGACGCTGGTAAACGAGGCGCGGGCTAACGATGGCGTAGCCACTCCTGTTTATCCCAACCCTGCTGATCTTTACAATTTCCCGGACCCTGCAACGATGGGCGAAGGGGTTGATTACCAAGATGAAATTTTCCGTTCTGCTGCAATTCAAAACCACACACTAAATATCTCCGGAGGTAACGACAATACAAAGATCGCCGTATCAGGAAGTTACTTTGACCAGAAGGGAGTACTCATCGGATCAGATTTCAAGCGTGCTTCGATCAGGGCAAATATTGACACGAAGTTAAGCAAGAATATTATGTTCAGTACAAACCTCACCGGAAGCAAAGTTTGGGGGAATAACGGACGCTCGGAAGGTGATGGCGGAGGTAATGCCAACACGGTCAACGCTGCTTTGATCATGCCGCCTACTGTGCCGATTTTTCAAAAGGATGGAACCTATACGCGCCTAAATCCAACTCCGGGAGGCTCCACTGTTCATAATCCTGTTCCTATTGTGCTGTTTAACAAAGATTTTCAAAATGTTGACAGGTTAATGGGAACGATGGCGTTTACATGGAACATTATTAGTGACCTGTCATTGAAAGTATCCGTCGGTACAGATATGTCCAACGCGAACCGTGAGACGTATGAGCCCCGCGAAACTGTAAATGGTTATAACGCAAATGGCAGAGCTGGCCAGGCGAACCGTCGCTCGATGTCTTATCTGAACGAAAATATCCTGACTTACAACAAAGCTATTAACAAACATTTGTTCAATGTTGTAGCCGGATATACCCGCCAGATGGACCGTGATCAGCTTTTCAGCGCATCTTCAAGTAACTTTCTGACTGATTTATATGAAGCGGATAAACTGGATGCAGGCGCGGTGTTTGCGAGCCCTGTTTCCTGGAAAAATCAGAGTCAGCTGGTTTCTTATCTTGGACGTATCAACTATACTTTTAACAACAAATATCTGCTTTCTCTTACCGGCCGTTCGGATGGAAGTTCGAAATTTGGAGCAAATAATAAATGGGCATTTTTCCCGTCCGTTGCAGTAGGTTACCGCTTGTCAGAAGAGAAATTTATCCAGTCTATCGACGCGATCAGCAACTTGAAAGTACGTGCAAGTTTTGGAAAAACGGGAAATCAAAATATCGAAAACTACCGTTCGCTGGCGCGTCTTAATGTTTACAATTACGATCTGAGCGGCGCGCTTGTTTCAGGCCTGGCTCCGGGAAATATTGCCAATCCGGACCTTCGCTGGGAAACAACCGCAACGACCGACGTAGGAATTGATCTGGACCTGTTTGGCAATCGGCTGAATTTCGTAGCGGATTATTATTACAAAAAAACAACTGACCTTCTCTGGAATGTCAGTGTTCCACAAACTTCCGGTTTTGCTTCAATTTTCAGAAATATCGGAAGTCTTCAGAACAAAGGGCTTGAACTTAGTTTGGGCGGAGAAATATTTGTGAAGGAATTTAAATGGAATTCGCAGCTTAACTGGTCAATGAACCGAAATAAAGTGCTGGATATTCCGGGTTATACTCCAACAACACAAAACGAAATTTCCGGCCACTTAAAAATAAACGGAAGCTGGCTGGAGCCGGGTTTGCCTGTTGGTGTTTGGAATTTACTTCAATATGACGGAGTTTTCCAGAACCAGGAACAATTCGATAAAGGCCCGCGCTCTGCGGCAAATGATAAACTTGGCGATGCGCGTTTTATCGACCGCAACGGAAATGGCTCCATTAACCTGGCCGAAGACCGGATGATCGTTGGTGATCCAAATCCTGATTTTATCTACGGCTGGTCGAATAATTTCTCTTACAAAGGATTTGATCTGTCGGTGTATATGCAAGGAACTTTTGGGAATGATATCCTGAACGTACAACGCGCGGAAAGCAATGTTTCAGGACCTTGGGGAAATCAAAGAAAAGAAATTGTGGACCGCTGGACCCCAACCAACACGACTTCCAATATTCCCCGTGCCCG
>Ga0247803_1001655_pt1 | contig 11567 bp, 33 predicted proteins | sample UWRJL014104B1_FD_180928 | JGI IMG/M metagenome (GOLD analysis project Ga0247803, IMG submission 180928) | Plant litter microbial communities from Arlington Agricultural Research Station in Wisconsin, United States - UWRJ-L014-104B-1 | ecosystem: Environmental > Terrestrial > Plant litter >...
CCGCATTTTTGTCCTGATAATCACTTTAGGTTGGCTCACGACTGATGAATCCTTCTTCAGTGAGTGTGAGACCTGTTTCAGCCCCACGATTATCGAAACGCTCTTTTAGCGAAGCCATGAACTTCGATTTCTCAATCGTCAGGTCCATCCCTGTTTCGTCTTCATCAAAAAGACGAAGACGAATCTTGGGATTACCTTTGAGATCACGAAGGGCGACGTTAAGCTGTGAAAGCTTCATAGGTTGGCTCTTTCCAGTTCGATGGCTGGAAATCACGGCCAGCCGTGATATGAGCATCAACAAGAGCATCATAGTTAGCATCCCAGAAGTCGCCGTAAGCATCAGTGAAGCAATACTTCAGAGCGCCACGAGGACGAGGACGCCAGCTATAGGTTTCCCCATCGTTGAAACTAACTTTCGGCCAGCAACCGGGGGTCTTCAGATAGTCGGTCTTGAGCTTGGACTCATTACCGCCTTGGTCAATGTGGGTGATTTTCAGAGGTTTATTGAGGCACATCTTTACACTTCCTTAATTCTTGAGCCGCTTCTTCTAAAAGATCAGAGATACGGTCGGGTTTATTTTCTTGAACACTTTTGCGAGTAGTAATTTGACGGCGAATTTCAGCCCTTTTCTCTAGCCGAAAGATAAGATCATCCAAGTGGGAGCCGATGGATTGCTGATACTTCTGAAGCGCATTGAAATCGTCCATGGGATGCTCCAACAAGAGCTTCACACCATGAGTTCCACCAGTAGGCTGAATCTCCGTACTCACGCCATCCGGTGTTGTAGTCTCGGATTCTTCCTCGAATAACGTCTTCCGATACATTCTTGTCGATCCTTGTGAAGGAGGGGCCTAAGCCAATACGTTGAAGATTATGAGTGTCGAGACAAGCCCCGTCACCTACGAGCATCTGGGCGGCGAACGATGCTTTTGCAAGTCCTAGTCCCGGCATTTTCATCAAGTGTCGAATGAGAGATTCTAAATCTCCATCATAATCAACTACTAAGTGCTGAATTCTTTTTGCGTACTCATGAGCAAAACCGTAACCCTCTCGCTTGAAGCCGAAAAGATATCGAGAGCCAATGCCATTCTCCATAACGTCCTTGAATTGGATCGGCATCTTGTTCCAAGGTTGTCGAATGGACAAAAGAACCAGAGTTAGAATTCGAAGAACAACTTCAGGACTTTGACGAGCAGCATTAGCAAGAGCTAGAGCATCTCTTTCGAAGTAGTTCATCTAAGTTGCTCAACAATTGTTGTTCGTTTCAAAAGTGTCACTGACATATGAGGATTGTTAGAAACTCTTGCATTATATTCAGTGATCGCACGGTCTTCATCATCGAAGACTGTAGTTTTATCGAAATAGGTTCCGATCATACTCACAGAGTATTTAACCTCAGTCATTTTATCGCCGCGCATAGGTACGATCCTCATATGTTCGTTCAAACCAAGCGTTCCAATCTTTGTAATCCTCAGAACCTACAGGATATGGATTGTTACTTTTAGTTAAAAAACTATTATAACCTTTCCAAAAAGGCGTTGGCTTATTATCGCCGCGCATAAGTATGATCCTCAGTTCTAAGAGTTATGGTCATTCGTGCCGCCCACCGAGGGCGCACAGAGCGATTCCAGAAGTAAGTGGCACCATGTGTAGGATCGACTGAGTTTCGCCTCAGAGCGGCCTCTGCGACCCTTCCTGCGCGTCTCCACGAGGCTTGATCTCTAATGGCAGGTTCGCGTCGGGTCCAACTGAATTGCCCCGGTTGATAAACCGTTGCACAAATTGTGTTCGGAAATAAGGATGAATTCCGTCTGTTGATGACGACATGGGCGACAGCTTGCTCATCAAGGGGCGACGAGCCTCTAGCTTCATGATAAACAGTCCTTTGAAGACAATCGGCCTGAGTAGTATCTCTACTCAGGCCGGGGGTAAGAATCAATGTGACGGCTACAAGAGCCGCCAATTTGATTTTAGGCACGAGGTCCAAAGATTTTGGCCAGAAGTTCGATCAGTTCCTGACTACTAGGTGATGACTCCTTCGGATCACGACCATTCAATTGCTTATCCTCATTAATGAGATAGTCAATTGAACGATGCAGAGCAGTCAGGAATTGAGCAGAACCTTCTGCACCTTCACGACGACGGACTTCATCAATGACAAAGCCAACATATTGACTGACGTAGTAGCCAATCTGATTAGTCGTTAGACCTTGGTTGAAAGTCGAAACAGCACCTTCTTCAGCCTGACGGTCTAGTTCGGTTTGAATATTATCCATTAGCCTTGGACTCCATCAATAATGGCTTGAAGCTCAGGCGAAATATTCGCGGGGTCAACAAGTTCCTTGTCTTCAGCGATCAGATCGTTGATGCCTTGCTTGAGAAGAGCAAGGAAAGCGCCGGAACAACCGTGGTCGCATCCAGAGCGGATATCTTCAACCACGTAGCCAATGGTCAGATCAATAGCGAGACCGATATCAGCAGGTTGGAGCGACGACCGCAAATGATCCGCGAGATTGCGGGCGAGATTGTCGATAGTTTGAACAGGTTTTAGATCAGACATTTTCAATTTTCCTAAGTGCTAAAGTTATTTCGTCGGGGGTGTAGTCGAGTCCGAAACGATCACGAATAGCGTGTTCGTCACGACCATAAGCGGCGATAAAGTCACGGAGTTCATCAGCCAATCCTTCAATGTCTTCATCTTCATTAGTGGGTATCACTTCTACTTCGTCAAATTCTGACGCTGGGTGGGGCAAGTGCCAAGGATTGACACAGGTGTAGTCGCAGCCATGAGTACGTGGCAGGTTGTAAGGGGGGTATTCAAATCCTCGCAGTTCACGGTATAGGATTCTTGATACAGCCCTTATCTTGCCGTCGTTGTCACGGATTCTGGGTGGAGATTGATGATGATTAGCAATCACCGTCTTACCGATATAAATTCGGCGTTTGGTTTTCTTGGGGGGTAGTTTTCCCTGCCAAATCCAGTGTTCGTCATGGTCACTCATGTCCACTGACAGTTTTTCACGGATTCTTTCAAGAACGGGTTTTGCTAATCTCATTTTCAATCCACTCAATAGCCTTTGGAAAATTGGCTAGCCATTTGTGGGCTGGTTTCCAAAGAACATCGTAAGGCACTTCACCTTCCCAAAGTTTGTCAACTTCATAGGAAAGGTCGTCTCCGGGGAGATTAACAACCCCGTTAATGTAGGTGGCTCGGACTTGGCCATCGGAGAGATGAAAGCTAATTCCGCCTTCGATCTCTTTGATGTAGGTTCCCCAAAAGAAAACCTTGCCGTCTTTGCCTAGAGCAATACTAGGTCTTTCCACAGGCATCGCAAATCACATCGTGATGCTTCACCAATTGCTTGGCGGTATGGAAATCTTTTTCGTCACCTTCGAATTCGTTCGAAGCTTTGAGAGCTTTATCTTTCAATTCTCCGGTGACTTCCTTGATATGTTGCAGAACGGCGGGGACGCCTTCTGCGATGACAAGTTGTCTCAGGACTTCAGGACAGGCCATTTCTCACACCTTTGGTAGAGGGACTTTGGGACCGAATTCGGCACGATAATCATAAGCTTTTTCAGCAAACTTGATGGCGTCAACATCAGTGATGCCTTGGTTATCAAGAATGTTCTGAGCGTAATCTTTCCAGTTGTGCCATTCCGCTGCGGTATAGGCGTGACCGTCTTCGACGCCACTCCCATTCTCAACGATATATTCCAGCTTGGAAAGAATTTCACAGAACATCAGCGCGATCATGTCGCGGACATCTTCACCACGACCATACAGTCGCATGAGTTGCGCCGCTTGGATATGACAGGCTTTATGTTCACCGGGCAACGAGAATTCACAATCAAACCGTTGGTGAATCCAATCATGCCAAGCACGGAATTGAAGCCAAGTTTCGCTGTCAGCGAAACAAGTGTGGGTATAGTCTCCATCCCAGATCGCCATACGACCCATGATGTTACACCAAGTATGAAGTTCATTCATGGTGTTGGGCGCACGGTGACAACGCTCAAATCCCAGAGGGAAGATTTGCGATGCGATGAAATTCGAGCAGTCGTTAAACTGCGGGTTAATCGGTTGCATTGTAGTCTTCCCTTCAGAGGATTAAAGCAGCTTCGTCAAAAGATAGGCGAGGCCCACGAGGATGCAAGCTCTCTTTATCGCCATAGCCAAGATTTATTACAAGGTCCGAGAACCAGTTGGTTTTTTCTCCTTTACGAAGAAATTCCCAATTGAGTGTGTCGTCATTGAACCCTGACATAGGACCAACATCAAGTCCTAAGGCTCTCGCAGCTATGATGAAATAGCCAGTTTGGAGAGCCATGTTGCGGCGAGCAACAGTCCTAATCTCGCTAGGAGCCATATTGTCGAACCAAGATTCGGCATCAGGCGCATGAGGAAAGAGCTTTCCAAGCTTGGTTGGAAAATCCAAGTCGTAAGCTACAATCACATTGACCGGAGCCTCCAACGTCTTCTTACGATTACCTTCGTCCATACAAGGGATCAACCTTGCTTTGGCTTCAGGTGTCGTAATGAAGACGAAACGAGCAGGACAACTATTCACAGCAGTCGGACCCATCTTCACTAAATCGTAAAGATCATTGAGGGTTTCGTCCGAGACCTTTTGGTCGGACCATTTTCCGAATGTCCGAGCTTCTGTGAATAGTGTTTCTAGTGAGGGCATTGGGTTATTTTAGCGACAGTGAATGGGACGAACGTCCACAACGACACGGCGTACTTGGGGAGTTGGGTCCAGAATTTCAACGTTTAAGGACAACCAAAGATTCTTGGCTCCCAGCTTTTCACGAGCAACTTGGAAGGCGACGAGTTGATCGGCGGTTGCAATCAGATCAACGGAATGGCCTGAGTACCGATAGCGGTCCACGAAACCGTCGCCGAATGCGGTACGAGCCGCACGGAGAACAGCACCATCGCGGAGAGCGTAATAATCAAGAGTTAGGCGAACCTTCATTGGACTGTTCCTTCACCAGCGGGAGTAACATCTCCCAGATTGAATTTACGAATGACGTATTCATACACAGTGTTCAACACCAGCTTTTGTTGTTCTGGTGTCCAATTCGAAACAACACTTCCCAGCTTGATGAAAGCTGCTAGAGTTGCACCAATTCGAGCAACATATTCCTCGGAAGATTGAGAAGTCATTGCCACTTGAGTGATATATTCAGCACCAGATTTAGAAAGCGAAGAGGGTTCCATCAGTTAGTTTCCTGAAGAAGTTGAAGGGCGAGATTGAATTCATAGCGAAGCTCAGGCATATTTTGCAGGGCCGTTTCAACGACTTCTGCAAGAAGTTGAGCCGCTTCCTTTTCGGAAGAAGGTCGAGCATTGTTGAGGTAAGCACCAAGAATTTGGGCAATGCCTAATTGTTCTTGGTCTTTGGTATCTGCTGACATATGCACCATTTCTGCATACGATCTAGCGAACGGAGCGAAAGTTGCGCCATCAGCCCCAAGAGAGATTCTATCCGACATTTTGCAGAGCCTTATCCAGCATTTTGAGAACTTGGTCTTTGGTGCGCTGAGGATCGTTGTTCCAATCCACAAGCTTGAAGTCTTTCACCACATTGCAGCTTTGCATGATGGGCGCATAGACACGAGCAAGATCAGCCTCAGGAACCGTTTGATAGATCGCGGTAACGAGACAGACCCTTGTTGCGGTTGGATCATCGATATGGACTTCATCACCATCGTTGTTAAGAGCCGGTGCATTTTGACACCAGCCAGCTTCGATTTTGGCGCGAATTGCCAGCAGATAGTCCTTGGTCGAGGTCATCCTCGGGCTCCATTCCATGCTGCATTGCGAGCAGCAGCTTTGCGAATTTGAACAAGACCTGACCACGGACGATGATCGCCACGAGGGACAGGAACGTAGGTTGATTGCGAAGCTTCCAGCAACATTGCTTGAAGCTTCTCGTTCTGCATCAGCATCAGTGCGATGAAAGGCGTTCGATTTTGCTGATGCTTGGCGGCGTGTTTCACGGTGCGCCGTGATTTCCTGTTGCCTTCAGTAGCATCAGGACGAGCAGCCTTCTTGGCTGCGAATTGTTCTTTAAGCGATTGCATAGTCATCTTCTCCCATGTCTATGTCGAGGTTCATAACGAATTCAGCGACGGCGAAATCAACACCGAACAAGAGATTGTCGCGGGTGAAAAAAGCGTCGTCTAGGTATTGGTCTTCATCGGGCATTTCGATATCTCCAAACGAGGGCAAGCCACGTCACATTGACGATGACCATAGATAGGCCACCAAAGAAACTAAACCAGAGGCTTAGATGGGAATAGAGGATCATGTTCCAAAAGCCCCAGAGAGTAAAGAAGGTCGTAGGAGCCCAATGGACGCCTGAAATCTTCTTATCTTTCATGAGCTTAAAGACATTAATTGAGCTAACCAATCCAGCTACAAGTTCGAAGCCAGCGTTGGTGAGATCAATATAATGGGTCAGTGACGACAAAGGTTCCATCCTCTCGGATCATTGCGTTACAATTATGAAGATCGAGAGCGCACTGTGTCTTTCGAAGTTCATTCAAGAGATCAGAAAGCTCGGGATTAGAAACTAATAGTTCCCAAGAGACAACGCCTCCGGGGTTGTTCAAAGCTATACAAACCTTTTCGAAGAATTCTTGAACATCTCTGTCGTCACAATCTTCTATTGTGGCTTCAAGTCGCTCTAGTCGAGCAACATAAAAGCCATCAAAGACTTTGAGTTTGAAAATCTTCAACGCATGAGGATTACAAGCCAGCTTGGTTTGACAGAGTTTAGCGTAAACCAACCATCCGTCTGGTGGGAAAACGATTCCTTTATCGTCCTCAAGAGCGGTAGTAATTCTAATGACTTGGTTGCTTTGAGGATGACCAAAAACTTCAGCGAACATTCCTTCGCCTATGATTTCCCAGCCTCTATCTTTCAGAAATTCTACAACCCTCTGGCGTCGTTCAAAGATCGAGGACATAAGTCTGCACTTGGATCAGTGCGCTTTTATACCCCTCCTGATAAGGACTGGTGGCAGGATCAATTTCAAAGGAAGTCAGAGAATTACTCAGATATTCCTTGATGAGTGCGAGCTTTTCAGCGTCAGTCATGATGTCAATGCTCCGAAAATGCCTAGACCACCAATCGTGGCTAGAAGAAGGGGAAAGAAATAGTCGGACCTAGATGCCCTTAATGACAGATTGCGTATCATCAAGATGACGGCCACCAAGAGAATTGCTGATGCCATATAGATCATCGTTCGTTTCCTTGAGAGTCCCTATAACAGTAGGTTTTGGGGAAAGAGAAAGTGAAGGCGATTGCATCATCGAAGTCCATGTCGATCATCATCGCACTCATATCTTGAGGCTGGATGACGTGCCAATACCAACGGTGATGACCGTCGATGATGTAGCTGTCACGAGAGATGATGATCGGCTTGGCCGCGAGATCGGGCGTCAGATTGATCGCATGATCGACTGACACTTTCTGATGCGGGATCAGGGCGTGGGGGTCAACGCTCGGGAGATCGGAAATGTGACTTCCGGCAAAGTCACGGAACTCATCGTAGAATTGACCTTCCACTTGCGGCATCAGAATACGAGGGACGAAGAAAGGGATAAACTCGCCTCCCGCATAATGATGGCCGAACTTGTCAAGGCCACCGGCTGGGGCTCGGAGTGCTTGGGGCATTACTGTCTCAGATCAGGGAAATTGCCGAAAGGCAGAGAAAGCAGTTTGACGAAACTGATTTCATCCTCCGGGGTGATGGGAGTGAAAGTGAAATCATCTACCGAAAGCTCACCGTCCTCAAAACCCTCGTTGGTTCCGAAGTACCAAGAGGGGCTGTTCTCAAGCTGAGTTTTCAGTTCATCGACTTCTTCTTGGGACATGATTTTGATGCCGGAAACATCGAATTCATCTGCCCAATCACGGTCGAAAACGACAAGATACCGCTGCATCAGTGATAACTCACAGGAGCGGAGCTATGCCAAATACCGCGATCATCGCGCGATGCGTTGCTCTTCGCAGCTTTCTTTTGAGCCTTTGTGCGGAAAGGCTTACGGTTGGTGAAATCATGTTCACCTGTCCTTGTGAATTGAGTGGCGTATGCGGAATTAATCACAGTTGCAGTCCTTGTTGCGGTTCTTCAGATTTTTGATGGGAACGAGATAGAAACGGGCGGTGTCAGAACTTCTTTCGGCAGCTTCGTCCTGCCATTCGAGCAATGCCACTGTGTCGCTGGGGAAGCTGATGATTTTTCCGATGCGGTGGCCACCCATAGCGTGGGGGGCATTCGAATTATCAACAAGATCACCGATCTTGAGAGGCTCTTCGGGGACTTCAAAGTTGAATGTGAGGTTCAGGGATTTAGCGATAAAGACCTCAGGCTCACCCTTTTGTCCACCGAGTTTTCCAAGGCGGTGGTAGATACCAGCGCTTGGTAGATAGAAAAGGCCCTTAAAAGGACCACTAGCGACCTTAAGACCGGGTTTAGGACACGTTGTCGTTTTCATTTAAGCCACCATTGGTGCGTCGGGGTTGTTGGGGATAGATTCAGTACGCCAGAGAACGTATTCCTTGCCGTCGTGCTGAAACATTGCGAAGTCGTCGCCAGCAGTTACGATGACGCCTGAGGCAGTCGTGAAAGCCAGCTTGGTGGGAGGGAATTGGTACTTACGACCGATTTCCACAATAGCATAGGTCCCTTTCTTCATGAAAAGGCCGGATTCAGGGTGAGCCGCAAGCTCTTTGGCTGCGGCGAGGAATTCGCCGTCGAGCCCGTACTTCTTTACGCCAGAATAGACGTTTAGCATTAGCTGGTTTTCCTGACTAAAGAAAGTCCAATCGCTATTAAAGCGATAGCAAAAATCACGATCATTTTCACGGCTCCGTGAAAGAGTGGCTACCCTAAGGCGTGGAGAGACCAATAACCTCGCCCTAGGGTAGCAATACCCGCTGTTTACGCGGGAACCGGATTATCCCAGCCACGAGCGGCGGCGAGACGTTCAACTTCAGCACGAGGCACAGACTTACAGCCGCACTTGATGTGATCGGCATAAGCATACATCGTATAGCCTTGGACGGAAGCGATCCAAGTACCGCTCTGGACTGGCTTTTGCCAAGCGGCTTTGACCTTAGGCCAAAGTTTCTTGAAAGTCTTCTCGCCAATGCTGGCACCACCCAAAAGCTCGATTGTGTTCACGCCGTTGGACTTGGTTTTGATGCGAACCAGATTGTTGGTCGCCTGATTATTTTGGGCGCGATTTTCAAGCTGCCAAATTTTAGCGCCGCCGTCGAGCCACTGACGAGCCGCTGGGGCTAAGTCAGTGTAAATCTTCTCGACATTGATGGCAGGAACAGTTTCGTAGGGAATTTCAGGAAGACCAAACGCTGCCTTGATTTTGTCGGAGGCAGAAGCCAGAGCGGCTACAGCGCCAAGTTCGGTGGCACTAAAGCTAATGCCAGCGGGGATTGTCCCGGCTTTGAATTCCTTGAAACGAGCTTCCCAATTGAATTCGGCTTCGAAACTGTCGATGTAACGCTTGTTAGCGTCCTTGGCAGTCAGAGCGTCGAAGATCACATGATCGGCTGCATCGAAATTGTTGCGAGCCCTGACCAGAACGATCAATTCATTGGGACGGCGATAGGCAATGCGGTTTCCCTTGAAGGTGATGAGACCTTGAGGGGTAACTTTGAAGTTGGTGTTGAGTTGCAGTTCCATGCTATTCAATTCCGTTGAGGTTGACACGAGAGGCGGGGTTTTCGAGTTCGACAAATTCGATGACTTCATCTTCACCTTTGGAATTCTTCAGTTGGATGAAGCCGATTGAGCTTACTCCACCCATAAAGACGAAAAAGCCGCCGATGCAAATGATCGTAATCATTTGCGGCGGAAGGAGGGAAGAAGGGTTGAGAGCAGCCAGAAGCCGATTTGGCAGAAAGTGATCTCGCGTTCGTCGTTGGCTTCAGCGAAGTCGGGATAATCAACTGTTTTACGTCCACCGTCTAAGAAGAAGCCGGGGTCGATAAAGGTTTCAGACCAAGTGTGGTTTTCATCCAGACGATACTGAATGTATTGGTCACTTTTAGGACCACAAACGCGGCGATCAAGATCGAAAATCTTGGCACCGACACCCAGACAACAGAAAGTGCCGTCAGTGTCTTCAAGCAAACCTACGCCTTGCTTGTAGCGTCCACTGATGAGATTGAGCGCCCACCAAGCCACCTTGAAAGGATTGTGCTTGGCGTCTCGAAATCCCTGCTTCTGGAATTTGTCGAAAATCGGCTGCTGATTGAAGCTAGTCGGAACGTCGTTCATGTGATTTATCCACAGAATATGGGGGATGGGAAAGAAGATAGTCTTCGGGCGAAGGTTCAGGATCAGGAACGGTTGGAGGGTTCATCGATTCTGTAGCCCTGTTGGCGCAGACGGCTGATGCACTTTTCATCAGCTTCGCGCTGCATACGAGCGGCTTGCTCGTCAATACGAGCGCGATCTTTGGCGATGGATTTAGTCATATTACACCAAATTGTGGAGGATTTGCGTCAGAAGGGCGCGTTCCTCGTCGTTGATGGGATGAGGCACAGTGGCCTTGAGGCCAGTGCGGCGGTCAGTGAAAGTCCAGCGGATCAAGGTAGTCTCCTATCGTAGTTAGGCTCGCGTTTGCGAGCATTGGCTAGCGCTCTCACGCTAGAGAAACGGCGCTCCATGTAGAGATGCCGCAAGGGTGTAGAAACGCCGATCCATGTGTGTCCACGATGGGTTCGGACGGCTCTTAATTCTTGGCGAGCTTTCATCGCACTCTGTGCGATTTTGAGTCCCATTCGAATGTTAGCGTTCACGAAACTGTTTCCCTCGCCAATAGCGTTTCCAACCGGAATGTTTGCCGTGGCCGATACGCTTGAAGAAATCAAGCGCCTTGTTCATTGAATGACGTTCTCGCCTACGGTCAAGCTTGCGGGATTTGCGCTTGCTCACTTAGCACTCTCCAATTGTTCCATGACAAGATCAATCTGAAAATTGGTCATAAATTTATCCCCGCTTGTTAAACCGAGTTCAGTTCGTTGACCGATCTGTGTTAAGCTTTCGACATGATGCGGATTGACCCACAAACCTTTTTCTTCAGTAACAGGGGGGAAATAGACGTACCTCATCCGACTTTATCCTCATACCAATTGAAGGGACGAACATCTTCCTGAGGATCGACCAGAATAACCTCTTGGCCAGTCTTGAAAGACGCATTTTGCCAATTCGGTGTTTGGAACAAAGTTCCCACGCGGCCTTGAAGATCGGTCCAATGGGAGCCGATGTAAACATAAAGTTCGGGCATCAAATATTCTCCGAAATGATTTCACCATCGCACCAATAAATCATGCGATTTAGACCATAGTGTTTAAGAGCCTCTGAGCAGCCCTTACAGGGGCGAGACGCTCCAAGCTGTCCGTCCATCAAGACGCGGGCAACATAGCAGTCAGCGCCCAAAATATCGGCAGTATTGGCCAATGTAATGGCGTGTATCTCTGCGTGGAGCCAACAATGCTTCAGATGAGGTCGTGAAGAGAACCTA
>Ga0247803_1001656_pt1 | contig 11563 bp, 7 predicted proteins | sample UWRJL014104B1_FD_180928 | JGI IMG/M metagenome (GOLD analysis project Ga0247803, IMG submission 180928) | Plant litter microbial communities from Arlington Agricultural Research Station in Wisconsin, United States - UWRJ-L014-104B-1 | ecosystem: Environmental > Terrestrial > Plant litter >...
CTTTTTCGATGAGCGATTGAAATTGTCGAATTGACTGCTCACGTTTTACAAATTGTTTTCGCTGGTTTTCCTTTTCTCTGATCTCGTGATCGAGTGATTCGTCGGCATGCAAAATATTCTGATGGTGTTCCGAACCACAAAGAGGACAGGGTTCTCCTTCGACAAGATTATCAGCATATTGCTGTAAAGCCAAACGCGTTTGTATGGCCAACGTCTGTTTTGCCAGATTCTCTCTTTCTCTTTCAATAACGTTTAGTTCATTTTGGATCCTGTCCAGAACATTTTCAAGCTTGTATTCAGCAGGTAAATTGAGAGAATAAATTTGATTCGCTTCATATAATTTCTCTTTCAATTCTTCTTTTTCCTGATCAACAATCTTTTTCAAACCCACACCTTCTTCTGTAATCGCCTTTTTGTTGTCCTGAATTTCATCAAAAGCAGCAAACCAGGATTTCACCTGGCTGAGTTCGTTGATATCTGTCAGTTTATTTTTCCTGTTTTCATTGTCTTCTTCTTTCAGCGATTTTTCCTTTTTTAACAACAGAATTTCCTCTGTCTTTTCTTTCAGTTTTTCCTCACCCCGCAAAAGCGCATTTTTGCTTTTTTCAATCTGAAAACGATGATCAAGAATCAGAATCACCTTTTCCAGCTCTTCGGCCATATCAAGCAATTCTTCACGCGTTTCGTATTGCTCCTGCAAACTCGAAAGTGTTTCCTTTTGCTTCACCAGAAGAGTTTCCAATTCCGTCACCCGTAAAGCATTTTTTTCATAAGATTGCCTGTCACGAAGCAGTGCGGTGGACAGAGATCTTTTTTGTTCTAAAAAAGTTTTGAAGTGCAAAGAACAGATTTCAAAAACCCGCAAGGCTTCTTCCCTCACTTCCATTGCAGCACGTCCGGATTCCAGTTCTGTAAGCTGAATTTGAAGTAACTGAACTTTCTCAAAGATCAGTTTGAGCTTTTGCATGTGCTCGAGCTGGCTCGTGTAAATGAGGAGCTGTTCATTGACAACCTGAATCTGTTGACGGACATCTTCCCTTTTTTTCTCTTCTTCGGCAATCATCTCCGGAGTTACTTCTCCCAGCCCAAGCAATTGTCCGTCAAAATTGGATAAATCGATGTCATTTTTTTTACTTAGAGATCCTACGTTCCTGCTTAAATCGTACTTTTCCAATTGGAAAAGCTCCTTCATCATTTTGGTGCGTTCTGCATCTTTGAGCTCAATAAATTCCTGAAAACGACCCTGGGGGATAATGATCGTACGCCTGAAATTATCATAGCTCAGGCCAATTATACTTTCAGTCGTTTCACTTTCTGAAAGCGGTATCCATTGGTCATCTTTGAATACATAAGCCCTTCGTTCAAAGGTTTTTACGTCTTTAAAATTTTTACTGTTCCGTTTTCCTTTTACGGTGAATCTGTATCGCTCTCCGTCCTTTCCGGCAATGCATTCAAAATCGATCAGCAGCTCGTCCGAGCGCAGGTTCATCATGTTGTAAGTCCGGTCGTCGCCCGATTTGTTCAGCCGCTCGGTATCGCCGTACAATGCAAAAGTGATTGCTTCAAGAATAGAAGATTTCCCGCTTCCCACTGCCCCAAAAATCCCAAAAAGAGACGCTTCCGTAAGCGGATCAAAATTAATTTCCTGTTCTTTTTGGTAAGAATATAAACCTTTGATTTTAAGGTACTTTGGAATCATCGAAGGAACTTTCGGCCGTCAGCTTTCGGCTATCAGCACTATTAATAAAAAAAGTTTTGCATGCCTTTCGGCCCTTGGCCGACAGCCGAGCTCCGAAAGCCGATGGCTTATTTAGCGGATGGCTCTACAAAAAGCATCGCCAGCAGATCGTCCAGATAGACGCGGTCATTGCTGAGCCTGGGGACTTTATTTTGTCCGCCTAATTTTTGACGTTTTCCCATCCATTCATAAAAAGTCCCAGCGGGAACAAAATGAATCAATGGTTCGAGCAGCGCCATATCTTTGTATCGTTTCGCATCATAATCAGAATTGACTTCACGCAATGCCTCATCCAGGTATTTGGTAAATTCCTCCTGATCTTTGGGGTTTTCGGTAAATTCAATCACCCATTCGTGACGTCCGCGCGAACCATCTCCCATGTAAACCGGGCCGGCCGTATAGTTGGCAACCAGAGAACTGGTTTTTTGCGTGGCCACTTTAATTGCATAGTCCGCATTTTCAACAATCACTTCTTCTCCGAAGGCATTGATAAAGTGTTTTGTCCGCCCGCTCACTTTTATTCTGAACGGATATTTTGATGTAAATTTTATCGTATCACCGATCAGATAACGCCAAAGTCCTGCGTTGGTTGAAATCACCAATGCATAATTTTGTCCCACTTCGACCTCGTCGAGAAGCAGTGCTTTCGGGTGCTTTTTACCCACTTCATCCATGGGTAAAAATTCGTAAAAGATCCCGTAATCCAGCATCAGAAGCATCTCCCCAATTTTTGTCAGATCATCCTGAATGGCGAAAAAACCTTCCGAAGCACTGTATGTTTCCAGATAAGTTACCTGATCCGAAGGGAAATATTTTTTCGTAAAAAGGTCGCGGTACGGTTCAAAAGAAACGGCGCCATGAACGAAAACCTCAAAATCGGGCCATACCTCAAGCATGTTTTTCTTCCCAGTCAATTCCAGGATTTGATCCAGCAAAACAATCGTCCAGGTAGGTACACCAAGAATGCTGGTTACATTTTCCTGAGAACAAATTGAGGCCATTTTTTCCAGCTTGCTTTCCCAATGGTCCATCAGTGCCACTTCCAAAGGAGGCGTCCGCATGATTTCTCCCCAGGCCGGCAAATTTTGCATAATCACTGCCGATACATCGCCCACCTGCGTGTAATCGTCAAAAGGATTGGCGTGCAAAGTCCCTCCGATCGATAAACCTTTCCCGTCAAAAACACAGGTGTCAGGCCGGTTCTGGATCAGCAGCGTCATCATGTCTTTGCCACCTTCATAATGGCATTCTTCCAGTGCTTCGGGCGAAACCGGCAGGTATTTACTTCTCGCATTCGTAGTGCCTGAGGATTTTGAAAACCATTCAATGGGCGACGGCCACATGACATTCGGTTCGCCTTTCAGCACCCTTTCAATATATGGATACAGTTCCTCATAAGAAGAAACAGGCACCTGATCCTGAAATTCTTTAATCGTTTTTATTTGCCCATAATTATGCCTGGTACCCCATTCGGTGTATCGCGCAGTCTCAATCAGTTCTGAAAAAATGCGTTGCTGCGTTTCAATCGGAGTCTTCATAAACTGTTCAATCCTTTCAAAGCGCCGCTTTAAAAACCAGACAGTCATATCGTTCACCAGCTTCATACGTTGTCAATTGGTTAGGAATCTCAATTTGCAAAATCTTGTAAAAATAGCAAATAAAACGGGGAGTGAATCAAAGTTCGGTGACATTTGGACCTTGTTGACAATACAACAAAAGCATTCCAGCTCTGACGACATCTCATTTAAACTTTAATTGTAAATTGTCTCTGCCATTAACGATCAGCTGCATAACGATGAATTTCATTTTCCCGGTCACCTACTTTATCTGGCTTATTTCAGAAGTAATTTTGAACAGAATGCTGCGTTCCCAGAGCACGGATAAGCAAAATGCTGACAAAAACACGCTAACCATTATCTGGGTAACTGTTGTGATTGCTATCACGTTGGCAACATTTATCTCCATTTATTTTTACCTTCCTATTTCAAAAAATGCTGCAATCAAATATATTGGAATTGCGGTTATTTATTTTGGAATTCTTTTGCGGCTTGCATCCATTGTGGGCTTGGGCAGGTTTTTTACTGTGGACGTGACAATCAGAAAAGATCATAAACTGAAAACGGACGGACTGTATCAATTCCTGCGACATCCCTCCTACTTTGCTTCGCTGCTCACTTTTATCGGCTTTGGCATTTCCCTGAATAACTGGCTCAGTTTATTATTGGTGACGGCCGCCGTGATCGTTGTATTCAGAATGAGGATTGATATTGAGGAAAAGATTTTGATTGAGCAGTTTGGGGATGAATACCAGGCGTATCGGAAGAGGGTGAAGGGGTTGATTCCTTTTGTTTGGTGAGCGGGAAACTCGTGCAAACAAATCAACAAGATAACATTATTCTATTTTAAAATCGACTAATCAGCTGTAATGATCCTCATTTCGGCGAAAAATGCTTATAAATGTTCCCTCGACTTAAAACAGTTATTGAAATCATATCAGGATGAAGGTACTCAATACGAACCCGCCATTGACCAACCCTAATTCTGTAATAGGTTTCTGTTTTTTTTTGCCCTTCTATTTTTGTAAAGTCCACCCCGGATGTTTCCAGGGCTTCGCAATCACGAAGAGCCTCTAATACTTTGAGAACAGACAAGTGTGTTTTTGAAGATAGTTTTTTTAGTTCTTTAACAAAACTGGTTTTCAATGTAACTACCATCCCATTTCTTTTTCATGCTGTTCAAACGTGACAGTTGGCTCGTCCTTGCGGGATCTCATTATTTCGAGCATAGTGCAATTGTCAACATCCTCATTTTCAATAGTGTTAAGAATGCCGCTACTTCGTCAACCGACAATGTTCCTCGTTTCTTTTTAGTTGCAAAGTTCACAGGTGTAAGGCCGATTTTTTTAGCTATATAATCGTTTCTGTACCCTGATATGTCGATCAATTGCCCAATATTATTGATAATAGCTTTTTAATTACTCACTATTTCTGTTGCCATATTTGATTCGATCTGTTAATTATAGGTGGCAAATATAGCGACTTATGACAGTCGTTATATTTGCCACCTTATCACTTCTCAATCACCAGCTCATCTTTCACATTTCCTTCCGGATCCAGGCACCGGTAAACCAACTTATTACCAACCATTGAAATATGCTGATACAAAGGCCCGTCAGGGTAGCGGACAACGGCGTAGTCTTCTGCTGGCCATTCTTCCTGTTTTCCGGGAATGCTGATGGACATCGTGTAGATTGTTCCGTTTGCCGGATTTGCAACGGCTTTACCATTGAACATCGGTTTCGTACGCAGGTAGTAATGCATGTGCCCGTTCATGACCATGTCCACATGATATTTGTCAAATAAACTGCTCCATTGCTCACGAATATCATCGTAGGGTTCTACGAAATTGTATGGCGGGAAATGAAACATAACGAATTTCCACTTTGCTTTCGAATTTTTCAATTGCATTTCAATCCATGAAGTCTGTGCTGAAACCGGCTGCGTGCAGTCAATCATGATAAACAATGCATCCTGATAATTGAATGAATAGGTCATTTCCGCAGGCAAATCTTTGGGCCCGTTTTTAGGCAAACTGAACATTTCCTGGTACATCCAGGCACCAAGCCCATCCTGACTGTCGTGATTTCCCGGAACGGGCATCAATGGTTTATAACTAAATATCTTTCCCGGATGACTCCAAAGATCGTCCCATTCATCGCGGTGCAATCCGGTTGATACCAAATCTCCTGCGATGGAATAAAACGCTACCTCCCGATGTCTTTGGAAAGCTTTTTTTGCCATATCTCCCCAAATCGGTGAGTGGTGCGTATCGCCAAACCAAACAAATGAAAAACCCTCTTTTTTGTCAGATTCGGTTTCAAAATTCGCTGGTTCCGACCACTTTCCTGACGGTGTTCCCACTTTGTAATTGTAAAATGCTCCCGGTTCAAGATGAACCAGATTGGCCGTAAACTTTTGAACGTAACGGTCATTTTGCAATAAACGGTCTTCCATTTTGAACGCAGAAGCTTTTGCTGTCAGTGTATCTTTCGAACCCGTTTTCCAGTATTTAACCATTCCTTCTTTTACCGCCATATTCGTACGCCACTGCACATCCATTGTCGTTTTTGGATCACCACTCCACGTTAGCATCACCTGGTCCGGATGTTCGCTGGAAGGCGTCAGGGTTTTCCGGAATGCATGCGTCAAATGCGCTTCCCTGGCCCGACCACGAACGGTTGTAAACAATACTTGCCCAACCAGACTTTCTGGTACTTCGGTGAGTATCAAACTGTCCCAGTCATGATAAGTGAATGCGCCAACTTTCATTGTTTCCAAACTATACTGCGCCGGGTACACTTCCGTAATCTTCAAAATATCCTCCGGCTTTGTCGGAGCAACGCTGATAAAATAAACCGGGCGATGTTTATCAAAACCGTTTATCCCCAGGCCAATATGTCCCGCATCAAAATTCTTTTGCCAGACCTCATACGTTTGATGCTCATTTTTCACGAACATGTCAGTCTTTTTAAAACCACTTTCGGGTACCCAGAATGGCACAGCGTTCTGAGCCGTATCATGCATAAGCGAAACAGTCACGGGCACATTTGTTTCGAAAGTCCAGAATTTGGTGGATAAAACTTCCTTGTCCTCTTTGCTTAAAAAATTGAGGACGTAAGAGTCAGAAATGGTGTCCAATTGCGCAGGAGTGAGCTTTTCATAAAGCCGTGTCACTGCATCGTCGATGACACCTTTTACTGTTGAATGGCTTGTTGCTGTTTCCTTTTTGCAGGAAAGAATAATTAAAAAAGTAAGTGTAGAGAGGGTAATTTTTTTCAAAAACTTCATCTAGTTATTATTTGGTTCCGATAACAGGAAATTGTGAGATACGCAATTTGGTACAGCCTTAAGGCACTAAAATAATCTCTTCTTCCTTTTTGGCGACTTCCATGTTTATAGATCGAACTGTAAGGATCGAACCTGCCATTTCGTTGTATCATTGCCAGGAAGGATTTCTTTTTACTTTGGTTTCTGATTGGATTGGAGCACTTTTCAGATTCCATGGATAACCGGCCATTGCAGTGCCATTTTCAGTTTTATATATTCCTTTAATTATTTCTGGCAGGTCAAAAAGGCAAAATTTCTCTTTTATCTCTTACAAAACCACCTTATCGTTTGTCAAAAATACCCTGGTGCTTTCGGTATAAGTCTCTCCTTGTGCATTTTTGTATTTCAGATCAACGTAAAAGGCGCGGAAGCCGGTTTCAGGAAATGTTTCTGTTACTTTAAATTTCGACTTGTTACTGATTCCCAAACTCTTACTTGTCCATTTATCGTCACGAAGATCCTGGTCTTTCGAATCAGCCGACCAGAGAATTACATCCACCAATGCATCAGAAGTTGCGGTAATATCCAGTTTCACTTCCTTTTTAGTGGCAGATTGTTTCCAGTCACAAACCGTGTAAGGCGTTTTATTTAGTGTTGAACCATAAAATGCGCTCAGTGCTTCCATGGCTTGTTTGCCACCACCCAGATCGTGTCCGGCATTGGGAACGTAATGCAAACTGTTGTCTCCCGGAATATCTTTCAGGTAATTTTTGATGTTATCGACAACCCAGTATTCGTCGTTTGTACCCATGAAAATCATTTTTGGCATGGTCAGTTTGGCTCGGTACGAATAGGGATCAATCATGGTTGTGATGGCCGATCCGTCAGGTGTATTGCTGTTTTGCGGAATACCCAGTTTTACGTAATCTTCGATCTGAATGCTGTAATCGCCCCAGGATTTGATCTGGTAATCCAGACTCACGGGCATATTCAGAATATCAATCACCATTGGTGCAATGGCTGCCACTCTTTTGTCGCTCGCACCTGTAAGCCAGGTGGTCCAGCCTCTTTTGGAAGCTCCTGAAACTACAAATCTTTTCACATCATGATTCAGCTTTTGCTTCGAAAATTCCTGTACGACATCCATTGCCCGGACAGCGCTTTTCACCATTGGAAAAAGCAACGGCCAGCTGTAATCTTTATCTTTTTTGAAGTTGTGCAACGTGTAGGAAATCAATGCATCTTCGGTAAGATCGTTAAAAAAAGGCTGGTTTGGTGCCTGTTTTAACAATGTAACAATGGACTTATTGGCCGCTGCAATTCCACCTAATGTCATCAATAATTTGTCGTCTTTTTTGCTGTTCCAGTTTGGCAATTCATTCTTATTGGAACCTCCTGTGATGAACAAAAGTGCTCCGTCAAATTTGTTTTCTTTGGGAACAATGACGGTCAGCTGGTGCGTCCAGGTAAATTCCCGCCACTTTTGTGAGGTCAGCAGAATGTTGTAAAATGTATTGTCATTGTTGGTAAACGAATCCTTTAATTCCCATTTAAATGTTTTGTCGCCATTGTTTAGGTAGCTTTCAAGGGCTGTTTCAGGAGTGATTGCTTTTTGAGCATTTACATTGAAAATAAAGAGTTGAAAGAGAAAAAAACTGCTTACGAAAATTGTGATCTTTTTAAACATTGGTGAGGTTTTTAATTGTACTTGAAATATTATTTTGATTCATTTTTTATGTTTCGGGCTGAACGTATTTTTACGGGCTGAACGAGTTTGCCCCACGTCCGTTCAGCCCGTAAACACGTGCAGACCGGAGCCACGCAGCCCGGAGCCGTTCAATCCGGTCGGGGACTTTCTGCGATTAACTTCAACGCCTGATCTATGTAAATTTCTCCTGTCATTTCACCTAAACTGGTTCTGCTCACGTAATCGTATCTTTTAAAACTGGTAAAATCAACTTTGGTCAGCATATAACCAAATGCATCATTGGTCAGACCGAACAGAAAGGGTTGTCTGGTATTCATTTTTCTCTTTACATAAAAACCGATATTTGGCAAAGCTTCTCCGGGAACCGACAGGATTTGAGCTGTTCCGATGTTCAGAAGATTCAATTGGGTAGAAACTCTGTTTTCGCCCGACATTTTGTTTTTTATCGGTGAATTTTTGAGAATAAAACGCATAATTTCGGAATCTACCGGAAACTCGATTTGCCTGGAAGTGCAATAAAGCGACGGATTTTCCTGCAAAGGAGCGCTGTCAACAATGCGCAAAGCTTCGTCGGCCAGCAACTCACCAATCCGCTTGCATTCTTCCCAGTTATTGGCTTCTTCCTTGTTTTCCCTGCGGTTATCTGCGGTCACCATTCCGCCTTGGGCTCCATTCATAAAAAGGGCAACACCTCCGCCTTTTGCTTCAATGCGGTCATACAACGGCCCGCAAAGATCTGGGCTCAAAATTCCTCTTCCAGAACCAATTACTTCCGGATGAATGGCATAGTTAACCAAAGTGGCAATCGCCTTTCCTTTTTTAGCACCTCCGGTTGCAATGGCCTGAATGACTCCGCAACGGGGATCATATAGCTGGTCTGCATAATAGTTATAAGCTATTTTACCTTTTGCTTCACCCACGGCAATTTTCAATGATGCGTCTTCCAGCTTTCCAGAAGCCTCGTTGACAGCGTCAGCAATTTTCTTAACACAATCGTCCAGGTATTTCATGTCGGCAAAAGACTCGCCCTTTTCATTTGGAAAACCATACGCGTCGGGCCCACTGTGTGTATGTGTCGCTCCGATCAGCACGTTTTCTGGTTTAATTCCTTTGATAAGCGCTCTGGACTTATTGCCCAGCGCAGCCGGCCAGCCCAGATTATCTACATTGACGATTGCAACCTTTGTATCTCCTTTTTGAAAAACAAGCGCCCTTATAAACAGGTCTCCGTTTTTTTCAACTGTTTTTTTGGGAGTACCAATGCCGCCAGAAACCGGCAATAGAGGATCAGGAGTGATGTTTCGGAGTGCAGCGCCCGCTTTGAAGTGCTGGGCGTAACTCACCAGCGTAACATGGCAAATAAAATAAAGAAGGGTTATAAGTGTTTTCTTGTTCATTGGTGCAAGTTGTTATGTAAGTGCGGGTGATTTTCAATCACCCGCACCGTTATTCTGTTCCAATACTATTCACTTATTAATAAGGCTTTCCTGTTCCTTCCAACAACCATGTTTTTGACCATGCGCTGTTATTAGTGGGGTCGCTGCCCGCGTATGACGTACGCACAAGGTTAGCTATGGCTGCTGCTGCATTATCGGTGTTGGTGTTTAAATCATCATCAAGGCTATAGTAAAAACGGAGTGGCAAAACTGACCTTGCGGCCGAAGGGCCGGCTTTCAATACGGGCAAGCCTGTCCTGCGCCAGTCGAACCAGGCTTCGGCTGCAGCGCTCCAGCTGGCTATCCATTTTTGTTGCATGATGCTTTGAAGACCATTATAAGGCGCACCAGCAATGTAATTGGTAAAACCCGCACCAACGCCCCATGCGTTAAACGATTCCTGAATTCCTTTTGCGTAATAGGTTTCTGCTCCTGTAATCCATGTGTAGGATGCTGCTTCGGCCAAAATGAAATTAACTTCGGCCGCTGATATAAGTCGCATCTTCAACAAATCGCCTGTAGCATTTTTGTACATGCTGTTTATTTGCGATATGTGCGGGTTGTAGCGACCTTGCCCGCTTACTCCACCTTCCATTTGAAGATTGTAAAACATTGCCCCTCCTATTGCAGGAGGAATACCAATGTAATCGGTACTGTAATTTAGGGGGGTGTTGTAGGTGGTTTCATAATTTTTAGCTTTGTCAGCCGAAATCTCCCATGTTTTACCGTCGGCGCTGGCCCTACTGACGTTTGTACCTGGTACAAGCACGAGCGGCTGCGGCACTTTGTCGAACCAAACGGCAATGCGCGGGTCCTTTAAACTTTTAAGCGCCTCTACCAATGTGGAAGCTGGTTTTCTCCGCATATATTCGCCATCGGGTGCATTGCTAAACACCATGTTTGTAGGCCATGCCGCATTGGCTGTTCCCGGGTAACTGACATTGGCATCGTCTGCGGCTGAGGTAATCAACGGATACTTCGCCGGATCAGAAGCAATTTTAACAATACCTGCTTTGGCATAGGCTTGTTCTTTGGCCTGCAAGCGCATATAGTAACGCAGTGCCAGGGAATTGGCAAACTTTCTCCATTTGGCAACATTTCCTGCAAAAAGTACATCCTGCGTTGCGTTAATAGGCTGGCCACCTTCTTGTGCCAAAAGCGTGTTGGCAGTTTCAAGCTCGGCAAGAATACCGTGATAAATATCCTGCTGCTTATCAAACACGGGTTTGAAATACTTTGAACCTTCTTCCGCACGCAACGCCTCCGTATAAGGAGCGTCGCCCCAAAGGTCGGCAATCAGGCCAAAAGTGTAAGCTTTCATAATCAGCGCTACGCCTTCATGGTACTTATATCCGTCTTTCACCGCTTTTTTGTGCAACTCATCGGCATTGCGCAAAATTCCATAGTAGTCTTTCCAACTTTGGCCGGGCGAAGCCCAGTCGTAAGCATTGAAGCCACCTTGCCAACCTGTTTCCTGCATATGCTGCATTACTCCGGAAAGGTTTCCAAAACCCAGATCAACTACCTGGCCACCTAACATTGTGATTACGGTTGGTAATAACAGGTTGAGGTCGGTTGTTTCAGGGGAGGGCGAGTTGGGGTTAACATTTAAATCGTCCAAGTCTTTACATGCACCCAGCATAAAAAGTAAACTCAGCGATAGGGTCATGACTTTATAACTAAACTTTTTCATACACTTTTCTCTTTCTGATTAGAATGTAAAACCAACTTTGAAACCAACGGGAACAATCCACGGGCTAACGTTATAGCGTTCAACGCCTTGAAACATTCCGTTACCTGATGGTTGAAAGGCACGTTCAGGGTCAACACCAAACCCGCTCTTTGTCCATAGCAT